>ENA-OPSI01000538-OPSI01000538.1-human-gut-metagenome-genome-assembly--contig:-NODE-538-length-13313-cov-1.228315_pt1 | contig 13313 bp, 7 predicted proteins | sample MGYA00241806_ERZ501903 | MGnify/ENA primary metagenome ERZ501903 (study PRJEB25962, sample SAMEA2042439) | human gut metagenome | biome: human gut; feature: human-associated habitat; material: faeces...
TGTTCCCACGCTGTTCAAGCTCTCTGAGGAGGGCCCCGGCTCCAAGCACGCCCCGTTCCTGATCGCGCTGCTGATCGCGCTGGTTGTTGGCGCGCTGGCACAGAAATCCCGTATCTGCATGGTCGGCGGTCTGCGCGACACGATGATGTTCAAGGATCTGCACCTGCTGTGGGGCTTCATCGCCATTTTCGTCACAGTCCTCATCGGCAATCTCTGCCTGCATAAATTCAATCTCGGCTTCGCCGGACAGCCGGTTGCACATTCCGACCATGTGTGGAACTTCATCGGTATGCTGCTCGCGGGCTGGGGCTCGGTGCTGCTGGGCGGCTGCCCGCTGCGTCAGCTCATTCTTGCCGGCAGCGGCAACGCGGATTCTGCCGTTACGGTGTTCGGCATGATCGTCGGCGCTGCGTTCGCACATAACTTCGGCCTTGCCGGAAACGCGGCCTCCGAAAGCTCTGCGGGCGGCGTTTCCACCAATGGCCGCGTCGCAGTGGTGCTCGGTATCGTGATCGTGCTGGTGATCTCCATCGTAAACAGCATGAAGAAGCAGGAGGCGCAGAAAAATGGTTGATGCAAGAGGCTATCTCTGCCCCATGCCCGTCGTGATGGTGCAGAACGCGATCAAGAAGGACAATCCCGCTGCATTGGAAGGTCTCGTCGACAACGAAACTGCCGTTGAAAACATCAAGCGCTTTGCCGCGCACAGCGGCTATCAGGCGGCTGCCCGTGAAGACGGCACTGATTATCACCTGACGCTCACGAAGAAATAAGCAATACGCAAAACAAAAAGCCGTGAAATTCCGATGGGACATTCGGAGTTTCACGACTTTTCTGATTTTTGTAGTACGTCAGCCGGCGCTGCAGCGGATGGCAAGCCTTGACTGGCCGCCGACGGTACAGGTGAAGAGTGTCAACGGCCAGCCGCCGCTGGTCATATCGGATATGGCGTAGGGAGAAAGCGTTTCAAGGGAATCGACCTTGTAGCGGAACACAGTCCCGTCCATGTCTGTAAACGTGACCGCATCGCCCGGCTGGAGCTGCGGGAGGGACGCAAAATGGCTGCGGTAATTGTGCCCCGCAATGACGAGATTTTCAAGATACGCGGAGCCGGAGTAGCGGCAGGGCGCGATCTGCAGGCCGGGATAGCTCCATGTGCTGATGATGGGGAGCGACAGGCCGAGCGCGGGGATATCCAGAACGCCAATGTAGCGCTGGCCGTCGATCTCGCGTTCCGGCATGGGCAGCTCCGGATTCAGCACATAATCCGGGACAAATGCCTCCTCTTTCCCCTCTCCAGTGGGAGACTGGGAAAGACTTTCCTGCCGGGGCAGGTCGGGTGTCAGGCGTTCAAGTACAAGCTCGGCAGCGTCGCCTGCGGCTGCATCGCGGCGGAGGTTATAGGCCGTGAGCAGCAGCGCGGCGAGAAGGAGCAGCAGCCCCAGAATCGTGCAAAGCGTTCCGCGTTTAATCATGATCATTTTTCCTTTTCAAGAGCGTGCCCAAAATCAGAAGCAGCAGGCCCGCCGCAGCAAGCACCGGGACCGGCCACCAGAGAAGCCCCGTCTGCGGAAGTTTCTGATGCTCAGGTGTATTGGTCAGAATGAACGTATCGCCGGTTTCCCGGATGCTTGAAATGTAGCCGGGAACGGCGTTTTCCTGTATTGTCCAGACGATCTCCGTGCCGTCCGGGTTATACCGGGGAAGGCCGCTCCATGTGTACTGCCAGCTGTCCGTGCAGCTGATAGTCCTTGTGTCGTAGACCGTGCCGTCCTTCAGGAGCGTGACCGTGATCGTATCGGGGCGTTTCTGCTCATAGCCCGTGTCGTCCCAGCGCTTGATCACGGTGCGCGTTATGCTGTCTTCGTCCGGGCTTTGCGGGTTGTAGGTATTGACGACAAGGAAGGTATTGCCGTCGCGCGAAATGCGGACGGTGTAGCGCTTCAGCGGCTGCTCCGTGACGCGCCATTCAATGGCAGAGCCGTCGGCATGGTACTTCGGAAGGCTCTTCCAGGTGTGACGCCAGTTGTTTTTCGCGTTCAGTCGCACGGTGTCGTAAACTGTGCCGTCCTTCAGCAGCTCGACCACGACCTCGTCCGGCCGCAGCTCCTCTACATCGTCCTGCCAGATCTTGATGACCCGCCAGTCGTCTTTATCATCGGGCGGAACGGGCGGATTTTCCGTTCTCGTGTGCTTGGGCGAGGCCGTAACATCATAGAGCCACGTATCGTTTTCCAGATTTGGGAGCGCGATCAGGAATGGCTCGGTTGTGTAGGTGTATCGATCCGTCACGAGTCTGCGGCCAACGACCAGATAGAGGCCTGGCACAAGGCGCTCCTGCCGGTTTGGGAACGTAAGCATCCCCTGCGTGTCCGTTTTTCTGCTGTCCAGCGGCGTGAGTCCGTCGCGGTCCACATAGGCGGCAAGCGTTTCGGCAAGCGCTTTCCGTTCGGCGGCAGTGAGCTTCTCAAGGCTGACGGGATAGTCCGCAAAATCCCCCGCGAGGGTGAAGTTCGCATCCGCGTCAACGGACGCGGCATAGTAGAGGTCAAACGGGACAGACGGAACCGGTTCCCCGTCGTGCCGGTATTCGATGGTGAGGCGCACATCGCGGTCCGTGTCGATCACGCCCGCAGCGGATGCCCGCGCGGGAAGCAGCGCGGCGAGGCACAAAAGCGCGAGAAGATGCGCACAGACTCGTTTTGTCCAATTTCGCATAGCGGTTCCTCCGGCAGATAATTTTTAGCTCCGGCGCTTTTTCTTCGGCGTAACAGCCAGCAGCAGAAGAAGCGCCAGCAGAAGCGGGACAGCGGCGATGGGCGCGACAAGCAGCGGATCGATGCGGATCGCGTCTGCTGTCAGGCGTACAGCCTCGGACTGGTTGTCGACGCGGTGGCCGCGCACAAGCATACGGTGAGAATTGACGCCGTAGGGCGTGCAGGTGACGAGGGTGCAGAGGTCCTTCCCCTCTTCAATGCCGAGCGTTTGCACCTCGCCGGGCAGGACGATGAGAATGCGGTCGACCTCATAGGTCAGCACCTCGTCGAGCGTGCGGATGACGAAGAGATCGCCCTCTGACAACTGGTCGAGGTTCGTAAAGAGCTTGGCACTGGGCAGGCCGCGATGTCCGGAGAGGACGCAGTGCGTGCTCTCGCCGCCGACCGGGAGCGAGCTCCATTCCAGATGGCCCACAGCGATCTGGAGCACGTCGTCGCTCGTGCCGTGGTAGATGGGAAGCGAGACTTTGATGGTCGGGATCTCGATATATCCCATGATGCCGGAGGTGTCGATGCTCAGCTGGCTGAGATAGTCCTCGCGTTGTTCGTCCGTCAGGGAAAAGAGGCTGCCTCTTGAAAACAGATCGCGGTTATAGCGCTGCGCACTTTGCAGCAGCGCATCGTACCGCCCGGCGTCCATGCTCTGCACAGCCTCGTCATACGATGCGACAGCCTGCGAGGCGTGCAGCGAGTTCCAATAGTCGCTCACGGTGGGATAAAGCAGCAGGGACAGTCCCGCAAGCAGCGCCAGAACCAGAAGGATATTGATGAGCTTTTTCATTGCGGAATTCTCCCTGCTGCCGCGAAGGGACGAAGGAAAAGTCCTCCGTCCCTTTGCGGCAAAATTACAAAAATCAGTTTTCAGCCTTGCCCATGCGCTTTTTGGTCACGAGCAGAACACCAGCGCCAACGACAAGCAGTCCGCCGATGACATAGAACAGCGTCGTGCCGATGCCGCCGGTCTCCGGAAGCGTCGCGCCGGATTTGTTTTCGATTTCAAAATGCATGGATGTGATCTGATTTGCGCTGTCGTTGATCGTAATATACGCGGGGTCAAGCCTTGCATCCATGGTATCGGAGCAGTGGAAAGTGACCGCAACCGGCTCAGAGAGCAGATTGTAGCCGCCGGGAGCCTTTGTCTCGTAGAGATAGTACGTAAACTCACCGAAACCAGCGAAAACGATTCCATCACCCAGCTCTGCGGTGTAGGTAATGTTGTTGTCCGCCGCAACTTTTTCAGCCGTGACAAGCTCATAAGGCGCTCGCGCACTGTCGCCGGTGTACATCGGGAGCAGATCAGTCTTAACGGTCGGATTGCCGTTTTCGTCGCACTGCATATCGCTGACCTTAAGATCCGCCCTGCGGGAAAGGACGAACTTTGCGCCGGTCAGCGGAGCCTTGGTCGTGCCGTCGATTTTGGAAACGATCATGGCGAACGTCCATGCGTGGACAGAGCTCTCAGGCGTTTTGCCGGTGCCCTCGCCGTTGGGGTTGTTGCTGTACTCAAGATAGGCCGTGTTGGTGTTCTTACCTTCGCCGATGATATAGAAGTCGGCCTTGTCATTCAGAACAGCGGTATAGTTGACGCACAGGTCATTGCCTGCCTCGATCACGCCGTCGGCGATAGCCTGCTTGATATCGATAGAAAGCTCGAAGTGATCGACTTCCTTGCCGTCGACCATGATCTTGCTGGTAACAAGCGAGCAGTATTTACTGTCGAGCTTGTTGTTCGGATCATTCTTGATCTCAATGGAGAAATCCTCCACTGTTTTGACGTTGGAGGTCAACCCTTCGGTCATGGTATCATAAATTTTGTAGATATAACCGTCGGTGTAGCGGGAGGTATCGGGTACGGTAACAACCATGCGGAAGCTTACGGTGTCGCCAAGCTGGAAGGCCGCATTGCCTGTCTCGCTCCACATGCCGGTGTTGTTGTTTTTGATCTGTTTTTTCAGCGCGGGCTTCTCGCCCTTGGGGGTCGCCTGCACGTTGCCGACGACCTTCATCATGTAGGCGGTGTAGAAGTCGTTCTCGCCGGTCAGGGAGTTGTCCTGATCCTTGACGAGATAGTAACCGGCGGCAAGGCCCGTGATCACGTAGTTGCCCGCGTCGTTTTTGCCGGTGGAGTCCGTATGGCTGCTCAGGAAGGGGGCGATCTTCTTGGCAAACGCCCGCGCGTCCGCGATGCCCTTCAGGTCTTCGGCAACCTGCGCGGCAGTCTTGCCGTCAAACGTTTCGGTGAGGGTCTTGCCATTCACGGCAAGCTCCTGGTTCACGCCGCTGCCCCAGACGATGTTGGAGAGCACCTTATCCTGAATTGCTTCCTCTTTGGCAGGGGACGGGTCGTGGAGGTCGCCAGCAAAGATCTGATAGGCCGCATAGGTGTGGTCGGCGGTGCTGTTGTCGCCCTTGATGGTGATGGTGTAGCTGTCCGCCGCCAGCGCCATCACGCTCAGCGAAAGCACCACAATGAGCAGTGCCATCACAAGTGAAAAAATTTTGCCTGTTTTCTTCATTCCATTTTTTCCTTTCTTGATGCATTTTACATTTTCTTAACGCGTCTATATCTTTACGTGGGACAATAGATTACCATAATTCGACCAGTTTTTCAAGAAAAATCGCTCAAAAAAAAAAAAAAAAATATGAAAAGTGTTGAAATATGTCAATTATCTAGTATAATAGTAACACCTAAAATTCGTGTTTTCATATTTTTTACATAGAATCATTTTACTATCACGGAGCTTGGTTTATGGACGATCTGCTTTTGCGCGATGTTAAGGAATTTAAAAAACGGCATACGCGCCGCCGTCTCTGGCACGGTATCCTGACTGTGCTTGCGTCCATCGTCGTCTTTGTCACGACCTACGCGCTCATCCTGCCCGCCGTTACCATGACGGCCTCGCACATCCACGACGAGAGCTGCTATACGCAGGTTTCCACAATTGAAAAGACCGTGCTTGCCTGTCCTGTTTTGCCGGAGGACGGGCTGCTTGTCGTGCATCGGCACGATGCGGCGTGCTATGATGACGGCACGCTTGTGTGTCCCCTGCCGGAGCTTGCAGAGCATACGCACACGGCAGACTGCTATGCAGCGCCTGAGACGCACGTGCACACGGAAGAATGCTATTCTGCCGCGCGGGGTGAACTGGTCTGCGGTCTGGACGAAGGAGAAGCGCATATCCATACGGACGAGTGCTACGCTTGGCAGACACTCTTGTCCTGCGGGCAGACGGAGGACGAAAGCGCCGAACCGGTGCTCATCTGCGAACAGAAAGAGGTCGTGCTGCACCAACATGACGATGCCTGCTATGCGGCGGACGGCACGCTTATCTGCGCGCTGCCGGAGGTTATTTCGCACCAGCACACGGACAGCTGCTTTGAAACGAGAGAGGTCCCGGCGGATACGCAGACGCTGACCTGCACCAATTCTGACCCCGACCATGTCCATACTGTGCTTTGCTACGGCACATGGATCCTGACCTGTGATCAGGGCATGGACGAGCCCAGCCCGGACGAGCCTTCAGAAGATGAGCCGGTCGAGCCTTCTGAGGAGGAACCGGACGGCGACGCGTCCGTTGATGAGATCAACGACCGTGCTGGCGCGATCACGCTGAAATACTATGTCTATCTCGACGACGCGCCGCGCCTCATTTCAGAGGAATACACCTCCCTGCCAGTTGAAAACAAGCGGCATTACATCACGGCGGCACAGCTTGAGACAGTGTATGCCGCGTATGGCTTTGCAGCGGACGCGTATACGGGCGAACGGTTCTTCCCGCACACCGACCATAATGACCCCTCTGTCATCTGGGCGGATGCGCCCGCGTATCAGGCGGAGACGGACGACGGCACGCTGGAATGGCGCATTCCGCTGAGCACGCGGAACACAAGCTATATCTATTATCTCCCGCACAACAGCGCCGGCTTCGGCAGCTATTTCGAGGGAAGCAAAAAGACTAACGACGAGACGCTCATCCGTGACAATACGTTTTATACCATCAATATTTCCGCACCGCCCACAGCCGCTTCGGAAAGCGGAATTTATCACGTGCAGCGCGGAGACACGTTCAGCGTCGAGCTTTCCATGTTTGCGGACTATGTCTGGAGCTTCAACAATCTGAAGGACGGCGCGGAGCTGCCCCCGGACGGCATGGAGCCGCTGGAGGACGGCAGAATGCGCTTTACGTTCAGCAGCGTTACCCAGCCCATCAAAATTGCCGCATTGCTGTCCTTTATGGAGACACGCGAATATACCATCGTGTATCATGCCAACACGCTTTCGAGCAATCTGCGGCAGCTCAGCAGCGCGGTCAGCGTGGACGCTCAGCAGATCGTGACGAACGGCACGGTGGGCGGCATGGCTATGCTGTCCGAAAAAATCAAGGTCTCCATGGACACGGTTTATCAGCTTCGTAACCCGGATGTGCTGTCCCTGATGGTGCGGTCGAACAAGACCAAACAGGAAGCGCACTTTTTCTATACGTTCCGCGGCTGGCGCGTCAAAACGACCGGCGAACTGCTGGAGCCTGGACAGGCGCTGACGATGGTGCAGCTGAACGCCTGTGAAACCGGCGGAGTCGTAGAGCTTGAGGCCGTATGGGGCGCATTGGACGCACGCGAAAGAATCGCATCCGTGAATTTCTACCTCAACCTCAAATGCGAGATCCGCGACTTCCATAGCAACGGCTTCAGCGACGTTGCGATCGGCGAGTTTACTAAATCGCTGTTCTCATCAGGCATTCAAGGCACGGAGAAGCTCACCACCCCGGAGTCGAGCTTCCTCCTGCTTGCGCCGCCGACGACTGACGACACGGCCTATGAGGTGGACGGCATTCTGCGCGCCATGACGGACACGCCCTATGGCGGCGTGACGCTCGATTCGTTCCCGTCCGATCAGGAAATGTTCGCGCTTCTCCGGGAAAACGGATATACCATCCAGATCCTTGGGCAGGATATCCCCACGCAGCACCTGACGCCGGATTATTTCCAGATCCGCTGGGCCTCACTCAAGTATGATTCCAGCGACGGCTGGCACGTCGACGGCGTGCTGGTCGCAAAGGAAGCAAAGCTCCGCGTGACGAAGACCTTCCTTGGCAGCGATACTGCAATTGACAGGGTCAAGGCTCAGACCGGCGATCAGGAATACAGTATTCTGATCGAGAACGTCTCGGCCAACGACGCGGACGACGAGCGGCTCACGCTTGTGCCTGCCAGCGAGGAAACACGCGAGGGCTGCGTAGGCTATGAATCCTATGACGCGGCCAGCAACACCTACACGTGGATCGCGGGAGGACGGATCGACAGCAATTACGCGCTTTCCGAGCAGAATTATCTGCTGGAAGACATTGCGTCTGCCTCCTATTACCGCATTTCCGACACCGCGAACCCCGGCAGCTGGCAGAGCTACGACGACGATACGCCTGTGCAGACGGCGATGGTCTCCTACCCTGCCGATACGCCCCAGCGCAGATACCGCACTGTTGCTTTCCAGAATTCCTATCTTGATACCGGCACGCTGACGCTGCGGAAAATCGACTCGTTTACGCAGAACGGCATTGCGGACGTGGAATTCCAGCTTACCGGGAACGACGGTCAGTCCGGTCAGCTGCGCCGCAAGCCCGGAACCAGTATGTATACCAACGTGTTCTCTGCCAACACGGAATATACCGAGGACGCGGGTTCGACCATTGTGACCGACGCGAACGGTGAGGTATATCTCTGGCTGAGCGCCGGTTCCTATACGCTGCGGGAAGCTTTCCCGGAGGGCTACAGCGGAGCGGAGGAAATCTGCTTCACCGTTGACGAGACGGGGAAACTCACGGCACTGACCTTTGACGGCAAGCCGCCTGCGGCCTCTGCCGGCGGCATTTCCTCCGGTGTCGGAACCGCGCTGCTGGTGATTGAGAACGAGGCACACGTGCTGACCACGGTGACTGCCGTGAAGGACTGGGGCGAGGTGCCCGAGGACTGGCAGGAGCCTGTGACCGTCACGCTGATGTATGACGGTGCGCCGCTCGGCGGCGTGAACAGCGCATACACGCAGGTTCTGTGCGCAGAAAATAACTGGACGTATGTGTGGGAGGGGCTTCCGCTGTTCCTTGACGGAGAAGTCGCGGACTATGCGCTCAAGGAGATCGCAATCGGAGACACGCCCTTCAATTCCGCCATTCAGGACGGCTACACCGATTACGCCGTATCGCAGGACCCGGCGAAATACCGCGAGGGCGCTGCGGGAGACTATGACGATCCTGCTTCATGGGTCGACGCAGCAGGTGTGCAGCACTACGCGAACCATGTGCTCCTTACCGTCCGCAACCGGCCGGACGGCGACGTCGGCAGGCTTACAGTCAAAAAGCTGTTTGAGCGCATAGACGAAACGCCCATTTCCAAGCTCGACGGCGCGTATACCTTCGCCCTTTACGAAACGCCCGACGGAAGCGGCACACCGGTGGCAACCGCGTCCGTGGTCTACGCAAACGGCACGGTCACGCCTGAGGATGGCGCTGCGCAGTTCAGCGGTCTGACACTCGGCAAAACGTACTATGTTTTCGAGCTGGACGACAGAGGCACGCCTGTGCCTGACGGCGAAGCCGCGCTCATCAGCGGCACGCCGTACACTGTGTTTGGCGGCGGAGCTGCCGTGCCGCTCTCCCCAGAGCATCCCAGCGGCGAGGCCGCGATCACGAACCGCATCAATTACGCGGAGCTGCCCGAAACGGGTGGGCGCGGAACCGGGATATTCTATGTCCTCGGCGCGTTCCTGACGATGGCCGGAACGGCGCTTCTGCTGCTGCAAAAGCGGTGCAGCTTTTGCCGGATGACACGACGCAGGCAGGAAACGGAGAGTAAGTATGACTATCACAAATGAAGCCTCGCTTCCAACCGCAGAGCAGCTGGAGGCCGAACGCCGCCGCCTGCGCTACAAGCGCCGCTATAACAGGACGCTGCGGAGCACGGTCGCGATTTTGATCGTCGCTGCGGCGCTGGCCGTATTGGCGGCGACACTCTTGATGCCGGTGCTGCGCGTGTATGGAAGCTCGATGTCGCCGACGCTCCAAAACGGACAGATCCTCGTCAGCGTGAAGAGCAAGTCCTTCTCCCCTGGCGATATCATCGCCTTTTATCACGGCAACAAGCTGCTCGTCAAGCGTTATATCGCAGGGCCTGCAGATTATGTCAGCATCGGCGAAGACGGTACTGTCAGCGTAAACGGCCAGCTGCTCGACGAGCCGTATCTTCCAGAAAAGGCCCTTGGCGAGACGGATATCGAGCTTCCGTATCAGGTTCCTGACCAGCGCCATTTTGTCATGGGTGACAACAGAAGCGCGTCCATCGACTCCCGCAGCAGCATTGTCGGCTGCATCTCAGAAGATCAGATCGTCGGCAAGATCATCTTCCGCGTCTGGCCGCTGAACGTCTTCGGGCCGCTGAACTGAACAAACCGGAAACAGGATATGCTCCCTCTATGAGCAATGTCATTAAGATAAGACTGCACAAAGCGCAAGACAGCTACCGCAAGTAAGCAAAAGAGCTTATTTTTGCGGTAGCTGCCCTTTTTGCGCATGACAAAAGCAGGTGTCCAGAGGACATCTGTAATTACATAATATTGTAAGTTGTTTTAAGAAAACCGGTATTGTAAAACTACAGCGGAAACAGGGTTTTGATAACGCTTATATTGTCGCCCCGGCCTAATTGGCGACAGGTGCTTAGACAATTTTCCAAATATTTGAGCAGGCGTGATTTTCCCTTTCAGGAATTGTTTGCATACAAGTATGGCAACCGAAAAGTTGATTTGTTTTTCCTGTGGGACAGGTATTTTCCGCGCAATAAGCGAAGCATAATTATATAGGATCAATCGGGCAAAAACCTCTTGCAGTAAAAAGTCCGTTTTCTTGCCATGCAGGCAAGATATCAATAATAAAATCCAAACACGCTTTCTGCTTTCTTTGCATCTTCCATCATCGAGCTTTTGCATACATTTAAAAACGAAATAAACGCGCCATACATACAAGGATGCGTCAATGCGCGCTGCCTGTCAAAGCCGCCGTGCCTGTCGGACCTGTCATGGATTTGAAGTGTGGAACAGCAGGGCTTTCAGTGTCTGTAACCGTTCTGAAATTTCTTTGAAATCAATTCGAGATCGGCTGTTCATAATCCGGATAATAAGTTGACATAAAATCATTAAGAATTCTTAAAAATTTGATTTTTTCCGGAAAAAGCGGACATTTCCCGAAAACCACCTATTGCGTTCTGAAAATCATTATGCTACGATGTCCCTAGAAGATGGGCAGGAACAGCGCTCCGCGCAGCCCCTGCGAACCGGTGCGCGTGTGGGAGCCCATACGCGTACCATGCGCTCCCGGCAAGCATTTGCCGGGCATGGAAATTAAGGAGGAATTGCTTATGAAAAAACGTTTTGTGGCGCTTCTGCTGTGCCTTGTCATGGTAGTTGGCCTGATTCCGGCGGCGATGGCCGCCGGTCCAGAAGGTGACCGGAATTACATCACATTCAAAGCGAACGATGGAAGCTACGGAAGTTCCAGTGAAAGACTGCAGCAACTCACAGAGAGTGACGTTGCAATTGGCTGGGTCACGCTCCGTGCGAATGACTTTAACAGAGATGGCTACACCTTCCTCGGCTGGAGCACCGAACCCAACGGCCAGAAGATCTATAACGACGGCCAGACTGTTTCCGTAACCGAACTGTTCGGCGGACGCACCTACGCTGTTCTGTACGCTGTCTGGCAAAAGGACGGTGTGACGCCGCCCGTCGGCCCGTACACGGTGACCTACCGGCAGCTTACGGAGGTTTCTCTGACGGATCCCGACGTCGTTGACGCGAATGTCGGCGCCATGTACACGGTCAAGAACTTCCCACAGACATGGACTGTTCCCACAGGCAAGGTATTTGCGGGCTGGACGACGAACGGCAGCAACCTCTATGCGCCCAACGAGAACATTGTCCTCTCCCAGAACACGATTCTGTATCCGGTCTACCGCGATACCGTGTCGACCTGTGAGATCACCTACAACGATGCGCGCGATCAGCAGGAATGGAAGGTCACGGTCAACGTAGGCGATTTTGTCTACATTGACCTGAACGGCGGCACCGAGGCCTATCTCGACAATGTCAAGATCACCGCTTCCGGCAGCTACACAGTCACGCGCTCCTGCACGCTGACGTTTGCCTACAAGGGAGCGCAGAAGTCTCTGGGCTGGGATTATGACGCGGCAAGAACCCGCTTCACAGCCAGATGGACGGTTTCTAACGTCAAGGTCACATATTATGACTTTGACTATGCGCGCGTCATGGAAGAAACGCTTACCTATGGCGGTTCCATTACCGTCAACCCGAACGGCGGTACGGCCTATCTGGGCGCTACCTATGTGGACAGACAGACTGTGCTGAGCGTAACGAAAAATGTGACGCTCTATGACGCGACCCGCACCGGCTACAAGTTCTACGGTTGGGATAAAACCTATGACCGCAACGGCCAGCCTGTCTTTACCGCCATGTGGACGAAGAACGGTCAGGCGGACACGTATGACATCTTCTACTATGACTTTGATGATGCCAAGAGCGAATATGCCCGCTTCTACGCGAATACGCCCATCGTCATCGATCCGAACGGCGGCACGGCCCGGCTGGATACCATGTCTTTTACAACGAAGCAGTCGTTCCGGATCAACCGGGATTACACGCTCTCCGACGCGGCCCGCACCGGCTATAAGTTCTACGGCTGGGATCTGACAAAATCCGGTGATACCTACACCTTTACCGCCATGTGGACAAAGAACGGCCTGTCGGAAACCTACGACGTCTACTACTATGACTACGACGACGCCAAGAGCAAGTATGCCCGCTTCTACATCGACACGCCCATCGTGATCGACCCGGCCGGCGGCTCAGCCCGGCTGAACAATATGCCGTTCGCAAACAAGCAGTCGTTCAAGATCGACAAGGATTACACGCTTTCCGACGCGGCGCGCACCGGCTACACGTTCTATGGCTGGGATCTGACGAAGTCCGGCAATACCTACACCTTCACTGCCATGTGGACGAAGGCCACGAGCACCGTTCCGTACATGCTCAACGGCGAAGATCACTACGCCTATATCAAGGGTTATCCCAACGGCTCGTTCAAGCCCAACGCGACCATCACCCGCGCCGAGGCGGCTTCCATCTTCTACCGCCTCCTGACGGATTCGACCCGCAAGACCTACTCCACCACCTATAACACCTTCAAGGATGTTCCGGCCAAGGCATGGTACAACACGGCTGTGTCCACCATGGCGAAGCTCGGCATCGTCAACGGTGGCTCTGACGGCTATTTCCGTCCGAGCGATCCGATCACCCGCGCGGAGATTGCCGCGATGATCGCCCGCTGCGATGGCAATTCCTATGGGAACGCCTACACGAACTTCTCCGATGTCAAGGGCCACTGGGCGGCAAACTATATCGCCAGAGCCTATGAGCTTGGCTGGATCAACGGCTACGGCACGACCTACGCGCCCGACAAGTACATCTCCCGCGCC
>ENA-OPSI01000547-OPSI01000547.1-human-gut-metagenome-genome-assembly--contig:-NODE-547-length-13203-cov-1.575221_pt1 | contig 13203 bp, 8 predicted proteins | sample MGYA00241806_ERZ501903 | MGnify/ENA primary metagenome ERZ501903 (study PRJEB25962, sample SAMEA2042439) | human gut metagenome | biome: human gut; feature: human-associated habitat; material: faeces...
CATCTCAAAGACGATCCATCAATTGAAATTATCAATATTCATGGAAAAGGGTACAAGCTCATTGCCCCAGATGTCGAAGCAAAAACCAAATAAACTACAACGTTTAGGAATATAGAAAAGGCGGCTTATTGAGTCGCCTTTTCTATATTCCCACATCAAAAGCTCCTGCAAATAATGCGATTTACTGCAAATTCATTACCTTTGTCCCGTAAACGACGAAAATAGCATCGAACAATGATACGCATTATCACATTCCTATATCAATGGCTCATAGCCATGCCCATACTGCTGATACTCACCATTCTCACAGCCTTGACGACCCTTATCGGATGCCGGTTGGGCAACGGAAACTTTTGGGGATATTACCCGGCACACATTTGGTCCCGACTATTCTGCATTCTCTCTCTTGTCAGAATAGAAGTTAGAGGCCGAGAAAACATCGATAAAAACACATCTTATGTATTCGTATCAAACCATCAAGGAGCCTATGACATATTTCTCATCTACGGATACTTAAACCACAATTTCAAATGGATGATGAAAAAAAGCCTTCGCAAAATTCCTTTCGTCGGAAAAGCATGCGAAAGCGCAGGACATATCTTTGTAGATCGCTCGGGACCGAAAAAGGTACTTGAAACCATTCGTCAAGCCAAAGACTCCCTGAAGGACGGAGTATCATTAGTGGTCTTCCCGGAAGGAGCCCGTTCTTTCACCGGACACATGGGATATTTTAAAAAAGGAGCTTTTCAATTGGCAGATGACTTACAGCTTGCCGTAGTTCCCGTAACCATAGACGGCTCTTTCGAAATCCTGCCACGCACCGGCAAATGGATTCACCGTCATCGCATGATTCTGACCATTCATGATCCCATCCCCCCCAAAGGACAAGGAGCAGATAATATGAAAGCTACTATGGCCGAGGCTTACACAGCTGTAGAAAGTGCACTTCCCGATAAATTCAAAGGAATGGTGAAGAACGAAGATCAGGATCGATAGACGTTCTTAAATAGAAAAAACACTGGTAAAAAATGAACGATGAACAAGCTGCATTGACTATCGCACAGCTCGTTCATCGTTCATCTTTTAAGAGCACCATTGCTCAAAGCATTCACTATTTAAAAGGTATTCAACGCTTACCAACCCTCTTCTTCAACACGAATACCGGGAGGAAGAAAAAGATTCCGATGATAGACATCACCAATCCTCCGATAGTTCCTGCCGCTAATGGGAACCAGAATGCCTCCTTATCCGTACCGACCATAAAGGGAATAAAACCAAGGATGGTGGAAACCACCGTCAGGAAGATAGGAAGGATTTTTGCATTCCAGGCTTTGGTATAAGCTCTCAAAGCCGACATTCGGGGATGACGCCTCCGGATAGCATTGTATTCGTTGAGGATATAGATACTGGCGTTCACCGTAATACCACATAGCAAAACGAACGAAGCAAAGCCACCTTGGTCAAAGTTCAGCTTAAACCAATAGAACGTCAGGAATACCCCGATATACGACACGGGAATGATAAATATGATGGCCAAAGGCTGCTTCAAAGAGTTGAACAGAATACTGGTAGTAAAGAAGATAATGGCAATCACTACCAGCAAAAGCAAGTATTGCTTATTATCCTTTTTTCCCCAACCCCAGCTCTCTCTCTCCGACTGAGCCGTATACCCCATCGGCAACTCTTTACTGAATTCTTCCAGATCCCGCTTCAGGATTTTGTTTCCCTGCTCGCCCGAACCGATATATTCGTATTGCAGGCATAGCCTGTACTGCTGGTTCTCCTTGGCAACCTGTTGGGGCATCTGCCCTTTTTCCATAGTGGCCAGTTCAGACAGCTTATACTGTTTATCGTCTGTTCCATACGGAAAATATTGCATGGCCCAGATATCATATTCCTGAGACTGCTTGGAAGAAAGCTTTATCTTTTCCGAACCATTTTCCGCCACTACCGAGCCGATCTCCATATTCTTACCATATATCGGCCGGATGGTGGAGAACAGAATATTGGCATTGATATTCTCCTGCGCCATACGTTCACGGTTCAGATTAAAATAGAACTCCTGATAATCGTCTTTCCAATAAGAGAAATACGAATTGATGATGACTTCCTTGATCCGTCGGTGGGTCAGTAACTTGGCTTTCAACTTTTCAGCCCACTCGTACAGTTCATCATAATTGTATCCGTACATCTTCACCTGAAACGAACCGGCTCCCTCACGAACATCATTACTGAACCCCTGATCCTGCAAGCCGTATACACCCCAGCTACCTCCACCCAGTTGCAGGGCCTTACTGATAATGTTGGCTTTCAGTGTATAAGGGAAACCGCTATTCTGATGCTCTTTGGTAAAATAGATATTGATATTACCCCGACGGGCATTGTATACCGAGGTCTGGAACTGCTTAATTTCTTTAAACTGGCTCAGATAGATTTCCATCTTCTTGATCAGTTCGTTCATCTGCTCCAACGTACTGCCGTTCGGAAGATTGGCATATACATACAACACGACTTCTTCGTTCCGGGTAAAATAGCTGCCGTTGTATACCTTCTGGATAAACAGGCGCAAACTACCTCCCAATGCTTTGTCGACTATCGGCTTGATCTTCTCTTTGTAAGTGGACGATCCCAAGGTTTTGTTGTACCACTCCGTGGCACGTCCTTCACCCTCCACTTTATCCGGAAGCATAAACACCGGAAGTCCGAACAATAGTATCAACAAGATGCAGACAGCCACACGCCAACGACACAATTTACGTATCATCCAGCCATAGAAGCGGGTAAAGTAAACCGTTATTCTTCGCGGAAGAGAGGCCCGGAGAAGGAAGAAGCGGGATTGGGTCCGACGGCGTTTCCTCTTTTTCAACCCGATCTTTTCGATCAGGGCAGGTACGAAGAACAGAGCGACAAACAAGGATACGGCGAGGTTGATAATCACCACGGCTGCAAAGTCCTGCAAGTTCAACCGTATCTTCTCGTCAAGGAAGAAGATGATCACCAAAGCTCCCATTGTAGTCAGAGTAGCGGCCAGGATAGACATAAAGGCTTTCAGGTTACGCCGGTGCAGTATATGGTCGGTCATCACAATCGTATTGTCTATCACCAGATTGAGCGAAACCGTAATACCGGCCAGCGAATAGAGCTGCATCTCCAACCCAAAAAGATAATAGAAAATGACTGCTACCGCAATATTGATGCTCAGGCTGACTACAATCAAGAATAGGTAACGCGGATTCAGAGTGATAATCAGCACAAAGAACAGCAAGATCAGAACCGTAAGGCCGGTACGCAGATAAATCTTGTTCAATTCTTCGTGAATAAATTCCGTCGCATCATAACTGGTGTGAATTTCATATCCGGCAGGCAACACCTTTTGTATGGCCTCCATCTCTTCTTTCACTTGTTTGCTCAATTGCAATTGATTGGCAGTTTCTTCTGCTGTTATCGACAGATAAATGGAGTTAAGTCCGTTGATGCGATAATAGCTTTGGGGGGCCTCTTCCATGTGGGACACAGTTACAAGCTCGTCCAGACTGATCAATTTACCTTCGGCACTCTTCACCCGGATACGGGATGCATCGAAACCCTCATCTTTTGTTTCAGGCATCAGCGCCAACCGGATCCACTCTTTACCCCCTGTAGATGATTCGACATTATAGGTACCAAGGAACTCTTTCAGATAATAGCGGCTGACAGCCTGCTGGATATCACTCAAAGTAATTCCCAATCGTCTCAGTTGTTCGCTATCATACTCCAAGACCCACTCCATGGGAGTAGCTCCGCTCAGGTCTATCTTATAGATGCCCTGAATCTGTGCCAGTCTTGTTTTGATATGCTCATCGGCATATTGCTGAATCAAGATAGGAGTAGAAGGAGCGTTGAGTGTAAACGACATAAAAGGGCGGGAAGCATTCTCGTCCGGGCGCTTCATCCTGATATAAGGATAGCTCACTCCATCGGGAAGCTGCGGCCAGGTCTGCCGGATAATGGTAGAAGCCTCAAAACGTACCGCATCTATATCCGCATACTTATCCAATTCAATGGTGATGCTTCCCGAACCATTATCGGAGGTAGAATAGATATTCTTTATGCCCTTGATACGTGCCAACATAGCCTCCAGTTTACTGGTAGCCTCTATTTCCACCACCCTCGACGAAGTACCGGGCATACTGAACTGCACCGTAAAACCGGGCAGGGTTCTCGAAGGGTTCAGCTTTACGGGAAGCAGGGGGATTAAGGCCAGACCGATCAACGCCACGCATATAAAGGCGACAATCAGCGTAAAAGAAGAGGCTTTCGTCTGCGTTTTTATTTTAGAAGGATTATCCATCGTTTCAATGTTAGTTAGCACTATCGCACCAATTGTCCTCCCGCATAGTCAAACTTGTCAGTCAGCGAGATTCCGGTAGCAAAGTCATGTAACGTCAGTTTACGTATCTTATAATAGTTCAGCCAATAGTTTTGCAAGGCTGAAATGTAATTCTGTTGTGCCTCTTGCTGACGATTCAGAGACAGGGTCAGGCTGTTGATATCTGCTTTCCCGATGATAAACCGCTGACGAGTCTCGTTATAGGCCAGGATAGAGAGGTCTAGTGCTTCTTCGGCACTGGTGATCATATTCTGTTGAATATTGAAATCGTTCACAGTCATGATCACTTCTTCGTCCAAGCTGATTTCATCTTGGCGGGCAGAAGTTTTCACCACATTCAGGTTATTGCGGGCCATGTTATATTTACCTTTCCTTACCCCCCAGTCAACCAACGGAATACTGACACTGACTGATACCAAGTCCTGCTGCATGGGTTTGTGGTACACATCTCCAAAATTATCAGCCACCTGGTTGAAACCGATACTGGCATTCACGCTCGCATTGAAACGCGACTCTTTTTTCGTCTTGTCCACATTGCGTTCGGCTTCCAGTACGTTCTGCTTTAACCCCAGTAACTGAGGATTGTTTTCATGTGCCATCTGCAATGCCTTGTCCACCGGTATCACCAATTCCTGAGGCCGGACAGGCAAGTCGATATCAATAACCGTATTCTTATCCAGGTTCAGGAACGAAACCAGCGAAAACATGGCGCGTTTCAGAGCACTAGCCTTGTTCTGCAACGTATTGCGTGCATTCACCACATCCAACTTCAGTGTCAATAAGTCGGCTTTCGAGATGGCTGCTATCTTCTGGCGTTGCACTCCGATGCTATAAAGCGTATCCGAAGAAACCATATTCTCCTTGGCCAGGTTATACTCAGCCTGCGCCATAGCCAGGTTAAAGAAATACGTAGTGGCCTGCACGGATACGGCTTCCACATTATACACAAACTCTTTCTTTACTTTTTCATATTTCAAGGGTTCAATCTTTCTCTCCCACTTGAACGAATTATATCCGACCAGACTCTGTGAATATCCCAACCGGATAGGTACACTGGTAAACTGCGTTGTCTTGTTCCCACCAAAACTACGCATATATCCCAATTGCGATTGCAGGTAGAAAGTACCGCCGGTCAAATCGAAGTTCTGCTGGATAGCCAGATTACCCGATGCATAGAACGACTGTTGGCTACGATAAACATCCAAGTCCTTTTCCGAATCGTATCGCTTGGTTATACTCGGCAGGAGTCATATTCAAAGTAAGGCTCGGCAGGCGATTGGCCTTGTAAGTCCGATACTCCCAGTAACCGGAAAGATACATATTCTGCGTACGGAATGCCTCCAGTGAACTGTCATTGGCCAATTGTATCGTCTTCTGCAAATCGAGTTTTATATGATCCTGAGCCTTCGCTACAGAAGCCCCAAACAGCAAGGCTGCTATTACTATATAATATCTTTTCTTCATATCTATCGTTTTTCTTTATTTCTATAAATAAACCAATACAACAAAGGGATGATGAACAAACTCACCAGGGTACCGATTGTCATAGTACCTATCATGGCTATGGACAGCGGTTTCTGAAGTTCGGAACCAAGGTCGAACGAAAACAGCAACGGTACCATTGCAAAAATAGTGGTCAACGATGTCATGATAATCGGTCGTAATCTTCTTCGTCCAGCTTCATGAATGGCCTCCAGTAATGGTACTCCCTCCTTACGCAATTCGTTGATGGCATCCAGCTTCAGGATGGAGTCATTGATCACAATACCGCAAGTCACAATCAATCCGATGGCCGACATCAGGTTCAATGTATGTCCGCACACCCAAAGCAATACCAATGCAAACGCCACGTCAATCGGTATTTCCATCAACACCAGCAAAGGCTGCATGAAACTCTCGAACTGAGCCGCCAAAATGAAATACATCAGCAAAAGGGAGATGAACAGAATGACCACCAGTTCGTCCAGCATCTTCTGATTGGAAAAGAAGCTTCCCGAAAAGGCGATGTCCCAATCTCCTGTCTCGCTAGATGTTTCTTTAACCTGGGTCATCAACTTCTCCGCATTCTCCACTCCATAGAATTTATAAGGAATATACTCCCCATTTCTTCCGGCTGTAATACTCTTCAAATCTTCTGCGGGAGTTACTTTTATCAGCTCCCGTAAGGGAATAAAGTTCACCTCTCCCGTCTTGCTGTCCGGTTGTGTCTGAATCAAGGTTTCCTGTAAAACCTGGTTAACCGTCTTTTCGTCTCCTGCAATGCTGATAGGCAGATATTGCTGATAAGAGTGCAACATAGCTACACTGTTTTCCTTGAAAGCAGTTCTCAGCACACGATACAACTCGTTATAAGAGATTTGATACAACAATAGCTTTTCCTGATTAATACTGAGGTTCAATTGGTTTTCGAAAGCAATACCTGTAGGAGGTATTCCTGTCTTCTGACCGAATGTTTGCTCCAATCCACGCAAAGTACCGGGGCCGGGTGCCCTGTCCTTATTGCGGGCATATAATTCGGCCACAATATCAGCCTCACCGGTCACAAACAGTTTCTCAAAAACAGTTTCAGGAGGAGAGAATGAAATCACAGCCAAAGGATAACGTTCTTTCAACTTCTGATAAATTTGTTCCTGCAACGGAGCAATCTCTTTCGAGGTTTCGGTCTTAAAATAAAGTTCCGCCTCCGATGACGACAACTCTTGTTCCCTGTTCAAAATGTAATCCTGCAATCCGATGGACGCTGTCTGCTCCACAGATGCTCCCTGCAACTCACGGAACAATTCGTCGACCCGGCGTTGATTCTCGTCCACATGAATGTTTTCGTTCCATTCGATGCGGGTAATCAATTCATTTTCGTCGATATCCGGCATTCTTTCTTTATCGATAAAGTAGAAAAAGAAGATACATAACGGAAAAGAGATGGCACAGAACAATACACTCAACGTCTTATGACTGAATACCCAGTCGACACCCTTATCGTAGAAGCGGTCCAGAGTATGTTCTTTCAAAGGATTATTAATTTTCAGCCTCAACCACTTCGGACCACCTTTGATCCCGGTACGATAGACCAACATATACAGAACAGGAAGCAACATGATACCGGTGAAATAAGAGACCATCAATCCTACCGTAACGGCAAAAGCCTGATCGTAAAAGATAGCACCCGCGATACCACTCATAAATACCAAAGGTACAAATACGGCGATTGTCGTAAACGAAGAACTCAGCATAGGAGTCACCACCTCACTTGTTCCCGCCACGCAGGCTCTCCGCAACGAATAACCCTTTTCCCTGTATTGCGATATATTTTCCGTTACGATAATCGAACTGTCGATCATCATACCCAGTGCCAGGATCAGTCCGGACAGGGAGATGATATTGAGAGACATTTTACACAGGTAGAAAAACAAGAAACTGATGACAATAGACACCACCATACTCAGCCCAATAATGAATGGAGATTTGACATCTCCCAAGAAGAGTACGGCAACGATACAAATGAAAACAAAACCGAGTGAGAGATTCTGCTGAAGATTGGATATTGTATAGTCCAGCAGTTCGGTTTGATTACGACTCACGCTAAACTCGATATCCGGATAGATCTTTTTGAAATAATCCATTGTTTCCGACAGAGCATCTTTCATATTGTCCATGTTTTCGTCGGTCTGCTTAATGATGGCAAGCGTCACGGCCCTTTTACCGTTCGACACAGATACTCCTTTTTCTTTGACCGGTACTATCGCTATCCGGCAAAATTCTTTCAACTGTATGATGCGATCTCCCTTACGGATATATATATTCTCCACATCTTCCGCAGTACGGAGCAGAGTTGAGAACTTGATGTTATATTCATAGTATCCATCCCGTACGGTCATGCTTCCCGGCTCTACATTGTTTTGCGCCAGAGCCGTCTCAATATCTTCAATGGATAATTCAAGCATAGCCAGTTTATCCATATCGGGTACAATCTGCAATTGTCTTTCCAGCAAACCGGTAACGTCTACCATTGCCACTTCCGGCAACTGTTCGATACGGCGTTTGATTACCGATTCTGAAAACTCACATAAATTCAGGAAAGCCTGCTGATCCGTCTCTTCATAAGCACTGTCTGTCTTTAAAGTCAGATTCAGATAGAATACCGGAATATCGGTAGCACTTGCCTTGATCACCTTCGGACGATCGGTATCTTTAGGCAAGTAGTTCATAGCTGCGTCAATCTTTTCGTTAACCTCTATGAATGCCAGGTCCGTATTGGTACCAAAATCAAAACTAAGCCGGATAATACCCGCACCGTCACGTGTTTCACTGGTCATGTCTTTTAGGGCAGCCACCTGAATCAATTGCTGACGGACAGGCTTCACGACTGTGTTTTCCAATTCACGTGCCGAGGTATTTTTAGCTGATACCTGTACGGTAATCTCCGGGATGGAGATATCCGGCAACAGCGATACCGGTAATGTGAAGTACGTCACCAACCCCACTATGAAGCAAGCCGTAAAAGCCATCAATACGGCAATGGGACGTTGTATCAGGAATTTAATCATAATTGTTCTGTGTTAGTGATTCATCCTTATTCAATGATTGTGACCGGAGCTTCGTGTGCCAGGTTAATGTTTCCGCTTACGATGACCGTATCTCCTTCTGTCAGTCCGTCGGCCACACTATAACTGTCTGCATTTTCCAAAGCGGTATGAATATAGTTCCATTGGGCCATCTTCCCATCTTTCAGGGTAAATACAACCTGCTTGCCCGAACGAAGTACGACTGCGCTTTTCGGAATCACCAACTGCTCTCCCAACGAACGATGTACACTGACACGTACATTCATCCCGCTAAACAGCTTACCGGCCCCGTTCACCCGGGCTTTCACCTTCACCATTCCTTTATCATCTACCAAAGGGTTGATTTCCGAAATACTTCCTTCGTGTACTGTTGCGGCATCCGAATAGGGCTTGATCACTACCTTATCTCCATTCTTTATTAATGGCAACTCACTTTCAAGTACAGTAAAATCTACTTCCATCCCCTGCATATCGATCACCGTACAGAATACATCCGAAGTACTGGCCAGATTGTAGGGTTTCGAAAACAGGTTAGCAACTACTCCGTCAAAAGGTGCGGTCAAAGTAGCGTGCTCTGCATTGTATTTCGACATTTCATATTGTGATTTGCTCTGATCATAACCACTCTTCACCTTTGCCAGCTTCATTGTCTCTTCGGGTACCTGACTAATGTCGTCTGCCGGATAGCCCTGACTGATAAGTACATCCCTCAATTCCAATTCCGACTTTTTTAAAGCGTCTTCCGATTGCGACAACTGGTTGTCAAGTTTGAATTTGTCCAACTCCGCCAACTTCTGCCCCTTTCGTACCCGGTCTCCGTTCTTTACCCAAATATGGGCTATCACTTCACCACTTTCAAATCTCAGGTCAGCCATTCCCCGGGCAGAAATTTTTCCATTACTCACCAATTCATGATTGAATATCTGCTTTTTGAGCGTCATGACAGACACCTCGTTTTTCGTGTCGGGCAACACGGTTTCCACTCCTTTTTCAGAAGCACTCTCTTTCTTCTCACCGGAACAAGCTGTCAGCATTGTCAATGCCAGACAAAGCGTATAGAAGGGATACTGGTTTTTCATAATGTTATTAAACTTTTTCTCTATTAATTATGATTGCAAATATAGTTGGTTACTTTCTAAAACTCAAAATAAATGGTGGACTAATTCCGGATAACACAGAAGCTTAAATCCATTAATTATTAGCAATTTACGATTTTTACGTTACTTACATAGGTGGACAAAAAACTTTTCTTCCAATTAATCCGTCAAGATTCGGATAGGAAAACTGCATTTCATTCCCGAATCTTATTTGTAGTTCGTTTATTCTGTTTATCATAGCAAATTCTATTTATTTGATGTCTTATTTCCAAGACATATATATATGATGTATTTCATATTATTAGCATACAGTCACAAATATAATTGCTAATCTTCAGAAACGCAAAAGAAATTGTATACTTTTTCTTGCATTTAAAACATATTAATCATTTACATTTCTGCTATTTACGATTTTTTCGTTACTTACATCTATAACTAACTTCCTTATTTCATCCCTCATTTCCCGTACGGCTGTCGACTGTACTTTGGGTTCCTTAGTCAAGACCAAGTCCGCCATTTCATGGAATTTATCGGGCTGTAAATATCCAGGCGAGGCATATAGCTTCGCCAACAAGTAATATGGATAAATCCTTCCCGGCAATAAGTGAGTGGAACGCAAAAGCCATTTTTCAGCTTGAGCATATTCTCCTTTTTCCTGAAAATTCTTACCAATAATATTTAGTATCATCGGATCGCAACTTCGGGTAGAAGCTTCTTTCAATAATAGAATCGAAGCATCCGCCTCCTTTAATTTATGCAAACAATGCCCATACTCAAACAAAAAGGCCCCTCTTCCCTTTAATTTCGGATACAAACGTTCATAGCCTTCTTTTGCACTTTGATAAGCACCTGCCTGATACAACATACGGCAGTTGGCCCAGTCCTTGCACTCTTGATGCACATCTGCCTGCCACCAATGGTATCCGGAAAATCCCAACACACAAGCAAACGCCAGTTGCCAGGCAAGAAAGCGTCCTGCAATACAAGCCATCAGTAAAATCAGGAATGCAATAACAAAAGCAGGCAATTGCATCGGATAAGAAGAAAAAGCAAATACCAACAAAGAGATCACACTGCCACAAGGCCCCCAACGTTTCAGTTCCACACCTCTCCGTAGACAAAATCCTGCAAAAGCCAGGCAACAAAGCAATACGGGTATCCCCCACTCGAGTGCTATCTGCAAATATTCATTAAAAGCATATTCCGGACTTCCTGCCACCAATTCTTCCTGAGGCGAATAACTCCCTTCGGCAAAATAAGCTTCCTGACTTGTCCCATATGCCAGTGCAAAATTTCCTTGGCCATAACCTGTAAATGGTTTCTCTGCAATGGCCCGGCTACTGATTTTCCACATGAACAGTCGCCCGCTGGCCGAATCTTTTTTCAGGTTAAACAAACAGACTCCTCCGACCAACACAACTATACATAACACAGAGGTGACGGCCAGCACCTTTGTCTTTTTGCGCATCCACACTCTTTTCAAGCGTACCGGCCAGGATTTATGCGCTCCATATACCCAAATACCTGAAATAAGAGCAGCCACCCATGCCGAACGACTCATTCCCGCAGGAAGCACACAGAGTATAAGAAACAATACTGCCACGGCCCCATAATATCCCGTCCATTCCATCCAATTCTTATTCTCCCTTTTCCGTAATCGTAACCATTGATCCAGACAAAGAGGAAATATCATAGCCAGATAACCGGAATATGGTCCGGGATTAAAAAAAGATCCGGTCAGGGAATACAGAGAATGATGGGAAGAAGTAAAACCATAAAGCTGCCTCAAGCCATAAATAGCCTCAGAAGCAGCCAAAACAATAAAACTCCAAATAACGACCTGATAAAAATCAGCCCCCATATCATACCCCTTTCTATAATAGAGAAAGGCCAACACCACCCAACCGACAGCAGCTCCCATAGCAACTTTTGCCAGATAGAGCCATTGCCCCGACAACTCACCTGCCGGAAGCATCGGATCATTTACCCATACCACAGACAGCAGTGCACATACCATTGCCAGAAGTCCTCCACGAAGTATAATATGCATATAATCTACTTTTTCTCTCATCATTTTATTCTTTTAAATACCCGGTTCCAACGAATCTTTCCACATAAAGGATCGTCCGACCGCCATATTGTAAATGCCCTACCTACAATATATGATTCGGGCAACATTCCCCAATAACGTGAATCCTTGGAATTTTCCATATTATCTCCCGATACGAAATAGTAATTCTCTGTGAACTTATATTCCGTTATTGCACTATCGCCCAGACATACCGCCTCTCCTTTTTGCCGCAGTCTCTTCTTCTGCTCCCAATGGATCAATCTTCCGTAAAGCAAACAAGACAATGTATCTATTTTCACCACCTGCCCTTTGGCCGGTACCGGAAGAGGTCCGAATTCCTGAATGGTCCATCCCAGACGTCCGTCCCACGGAAAAGCATCCATCACGATCCCATGTGAATCTTCCCGTCTGACACGTGCAATCCGATGTTGCGCCTGCACATTCCCCACACTGTCTGTGATTCCTTTTATATGATAATAGCCCTTACGTATTTCCAAAGTATCACCCGGCAAGGCAATACACCGTTTCACATAATACTTCATTATATCAAATCCGATGCTGTCGCTCCCATCCTGATAAGGGAAATTAAAAACAAGCACATCGTCCCGCTGAAACGATCCGAAACCCGGTAGACGATAGATATCCACTTCTTCTCCTCGCAATGACGCAAAGATATTAAACAGACGTGCCCCACCGGTCCATTTATCCACCAGTATTTTGTCTCCCGAAAGCAATGCCGGTTCCATTGAATTGGAGGGGATTTTGAAAGAAGTCAGGCAAAACACCTGCAATACCATCCAGGCAACAAAAGCCACACAAGAATAGAAACAGATATTCACAATCCAGTTCCCGATTCGTTTCACCAGTTTTATCCAAACCTCTTTCTTCATATATATACATTTTAATGCGATCCCCTGTCAAGAATCCAAGGAAAAAGAAACCAGATAAAATTCATGAGTTTCAGAAAAAGCAATCCCATACAGTTTATTTGGTTCCTGAGTTGAAGCACAAATTCTCAAAACGAGGCAATCAGTATTATATTTGATTAATTCCCGGCCATCCCAATCAAAAACAGATAAGTTATTAAATAAATTGGGATTCTTG
>ENA-OPSI01000550-OPSI01000550.1-human-gut-metagenome-genome-assembly--contig:-NODE-550-length-13174-cov-2.308713_pt1 | contig 13174 bp, 8 predicted proteins | sample MGYA00241806_ERZ501903 | MGnify/ENA primary metagenome ERZ501903 (study PRJEB25962, sample SAMEA2042439) | human gut metagenome | biome: human gut; feature: human-associated habitat; material: faeces...
TAAATTTGTAACTCTTATGGTTTTACTGCCGTCTTTTAGTTGCTCTATATTAAATAAATTCCCTACGATGTTGGACGAATCAATAACGGCTTTAAAATCTTTTTTATAATAAGCTAAATGGAATAGGAGACTGGAGCCATTAAGTTCCTCGCTGACAAATAGAAATATTCCATAATAAGGAAGAGGAATATCTACACTGCCTTCCCCTACAATACTATATTCGACTCTTCCTTGTCCAGCGCTTGCCATCCCTTTCTCTACCATAGTTGCTACTGGCATTGCGCTTGCCACCTCTTCCAATGTCGGTGATATACTGTTGCCGTTTGCCGCCAGTCCACGCAACCGTGCCGGAGTGCCACCACTCATTGCATTCTCTCTAATATCCTCTGCCATACTTAACATATTTAAGGGGCATAATTTCCGGATGGAAATTATACTCGATTTAACATTTTGTTTTTATTCTCGTTTTGTAAATTATAAATCAAATTTTCCCGTAGTATCTGAAGAACTCAAAAGGAGTTCTCACATCAAGATAACCGTCTACCTCTTCGTTAGCTTCCGCTTCCATTTCAAACGCTGAATTTCCGTAAGCCTTATCACCTACATTCACCCAGCACCGGTTACGGCATAAGTGATACACGTAGGAAATCACATACTCCAACCCATACTGGAGGTAGAACCACAACGGGCATAGTAGATATACCCATAAGTTGAATCCGGTAAACAGCATGATTACCGTCAGTAGCACAGCCGAAGCAATCATACATTCTTCCCATTGGCGCACATGAATCGCCTCATGGTTAAGTGTACTCCGCTTCATCTCCTCCTTGCTTTTCTTGGTGAAGACGAAGCATCCCAATGTGATGGTGTTGTAGCCCTGCCACAGCAGCCATTTTGCTAACTTGCTTTCATAAAAAACTTTCATAACACTGATATTTTAAGTTCTCGATTCCGCTTTTCCTGATATTAGAACCCATTTCACCCCATCCTTTACGCCATCAGAGTATGTCGCTACGGCCTTGAATTGAGCAAGGGAAAGCGACGGGACAACTATTTTAGAATAGTATTCTCCGTCGATAATAAAGCTGCCTCCACCTGCGACTTTTATGCTTGCAGGTGCTGTGAGACGGGTATAGATTCCTCCATTATACAGCATGCACTCTCCACCTTCATAGTCTGCCGCATTCGGCAGGTATATTGTTTCCTCTTGCGTTGGAAGTGAGAATATCCGGGATATTTCAAAGTTCAACCCGGTATTGAAATCCAGGTAGTATTCATACGAATCGGATTTCGACTCCAGAAGTTTCAGCTTTCGGAAAATTGAGGCGTCCTGGAACACATTACCATTGGCATCCCATCGGATATTGCCTCCGGCCAGGAACCCAATGCCACCATTCTCCCCGTCAATCTGGCACATGGCTTTACCGGTTTTATCCCTTGCCAGTACATTCTGTACCACCAAATCATCCACATAGATTTCATCGGCACGTATCTTTCTCGCTAAAGCCATATCCATAGCCACAAACATATACTGCTGTGCCGCCTCCCAATTAGCATCACCGTCTATCGAGGTAGGTGCGACAGTGACCGACGTACCGTAAGCCCGTACCCGAAACGGAATGGTTCGATTGTTGAATGTGGCCAGTACGATGTCATGGTAATCTTCATTCCAGACATATGTGTTGCCTTTGGCGAAAAAACCTCTCGGACGCGGCTCGCTGGCGTCTCGTCCGCTTGCTCCGTCATAGCTGACACCCACTGATATCTCCGCAATGAAACTGTCATTCCATGCCGAAGCGTCCGCCTGGCTCTGATAACAGCGGACTGAAAACGTTGAATACCCTGCAGAAGCGTTGACCGTAATCTCGGAAGCCCTCGAAGGCCCTGCGATGGAACTCCATATCCCGTTGCTGTACCCCCGTGCGGCCAGATAGCCGTCCGGATAAGTCAATGTGGCGCTGCCGAGCGTCCGCTTGGCATAGACCCGAAAAGCTGAAGGCACCAAAGACCCGGCACTGCTCACCCGTATATTGCTGCATGTACTGATGAGATAGACCATGCCGCCGTCTGATGTCAGTTGTTCCCATTCGTCGGTGTTCACTTCTTCGGTAATAATATAACCGTAGGACTTGCCGCCGTTCTGGGTCTGAGTGATTCGCCTCCCGTCATGAGTTGTCTGAGTCCATAGAGGTGGATTCGAAGTGTCAACCTTTGAGAGCCAGGAGCGACTCCCCATCGTACAGATGGTGAGCTTTTTGTATGGAGTATTAGCCGTGCGCCACTCACCGCCAGCCTTGACGGATTCGCCGTCACCGCCCGGTTTCCCAGGATTACCGTCGTTGCCATCCACAACCATGGGTATAGTTTCCCGGTCCACGACCTGCCCACCCACATAATAGACAAATTGCAACTGCGCCGTGAAGTTCTTCGGGGAAATGGCCGTGCCGTTCTGTATCTCTACCTCCGAACCACCGTCCTTACTGTATTTCAGCACACCGTCAGTCGTAACAGCTGTACTGCCACCGACCGACTTGGTACGTGTACATGACACGCTTGCCACACTATAAGTGCCGTCCTTCCGCTTGCTGACTGAAGAAACGGAAGGCACCAGCCTATAGAGTATCGCATCACTGCCCGGATTACCGGCACGTACACCGGCAATGGTGAACACCAGCTCACGGCTTATATCCGTATCCTGTACCGTAGCCGTAACGGTTATCCTGACCTCTGAGCGTGCAGGCATCGAAATGCCGGAAGCCACGGTAAACGCTATCACACCCGTATTGACATTGTAGCTTTCCGTGACACCGGCAGGCGTCACGCATGAGATGGACTTGAGCTGTAGCTTCTTCGTAGCATACCACATGCCGACGGTTGTATTGAGCACGGATTGCGAAACAGTCTTTCCCTCGTATGTCAACGCCACACTCTCCATCTCATTGTCGAAATCGGCTACAATGGCCGACTCACCGTCAAAGCCCCATTTGGCCCAGATGGCGGCCGGACTGAACGCGCTCCATACACCGTCCTTCTTAGTTCGGCAGCAAGCCCACTCGTATGGCAGGCTCTCGCTCACCCCAATCGGGTCATCATGCCAGCCGGACGGCACATAGTCATCCACCTGCGAAGTGGCTGGTGTGGAAGGTGTTATATTCTCTGTCGTATGCTTGAATATCCACTCATAGCCTTTTCCATCCTTGCCATCCTGGCCGTTCTCCACCAGCAGCTCATATTCAGCGGTATTCAGGTCTCCGGTAATGGTATATCCGTAGCTCTTTCCACCGTTCTGCGTCTGCAGGATGCGTCTCCCCTCATTGGTCGTCTGAGTCCACATCGGAGGATTGTCTGTACCACCGGGAGCGACACAGAGAAAGACACGTCCGGCCATCCTGGTAATGCCCATGTAAGGTATATGCTTGCCGGTCTGCCAGTCACCGCAATTGGTAATGCTTGTACCGTCTGCACCCTTGCTGCCTGTCACACAGATGGCGTTCGTGACAGTGAAAGTTCCGTCAGTAAAGACTATCCTTGTCCGGGTCCAGATATACCATCCGTTTTTCCATGCCGGGGAGGTGGTTTGCCAGCTGCCTCCGGTTGTGGTGGCCGATGAAGAGGAAAGGTAGTATTCTTCGGTAATGGACTTGATGCCCTTGCCGTCGGCTCCCTGCCCACCACTGATACAAGCTGCTTGGGTGTACTTGACTTCGCCATCAGAATAGACAATCTTCGTCCGCGACCAGATATACTTGCCGGCTTCCCATTCTGGGGAGGTAGTCTGCCAACCGTCCACTGGGGCAATGACATTCGACACCGATATCGCGTATTCCACATCGGTAGACTTGATACCCTTGCCGCTTTCTCCCTTGGCCGCATATTTCAACCAATCAGCATTGCCGTCTGCCGGTTCTGTAGACGTGCCTTTCTCATTGACACATATCCAGGAGCTGCCGTTATGCGTCACCTCATCGTAATAGGCATACTTCTCACCCTTTTTCCACGTCCCCTTGAATAGCGGCACCCGGAAAGCCTCGCCGGTGATGTCATCTACCTGGAATATCTTGCCGGACATGATGACGTGGCGAAAAACAGCCGAGTAGTTGTCTGCCGGAATGCCATGTACGGTACGGCCTTTTTTCTTGCCAATCCACGACATCTCTTGTGCCGACTCGACATCCCAGGTATTGGCGTGGTCGAAGAAAGTAATGCAGTTGTTACCATTAACCGTATCAATCAGGATGTACGTCTGCCGTTCCGGGTCTGTAAAGTTACCCGTCTGGGCGAGTACCATCGCATCCCCCGGCTTCCAGTCAGTACCTGGCTTCGGCATCATGACGAATGTCTTGGCTGTATAGTCTGCGGAAGTCACCCGGAACTTCATCTCCTCGAACCCCTGCAACTTGCCTTCAGGTGACTTGGTGACGAAGTAGGTGGTCAGAATGTCATCGACAAACTGGCTCAGACCGTCGGCATCCGTCAAATCCGGGGTTATGGTGTAGCTACCGTCACCGTTGTCGCTCCATTCCTTGACCGTACATCCACCTCCGGGAGAGGCACACATACGTCCCTTGAAATAGGTCACACGGTTATAGGCAATCTCCGGAACAAACACACGCTTGCGGAAAATGCCCTCTTCCATTTCAAGGATGCCATTCTTATCGATACAACCTCCGGATATACCGGTGATGAACTCGCCGAACTTGACCCAATCTCCGAAGGTTATGGGGAAGGGAGTGCCGTCAGCCTGGTCTTTGCGAAGGAACATATCCTCCATTCCCTCAACAGAACCAGCTTTGTCCGCATAACCAGCTTTTATCTTTTGGCCATTTACCAGCAGATAACCTTCAATATATGAAAGCAATTCAAGCAAATCATAGTTACGGTGTTTATGACCGACACCGCCACCAGAACCAAAGATGCGAGATAAAAAGTCTGCGAGGTAATACCCAATTGCAGCTACATTAGTAGTTGACCATTCCTCTGAATATGGATTTTGTATGGGAAATAAGGCCCCCTCGGAAAGTGGTAAGCGGGAAAATTCAGCAAGCCGAGGGGGCACCGTAAAAGAACCGACTTCGGGAACAGTGATGTTAAGAATATCTGCCGGAAGATCAGTTCTGGGAAGATTTAGTAGAGGACGGGCATCCGCATACTTAAATGTGAATGTATAATTACTCGGTATGTCACGATCCGTAAAGCTGACATTACTTTCCATTACGACTATCTGCCGCAAATAATTACCTGCATACAGATATTTGTTCTGGGATGGGAAAAAATCAAGCAACCATTTGCGTTCATTATCATTTAAGTATCCGGTATTCTTTTGAAATTTCCTTTCGGTATCCACACGATACTCTTGGAAACATTCATCAGTTTCCGCTATATTATGAGTGTGCTCCCCATTAAGAGTAGTGACACCGTAAGCCCGAAAGGTATCTATGCCGCCCAACGAATTCTCGAACAGTACCCATTGTTCCTGCTCGGAGCGCATATCCTCAGCATAGTAACGCTGTATATATGTAAGACGCTGGCCGGAGGTATTCTCGACCCATACATCATAATATGCAGGTAATTTATGCCCCAGCCATCCCGCAACGACAGAGTATTGTAAAGGCATTGTATAAGCTATACCTGGCATCAACTCTGTAACAGTATAATCTGTCTGAGATTTAACAGTTCCAGACTCGTCCGTAAAGTAAGCGCGAAGTTTGACTGTACCGGCAACCACAGCATAGTAGGTCAGGAACTCCGGAGAATAATACGTAACCGGTTTAACATTCGGTTGCCAGGTAAGAAAATTCTGTGTCAGAAAATTTGTGGCTGAGTCTGCCAGGCGATCCACTCCACCACGCACTACCCGGAAATTGACGGTGTCCATGTCAATTAGAGCAGAAAAATCGGCAACAAGATCTGCCTGTGTATAAACAATGCCAACATCTGAAACAATAGTTTGCAGTGATTCATGCACCATCTGGCGTAGATCTATCTGCACTTGGCCGTTCTTATCCGTCTGGTAGCTTTGTGAAAGTAGCACTTCACCGTTTTTCTTCAGAGTGAAGGTTACGGTCTCAGCTGTAGACTGTACGATGATCGGTTTTAAGTTCATCGAGAGCGAAAGTACATCTGGTTGTTGCTGGATAGACATGCTTGATTTCTATTTTTGATTTTATACGCGAATTTATGCCACACATGACCGGTATGAAAGGACAACCAGCCTTCCTTACCTGCATGGCTTCAGGGCAAAGAACGCATGCCGGTAAAACCATTGGCCGCCGGTTCCGTCCACACGCCCCGAACGGTAGTAACTGTACCAAACTTCACGCTCGTACCATGTACCTCCTTGCACCACTTGTGAGGCCGTTGGTGCCGGAGGAAAAATGCTGGGACATTTCACGGTTGTCTGTGGAGTGAAACCGGCGGCTTTCCAATGCTCCTCATCCACCGGACTGGAAGTCCCAATCTGTTCCCAATAATATTCCGGACGATCCATATCTATTATTGGCGGCAGGCAAGCCGGACGTTGAAGATTGGTAGTAAGAAGGGTGCATTCAGCAGGACGGTTCCCACCTCCAAGAGTAAAACCGACCTTGTTTGGGAAGCACTTCACTCCTTCAAACAGTACGGGGCTATGTACACGGAGCGTACTCTTCAGGGTAGAGGGCAGAAGGAACTGGGCACTTACGTTATTCAACGAATGACGGAGCAGCAGGTCGAACTGCCGCCAAAAAACTTCGTATATTCCACCGGGTGCATTGTACAATAAAGAATAGGAATCCTTCACGGTGACAGTGCCGACAGACACGTCTTTCATTGGTCCCGTACCGGGCTGCACGAATGCCAGTACCGGCTTCTGGTCGTGCCGGTCAGTCTTGTTCCCTTCGGTAGCGCCTTCTCCGCTTTCCTCCTCTTCAATGGAACCGTTACTGATGACGATGGTACTGTTGAGTGCCCTTGCTTCTCCGGCATACAGAGCACTCCTTTCCAGGGTAAAGGCTGTATAGGCATTGCCATTACGGTCAGTGCCGTATTCGGTATGGAAGGTTGCCGTGGCAGGACAAGGCTGGCAATCAGGTACAGTAACCTCATATTCTTCCAGTCCGTCATCTGCAAAATAAGGGATATTCCCCTCGCTCAACAGTTCGGAATAATCTCCCACGGCATGTCCATCCCGATAGTAACAGCCGTTACTCGCATTACAATAGGCGGTGGGATACTTTTCCTTCAATTCCTTCAGACTGTCGAAAGAGGTACAGTCGGTCAGTGAAGTGGCTGAAGAGAGCTTCAGTTGGCGTCTTGTGGCATACTCGACAGACGGGTGTCCGTCCATAAAGAATGTAAGGTCAACCTGCGGCTTTTCATCCAGCAATTCATTGAAGAAACGGACAGCTACGGTCCGCGCGGCTTCATCGGGTATAAACTCACAACAGAACTTCTTGCGGAAAAGGTCTATAAGGTCCGAACAGAGGCAGTCGGGCACCAGGTGCGCCAGAAGAATATCCCCATTGACCAAAGTGTCCATGGTGGTGTTGATGAATACCATCCCGTTGAATGGGGGAGTCTTATCAAAGAAACCCTCCAGCAGTTCATATCCGAAATATGCAAAAACACGGCGTAAAACGTATGTGCATCGGATAAAGGGAGTGATGTAGTAGCCGGGGGTAAGACTGATGGTGCGCCCGTCCACCTGCTCTGTACGTGACCAGGCATTGTACAGTCCGGTCACGGTACGCCCATTGTTCAATGGCGTACCGTCAGCCTCCATTTCTGCCATCGCATTGAGTACCCGTCGTTCACCGTCCATCTCCACGATAGCGGGGAAAATGGAAAAGTTCGGGTCCGTGTTTGTCCGCAAGCTCCAGCACCAGGCAATACCCTGCTCGACAGTCTGTACTCCGGGGACTGTTTCCGAACCGAACACATCAGTTAAAGGGGTACGCTGGAGGCGGCTCAGGAAACTTCCCTCATTCATGTAGAAGGTGGTTGTGATACCTTCATTCCGACGGGCTCCCAATACGGCCTGGCGGCAGGTGCAGAAGTATTCCCCGTCGGTAATGGTACATTCGATATCGGTAGACGGACGCTCAAGGTTCGCCAGCTGTTCGGGATTCCCCGTCAGACGACGGTTCAGAGGTGTGTCCGGTAATGTGACCGGCAGTGTCTGCTCACCGTACTCATTGAAGAAGAGATTCGTCCGTTCCACTTCAAGGCATGTGTCGGGAGAAAGCTGGTAGGCCTCGCCGGTGGGGATATGTACTATTTTCATAATATGATACTATTTTTTTGCTATGTTACGCGAACGGTTCCGCAATTCCTGCTTGCGTTCAAGTTCTGAGAGAGTGACGGATGCAGGGATACCCTCTTCATCAATGCGGATGATTGCATTGGCCAGGCGTTCCATCAGTCTTGGAGGCAGTGAGTTCCCTGGTGCGTTTGGTGGTACCGGAGCCGTAGCCTTCGGGGTATCTATGGACCCGCCGGATGAATATCCGGCCATTCGTGCGCGGATTGCCTGGTTAAGGTCAAGCGTACGGATGGTACCGGCCTGCTGGGACTTATCCAGTATATCCAGGATTGGTGCAACAGTGGGATTGCTTACTGCAGCATTGCTGGCCACCCATTCTTTGGATTGCCCGAAAGGGCCTTCACCTACAATGACAGTAGGACGGTCTATGAATCCCCGTGCATCCGGGTCATAATCCGCATCAGGAAAGAGTTTCCCATCCTGGGCACGCCGGACATCAATCTTGCCTCCGGACTGACGGCCGGTGGCAATACGCGCACCGGTACCGGAACTGCCGGAATTACTGCCGGAAAGAGTCATATTTTTGATTTTATCCCGTTCAGCTTTGGCACTGGCCAATTGTGCGGCTCCGGTCACACCCATAAGGGCTGCTGCGATGGAACCTGCAATCGGTCCCAAATCTGCATATGCTTTCATGATTGATACAGCTGTATCTGCGATGATTTGTGATGCCTTGATTGCAAAATTCACGTCCGCATATTTTTTCTGTATATCAAGCTTTTTCTGGGCCTTTTCGTTTTCCAGACGTTCCACTTCTTCCGTATTACCTTGGGCTGCCTCAATTTCCGCATCATATTTTGCATCGACCTGATCCATTTCCGCTTGCTGCAATGCTTGAATGGCCCCGGAAAACAGACTGGAATAATAGTCAAACTGCTTTTTATAACTGTCCCGTTTGAGGTTCTGGACGGCTTGCTCATATTGTTCCTCAGTCAGAAATTGCTGTTCACGTGCGAGCCTGAGCTGTTCCAGTTCCGCATTGAACCGTTCCTGCTGTGTAGACAAGCCATACCGGTCACGGATGGACTGGATGCGTTGTTGATGTTCGGATTCAAGTTGTTCCTTAGCTCTAAGGTAGGCACTGTCCAATTCTGTCGTATCAAGATTGTTTTTCTCAGCCATTTCCTTACGCGCCTGGTAGGATGCCTCAAGAACCTTGAGTTGCGCGGCATAGTCTTCATCAACTGTAGTAACCTTGAACTCTGATTTGAAGTCCTTGACAAGTGTATTCAGCTTTTCCTGCAGTGAAGCACGCTTGGCATTCGCCGCCTTCTCCGCATCAATGACACGTTGATTGGACTTCCGGACGAGATTTTCCTTGGTTTCTGCATTGGAAATGGCCATGGATATGGCGTCCTCATAATAAGACTGTTCTATGATGAGCCTATTTTCCGCATACGATTTTTCAAGTTCGAGTACCAGCATTTCATGTTGTTCCTTACTCATTTTTCCTGATGCCAGAAAAGCAGAAAGAGCGGCAAACGAATCATTATACCATTTCTGTTGGGATTGCAGTTCTTCCTCCCTTAATGCTTCAAGAGACTTGGCGGCTTCCTGCTCCGTAGAGACTTTTGCTTTCTGCTCTTTTTCTGCAGCCGACTTTGCTTCTTTGGCAGCCTTTTCAGCCTTCTTCCTGGTCGCGTCAGAGTCCTCTGCCGGGAAACGTTTGTTGTATATTTCTTGGGCTATTTCCACATACTCACCGGCTGCATCCTTATTGTTCTTTATCCAGGCTTGCAACTGAACCTTCTCCATCTTGTTGAAGTTCTGGCGTACTTCTGCAAGCTTCTGCTGGTTCTTGACGGTTTCTTCAATAGTCTGGCCGTTCAGTTGTTTCAATTTCTCTTCGGCACCCAGAATGAGGTCACCATACTTTTTTATATCCTGCTCTATTTGCGGAAGAGCTTCCGTATTGATGTATGCTGTCGGTGCGGCAAACATACCGTTGCTCTGGAAAACAGTCCTTCCACCTTGTTTCTGCTGTTCCAACAGATTCTTATATGCCTGGCGGTATTCTTCCAATTGCTCTGTTGTTTCCCGGATGGCTTTCTGATTCTCAAACTTTAGCAGCGCCCTTTGTTTCTTAAGGAATTCCTCCACCTTTTCGCCTGAAATTTCGATGGCATTCCCGTACTGGTCGAATGCTGTCGCTGCACCAGGTACCATGTTCCTTATCTGGGCTATGACATTGGCCAACTCTTTCTGTTCCTCAGCGGAACGGGAGGACTTGCCGGTCAGTTCCTCGTATCGGTTCAACAGTCCCGGCAATGCGCTCTCAAGCTGTACCATCTTGTCGAAATGGTTCTCGTAAGTTTCCGTATAAGTGGTGAACATTTCCCCAAGTTTAGTGAAGAATCCATTGGCATACTTCAACATGGATTTCCAGAACGGCTCCAGCTTTTTTCCCACTTTATTGAAAAAGGCATCCATTGTGTCTCCAAGGTTGGACTGGATTCCTTCAAGTTCCTGCATCTGCACAGCCATGGAACCGGCAATGCCGTCGACACGACCGAGAGAAAGAAGATAATCCTTGATGGCATCCTCAGAATTGCGCACTTCGGTAGTCACTCCTCGAAAAGAGAACTTTGTAGTCTCTCCGGATTTGGAAGCCTTGATACCGAACTCCTTCAGACGTTCGTTCTCCCCGGTCATCGCATCAAGTATAGCCTCAATGAGCTGATCGACGGACTTTCCTTGGGAAGCGGCAAGGTCTCCCATGTTGACAAGCTCCTGGCTGGTAGGCTTGACCCCACGATTAACCAGCTTGATATATGCTTCAGTCCATTCCTGCAAGGACGATGGGGTGTCTGCTGCCAATTGCTGAAGCATCTTCATGGCATCATTGGCCTTCTTCTGCGACTGGAAAGTATTCCGAAGGACTGCCTCGTATTTGGCGAATTCCTTGCGTGTCTCGTATGCCTGGTTATGGACATCCTTAAGCCATCCGACAACCTTAACGGCGATGAAAGCCTTGGCTGCCATTTTTAACTTGGACATCCAATTCACGCTGTTGCCGAACTCATTGTTCATGTTGTTACCTGCACTGCGTAACTCGCTCATGCGGGCACGGACTTCTCTGAGACGGGTATTGAGTTTGGCATATTCTTCCGGATTCGCAGATTCAGTCATATCATCCAAAGCAGCGGAAAGCTCCTTAGCTTCTTTCTTGAGCTGTCTCATGGTGAGATCGTTGACTTTCAAGTTACGGGTCAGCAGACTTATTTTCTCATTGTTTTTGGAAATTTTGGCAGTATAGTCTTTGCACTCTTTCGCAAGGTTCTGATAGTCTTTCGTGTTCTTTTTGCCTTGGGCTTCGAGCTCCACCATAGCCTTGCGGCGTTCGGCCTCTTCCTTTTTCAAAGCCTTGGTTTCCTTGGTCAGTGTATGCAGCTCTTCCTGAAGCTTGGAACTGTCACCTGAGATTATGAGTTTGATTTCGTCTTCGGATAAATGCTTTTTTGCCATAATGTTACCAGTTTGAGTTTTCGTATTGAAGTGCCTGCTCCAGTTCCTTGCGAATATTGGTACGGACTTCTTCCGTGAAACCGTACTTTATTTCCGGGAATGTCTCATGATACAGCACTCCCCAGACCACCCGGTTATAAAGAGCAAGATTACGGCGAATATGACGGGAAATACGGTCACTGGCTCCACGGCGGTAATGGATGTCAAGAAAGCGGAGATATGGGAATATACGCAGATAATAGGCTTGTTTCGTATCTGATTCCTGGGCAATGAACGGACGTTTCTGCAGATGTGCCACCAGGTCACCGGAGCGTGAGTTGAGATATGTACGCACAACTTTTTCTTGTGTCTCATAAATAAGGTTGATGCCTTGAGACATTATATCATGGACAAAACGTTCTCTGACAAGCTGGTCTGTAATCATATTCACTGTTATTTCCAGCGAAGATAGAATAGGGGAGGGGGTACGGAAAGGACATAAAACGAAGGGGGAACTATTCATCACGAACAATTACCCCCTATATGACAGTAGTATTTAGTTTTTCGCTTGGAGCATCCACCGGAAGTCCAGTCCTGATGAACCAGGACGGTTCTGGTATTTATAACCGGCATCAAGCATGGCTTGATGAACCTGTTCCTTACTAATATGCGCTCCAGGATCAATGCGACGAATAGCGTCGTAGACTTCATCCGTAGTGAACCAATGGGTGGTATGGCGTGCATCCGGGGCTGGTTTGAACGATGCGGACAAGGATGCTATATGGATACTGATATCGGTAATTTTCTGTTCTTGCTCTTTATTTTTCATTTTGTCCTCCTTTCTCATTAACATCAAGCGCATGCTGCAGGCAGGAAATGATTTCACGGGCATCCTCCGCAGAGATGTCACACATCACAAAGTTGCCATAATAAGCAAGGCAATATTTATACTCACTTGTTTCAGTTCCTGTGCAGAGACGTTCGGCTTGAACATAAATGTCTTTTTGTGTTATAGACTTGATACGGTTCATTTGGCACCTCCTTTCTGGCACTTCTTTGCCTTATAAACGCACAATGCAGTGACCACAACCAATGGTGGGAACACCATTCCGGCACATGCCCATACGATGGCACGGAAGTACCAGCGGTCGGCTTCGGTCTTCATTTCGCAATCGGGAGCCAAAGCACGGTAGTAACGGCGCTGGAGGTTATTGACTTGCTCGGTAAGAGCGTTAACGGATTCGCCCACGGTAGGGATGCCGGAGGCAGGCACGTTGAGAGTGCCGGGAATTTGATTTTTCATATACGAATCGTTTTGTTTGGCATTAATGGCAAGTTCTCGAATACACGAACGGCTGTCATTTTCCCGTTAAAGTCGCCAAACAAAACGATTCGTATTCCCGAAGGGTCCGAAAATGGAAAAGACAGCCG
>ENA-OPSI01000552-OPSI01000552.1-human-gut-metagenome-genome-assembly--contig:-NODE-552-length-13165-cov-1.874676_pt1 | contig 13165 bp, 7 predicted proteins | sample MGYA00241806_ERZ501903 | MGnify/ENA primary metagenome ERZ501903 (study PRJEB25962, sample SAMEA2042439) | human gut metagenome | biome: human gut; feature: human-associated habitat; material: faeces...
AGCAGGTACGGCAGCCACGGCACTTGCCGTGTCATGACCTGCAACGGCTATCACCGGCACGGGGCCAAGCCCTGTCATCTTCTGCACCTCATCAGTGAGCACGCCTATCTTGTAGCCGGGAACAACCATCTTGCCAAACTTGCCGCGCGGAAGTTCGAGACTCTCGAGCAGCATCTCTTCGAGCTCTTTCGTAACCGGATTGAGCATCTGGCTTGTTGAAGCTATGGTATATTCGCAGACAGCCTCGCCCGTGAGCATCCAGCTGAGTGCATCAGGCATGAAGAGTATCTTCTCGGCATTCTTCAGAGCCGAATTGCCGTCGCGTTTCATGGCATAAAGCTGAAACAGCGAATTGAAGTTCATAAACTGTATGCCTGTGGCGCCATACACTTTCTCCTTTGACACTTTCTTTTCGAAATACTCCTCCATCGCACCAAACGTGTGAGGGTCGCGATATGAGAACGGATTGCGCAGCAGCGCGCCGTCGTCGCCCACACATACGAAGTCGACGCCCCATGTGTCGATGCCTATGCTGGTTATCTCGACGTTACGTTTTGCCACAATCTTCAAGCCTTTTATTATCTCGAAATAAAGAGCGTAAATATCCCAGTAAAAATGTCCGCCGGTCTCTATCAGGTTGTTAGGAAAGCGTGTAATCTCCTCTAACTTTATCTTACCGTCTGAAAGAGTGCCGACGATAGTCCTGCCGCTTGTAGCTCCAAGGTCGACAGCAAAGAAACATTTTGAATTGCCCATTTAGTATATTAGTATGTTTTTAGCGTATTAAATTAATTTCTGCAAAGATAAAGATTATTTCAAATAAGTGAATATAACAATTTGATTTTTAGACAATAAGATTTGAGAATAAAACTTAGCTTAACATTATGAAAGCATCTGTGCATCACTTCTTTGCAAACGTTTTCGTAAGGACAAGCATATCGTCCAGAGGGCAAAATCACGGCTCACGGAACGGACAGAGATATTGTTACTGCCGACGGGATGACTCACTGCACAAACAGACAAAGATGAAGAAAACAAGCATAACAACACGTCACAAAAAGGCAGAAAACAGGACCAGATTATAACACAAACAAAGTATTTTTCGGTAAATATTTTATTGGAGTAGAAAATAATTACTAAATTTGCACGATAATATGAACTAATCTTAAATAATTAAAAATGTCAACTTTAACATTAGCTATCGTAACCGTATTTATCATCGGTTATCTGTGTATTGCCCTCGAAAGCTTCACCAAGGTGAACAAGGCTGCCATTGCGCTGCTTATGCTGGTGGGCTGCTGGACAATATTTATGTTCGATCCGGGAAGCTACCTGCCCGGTGTTGCCGGCGATAAGATATCGCTTGCTGTAAATGAAATAATTGAGAAGCATCTGGGAAGCACTTCTACCACACTGTTCTTCCTTATGGGTGCAATGACCATCGTTGAGGTGGTTGACCAGAACGGCGGCTTCAACTTCGTCCGCGACATGATGAAGACGAAGAACAAGAAGACTCTCTTGTGGCGAATAACGTTCATGACGTTCTTCCTTTCGGCCATCCTCGACAACCTGACGACCAGCATCGTTATGATAATGATTCTGCGAAAGCTGATTCAGGAACGTAAAGACAGACTCATATATGCGTCGCTCGTGATTATAGCGGCCAACTCAGGAGGTGCCTTCTCGCCTATTGGTGACGTTACGACAATCATGCTGTGGAACAAAGGTCTGATAACGGCTGCAGGAGTTATAAAGGAACTTATTGTGCCGTCGCTTGTTTCTGTGGCTCTGCCTGCCTACCTGCTGTCGCTGTCGCTCAAAGGCGAAATAGCTGTTCCGGCAATAGCCGGAGGCAAGACGGCTGAGACCAACGAACTGACAAAGAGACAGCGCAAGACGGTGTTCCTCATCGGTGTGGGCGGTCTTATCTTCGTTCCTATATTCAAGTCGATAACTCATCTGCCTCCGTTTGTTGGCATATTGCTGGTGCTCGGCGTGCTGTGGACCGTAACCGAACTGTTCTATCGCCATCTGCACAAAAATGAGGAGAGGGGTGCAATGCAGAAAAGAGTTGTAAACATCCTTTCACGCATCGACATGAGCACCATTCTGTTCTTCCTCGGCATACTTATGGCCGTTGCCTGTCTTGAGACAATAGGCGTGCTGGCCACTCTGGGCGAAGGTCTCAACACAACATTCAACGGCAACCATTATATCGTAACAGGCATTATCGGCGTGCTGTCGAGCATCGTTGACAATGTGCCTCTCGTAGCAGGATGCATGGGTATGTATCCTATTGCCGAAGTGGGCGACATGGCACAGGACGGCATATTCTGGCAGCTCCTGGCCTACTGCGCCGGCGTGGGCGGCTCTATGCTCATCATCGGATCTGCCGCAGGCGTTGTTGTCATGGGTCTCGAAAAGATTACTTTCGGCTGGTATATGAAGAGGATTTCTCTTATAGCATTTGCAGGATACATGGCCGGAATATTGATCTATTGGGTAGAAAAGACATTCATCGGACTATAACATAGTCATCCGTCGATAACGGCACGCATCTCATGACGCAACCGTGCATGGGGTGCACAAAATACAATAAAAGAGGAAATGCATCATAAGCGTGCATTTCCTCTTTTTATATATCCACTTGCTCTGCCTACGCAGAATTTATCCCCCAGCCGGTCATAAAAATTTTCCGTTTTGGCATTGAGCAGATTGTCATGGAACGGGCATATAATAAAATAAGGTATATGCCGCAATGAAAAAATCGGCCATTAGACATTGATTATGACTAATGACCGATTCTATTCTAAAAAGCCTTCTGCCGCACTGTCATCTTGTGCCGGCTCTATATTCGCTTGGCTTACAGCCTATCTTCACCTTAAACTTACTTGAAAAATAGTCGGGCGAATCAAAGTTGAGCCTGTAGGCAATCTCCTTTATACTCATGTCTGTGGTAGACAGCAATTCCTTTGCACGCTGCAGGCGCAGGTCCTGCTGATAAAGTGCCGGCGACATGCCGGTGTATTCCTTAAACAGCTTGCGGAAGTTAGAATAGCTTGAGCCAAGTTCCGCAGCAATCTCCTGCACCGTTATCTTCGACTCCGCACCCTCGCGTATGCGCAGGCGTGCCTTGTTTATCATGTCTACATATCCGCCGCGGCGGTTAAGCTCCATGTTGCGTTCAAGCGCATACATGTGGCCGAGCAGATTGTTCACGATGCCGGCAAGTATCTGCTGCGAATAGGCAGCCTCCTCCTTTGCAGCCTTTATGGCCGAGTTATACAGATAAACGATGTCGCCGCTGAAACCTACATGATATACGGGCTTCTCGAGCGACAGGAAGTTGTAGCGCATACGGTCGTCCATGTTGCGGCCCTTGTAGCCAATCCAATAGCTCTTCCAGAACACTCCCGGCAGAGGATGATACGTATGCCACTCTCACGGAAACAGCAAGAAGATATCGCCGGCCTTGATATGAACATTCCTTACATGCTCCGACGAGAATATGCCCTCGCCTTCTATAAGATAGAGCATCTGATATTCATCAAGCACGCGGCCGCGCTCAACATCAAAAAAATATCCGTCGCCATGCCCCTTGGTAGGATAGTCCTCGTCAGGGCCCACTTCGTCGTATCCCACAGTATTTACGACAAGTCCCCATTGGGCGTCACGGTCGTTAGCTACTAAATATTTACTGTCCTGCATGCGTCAATTTATTCTCAGTTAATTACATACTGCAAATGTTTCATGGGATGTCCGCCCCAGGTGTTGTTGCCTACGAACTTAAATCCCACCCTGCCATAAAGTTTCTCAGCCTTCGGATTCCCGGTGTCTACGAGCAGTCCTACAGCAGGCAGCCCCATGCCCTTGGCCTTTTCGATAACGGCATTGAGCAATACGGTTGCCACGCCCTTGCCACGGCAGTTTTCAGGTACGGCTATGCTGTCGATATACAGCTCACCCGGCCCTGTCTCGTCAGCTATATTGCTGAAGTCGCGGCCGAAGTTGTCATTCATGGCCTTGACAAAAGCCTTGCGCAAGTCGTGCAGATGTCCGCCGTCGTAAGACACGCACATACCGCAAACTCCGCCGTCCTCGTCTATAGCCACCATGGTGTTCTTATAGCTGTACTGCGAATCTTCCGAAAGCACGAGTTCTGTCATCACACGCTCAAAATCATCGAGAGTGTGGTCAGGACCGACAAAATACTGGCAACATTCATAATTCATTGCCTGCATTATCAGTCTTGCTATCGAAAGAGCCTGAAATTTCTGAGCTGATTGTATTTCCATTGCAAAAGATTAGATTATATCATTCGTTGCAAAAATACTGAAAATAATACAATCTACAAAATCTATTACTCAAAATCAGCCGGCACTTAATATTTATAGCGTATTATTCTTCTTTTTTCAGTGTTACAAGCACTTTGTCAATACGCGCACCGTCCATGTCGACAATTTCTAGGTTAAACCCGTTCCATTCGGCACGTTCGCCCGACTGCGGTATATGCTTCAGCTGCTCTATTATCAGTCCGGCCAAGGTGTTGTAGTTCTGTTCGCCGTCGTACAGGTCTTCTTTGTCAAAATAAGACAGGAAGTCGTAGAAAGAGCACTGTCCGTCAACAAGCCAGCTCGCTGCGTCTTCACGCTCTATGATGTCAGGTTCGTTGTTCACCTCGTCTATAGTTCCTACAAGGCCCTCAAGGATGTCTCTCAGAGTGATTACGCCCTGAAAGCTTCCGAACTCGTCGCAGATAAAGGCCTGAGTAAGGCGTTTCTCCTTCATCTGTTCTAGAGCCTTATACACGCTCATGTTCTCGTAGAAATAAACAGCCGGACGCATTATCTCCTTCAGGTTGAGAGTGCTTGCGTCGAGCCTGAAGATAAGATCCTTAAGCGACACCACGCCCACGATGTTCTCCAGGCTGTGGTCTATCACGGGATACGACTCATAGAGGTCGTCGTTGAGCACTTGTCTTATCTCGTCCTTAGTCATGTTCACGTCGAGCGTAACCACCTCTGAGCGGTGTGTCATAAGCGAATTTACCTTAAGGTCGCCAAGCATGAACACGCGCTCAACGATGTCCTGCTCAACTTCCTGCACCTCGCCGTCTTCCTTGCCTTCCTGGACAATCGACTTTATGTCCTCCTCTGTAACCTTGCTCTCCGCATTCTTAACGCCGAGCAGGTTGACTATTGCCTCTGTGCTCTTTGACAGAATCCATACGAACGGACTGGCTATGAGCGACAGCACATACATAGGGCGCGATATAACCTTTGACACGCGCTCGGCAACGCTCATGCCTATGCGCTTTGGAACAAGCTCGCCAAGAATTATCGTCAGATATGTAACAATGACTACTATTATTGTCTGTGCCACGGGATAGGCCCATGATGCCGACATACCGGCATGCTCGAGCACGTCAGCAAACTTGCCCGATATGGCCGAACCCGAATAGATACCTGTGAGAATGCCGATAAGCGTGATGCCTATCTGTACGGTGGATAAAAACCGGTCGGGGTCGTTGGCCAGCCTGAGGGCAGTCTTTGCGCCCTTGCTCCCCTTCTTCTCGTCGTTTGTTAATGTTACCTTTCTCGCTGATATAACTGCTATCTCGGACATTGAAAATATTCCGTTGAAAAATATCAATAGCAGAATAATTATAATTTCTTCCATTAATGGTTTAAACCGTATTGTTTCAGTTGCAAAGATAATGCATGTAAAGTTAATTTCAAAATAAATAGGCACATTTTATTTAAATTGAAATACATTATGTGAGTGAAGAGATAAGAGTGGAGAGCGAAGTTTTCAAATGTTATGCCAATTTACATCTGTACAACATCTTACAATACAACATTTGAAATGACCGGCATCTAACCTTATTCCTTCACTCTTATCTTTCACTCCTATCTCTTCACTTCTCAGAACGTCGGTGTATTCACCGGCTTGTTTTTAACCGTTGGCAGTGTCTGATTATTTATCTTCTTTCCTGCCGTGAAGTTCCATGTAACAAACAGCACTACGTGCGAATCCGGTGTAAGCAAAGTGCGTCTCTTCTCCCAGCCTTCACCGAACATAGTAAGTTTCTTTGTGTTGTAGAGTATGTTTTCGTACAGAAGGCTCACGTTCATCTTTCCTTTCATCAGCGACACATATCCGCTTACGTCCATTTTGAACCTCGCGTTCTCATCATAACTTTCAGTCCTGTTTTTGCTCGATGCTGTCATGTTGAGCGTAAGTCCTAAATACTTGTTTATCTTGAAGTCGTTGTTGCTTCTGAACGTAAAAGTTCCGTGGTTAATCTTATTCTCGCCGCTGCGTGAATGTCTGTATAGATATGCAATGCTGGTATTTGTGTGCCAGAAGCTGAATATACGCCCTGTATAGTTCATCGTGAGCGACTGCTGCATGCTGTAGGCTGAGTTTTCAGGCCTGGTGTAATACACGCCCGGGCGGTTTTCGTCCTTATGCATGATTACGCTCACAATGTCGCTTCCGTAGCTCATGCTATATGAGAAAGATAAACGTCTGTTTAAAGAGAAATACAGTTCTACATCGTCATACACCTCTTTTTTAAGATCCGTGTTGCCTATGCTGTAGAGATCGTCTCCCTGCCATGTCACGTTCGGAATACGGTAGCCGTAGTTGGGCAGATAGAACATGCGGCGGTAGCTGATGTTCAAATATCTCATCTTGTTTTCGTCGATGGTCCACTGTCCTGACAGAGAGGGGCATATTCCGTCCTGCCATCTCTCAAAGTTGTTTGAGCTGTCCAAGTAATCCTTGTATTTCTCGTTCGTTCCGCTGTATCTCATCCCGAACTTCAAGAACAGCGACTTGCTCGGTATCAGGCTATATTCAGCCCATGCAGAATAGTAATCCTGATTCAGACAAAACTTGCCGTCTTCTATATATGACATTGTCTTTGTGCCGCGGTTGTTGTTCATGTTGGACATATAGTAATACTCAAGGCCGGCTGTCAGGTTCATATTGTCGTTAAACTTGAAATGGGCGTATGGTGATACTGTCACAAAGTCGATGTCATAATTCTGCCTGGCATTGTCAAACATCCCGTTTGTGTTGTATTCCTGACCGTTGTCATATTTGCTTTTTGAATAGTCTATACGCATGTTCAAGAAGTTTTCTCCTCCGTTGCCCAATCCCTTGCGGTATTGTGTGCCTATGCTGTATGCACGGCTGATTGGCTTTGCCTTTATATCAAGAGTGTCGTTTCCGCTAATGCTGTTCTTTGACGTTCTGTTCCAGCTTGCCGACACTCCGCCGTACAGGTCTATCCTGTCTGTCTTGTTGAAGGCGTATCTCAGCGACAGGTTGTCGCCGAAAATCCTGTATCTGGTTGTGTTGTGCTTATATGTGTAAGAGTCGTCGCTGCTGTTATATTCCTTTGTGAGGATGTCAGGATATTTCCCGTACTCAAAGGCAGTCAGATAGTTGTTAATCGTAAATTTTCCCTTGGTGTAAAGCAGGTTCAGCCTTGGCGATTCGCCGTACAGATCCTCGGTGTTCATACCTCCGTATACGGTTGCCGAGCCTATGAGGCCTCCTTCTTGCTAAGATGTATTTTCACCACTCCGCCCGTAGCCTTCTCGCCATACGAGCCGTCGGCAAACGGAATTATCTCAATGTCTTCAATCATTGAAGGCGGTATCGACTTGAGCTGGTCGAAACTTATCTTTCTGTCTTCCAGATAGATAAGGGTATTCTGCTTTCCGTTCAGGCTCAGACTGCTTTCCGTAACATCTATGCCGCGCACATATTTAAGAAAATCTTGTGTGCTCTTTCCCTTTGTCAGCGGATTTCCTTTCACTTTCACAATGGTTTCGCCCGTACGTTTCTGCCTGGTGTAGTTGGCCATCACGGTTATGCCTTCGAGCATCTCGGCCGAGTCGTCCATGCGTATATTCCCCATGTCTGTATTGCCTTTCACGGTTATGTCGCTTATGTAGTCGGCAAGTCCGATATATGTTATCTTCAGCTCGTAATTGCCGTTGTCAAGGGCGCTGAACGAGAACACTCCATTGTCGTCAGCCACAGTCTGCCGTCTGAACGCACTGTCGCCGGCCATGGTTAAAGTTACACTTGCACGCATCACAGCCATGCCTTCTTTGTCTACAACACGGCCAGTCATGCCATACTTGTTTTCCTGAGCGCCCGAACCTACAGATATCAAGGCGAAAATTATGAAAAGCAGAAATCTCATATTATATATTTTTTTGTTTTACATAGCCCATGCCCTTTTGAGTCAGAAAGGATATGGTTAAATATCTTAAGTCTTCGGTTATTAGACGTACACACATTGCCCTTTGTGACATCATAAACAACGTTTTTTCATGGAAAACTTGCAATGATGCCGGTTTGGCCTGCGCCGTAGTGGCGGCATATCATGCACTGCATGCTATGCCGCACTGCATCGAGTCGTATTGACGTTTGAGTTTAAATTTATTTCATTTATATTATACCACCCGAAAATCAAACTAATATTTACGGTTCATCAAGTTGATGTCATCCTGTATGTCCTTCACGATATTGTTGTCCAGGTCTATTCTCTTCTTCTGGTTCTTTCTTATTGTCCATCTGAACAATATATAAGGATGAAAGACGTCTTTCTTGTTTAAGATTGACATTTCATACTCTTTGTCGCGTACACGCATCTTCGACTTGAGGTCCTTTGTAAGAAACTCTGAGCCAACCGACAGCGATATATTTGGCGTGATGTTATACGACACAAAGATATTGCTTGTCGTAGGCGTAAGGTTGTGCTGTGCCGACACGTTCGTGTACGTGTAATTGGTATAGGCCACAGAACCGTAAAAGCCCCATTTGCCGGCGGTCTGAAACAGAAAGAGGTTGCCCATAAAGCTCTTCTTGGCATCTTGTCCTGGATAATATTCTACAAAATGCGTCAGGGTCGTACCTACTGTGGTGTTTTTATATCTGTAGTTAAACAGGGCCGACAGATTGATATTTGAATAGTGGCCAAGGTTTTCAAATGTTGACGTATAGACACCGTTGTCGTCAACAAAACCTATATTCTCGTATCTGTCCGTTATATAGCAGTAGTTAAAATAGGCTCCTGCGTAAAATCCGTTTTTATAGTACGAGTATCTCAGCGAAACGCCGTGAGTTTCCTGTGGCTTTAGGTAAGGATTGCCAACGTTACGGCGAAGCGAGTCGGTCGACGTGTCATACGGATTCAGCATAGCCACGTCGGGCGCGGCGCTGTTCAGCGTATAGCCCAGTTGCAGGCTTCCTGCCTTTTTCATGTTCCATGTAAACGCTGACGACACATAAGGACGATAATAATGGTCTGACACTCCGGCAGACTTACGCCAGATGCCCTCATATCCGAGCGAAACCATGTACATAAAATTCTTTATCATTCCGTTTGCCGATGCATACAGAAACTCACTCCATTCATTATGACGGTAGACGGGAAGCATGCCGTATTTTTCGCTGAGCTTGTCGTTTATGTAGGTTGTCGCATTTCCAAACGTAAGCGATGTCTTGTCGTTTACGTCCCATGAAAATTCGCTCGTCTGCGACACAGTGTTCTTGCGTGTGCTGAAGTCCGTCATGTCCTTCCATGTCTCTGCCGGATATATGTCGGTTGTGTTGTTTCTCAGATTATTATAATTATACGTGCCCGTAAGATAATTCTCAAGCATCATCTTGTCGTTTATCGTATGTCTGTAGAACAGTGTGCCTGAATATACCCTTGACAGGCTTTTCGACTTATAGTCGGAAGTCATGACGTCATTGCCCGAATTTCCATTAACAAGGTTAACGAACGTTCCGCTGCCCTCCGTCTCAGCGTGCGCGCTGTTGTTGTTTCCCTGGAAATAAGCTGCGAGATAGTCTTTTTCAGTCGGCTTGTATTTCAGCATCAAGGTATAGTCAAGCGTCTTGCTGCTCGACAGCGTCTTTTCGTTTATGTCCTTTATATAGCTGTTGCTTTTAGTCCAGATGCCGTTTTCTGATTTCTGGTCGTGTGTGTATTCAGGCCCGAAGTCGGCATAGACTGAAAATTTGCTGTTGCCAATCTCAATTTTTCCCCACGTTGAGCCCCAGTAGTGCGGAAAATCATTGCGCAGGCCATACTCGTAAAACTGATACAAGGTCTTTTGCGGTTTCAGACGTATGTCCAATATCTTCTGCACGCCCTCACGCATATATTTCGCATTCACTACATCTTTTATCTCCACATAGTCAATCCTCTTCGGGTCTATTGTCGTAATTCCTGAATTAACTTTTATTCCGTCAACAAGCACCAGCAGCTGCTTTCCGTCCATTGACTTCACCGTCTCTGTTATATAATTACTGATAATGTCGGGTACTTCCTGCAACGCCTTATACGGATTTCCGCTTTCACGCGCTTTCTTAGACAGGTAATATATATGGCCTGTTGCCGTGGTCACCCGGGGACGTTCGGTAGTAACCAGCACTGAGTCGAGCTGTATGTCTTTCTCACGCAGCACAAAGTATTCGCTCAAATCCTCGGTCAGGCTTATTTCTTTGTTTACCGATGAATATCCCAAGGCTGACAGCTCTATGTTATATGTATCAGGACTCAGGTTCTTTAAGGCAAATCTGCCTTTGGCGTCAGTAGACGCCAGCGCTACGATAGTGTCGTTCTTCAGCAGCATTATCTGCACATCTTTAAGAGGCGCACCCGTTTCTGTATTAATCTTTCCTGAAAAGGAAATCTGTGAATAGGTGCAGACAATGGCGTTAAGAAATAAGAGTATTAACAAGAATCTTTTCATAATATTAATATGTTACGATTAACGATTTACTTTCTTAAAGTTTTATGGTTTTTATTTTTATTCACATCTCCAGTCTTTTTGTGGCATCATCAATAACGTTTTACATGGCAACCTTGCAAGTTTGCCGAATCGCCCTGCGCCGTTACTTTCGCAAAACAACGGAAATTTTATAATAAAAACAAATTTTGGCAATTAAAAAAGTTCACAAAAAGTTCACAAGACTCTTTGCGAAAAGCTGCAAACTTCACAAAACTTCACAAACGTGTTTTTCATTAAATTTAGCTGTTCACAACAGCTCTACGGACGTACGTCTCATTAAGTTTCGTGCTGTGAAATCTTTTCACAAAGACTTCACAGGCGTATTTTCTTCATGATGTAAATCACTGTTTATAAAGACTTTATGTATCTGTCGAAGTCTCTCGACGAACCGTCTTTGCCGGTTATTCTGTTATACATCCGTTTTCGTATGTTGGCAATGTCCTGAAGACTGCGGCCGGTAAGCATATTTATCTGCGAAGGTGCGAAGCCCAGCTTAACCAAGAGGCACAGCTCGTATTCGCTTTCACTCAAAACGGCCTTCAGCCGGCTTATTTCTTCGTAGCTGTCAAACAGGCTTATGAGCATTTTGCGCTCTTCTCCGCTCATCATCACGTGCTCCTTTTCGGCATGTCTACGTAAAATTCTTACGACAGGCTCGTCTGCAAACGGCGTCATTCGGGCTGCAATGTCCTTCTTTTTCTCATATTCGGCTTTCTCTTTTTGCAGCCTTTCAATCTCTTCCTCCTTCTCCTTAATCAGACTTTCCATCCGTGTCTGTCTGTTTTCGGTCAGTATGTCCAGCTCGCGCCTTGCCTTCTTCAGTTCGCTTATGCTGCGTTTATATTCTTTTATCTCGTTAACTCTTGCCCTGCGTTTCCTCATTATATATGTTCTCACGGCAAGTGCCCCGCCAATGGCTGCTGCCATGATAGCCATAATTATGATTATGCTGATATATTTTGTCCGCAATGCGTCTTTCTCAGCCTCTTCAGCAGTCTGCCTGTATCTGTTATAGTTATACATTGCCTGCATCTGCTGGAGATGTTCGGTTGACATCTGGGCATACGCAGAATCTGTCATCATACGGGCTAAGTCTGCATATTTTGCAACAGAATCAGGACGATTGCGCTTTCTGTATATGTCTGCTAAATCGTCGAAACAGTATTTAAGGTCAGAATAATTTTTTGCTGTTCTGGCACATTTGCGAAAATAATATTCGGCAGAATCAAGTTCGTTTATCTCGGCAAGATATCTTCCTTTAGTTACATAATATATTTCTACGCCTTTTTTAATATCTCCTTTATCATTAAAATTTCCGCTTTTATGTTCATATAGATTTATATAATGCTTTACATCAGACAACTCTTTGTTCTCCACACCATAATTTATCAATAATCCTAATGATCTGACCGCCTCTTTTTCATATCCATACTTAGAATAAAGTCCATACAGCTTTTTCCTTATAAAAATAGCAGAGTCAGATATGCCCAATGCATTATAAATATTTGATTTCTTTTCATATGTAATAATCGCATTTAAAGTGTCTTTAGCCTTCATTGCGTATTTAAATGCCAGGCTATTTTCGTGGAAGGCATCGCTGAAGGCAAACTGGCTTTTTAAAATCTCTGCCGACCATGCGTGTATTCTGTGCAGTGTAAGGAAATCGCTGTTGCTGTCAGTGGTGTCTGCCTTTGCTGCCGCTTCATGAAAATACTGCAATGCCATGGGGGCATCCTTGCCGTCAAAGTATGCGCATCCAAGGATATAGTATGCGAGCATACGTTCGTTAGAATCTCCGTGCTTGTCAAAATAGTCGGCAATGTATTTCAACGAATCGGTGCTCATGGGCATTGCGAGCTTGTTTCTTACTTTAGCCTTTAGCAGCAACAGCTTCATGTGCCGGCTTTTGTTCATGGCGCTTTCTCCCTCCAGACTGTCAATAAGCGTCATCGCCCTTTGCGGTGCCGCCTCGCTCAGACTGTCTGCCACAGCAATATTTCTGTCTGCCGCCTGCTGTCCGCAAGATACAACAGATAATAGTGTTGGTACTATACATACGGCCAATAACAGGCCGCCCGTTATGTTGGTTATAATTCTTTTCATCGTTTTAAATGGTATTCGAGATGCAAAGATAATATTTTTTTGAGTAGTTAAAGGAGTTAGAGTAGTTAAAGGAGCTTGTTTAAGTGAAGAACGAAGAGTGAAGAGTGAAAAATTCGATACTCTTGTGGATTATTGTTATTTCACTTTTCATTTAACCGCTTGTGCAACCGATATGAATCAACAAAACTAATGTGCCGGCTGATTTGTAATCTGCCGGAATTGAATATAAGGATTTA
>ENA-OPSI01000553-OPSI01000553.1-human-gut-metagenome-genome-assembly--contig:-NODE-553-length-13105-cov-1.416628_pt1 | contig 13105 bp, 9 predicted proteins | sample MGYA00241806_ERZ501903 | MGnify/ENA primary metagenome ERZ501903 (study PRJEB25962, sample SAMEA2042439) | human gut metagenome | biome: human gut; feature: human-associated habitat; material: faeces...
AAGAGCGGAGGGATCCGGCAGCCGTAAGGAGTGGTAACCAGAGTGGCGCCCGCCGCGTTTTTTAAAGTGTAACATTCCACTTCCCGACCGTCGGGGAGCCTGCCAAACACAGTCTTTTCCACCGGCATAACCTTTTAGACCTCCTTGCCCAGCAGAGCAGCACCGATGATACCGGCGTCATTGCCCAGCTCGGCACGGCAAACTACCGTCTTCTTGGCAGAGTTCATAGCATACTGCTCACGAGCAACAAACTCGCGCACAGGAGCCAGCAGAGTTTCCCGTTCGTTGGAGATGCCGCCGCCAATACACAGGGTATCGGGCTGGAAAATGTTGATCATATCCACAATGCCCACGCTCAGATACTTGATGTACTCGTCCACGATCTCTTTTCCGATGGGATCGCCCTGACGCATTGCATCAAAAGCCGTGCGGCCGCTGACCTTTTCAATATCTCCATCTACCAGAGTCCACAGGGGAGAATCCTTGGGAGCTTTCTCCATATACTCCTTGGTGGTTTTGATCAGGCCGGTAGCGGAAGCATACGTCTCCCAGCAGCCATGACGGCCACAAGTGCAGGGACGGCCGTCTACCACGATCACAGTGTGACCCAGCTCAGCGCCGGCAAAGTTGCTGCCGGAGTAGATCTTGTGATTGATGATGATGCCGCCGCCAACACCGGTGCCCAAGGTGATAGCAATGGCGTTGTCAGCACCTTTCAAAGCACCTGCCATGTACTCGCCGTATGCCGCTGCATTGGCGTCATTTTCCATAAGGATCTTCTTGCCTTCCATGCGCTCGGACAACATCTTCTCCATGGGAGTGTTTTTAAAAGGCAGGTTGTTGGCAAACTCAATAATGCCAGTCTCCTTGTTGATGGTGCCAGGAGAGCCAACACCAATCCACGGCACATCGTCAATGGTGATGCCTGCGTTCTTCAAAGCCTCATAAGCGGTAGCCGCCATAGCGTCAGCAACTTCCTCGGCATTGGTAACCTTGGTCTTGGAAGTGGCCCGCGCGATAATTTTGTTTTCCTCATCTACGATACCTACGGCAATATTGGTGCCGCCCAGATCGATTCCGAGATAATACATACAGAATTGCTCCTTCCGCAAAAAATTCAGGGGAGTTCCCCAATTATTTAAAGTATACTATACAACACGCACAAAAGTAAATGTCTTAGAGAAAATTTTCGTGTTTTTTTAAAACTTCCTCCCCTTGATTTTGCTTCTTCCCTGTGATATCATATCTTAGTTATAGTTTGCATTTTGAAACGTATTTGCCGCTATGGTGGAATAGGCAGACACAAAGGACTTAAAATCCTTCGGGAGAAATCCCGTACCGGTTCGACCCCGGTTAGCGGCACCAATTGGTATCCTCCAGGACAGCACGGCAGCTGTCTTGGGGGGTTTTCTTTTTCCTTGGACTTTTTATTACGGCAATAACAAGTTAAAGTTTGGTTAAACCGTGGAAAAATGGGTTGTTTTAAAAAAAGCCAGGGGATATACTTGCAGATAAATATTGATGTCGAGAGAATTTATCTTTTTGGAAAGGAGCCCGTATGGCTATTACCCTATTTCCTGATGGTCTACCTTGCACTTTGAAAGAACCCTTCGACCTTTCTTTCCTCCATCAATGGGGAACCGTATTTCATGTGTTCGACCGGCAGGACTCCGGAAATTTATGTTTTGGCTTGGAACAAGATGGCCACCGCTTCTTTTTAAAATTTGCAGGGGCAAAAACGTTGGGTTATACGGGAGACCCCCAAGAGGCCATGAGACGTCTGGAACTATCTGCCCAGGTGTATCGCGATCTAGCTCACCCTACGCTACTCCCCCTGTTGTGGAATGGACCTGTTTCCGGTGGATATGGGCTCCTCTTTCCCTGGACAGACGCCCTTTGTATGGGAAAACAATATCCCTCCCGACAAAAGTTCCTGTCCCTCCCCTTAAATGAAAAACTTGCAATTTTTCACGACATTCTGTTGTTCCATCTCCATGTGATAGAGCGGGGATATGTGTCCATAGACTTCTACGATGGTTGCATTCTTTACGATCCAAAGGCTCGCAAAACCCTCTTATGCGATGTGGATGCCTACCACAAAACACCCTTCCAAAATCCAGTAGGCAGAATGTGGGGGTCCACTCGATTTATGGCTCCTGAAGAATTTCAAAAAGGCGCCCCCATCGATGAAATCACCATGGTATACACTATGGGCGCTACTGCGTTTGCCCTCTTTGCCCAAGAGGGCAGTCGGGAGCGTTCCTGCTGGCCTCTTTCTGAAAGAAGTTGGAAGTTTGTGAAAAAATGTGTCTCTCCCCAACGAGAAGAACGGGTTGCCAATCTGCAATCCTTTCTTCGAGGGTGGGAAGATTCCCTCGGGTAAAAGCCTACTTACCCCTCTTTGTTTTTGTAGCCCTTCAAATGAAAGCCCACTGGGATAGCAACCCAGTGGGCTTTCTGAATGGATATTGCAAAAACACGCCGGTTCTGGGAGAGGCTTCTCCAGATTTCACCAAGACTTGTCAAAATGATTCCATTCTTTTCCAAGAAACGTTTGAGCAGCCCTCACTACTATGCTATAATCAAGCCAGTTCAAGTAGAAAACTTTGGTGGAATTTGCGCAGGATTTCTTTGACAAGCCAATTCCACCGCTTTAGGGAAAGGAATGGTGCTCCATGGCCACAAAAACATTGTACACGCTGATTGTCGCCGACGACGAGGATGAACTCCGTGAAGCGGTTTGTACCATGGTCCCCTGGCAGGAATATGGGTTTAAATTGCTGGGCAGTGCATCCAATGGGTTGGACGCACTGCAAATGGTAGAACAGTATGAACCGGATCTTCTGCTGACCGATATCCGCATGCCTTTTATTTCTGGAATTGAATTGGCACGCCATGTCCGTGAAATCCGTCCGGCGACCAATATCGCCTTCCTCAGCGGCTACGATGATTTTGAATACGCCAAACAGGCCATTCAATATAACATCATTAGCTATATGCTGAAACCTCTGACGTTGGAGGGGATGACCCAAGAGCTGCGCATGATTCGCAAAAAGATTGACGCGCAATTTGAACTGTTCCGCCAAGCGGAATCCCAAGTGGCTGCCCAAGATCTTCGAACTCCCATGCTGATGCCTCTTGTGTTGGACGGTTATGCAGAGGCTTGGGATGATTCCCAGGCCGAGGCCTATGGAAGAGAATGCGGGCTTCTTCGAGATGAACTGGATAAACCTTGCTATACGGTCATGGTCTCTGCCCTGTTAGACCGCTCGGGTACAAATCGGACCACTCCTTCCTTCGTTGCTCCAGTCAACACCTTGTCCGCAAAATATTTTAGAGGAGTAAACTTTTTTGCCGCCGGAAAAGTGATCTCCGTCCTCATGGGAAACCCCTCGGACTTTGAGGAATACCTTCACATTCTGGCGGACGAAATTCCTCAGATGGCCACACGCGTTCTGGGGATGCGATGCCGCATCGGCGTCAGCCGCATGACAGGCTCCCTCACCTCTCTCCACTACGCTTACAAGGAAGCTATGGAAGCTCTGCGCCAAGGGGATCCCTTTGAAAGTTATGTCCAGTTCATCAACGACCTGGCGCCAGCTGCAAAAGGAGGCAGCTTATTGTGCCAGCGGGCTCTGGAGGCCCTGGATCAACGCTATATGGAAGAAGACTTGTCCCTGGTATCTTTGAGCAGCATGCTGGATGTCAGTCCCAATCATCTCAGCGCCTGCATTAAGAAATACGCCGGGGAAACCTTTATCAATATCTTGATTGGAAAACGAATGGAGGCAGCCCGGGATCTGCTGGTAAATTCCAATATGAAAATTCAGGATATTGCCCGTAAGTGCGGATATACCGACCAACATTATTTCAGCTATTGTTTTAAAAAATACAACGGCGAGTCCCCCAATGCCATGCGCCGCAGGCTGGAATCGGAAAAGGAGAACACCACATGAGCAAAGAAAAAACCTTCCACACAAGGTTTCGGATCACGACCATCCTGGTGTCGATGGTGGTGGCCATAGTGGCCGTCATCCTGTGCTGTCTGATTGTGTTGTTCATGAACCGCTACTGGGATTCCATGATGTTGGGAGCCCGCACTACCAGTTTTCAATCGGTGTCCCAAGTGTCCAACACAGTCTCCAATTACCTGACTGACATGAATCAAGCGATGGACCTGGTGGAACAATCGATGAGCGAAACGGAAGAAGACCGCAATGAGCTTTTAGAGGCTTTTCTCACCTTTCGTCCCGACGTGGTGGCTGTGACCAGCTATTCTGCTGACGGAAACTTACTGCAATGTTGGTCCCCGGGCCATATACTGCGAAAAGAAATCCATGAAAATCTTTCTTTTCAGTTAGAACTTGCCCAAAATTCCAAGGGATCCTTTTTATCCCTTCCCCATGTGGAAAGCATTTTTGAAAGCTATTACCCCTGGGTCGTTACTTTGACCGCCCCTCTTCCCTATGACGGGGAAACTGCATGGGTCTCGTTGGATTTGAGCTTTTCCAGCATTTCCAACCATATCAACAACGTGAGTATCGGCCAACATGGCTATTGCTTTTTAATGGACAAGCACGGAAATATCGTCTATCATCCCCAGCAGCAATTGATCTACTCCGGATTAAAATCTGAGGATACCGGCAAGCTTTCCCAACTTTCCGACGGCACATTTGCCGACGAGACTGTGATCTATTCCGTGACCAGTGTAGAAGGAAGCGATTGGCGTGTGGTTGGCGTCAGCTATCTGGATGAATTGGTCAACAAGAATGTACAGGAAATGATCCAGCTCTTGATTCTGTTGGCAGCTATCATTCTGGTCACGGCTCTCCTGACTAGCTGGATGCTTTCCCGGCTGCTGGACCGGCCTCTTCGAGGTTTGGCTTCCGCTATGGAAAGTTTCGAGTCCGATGCCGATCACTTCACCTACCATCCCGTGGGAGGAACTCGGGAGGTACAAGAACTCTCCAGCTCCTTTGGGCACATGGTTCTGCGAATCCAGCAGCTGATGACAACTGTCCGAGAAGAAGAAATCAATCTTCGCAAAACAGAGCTGAAAGCCTTGCAAGCCCAGATCAATCCTCACTTTTTATACAACACCCTGGACTCCATTGCCTGGATGTGCGAACAGGGCCGGAATAGAGATGCTGTGAAGATGGTCCATGCGCTGGCGAAACTGTTTCGCATCAGCATCAGCAAAGGACACGAGCTCATTCCCATCGCCAAGGAAATGGAACACGCTGAAAGCTATTTGCAGATTCAAAAATACCGGTACAAAAATCGTTTTACCTATCACTTCCACGTGGATCCCCTTTGCCTAGAATATCTATGCAACAAAATTACCCTGCAACCAATCATCGAAAACGCCATCTGCCATGGATTGGACTTGCTGGTGGAGGAAGGACGTATCGACGTTTCTGTTCGTCAGGATGGAGAAGACATTCTCTTTTCCGTGGAGGATAATGGTGTGGGAATGAGCCAGGAACAAATTGTCTCTATTATGGAAGAAGGACCCCAAGAGCGTTCCGGCATAGGAATCCGAAATGTGAACGACCGGTTGAAAATCTATTTTGGCAAAGAATATGGAATTCACATCACCAGCCAGTTGGACATGGGTACCCGGGTGGAAATTCGTTTACCCAAAGTGAAGGAGGGATATCATGAAACGAAATAGTACCGTTGTCCTTTGTGGAATCATACTGTTCTCATTGTTTTTCGGATGTTCTTCCACCGCCCATACGCCTACCCAACACACAGTCACACTGGTAGCAAAATCCACCGAAACGGAATTCTGGCTTTCTGTGTTCGCCGGAGCGGAAGCCGCTGCCACGGAATACAATATGAAGCTAAACATTGTAGGCCCCGAAACAGAAGAAGACTACGAAACCCAAAATCAAATGGTGGCGGAAGCTGTGGAAGAAGGCACGGAAGCTTTGATTTTCTCCGCCATTCACTACGATAAAAACGCCGAGGCCATTGACAACGCCGCCAAAAACGGTGTCAAAGTTGTAGCCATCGATAGCAATGTGGCCTCCGATGCCGTCAGCACCTACATCGGCACCGACAACTACGCAGCCGGTCAGATGGCTGCCCAAGCAGCTCTAGAACGGGTATCCGGCGATTTGGGAGTGGGCATCATCAATTACGATATCAGCAGTGCCAATGGCCAGGAACGGGAACAGGGTGCCGTGGATACCCTTAACAAGAGCGGCCGGGCCCGCATTGTATCTGTCATCAACACTCTGGCAGAAGCTCAACAAGCCCAGTGGGATACGGAAGATCTCTTGGAAAAGAATCCGGAAATCAATGTTCTCTTGGCGTTTAATGAACCTACCAGTGTAGGCGCTGCCATGGCCATTCAACAGAGACACTGTGAAAACAGCATCTTTCTCGTGGGATTTGACTCCAATGTGGCTTCCGTTGACGGCTTGCAGGATGGTTCTGTGGACGCCTTGATTGTACAGAATCCCTACGCCATGGGATATCTGGGAGTGGAAAGTGCCTATAAATTGCTCAATGGTCAATCTGGAGAACTAGCAGAAATTGTGGATACTTCCACGCAAATTGTTGACCGAGACAATCTCTTTTCCATAGACAGTCAAAAGGCATTGTTTGCCTTCGAATAAGTGCCTAATTGTATATTTCTTACATAATCCTTTTTCGATTTTGCCACATATTGTTCATTAAGAATGCTTTTTTACCCTGTTCGCGGTGATTTTTCACCTTGTTTCTACTCCTTTCTTCCGTTACTATGTGAGTAAAGAAAGGGCGAGCAAACGCCCCACAAACAACGGTCTAGAGAAGGAGAGATCATTTATGAAAAAAGTGCTTGCATTGTTCCTGGCTGCTTCCATGGCATTGGGGATGGCTGCTTGTAATGTGTCCACCACCTCCCAGCCCTCCAACGGCTCCTCCAGTGAAAAGACACCCAGCAGCTCCACCGCTTCGGAAACCAAAAACTCCTCCACTACGGTGGAAACCAGCTCTGTAGCCAACAAAGACAAACCTCTTGTATGGTTTAACCGTCAGCCCTCCAATAGCTCCACCGGCGAGCTGGACATGAACGCCCTCCGCTTCAACGACAACACCTACTATGTGGGATTCGATGCTAACCAAGGCGCTGAATTGCAGGGCACCATGATCATGGACTACATCAAGGCAAACATCGAAACCATCGACCGCAACGGAGACGGCATCATCGGTTATGTGTTGGCTATCGGTGACATCGGTCATAATGACTCCATTGCCCGTACCTGCGGTGTCCGCAACGCTCTGGGCACTGCAGTCAAGGTAGATGATTCCATCAAAAGCGAGCCTGTAGGCACCAACGCGGACGGCAAATCCAAGGTTGTCCAGGATGGATCCCTGCAAGTAAACGGCAAAACTTACACCATCCGCGAACTGGCTTCTCAGGAAATGAAAAACGCAGCTGGCGCCACTTGGGACGCCGCCACTGCCGGCAACGCCATCAGCACCTGGGCCTCTTCTTTCGGAGATCAGATCGACGTGATCGCTTCCAATAACGACGGCATGGGTATGTCCATGTTTAACTCCTGGTCCAAGGCAAATAAGGTTCCTACTTTCGGCTACGACGCTAACGCAGACGCCGTTGCGGCTATCGGAGAAGGATATGGCGGAACCATCAGCCAGCACGCAGACGTTCAGGCTTACCTGACCCTTCGTGTACTCCGCAACTCCCTGGACGGTGTGGATATTGACACCGGAATCGGCACGGCGGACAATGTTGGAAACGCCCTGAGCAAAGACGTCTTTTACTACGATGCCGACCATCGCTCCTATTACGCTCTGAATGTGGCCGTCACTTCCGAAAACTACAAGGATTTCATGGATTCCACCAAGGTCTACGAGCCTGTTTCCAAACAGCTGGATTCCTCTTCTCATCCCACTAAAAAAGTGTGGCTGAATATCTACAACGCCGCGGACAACTTCCTCAGCGCTACCTATCAGCCCCTGCTTCAAAAGTATGACAAATTGTTGAACCTGAGTGTGGAATACATCGGCGGCGATGGACAGACAGAAGCCAACATCACCAACCGTTTGTCCAACCCCAAAGATTACGACGCTTTCGCTATCAACATGGTCAAAACCGATAACTCCGCCTCTTACACCGCACTGCTCAGTCAGTAATCCTCCCTGCTGAGAACCTTCCCATTTGCTAATACATTGTAAGAGGCCATTAGGGAGAAGGAATTTCTCCGGGTCAGGAGAAAAGCTTTCCTGTTCGGCAGAAATTCTTCTCCCTATTTTATTTCGCAAAAATCCCTGGCAGCATCGGCTTCCTCGCCGCACCTGCCAATCGGTATGAAACAGGAGTAACTAACATGGTAGATACAAAAGACGATATTGTCCTGTCAATTCGTGGTATGAGCAAGTCTTTTGGTCGGAACCGTGTGCTTGACCACATCAATTTAGACGTGAAACGGGGCACCGTCATGGGCCTAATGGGCGAAAACGGCGCCGGCAAGTCTACAATGATGAAGTGTCTTTTCGGCACCTACCAAAAAGATGAAGGACGAATCTACCTCAATGACAAGGAAATCAGTTTTTCAGGACCTAAAGACGCTTTGGAAAATGGCATCGCCATGGTACACCAAGAACTGAACCAGTGCTTGGAACGCAACGTGATCGATAACCTGTTCTTGGGCCGCTATCCTCTCAATTCCATGGGAATTGTCGATGAGGGCAGCATGAAAAAGAAGGCCTCTGAGCTGTTCCGGAAACTGGGAATTACGGTCAACTTGACCCAACCCATGCGGAATATGTCTGTTTCTGCAAGGCAGATGTGTGAAATCGCCAAAGCTATTTCCTACAATTCCAAGGTCATCGTTCTGGACGAACCTACCTCTTCTCTGACGGTACAGGAAGTGGATAAGCTTTTTGAGATGATGCGTATGCTCAAGGAGCAGGGAATCGCCTTGATCTATATTTCCCATAAAATGGACGAAATCTTCCAGATCTGCGACGAGATCTCTGTCCTCCGGGATGGGAAGCTGGTCATGACCAAAAGCATCCAGGAAACCAGCATGAACGAATTGATCAGCGCCATGGTGGGACGTTCGTTGGAAAACCGCTTTCCCCCGGTAAACAATGTGCCTGGGAAAACCATTTTGTCCGTCCAGCATCTTTCCACCAAATACGCTCCCTATTTGCAGGACGTCACCTTCGACGTAAAAGAAGGTGAAATTTTCGGCCTGTATGGTCTGGTGGGCGCAGGACGTACCGAACTGCTGGAAACCATTTTCGGCATGCGAACCCGCGCTGCGGGCCGGGTGTATTTCCGAGGGAAGTTGATGAACTTCAACACCCCCAAAGAGGCCATCCGTCATGGATTCGCCATGATCACCGAGGAGCGTAAAGCCAATGGCCTTTTCCTGAAATGTGACCTCACTTTTAACACCACCATCGCCAACTTGACCCAGTACAAGTCCGGATTTGCCCTGTCAAATCCCAAAATGGTGAAAGCCACCAATAAGGAAATCAAAGTGATGCACACCAAGTGTATGGGCCCTGACGACATGATTTCCAGCCTCTCCGGCGGAAATCAGCAAAAGGTGATCTTCGGAAAATGGCTGGAACGGGATCCCCAAATCTTTATGATGGATGAACCCACAAGAGGAATCGACGTGGGCGCAAAATATGAAATCTACGAACTGATTATCAATATGGCCAAGCAGGGTAAGACCATTCTCGTGGTCTCCTCCGAAATGCCTGAAATTCTGGGAATTACCAACCGCATAGGCGTGATGTCCAATGGATATCTCTCCGGAATCGTAAATACCCGGGAAACCAATCAGGAAGAGCTTTTGAGACTCAGTGCAAAATATCTATAACGGGAGGAATTGCTATGGCATCAGGTAAAGCAAACGTTCTTACGGCTGAGCGGGAAATAGAACTCCGCCGGTCGATCGATGAATATGTGGGAAGTATTCAAGCTAAAATTGACGCACTACGGGTGGATGGCACCGATAAAGTCATCAAAAATCAAAGCGATCTGGAGAGCCTGAAGCGGGATAGAATTTACACCCAACAGGAGAAAAACCGTATCGCTGCCAAACGGAAAGAGGAACTAAAACAGGCCAAAGCCGTGGAGGCCAACCATAAAGGGGAAATCTCCAAATTGATCGGCGACGCCGAAACATACCTGAACTCTCACTTCAACAAAGAGTACTATCAAGTGGTCGTTGAAAGCTGTAAACGGGAAAAAGTCTTGGCCCACGAGAAATACCGCGCCACTGTCGCCCAGCTGAAAAAGGAACATGCCCAGGCATTGTCCAAGCTCAGCGATCCCCATGAGATCAAGGATGAAAAATACGTCCATAAAAACCGGCTGTTTGACGCCAAAATGCAACTGGCCAAAGATCTCCAATCCCTCAAGGATCGCCGGCATGCCGCTTTCGACCATCGCTACCACTTGATCGACATGCTCCGTATGTCCAAGTTCACATTTGCGGAAACAATGGCGCAAAAAGCGGAAAACTATCGTTACACGTTTAACCGCCGGGACTTTCTTTTGAGGAATGGCTTGTATTTGGCTATTCTCGTAATCTTCATCGCCCTGTGCATCATCACTCCCATTGTGAAAGATGTTCCCCTGCTCACGGTGAATAACGTGCTGAACATTCTCCAGCAGGCTTCTCCCAGAATGTTCCTGGCATTGGGTGTGGCAGGATTGATCTTGCTTGCCGGTACCGACCTTTCCATCGGGCGAATGGTGGGCATGGGTATGACAGTTGCCACCATCGTCATGCACCAGGGAATCAATACGGGTTCCGTGTTTGGTTTGATTTTCGACTTTACCGGAACACCCATCCCCCTTCGGGTTTTGTTTGCCTTGGTGATCTGCATCATCCTTTGCACCATCTTTACTACCATTGCAGGGTTCTTTACCGCCAAATTTAAGATGCATCCTTTCATCTCCACAATGGCCAATATGTTGGTGATCTTCGGTCTGGTCACCTATTCCACCAAGGGCGTGTCCTTTGGCGCCATCGATCCCAATATTCCCGGTATGATCATTCCCAGAATCGGCTCCTTCCCCACCATCATCCTCTGGGCTGTGGCCGCAGTAGCAGTGGTGTGGTTTATCTGGAACAAGACTACCTTCGGAAAAAACCTCTATGCTGTGGGTGGAAACGCTGAAGCGGCTGCCGTTTCCGGAATTTCTGTCTTCCGGGTTACCATTGGAGCGTTCATCTTGGCCGGTATCCTCTATGGATTTGGATCTTGGCTGGAATGCATCCGCATGGTAGGGTCCGGATCTGCCGCCTACGGGCAAGGTTGGGAAATGGACGCCATCGCCGCTTGCGTAGTGGGCGGAATCTCCTTCACAGGCGGTATCGGCAAGATCTCCGGTGTGGTAGCCGGTGTGTTTATCTTCACCGCACTTACCTATTCCCTCACCACCTTGGGCATTGACACCAATCTGCAGTTCGTATTCTCTGGCATCATCATTCTGGTAGCAGTCATGCTGGACTGCCTGAAGTATGTCCAGAAAAAGTGATTCCAATTTAACTCCGAGTACATCTTAAAGTCAAGCAATCTATATAACTCCCCACAGGACCCTTTTCTCCTCCTAAGAAGGCTCCTATGGGGAGTCCTTTTTCCCCTTGCCCAGTTTCCCCGACAGAAAAGAAAATAGAACTTACGCCACCCCTTGACAGCTTTATTCTACAGTTGTAGAATAATAACTGTACTACAAATGTAGAATGAAAGGAGAATGAACGATGAGCGAATCTATCCGCCGTCTTCCGGATGCTGAGCTGGAGGTGATGCAAGCTGTTTGGGCCTGCACGCCGCCAGTTGTGCGAGCTGACATCAACCAGCGGCTTCAGCAGACCCATCCCATGGCATTGACCACTTTGCTAACCCTGTTGACACGACTGTCCGATAAGGGTTTTTTGCGCATTGACAAGGTGGGACGCAGTTCTCAATATACCCCCCTGATTTCTCAGCAGGAGTACCTGGCTCAGCAGAGCAAACGTTTCTTAAACAAGCTGTGCGGGGGGAGTCTTTCCACCTTTGCCTCAGCCTTGTGCGACAGTGGTTTAACCAAGGAGGAACTGGAGGAGCTGCGCAGCCTCTTGGAAAGGGGGAACTTATGACCACGGAACTGTTGCTCAAGGGATTTTTTGCTCTCATTATCAGCGGAACACTTTCTTGGTGCGTCTACTCCCAAGGAGCTCCCCTCCTGGATTTAACAAATCCTTCGGATCGGCAAAGATATTTACCCCTGGTGTCTGGGCTATTGCTTCCCCTTTCCCTGTTCGTTCTATTTGTGCTTGCAGTGTTTCCCTTTGGCTTTGCCGGCGCCGCCGAGGAGGTACTTTCTCTGTGTTTTGGGATTTTTTTGCATATTCTCCTGTACTATGTGGTACTACTGGCAATACTTCCGCTGCTGCGGGAACATTTCAGCGCCCAAGCTTGTGCTCTCCTTTGGTTGATTCCCAATTACCTTTACATCACCCAGTATCAAACCATGAAAATTCCTATGCCCCTGCTGGTTTTCTATGTTTCGGGTCAGGTGATTCAGATCTTGGCTGCGATCTGGGCGATTGGCTTTGCAGGCGTTCTGGGGTGGAAAATGCTCTCCCACCTTGTGTTCCGATTTCACATCTTAAAAGACGCTGTGCCCGTCACAGATCCAGAGATGCTGGCTGTATGGGATCACGAAATCCAGCAAGGGAATTTTAAAAAGCCGAAATTCCGATTGGTATCTTCTCCCCAGGTGACCACCCCCCTCTCAATTGGATTGATTTCCCGAAAGACCCGTGTGGTCCTGCCTCAACACACCTACTCCCCGGAAGAATTATCTCTGATTCTCCGTCACGAATTGGTCCACATTGGCCGTCAGGATTGCTGGTCCAAGTTTTTTCTGGTGTTCTGCACTGCCATGTGTTGGTTTAATCCCCTGATGTGGTTAGCCATGCGTAAAAGTGCGGATGATCTGGAACTCAGCTGTGACGAAATAGTCCTGGAAGGGTGCAACTCCACCACAAGGTACCAATACGCCAATCTCCTGCTGAAAACAGCCGGGGATCAACGTGGATTTACCACGTGTTTATCCACCACCGCTTCTGCCCTGCGA
>ENA-OPSI01000554-OPSI01000554.1-human-gut-metagenome-genome-assembly--contig:-NODE-554-length-13104-cov-1.167982_pt1 | contig 13104 bp, 10 predicted proteins | sample MGYA00241806_ERZ501903 | MGnify/ENA primary metagenome ERZ501903 (study PRJEB25962, sample SAMEA2042439) | human gut metagenome | biome: human gut; feature: human-associated habitat; material: faeces...
CTGAATGAAGTGTTTGTAGTGGGGTAAGGTACGCAGAAAAAAGTCAATTTGACCGGAGCTGTGGGAACCATCAGTGCCAAAGAAATCAATGCTCGTCCGGTAAGTAACGTCGCTATGGCATTGCAGGGAGCCGATCCTTCGATGAATTTGAAGATGTCTTCCGGTCGTTCCAGCAGTGGATATGATTTGAATATTCGTGGTGAATCGTCTATATCGACATCAAACACACCGCTGATTATGGTCGATGGAGTAGTGACCGAGTTGAATATGGTCAATCCCAACGATATCGAGTCAGTTTCTATTTTGAAAGATGCTTCGGCAGCTTCTATTTACGGTGCGACGGCTTCGAAAGGTGTGATTTTGATTACCACTAAGACAGGCTCGGATGCTGCCGGAAAGGCCAGTATAAGTTTTAACGGACGTTTCGGTTGGTCGCAAAACACGACATCGACCGATTATATGACTACGGGCTACGATCAGGTAAGTTTGGTCGATAAGGCCTATTATTCGCAATATGCGACCAATTTTACCAATTATACCGAAGAGGAAATGCAAATGCTGTATGAGCGTCGCAACGACAAGACTGAGCATCCCGATCGTCCGTGGATCGTTTTGCAGGACGACGGTTCATACCGCTATTATGCCAACTTCGACTGGTACAATTATCTGTTCCGTAAAACTCGTCCCCAGCAGGAATATAACCTTTCGGTGAGAGGCGGTAACGATAAGGTGAAGTATTATGTAAGTGGTCGTTATAATCGCGAGGAGGGTATTTTCAATATCAACCCAGATACTTATGACACTTATTCTACAAGAGCGAAACTCGATGTGAAAATCAAGCCGTGGTTACGCTATTCGACTAATATGAACTTTTTCTCTTCTTCGTATAAATACAGCGGTTTGTCGACCATAGACAATACGTTGATGGAAGTGGATAAAACTTTGATGGCATCATGGCCTGCCAAGACTCCCGAAGGTAAGGCTATTTATGCCGAGACACATGCCAATACTACCATTAATGGAACCCCTCCCTATTTGGTGGACAATCGCGCGCGCCATGCTAACAATCAAAAGTATATAATTATAGGAAATCGTTTTGATATTGATATTTTCAAGGATTTGGTATTGACGGTAGATTATAAGTATCGTGGGCGATTGAATAAAGTTCGGAACCATAATTTGCACTATTCCAATAAGCAGGGTGAGGAAAAAACAATTGTCACCGGTAACTTCAAGGATTATTATCGGGAAAATCATTATGAGACGAACGAGCACAATTTGAATGTGTATGGAACTTATACTCATACATGGAACAAGGCGCATAATTTTACGGCATTGGCTGGTTATCAATATCGAGGTGCACGAGATACTTATCTGAGGTTGGAACAGTTGAATCTGTTGAGTGAGAATTTGTCGAGTTTTGCCAATGCGACAGGGGATATAACCCGAAGTCAGACAATTTCGGAATGGCGTAACAGTGGCTTTTTCGGTCGGGTGAACTACGATTATAAGAACCGTTATCTGTTGGAAGTGAGTGCCCGTTACGATGGCACTTCCCGTTTCCGTAGCGATCACCGTTGGGTGTTCGTCCCTTCTGCTTCTGCCGGTTGGCGTATCAGCGAGGAGAATTTTTGGGAACCTATTAGAGACGTAGTAGTGTCGCCCGTCGGCTCGGCGCTCAGCCAGGCGATGCCCCACGGCATGCACATCACGTTCGAGTAGGCCGATACGGTCAGTTCCGTGTTCTTCGGGGCGGCCGAGGTGTAGGTCAGGGCGTAGATCGTCTGTCCCATGCCGAGGGCCTCCGCGAAAGTGCTCGTCCAGGACTCCGCCGTTCCGTCTTTCTCGGCGAATTCGCCGGCGATCCGGTTCATGTTCTCCTCGGTGATCCGTTCCAGCGTGGCGCCCTCCGTCAGATCGGGATTCGTGAAGGCCGCTTCGAAACCGCCGCTCTGGCCGCCGTTGTCGGGATCGACTTCGCAGCAGATGGCCGCATAGGGCGTCTGGTTCGTGTCGTAGAAGACGAGGAAGCAGCTTTTGGCGCTCTCCGCCGAGCCCATCGAGATTCGGAAGGCGGGAGCCGTCATGGGTTCGCCGTCACCGCCGGAAACGGCCTCGATGGCCTCGACGGATGCCCACGGGTCGTCCATCGGATGTCCGATGCCCTCGCTGGTGAAGGCCCTGACGCACTTCGGAAGGTTCTCCTTCGTGAAGCACGACTCGTAAGACGGATCGTAGTTCAGTTCGACATTCGACCACTCGGTAGGTCATGCGGTAGAGGTACCGGATCGTACCGTCCGGATCAATGGCGTCCATGGCCGTCTGATCCTCCGGGTTCGAATATTCCATTGTCCGGAACGCATCGCCGTTCTTGGCCGCCGACGCCAGGTCGCGTGCCGAGAAGACGCCGCTCGGGGCGTCCTGGTTCACCGTCGCCGTGATGTAATCCCGGTATTCGGCCTTCAGGTCCGCCGCGCCGAACGAACCCTCCTCGAACAGGTCGTCCACGGACGAGACGCCGTGCGCGATGTCGGCCGGGAGAATGAGAATTTCGGCCGTTCGCGCACCGGACCGCAGGCCGCTGTCCGGGTTGCTTCCGGCCTTCAGGGTGTACTCGGTCTCCACCAGCACGTTCTCGCCCGATATGACGTTACCGTCGAGCGTCAGCCAGTCGCAGGCGCCGTACATGTACATGCCGCTGCCCGGAGCGAGTTCGGACTTCTCCACGACGTAGACCTTGCTGCCGTTGCGGGTGCCGTCCTCGAACGGGATTTCGGGAGCCACGACGTCGAACTCGGGACCCATGTAGGTCCAGGTCGTCGTGCCGGAGGCCGGATTGCCGTACTCGCCGGCGGCGTTGAAGGTATAGACCGTGCCCTTGTCGATGCCGACCGAACCCTTGTCGCGGCAGCCCGGAATCGACATTTTGTAGGTGTATTTCTCTGCCGTGTTATTGTAGTCGCAGAATACGAGCTCCCCCTCTTCGTTGTCGAGCGGATAGGCCGTCGGATCGCCCGTGAGCAGGATATCCACCGTCTCGCCGGCCTTGCCTTCCGAGGGCGACAGCTCCGATACCCACGCGGGCTTCGAGTCGAGGCGCCACTGGAAATTGGCCGCGATCCTGACGGGATAGCGCAGGCCGCTCTGTCCCTCGGCCGGCCATTTGAGGTCGATGACGGCCGTCGCGGCGTCGGCCGCCGTCTCCTCGTAGGCGAACTTGCCGTCGCTGTCGGGCGTGAAGTCGCCGCTTTCGTTCTTCTTGCCCAGGTAGAGGTCGAACGTGCGCTCCACCTTGCCGCGGGTCACCGTGGCGATCACCTGGGTTTGGCCGCCCATCGTCATCGAAACGTCGATGCTGCGGTCCGTGTCGTTCTCCTCCTTGTCGGAGACGCGGATGACGACTTCGTGTTTGCCGGCCTTGCCGCGCACGGTGTAGGCGGTCATGCCGTCGTCGTCGATCCAGAACCATTCGCCGGCCTCGTTCTGGTCTATGCTTACCGACCAGTCCTGATTCGGCTCTATGGGAATCGAACAAGTTCCTCCGACTTCGATGCCGAGAGCGGTCTTTTCCGGAAAGTTCGGAGCCGGAACCTTTTCCCCCGTTTCCTCGTCGGAACACGAACTCGACGCAAGCCCCGCACCTGCTAAGGCCACCGTAAGGAGATTGAGTAAATACCGTTTCATAGTCGTTTGTTTTTTACTTGTTTGTCAGGTCGGTTATTCGTATTTTTTCATGCCCTCCTCCCTCTCGAGGCGGTCGGCTTCCTCGTCGCTGATCCACTCCATGATATTGTAGTAGGAACCCACCGTGCCGACCATCGTGCCCATGTTCTTGACATAGACCTGCGTCCAGAGCTTGACGTTCCCCGCGCACGCGTCGTAGAAGGAGTAGTAGTTGGCGTTGTCGGTGACCAGTATCTTGTTGTCGCCGTTGATCTTGCCGAACACGGACATCTCGTCGCTCATCACCTGGTCCTCGGGCATCGTCGTCAGCGGTTTGGCCGGATCGCTCGTGTCGAACCGTATCCGGACGTCGTATCCCGAGAAGAGCCAGCTGTGCATGATGACCGTGTTCGGGTCGTTCGGATCCCGCTCCGTGCGGATCAGGCGCTGGATGCTGGTGTTCTCCACGCCGGGATAGTCCTGCAGGAAGGTCGAGGTCACGACGCACCAGCCGGTGAAGTCTTCGACATGGAACGTGCATCCTTTCAGCATCCGGACGCGGGTCCGGTCCTTGTAGAGGTCCCATTCGAGCTGTTCGGGCATGACCAGCCGGAGCGAGAACTGCAACGTGTCCGAAGGTTCGATGCGGTCGTAATAGCCGTGCACCTGCACGTCGGCGGTCCGTTTGCCGGCCGGAATGGTCACCGTGTTGGAAGCCAGCCGGTAGTGCACGCCTTCGATGGCCGTGCTGCCCTGATCTACGATCTCGACGCCGAACGTGCGGTCGTAGTCGCATGCCGTGGTCGAGGCGACGGGAACCGTAAAATAGTCCTGGTTCTCCAGCACCATGTTGAGCGATACGGAGTCGGAGAACATGACGTATTCCGCATCGGAATAGGTCGTGTATTCCTCCTGGCAACCCGTTGCGAGGAAGGCGCAAAGTCCCGTCGCTAAAATGAACGTTATGATTCGTTTCATGGTTTGTCTGCTATGAGGTTACTATTTGTTGCTTTCGTTGGGGGTGATCTCCGAACCCGGAGCCTCCAGTTCGTGCTGGGGAATCGGCCATACGAAGAGCGGGTCGCCGGCTTCGATCTTCAGGTCGTTGCCCTCGTCCTGGGTGCAGGACTGCGGCGTGCGCTCGAAGCCCAGCCCCCAGCGCTTGAGATCCTGCAGGCGGAAGCCTTCCATGTAGAGTTCCTTTACGCGCTCCTGTTCGATGACATCCAGTGCATTTTCCTTGTTCATGGCGGACGCGCTCCGCGGAGAAGGTCTTCACGTCGGTGGCCCAGTCGCCCGTGAGGGAAATCGTGCCGCCGGATGCGAAACGGGTCTTGCGCAGCGCCTCCAGATCCTTCTGGGCCCGCGCCGGGTCGGGCGAAGCCTTCCGGCAGTAGGCTTCGGCGCGGATTAAGTATTGCTCGGCCAGGCGCAGCGGCTTGGGCATGGAAACCTGGAAGATGCGCTGCGGGATGAAGATCGCGCGGTTGCCGTAGTACTTCACCAGCAGCGGCCAGTCCAGTCCGTTGGCATAGCCGATCGTGATGCCGGATTCCGAATCCGCGAAGTAGCTGGTCGAACGCAGGTCGCTCTCCTCGTAGGCGTCGAGCACCCACTGCGCCGGCACGTAGTCGGGATAGAAGTAGGTGTAGTCGCGGTTGAAGTTGAGGAACACGGTTCCCAGCGCGCCGCCGTAGGAGGTGCTGGTGAAGCCGATGCGCCAGATCACCTCCGGTCCTTCGTCGTAAGCCCACATGTAGTCGAACGTGCTGGCCCCGTCGGCCGCGGTCTCCTGGAACGAGGCGAGGTGGAACGTGTCTTTCTTGTCGTCGAGCAGGATGCTCGAGTACTCGATGGCGGCGTCCCAGTCCTGCATGTAGAGGGCCACGCGGGCACGGATGGCCTGCACGGCGGCTTCGGACATGTAGTAGTTGTTGGGCGTGTCCTCCGCGTCGTCGAGCAGCTCGTCGGCGCGCGTCAGGTCGTCGAGCACGAACTTGTAGGAATCGTAGAGGGTGGCGCGGCGTACGGGCTCCTTCTCGAAATACTTCGTGCGGAGCACGACGCCCTGCTGCTGTTCGGCCGTGGCGGGATCGTACGCCTCGCAGAAGCATTTGAGCAGCTCCGAATAGCAGAGCGCGCGGATAGCGTAAACCTCGCCCGTGTACTGGTCGAGCGTTTCGAGGTTGGCGTCGCTGGTCTCGCGGGCCATCACCGCGTCGATCCGGTCGAGGTAGAAGTTGCAGGCGCCGATCACGGCGTAGAGCTGGGCGTAAACGTCCTGAATGAGCAGGTCCGTGGGACGGATCTTCCAGAGCCAGAAATCGCCGTAGGTGTTCGAGTTGCCTTCGACGGCATAGGCCAGGTCGCACTGGATGTCGGGCAGCAGCGTGAGGTAGCCGCTGTAGAGAGCGCTGTTCATCAGGTGTCCGTAGATGCCGATCAGGTGCTGTTCGGCGTCGGCGAACGTCTGCATGGCATCTTTTTCGGGAATGGCGCTGTCGGGGTATTTGTCCAGACACGAGGTCGCGCCGACGAGCGCCGTCAGGGCGACGAGGCCGAGTTTTATGTGTCGTAATAACATATTGCGTGGATTTTCTTTAGAAGGTTAAGTCGAGACCGAAGGTGAACTGGCGCGTCATCGGGTACTCCGCCGCGTAAGTGTTTCCGTTGCCCTCGGGGTCGAGCCCGGAGAAGTTGGTGAAGGTCAGCAGGTTCTGCGCCTGCGCATAGATTCTGACTCCGCTGATGAAACGCGTCTTGCGCAACAGCTCCCGGGGGAAGGTGTAGCTGAGCATGAGGTTTTTCAGACGCAGGAACGAGGCGTCTTCGAGCAGCCGCGTGTCGAATTCGGTGTAAACGCCGTGGCGCGGAATGTCGGTGACGTCGCCCGGCTGTTTCCAGCGGTGGAGCAGCCGTTGTGACTGGTTGTAGGTGCTGTACAGTCCGTTGCTCTCTTCAAAGAAGCGGTCGTTGTTCATCACCCAGCGGTCGGCGATCCAGGAGAACTGGGCCGAGAGCGCGATGCCCTTCCAGCTCAGGTTCGTGCCGAAGCCGCCCTGCCAGGGTGCGATGAAGCTCTTGCCGATCATCACCTTGTCCTCGTCGCGGAGCTCGTTCGTCAGCTTGCCGTCCTTCGTGTACCAGAGGGCGTCGCCGTTGGCGGGGTTCACGCCGGCGTAGCGGTTCATGTAGAACTCGCCGATGCTGTGGCCGACGACGTACTTCAGGTCGGACGAGGCGATCTCGTATTCGCGGACGCCGTTGTAAAGTTCGGTGATTTCGTTGTGGTTGTAGGAGACGTTCGCATTGAGCGACCAGGCGAAGTCACGGGTCGAAATGACCGTGCCCGTCAGGTTCAGCTCGACGCCGCGGTTCACCATCGCGCCGATGTTGTCCCAGCGGAATCCGAAGCCGCCGTTCGTGTACGACTGCGGGACGGACATGAGCATGTCGCTCGTCTTCTTGTGGTAGAACTCCAGATCGGCGGTGAGGCGGTTCCAGAATCCGAAGTGCAGGCCGAGGTTCGTGGTCCACGTGGTTTCCCAGCTCAGCTCCTCGTTGCCCTGCGTGTAGGGGGCTATGCCGGCGGTCCCCACGTATTCCAGACCGCCCTTGACCAGCGCGAGGTGCTCGTAGTTGGGGATCGAGGAGTTGCCCGACGTACCGGTCGAAATTGTGATTTGGGCGTTGGTCAGCCATTCGCGGGCGTTCTCCAGGAAACGCTCGTTGCGCATGTTCCACATGAAGCCCGCCGACCAGAATACGCCCCAGCGGTTCGAGGCTCCGAAGCGCGACGAGGCGTCGGCGCGGAGCGAGAAGTCGGCGTAGTAGCGGTCCGCGTAGTTGTATTCGCCGCGGCCGAAGAAGGAGAGGAAGCCGTAGTCGTCGTCCGGCTCGTCCTCCCACGTCGTGGCGCGGGTTCCGGTCGGGATGCTGGTCAGCTTGTCGTTGTTCTGTCCCTGCGTGGTCACGCCGAACGATTCGTAGTGGTAGTCGATGCCTTCCTGTCCGACGAGGAAGTTGAACGAATGGTCCTCATGGACGCGGAAGCGGTAGTTCACCGTATTGGTGACCGAGAGCGTCAGGCCGTCGGAGGTGTTCCGGGCGGCGGTTCCGATGCCCAGGTTGGGATAGTATTCGGGGTAGGAGATTCCGAAGCCCGTGGAGTGGGAGTAGTCCGCGCTGAACTGCGATTTGATCGTCAGTCCTTCGATTGGCGTGGCCTCGGCGAAGAGCGAGGAGATGACCTTGTACTTCTTGTAGTGCACGGGGTTGTTCTCAATCCACTCCAGCGGGTTCTGGCCTTCGCCTTTCCAACTGCCGTCCTCCATCGAGGCGATCGAACCGTCCGGACGGCGGGGATTCCAGTAGGGCATCATGAAGCGGGCGGCCGAAATCGGCGTCACGACCGTGTATTCGCCCGACTGCGCCAGTTCGATCTGCTGGTAGTTGAGCAGGGTGTTGGTCCCCACCTTGAGCCACTTGGCGGCGCGCTGTTCGATGTTGGCGCGGAGCGAATAGCGGTTGAAGTCCGAACCGGGGGCGATGCCTTCCTGGTCGTAGTAGCCTCCCGAAACGTAGTAGTTCGTCTTTTCGGTGGCTCCCGAGACCGAGAGTTCGTAGTTCTGGAGCAGGGCGTTGTCGCTGAAAACCTCGTCGAGCCAGTTCACGTCGGTCTGGCTCAGCAGGGAGTAGTTCTTGCCTTCGGTCAGCCCGATCTCCTTTTCGTACTGGATGCGCTCGGCGGTGTTCATCAGGTCCCAGTTGCCGTGGGCGAGCTGCGAGATACCGAGCTGCATGCGGTAGTTGATGACCGGACGGTCGGCCATGCGCCCGCGTTTGGTCGTGATGACCACCACACCGTTGGCGGCGCGTGCGCCGTAGATCGAGGTCGAGGAGGCGTCCTTGAGGACGGAGAGGCTTTCGATGTCGGCCGGATTGATCGCATTGAAATCCGACGCCGAGATCACGATGCCGTCGAGGACGAAGAGTGGGTCCGTGCCGGCGTTGATCGAGTTCGTGCCGCGGATGGTCAGCTCCGCCGACTTGCTCGGCTCGCCCGAGCTAGAGAGTACCGTGAGGCCCGGAACCTGCCCTTGCAGCGCCTGGTCGAAGGCGGCCGTGGGCGTGGTCTCGATCTTTTCCGCCTTTACGGTCGAGACCGATCCGGCGATGGTTCCCTTTTTACGCACGCCGTAGGCGATGACCACCACGTCCTCGAGCGCCTGCGTATCGCTCTGCATTTCGAGGTTGCAGGTCACCTGCGTCCGTCCGTCGGGGACCGTGTACTCCACGGCCTTGTAACCGATGTACTGGAAGGTCAGCGTGGTCCCGGGTGCGACCTGAATGGAATAGCTTCCGTCCGCGAGGGTCGAGACGCCGCTCGCCGAGCCGGAAATCACGTTTACCCCGATCAGGGGTTGCTTGTCTTCTGCGGAGGTTACGACACCGCTAACGGTGACCAGATTCCCCCCCCCTTAGACGGGGCCGCGACAGACAGCGCGCACATGGAGAGTGCGAGAAGAGTGAGTAGAATAGTTTTTTGCATAAGGAAACTGACTTTCTTACGCCGCAAACGTACGAAATTAAATTTTACGAACAAAATGTTTTTTAATATCGGATTGTAAGTAAAATCATTGAAAAACCGTCTTTTTGATAGTGCGGTGCGGGCGGACGCCGAGGGTATTCTTCTGAAAATAATCTGAAAATAAGGTGTGTTATATCCTGTTTCGGATCGACATGCAATTTTAATGAATTGTCTGCCGTGCGTTTTATTGGATTCTGCCGGAAGCAGCGTCTCGTTTTTATTTATTTGTAAAATAAATGCGGTAATCACGGTTTGTTTTTATGTAAATTTAAATTTTGCACAGGCGGATTTGTGAAATGGCGGGGTGGTATATTCGTAAAATTATTTAATAATCTGAATTTACTGTAAAAGTGCCCGAAACCCTGTTTTTTTGTCGCGCCGGAGGCGTTTTTCGGGCCGGATCGCTCGTGATTCGATAAATCGTAATTAAAAACGGCTTATCGGCTAATATTCTGTATTATATTGTATGGTAGTTATTTAGTGATATTATATGCTTCTTGATCCGGTCTGTATCGAGCTTTTCCGGGGTGTTTTCGGCTGTTTGCAGGTAAAATGGAGTCTGATCGTAAGCAAAATGCGCGTCTTTTATTTTATCATGTTATTTGCGGCTTTGCGACGTGCATTTCCGGACTTTTCCGTTGCCGGAAGCGATACCCCGGATGCCGGAAATCGTAACCTGCCGGCGGCCTCTCCTCATTCCGTTCCCGGGGGCAGGCAAGACTGCATACAAAAAAGAGGGAGGGAAGAAATCCTCTTCCCTCCCTCTTGTCGCCGAGCTGTCTATGAGACTTGAACTCACGACCTCTTCCTTACCAAGGAAGTGCTCTACCACTGAGCTAAGACAGCCTTTTGCTCTTTCGAGTGGTGCAAAAGTACGCAAGAAAAATGAAAAGACCAAAAAAATGTGCGATTTTCCCGATTATTTTCTATCTTTACTGACGAATTACAACCAAAAACAGATGAAACGTATTCTGATAGTAGGCGCCGGAGGCCAGATCGGTTCCGAGCTGACAGTTTATCTGCGCAAAATCTACGGCGGGCACAATGTGGTGGCCACCGACATGCGCGAGTGCAAGTCCCTGGGCGAGGACGGTCCCTTCGAGGTGCTGAATGCCCTCGATGCCACGGCGATGGCGTCGGTGGTGGCCCGTCACCGGATCGACACGATCTTCAACCTCGTGGCGCTGCTTTCGGCCGTGGGAGAGCGGAATCCCCAGATGGCCTGGAACGTCAATATGGGTGCGCTGAACAACTCGCTCGAGGTGGCGCGGCAGCACCACTGCGCGCTCTTCACCCCCTCGTCGATCGGCGCTTTCGGCCCCTCGTCGCCCAAGGACAAGACCCCGCAGGATACGATCATGCAGCCGACGACGATCTACGGGGTCTGCAAGGTCACGGGCGAGCTGCTGGGCAACTATTACCACCACAAGTACGGGGTCGATACCCGTTCGGTCCGCTTTCCGGGCATCATTTCGAACGTCACGCTGCCCGGCGGCGGCACGACCGACTACGCCGTGGAGATCTACTACGAGGCGATCCGCAGCGGCCGTTTCACCTGTCCCGTTCCCGCGGACGTCTATATGGACATGATCTACATGCCCGACGCCCTGCGCGCCTGCGTCGAGCTGATGGAGGCCGATCCCTCGAAACTCGTGCACCGCAACAGTTTCAATATCGCCTCGATGAGCTTCACGCCCGAGATCATCTGCGCCGAGATCCGGAAGCGGATGCCCGCGTTCGAGATGACCTACGACATCGACCCCGTGAAGCGGGAGATCGCCGAGAGTTGGCCCAATTCGCTGGACGACACCTGCGCCCGCGAGGAGTGGGGGTGGAAACCCGAGTGGGACCTTTCGCGCATGACCGACGACATGCTGGCGCATATCCGCGCCAAGCTGGCGAAATAGCCGGGGCCGTGTCGGACGGAAAGGGACCGACGGCGGAGCGCATCGCCGCATCGTCGTCGAGCTGGAACGGGGAGCCGTTGCCCGCCTACCCGGCGGGACGGCCCCTCGTGTCGCTTCTGCGCATCCTGATTCCGCCGCATGCGCGGCTGGAGGAGCATTTCCATCCGGTCGTCAATGCGGGGGTGGTGCTGCGGGGCGAGCTGACCGTGGTCGCCGGGAACGGGACGGAGCGGACGTTCCGCCCCGGGGAGGGGATCGTCGAAATGGTAGGGACTTTGCATTACGGCGAGAATCGGGGCGACGACGAGGTCGAACTGGTGATGTTTTATGCCGGGGCGGAGGGCGTGCCGCTGTCGGTGAAATCCGAACCCTGACGTATGAAAAAGAGTCTGAAAAAGAGTATCGGGATCGTGCTCGCCGCGCTGGTCGCGGTCGGCGGCCTCCTTGCGGGTGGCAGTTTCTACATGCTTTCCTATGCCCTGCGTCCCGACGCGGTGATGGCCGAGAAGAATGCCTCCTCCTATGAATATATGTATGCCGAATATCCGTTTCTGGCGGAATGGGCCGACAGCCTCCGCAGTTCGGGGACGCTGCGCGACACGGTGATCGTCGGCGACGGGGGCGAGCGGCTCCATGCCGTTTACGCCGCGGCGCCCGAACCGACCGACCGGACGGCGGTCATCGTCCACGGCTACACGGACAACGCCGTGCGGGTGCTGATGATCGGCTACCTTTACAATCACGACCTGGGCTGCAATATCCTGCTGCCCGATCTCCATTACCACGGCGAGAGCGAGGGGCGAGCCATCCGCATGGGGTGGAAGGACCGTCTCGACGTGCTGCGGTGGATGGATGTCGCCAACGGGCTTTTCGGAGGCCGTACACGGATGGTCGTGCACGGTATCTCGATGGGGGCCGCGACGACGATGATGGTCTCGGGCGAGCCGCAGCGGCCCTATGTGAAGTGTTTCGTGGAGGACTGCGGTTATACGAGCGTCTGGGACGAGTTCCGCAAGGAGCTCCGGGAGCAGTTCTCGCTGCCCGCCTTCCCGCTGCTCTACACGGCCAGTTGGTTGTGCGACCTGAAGTACGGCTGGTCGTTCCGCGAGGCTTCGGCGCTCCGGCAGGTGGCCAAATGCGAGCTGCCGATGCTCTTCATCCACGGCGATGCGGACGACTTCGTGCCGACACGGATGGTCTATCCGCTCTACGAGGCCAAGCCGGGCGAGAAGGAGCTGTGGGTGGTTCCCGGTGCGGCGCACGCCATGTCCTACCGGGACAACCGCGCGGAATATACGCGGCGTGTCGCGGAGTTCGTCGGACGGTATGTCGGGGACGGTTCCGCACGGGCCGTGCGAACGGATTGACCGTACCCGTCATGGAATCGGAAAAGAAAAACGGGCCGGATGCGGCCGAACTGCTGCGGGTGCGGGAGTTCTGCCGGACGCTGGAGGAGGCCGCGGCGAACCTTCCGGACGACGTGCGTGCGGCCCTCTACCGGCCGTGTGCCGAGGCGTGCGTGAAAGGATCCGTGCTGGAGGAGCAGCGACGGCAGTTCCTGGAGTGCGGCGGCGACCTCGACTGGCAGTACGCCCGGTACGGTCGTTCGGCGTATTTCTTCGCGGACGTCGTGGAGCCGGGCCGGGGTTACGAAATGGGCTACCCGCGCTGCCTGTGTCCGCAGGTCGCGGCGGGATTCGTGGAGACGCCGGCGCATTGCGAATGCTCCCGCCAGAGCATTCTGTACGTCCTGCGGGAGTTGTTGCCCGGGAGGCGGATCCGGGTGGAGACGCTGCGGACCGTGCTTTCGGGCGGCGGCGAGTGCCGTTTCCGGGTGACTGTCGGATGATTCCGGAGGAATCCGTCGCCGGGACGGCCGCGTCGGCGACGGGCTGCGACGTTCCGGATGAGAGTTCTCGGGAGGCTGGGTTCCGGGTTGCGACG
>ENA-OPSI01000562-OPSI01000562.1-human-gut-metagenome-genome-assembly--contig:-NODE-562-length-13029-cov-1.283798_pt1 | contig 13029 bp, 6 predicted proteins | sample MGYA00241806_ERZ501903 | MGnify/ENA primary metagenome ERZ501903 (study PRJEB25962, sample SAMEA2042439) | human gut metagenome | biome: human gut; feature: human-associated habitat; material: faeces...
AAAGCGCATTGCAGCGCGTAATAATTTGGATGAAAAACGCGCTCTTCATAAGGCGCAGAAGGTCGACCGGATGCGCAAGCACCACTTTGATTTTTACGCGGACACACTCTGGGGCGAACCGGAAAGCTACGATCTGATGCTCTCGTCGAGCGAATACGGCGTAAGCGGCGCGGCAAGCGTTATTGCATCCGCGAAGGAGGCGATGCAACATGAATAAGGATCTGACGACAGGCAAGCCCGAGAAAGTCCTCTGGCAGTTCTGCCTGCCGCTGTTTGGCAGCATCATTTTCCAGCAGCTCTATAACATCGCGGACAGCTTTGTGGCCGGCAAATTCATCAGCGACAACGCCCTCGCCGCCGTCGGCAACAGCTACGAAATTACGCTCATTTTCATCGCCTTTGCCTTCGGCTGCAACATCGCGTGTTCGGTTCTGGCGGCGCTGTTTTTCGGCGCGAAGCAGTATAATGACCTCAAGACGACGGTCTACACGGCGCTCATTTCCAGCTGCGTGATCTGCGCGGCGCTGATGCTTGTCGGCACGCTCTGCTGCGACAGTTTGCTTCGGCTCATCAAAACGCCGGAAGAGGTCTTCGCGGACTCGAAATTATACCTCGACATTTACATTTACGGTCTGCCGTTCGTGTTCCTCTACAATGTCGCAACCGGCATTTTCTCAGCGCTGGGCGACTCCAAAACGCCGTTTATCTTTCTTGCCTGCTCGTCCACGTCTAATATCGCGGTCGATATTCTGTTTGTTACGGCGTTCAACATGGGCGTTGCCGGTGTTGCCTGGGCGACGTTTTTGTGCCAGGGAATCAGCTGCGTGCTGGCGCTTGTGGTCGTCTTCCGCCGCTTTGCGAAAATTCCGACGGAAGGAAAAGTAAAGATCTTCTCGTGGAACCATTTTGGACGGTTCGCGGTCATCGCCATTCCGAGCATCTTGCAGCAGAGCTTTATTTCCGTCGGCAACATCATCATCCAGAGCGTCATCAACAGCTTCGGCGCGGCCGTCATGGCAGGCTACTCTGCGGCGGTGAAGCTCAACAACATGGTTATCACGTCCCTTACCACGCTCGGCAACGGCATTTCCAACTATACGGCGCAGAACCTCGGGGCCAGCAAATATGATCGCATCAAGTCCGGCTTTCGGGCTGGTATCAAACTCGTCTGGGCGCTGTGCGTGCCGCTGGTGGCACTTTATGTGTTCGCCGGGCAGCCGCTCGTGCATATCTTCCTCGACAGTCCCACGGGGCAGGCGATGGACACCGGCGTGGAATTTCTGCGCATCATCGCGCCGTTCTACTTCATCGTGTCTGCCAAGCTCGTCTCCGACGGTGTGCTCCGCGGCGCGGGCCTTATGAAGAAGTTCATGATTGCGACGTTCACCGATCTGGTGCTCCGCGTGGCGCTGGCAGAAATTCTGTCCCGCACGGCGCTCGGCACGACCGGCATCTGGAGCTCCTGGCCCATCGGCTGGACGATCGCAGCGGCGCTCTCGATCGTGTTCTACGCGACTGTCCGCTGGGAAAAGGTCTATACAGCGGCATAAACCAAAAACGGAGGGAGAAAGAGCCGTCAGGTTCTTTCTCCCTCATTTCATTTTATGGCATGCAATGCGCTTCTAGCACTGTCTCTTTCAGACCACCATGCAGCAGCGGCTGAAGCTTCGCGCTGCTGCATGGTGTGGATTTACTGCTTTTCGCCTGCTGTACCGAGATTCCGGAAGCGGACAATCATGGCCGCTGCTTCTGCGCGGGTTGCAGTGCCAGTCGGGTCAACGCGGTTCGCGCTCTTGCCGGTCAAAATGCCTCTGGTGCAGCCCCAACTCATGGCCTCGGCTGCCCACGCGGCGATCTGGCTGCGGTCGGCAAACTCCGGAACGGTCAGACCGGCGTTGGAGGTATTCAGGCCCTTCTTCGCGGCCAGTCTCCAAAGAATGGTGACAAGTTCCTGCCGCGTGATGTTTTTGGACGGGCCGAACTCCGTGCTGCTGACGCCCTTGACGACGCCGTTGGCAGCTGCCCAGCGGACAGCCTCCGCATAATAGGCACCTGCCGGAACGTCCGTGAACGACGTCTGGGCAGAAGCTGCGGGCTTGCCCTCCGAACGCCAGAGGATCGTGACCAGCATCGCACGGGTCAGTGTGCCGTTCGGCTCGAACAGCCCATTTCCGGTACCGTTCATCAGGCCCTCACGCAGCATTGTGTCGATTGCTTCATGATACCACTTGGTCGTATCCAGATCGCGGAAGCTGCGGCTGGGGCAGTCCTTTTCACCGGAGGAGATGATCGCGGGGAGGATCCGGCTCAGGCTGTCGCCCAGCACCACGGTCCGAATTTTTTCCTGTCCGGCTGCGAAGCTTGTTTCGTTCAGCTGCTTCGTCTTGATCGTGACCTTTGAACTCGAACTGCCTGCCGCAAGTTCAAATCTCAGCTGACCGAGCAGTTCGCCCACAGCGGCCTCGCTGCGTTCGGCGCAGGCAAAAACGATTGTGCCAGGCACGGACTCATACCAGGAGGTAAGCGTCGCCGCGCCTGTGACGGAGGAGAGCGTCAGTTCTTTCGTATTGTACGAGATCTCCATGATGCTGCTTGCCGTCGGCGCAATGGCGGTCAGATCAAGCGTCACGGTGCTGCGCTGCGCGCTTGTGCTGCCGGTGCTCTGCGGCTGGCTGACGCTGTTGAGCGTACCTGCGGTCTGCTTATTTGCCGCCTTCATCTGGCTGATCGGCTGGGCCTTTGCGGTCTTGAGCGATTCCGGACGCAGCGCCTTTTCAAAGACGCTTGTCTTTTGCGTATCTGCTGTGGAGTCGTTCGTATGGACCTCGGTCACGCTGACCGGCGCAATATCGCCGAAGGAGCCGATAATGGCCGTGCGGAAGCGGCTCGCTTGCTCATCGTAGTGCAGCCAGTAAAGCGTCGTGCTTTCCTTGCGGGAAGCGCCCTTTCCCTGTGTGCTGTACGAAGTGAGGAAGAGTTCGCCGTCATCCGCAACGTTCAGCGAGCAAAGCGTCGCCCAGTTGGGGTCATACGGGAACTGGAAGCCCAGATCCGTCGGAATGTACTGATAGGTTGCGTAATAGTCGCCGTCCTGCGGATAGATCATAAGCTGCCAGATGCCGCCTGCGTTGTCGATCACATAATAGGCTTCAGCGTCCACAGCCTCACCGCTATCGGGATCCTTGAACGTGATGGAGCCCAGCGAGGTGATGCCGGAGAAGCCATCCGCGTCATAGCCGAACAGGTCATACACGCTGATGTAGCTGCTGGCGCTGCCGTTCATCGGATCCTGCATCGGGATGATGTTCATGGAGTATACACCGGTCAGCAGATCGCCGTGCAGCGACTCCGTTCCGGTATATTTGCGGGAAAGGGCAATGTCGTCGTATGCGACGGGGCCAATCTCGTCCGAGAACGGTGCGCTGCCGGTGTTCAGGATCTTGCCGGTGGCAAAATCGATCTCATATGCACTGCCGCCCACGTCAAACGCATAAATGCCGTTTGCGCTGGAAGCGCCTGCCGAGGTCACGCGGCTGCCGATTCCGTCAACCGCTGCGACCTTTTCCCATGTCTCGCTGTCTGCGAGATTCCACTCGAAGGTCTGCACCTGATTGTCTGCTGTCAAAAGTCCGCGGAACGTGTAGTTCGGCGCAAGCACCTGTACGGTGCAGGAAGCATTGACTTCGGGATTTTTATGAGAAGCCGCCTTGATTGTTGCGGTGCCGGCGCTGACGGCCTTGATCTGGCCGTTATTGTTGACCGTCACGACCGCAGGCGCGGAGGACGTCCAATCCAACTTATCGTCGGCGTAATACGGCTCTGTGGAAGCTTCAAGCGTATAGTTGGAACCTGCAAGCAGGGAGACGCTCTCCGGGGAAAGCGTGACGGAGGTCAGCGCCTCTGCGGGCTCCTCGCCGCTGATCAGCTGATATGCAGAGGCGTTGTAGGCATAGTCCACAACCTGAAGCAGAAGCTTCTCGCCGCCGCTCAGCTTGGAGAGATCGAACGTGCAGTCGGTCGTCTTGCCGAGTGCGTCTTCCGGCTGATTCGGCAGGATATAGCTGACCGGCGTCGGGGTATCCGTCATGTTCCAGAGGATGACAGCCGCGACATAGCGGTTATCCTGCACCGTGACGCTCCGGGAGCGCTTGCCAGCGTCTTCTGCGTCAGATCCTGACGGACGGAGATGAGTTCCGGCGCGGTATTGTCGATGGTCAGGTGCGTGCTCAACTTTGCACCATCCTTGAGTTCATCCCAACGATAGCTGCCATCGGCATTTGCATAGTATTCCGGGGCCATCGTCAGCGTAAGATCCACGCTGGTGCCCTCCGGGAGCGCATTGCCGGAGGCGTCTGTGCCGCTCCAGTCAATGCCAAGCTGGAGCCGGGTATGCTGCCATGCGTTTGCATTTTCGGAGTAGTACGAAGCAGTCGCTGCGCCGACTTCCTCGTCCAGATACGCTGTCTTCGTGTTGGAATCGACGATCTGGAGGCGGGAGTTGCCCGCGTTACGGATTAGCGAGAAGACAAGCGTGCTGATGCTGTTGCCGCCCTGATTGTTGAAGGCGTTGCGGACGCTCAGATACTCGTCGTCAAAGTCAACGGGGTTGCCGACCATTGCAGAGGATTCTGTCTCACCGGCATAGAGAATGTTTAGGAAGTTGGAAACGGTGTAGCCATAGCTGTTCGTCGTGCCGAGATAGGGCGCGCGCGTTTCCGTGCCGTAAATGCTGTCGATCAGAGAACCGACATCATACATCGACGGCTCCGACCAGCTTCCGTAGTAGCCGAGCACCGGGATGGAATGGCTCGTGCCGGCGGCGCCCTCGTCTGTGGCGAGGCCCTGCACGCGGACATAGCCCTCCACATACGCGCCCGTGGGATACGAAGTATTCAGCGCACTGCGGTCGAGCAGGCGGATGTGGCAGACGACCTCAGCCTTACCGTTTGCAGGAACAAGGATCGTCGCCTCCTGAAGCAGATTCAGGAACAGGTGTGCATCATAGGCCGTCACAGCGCCGTCGCCGTTCAAATCGGCAATGGCCTTGGCGTTGAGAAGCTTTGCGCCCGGCTTTTTCGACGCGACATCCAGCAGCAGCTGGCCGTCTTCCAGATCGACCCGGCCGTCGTTGTTATAATCGTAATCGCGGCTCAGGCTGTCGGTCGTTCTGCCGTTCACAGTCCACGTCACAGCAGCGCTCAGCGGCGTCGTCAGCGTGTCCATGTAACTCTGCCCCTCATAGTCGAGCAGAGCCTGCGTAAACAGTTCGGCACTCAGCGCATAGGCGTGCGTCCGTCCGTCGAGGTTGTTGACGGTGAAACTGAAATCATAGCTGCCCGTGCGTGCGGGGTCGTCGCCAAGTTCTGCCTTGACCTTGCCGTCAGCCCAGGATGCGGTCGCATCAGCCTGCATTTTAATGTAGGAGTCCGCAGAGGTCGCCGCCGCGGCGTTGACCATGCCTGCGCCCTGCTGAATGACCGGGTAATATGCGTCGTTTTCATTGTTGACGACCGGCTCTGCCGTGGACATCATGATCGACTGGGCCAGCGCGCGGTCGGTCAGATCGCTGCAGGAAAGGCCCTTGGATTCAATGTACTGCTTGACCAGTGCGCCGATACCGGCGATCTGCGGCGCAGCCATCGAGGTGCCGCTCATGAGTTCATAGTCCTGGTGGCCGCCCTGCATACCGCTGGTGCTGTTGTGCAGGCCGTTGAGCGAGTAGATATTGCCGCCGGGCGCAGCGATCTCCGGCTTCAGCGTCAGATCGCCCGGAACGCCCCAGGAACTGAATTCACTGATGGTCTTATAATCGCGGTTGAACCGAACCGGTTCCTTGCCGCGCACTTCGATCTTGCCGGTATAATACAGGACTGTCGTGCCGTCCTCTGCATAAACCGGCTCGGCCTGCGTGCGGACCAGTTCGCCGTCGTCCTGTGTGATCGACACGCACGGGATCGTTGCGGTACTGCTGCTCAGGTCCATATTGATTGAGCCAGACTGGTTGTTGTAGACCACGCACGCCAGCGCGCCTGCGGCGGCTGCGGCATCATGCTTCTGGTAGAACGAGGACTGTCCTCTGGAAACGAAGACAATCTTGTCCTTGACCGCATCTGCATAGGCAAGCAGCAGGTTGTTCCCGGCTGCGTCCACGGCATACTTCGTTGCATCCTCAGAGAAAAACACGAATTCGTGCTCTCCCACGATCGTGGAGATCGGCTTGTTCGTAAAGCCGGTGGTTTCGGACGGCGCGATCGGCTCCTGTCCGATCAGGAGGTAGTTGCCGATAAAGCCGTCGTTATCGACCGAGGCGACCGTCAGGCTGTTTGCATAGCTGCCCGGCTGACCGTCCGTCTGCATACTGACGCCGTCGCTGTAAAGATAGCCGATCGGATCGGCGTTCTTGGCCCAATAGCCGGCATTGCCGGAAGAAACCGTCACAACGGAGGAAGCGTTCTCCAGATCGTCGAAGATCTTCTGATAAGCTTCCGTTCTCGCCTTGCTCGGGCCGGGACTGGCAGAGCCGAGCGAGAGGTTGATCGTATCCGCACCGAGAACGATTGCATCCTCAATGGCTGCCGTATAGTCCGAGTCATACGCGCCGCCCTCGTCGCCGAAGACCTTCATGACCAGCACCTGTGCATCCGGCGCTGCGCCGTGCATATGTACGCTGTCCAATGCAGAGACATATCCGCCGTTTCCGTCCGGCAGATACCGGTTGGCCGCCGCGATACCGGCAACATGGGAGCCGTGCTCGCCCTCCGTGTCCGTCTCATGCGTTACGTCCAGATCCTTGTCGATGTAGCAATAGCCGTATGCGACCTTTTCTGTCCGGTACAGATCCGCCGCGCTGACGCCTTCCTTGATATGCAGCAGACTCAGCTTTTCGTTGATCTCGTCCGCATCGAGCAGATCGAGAGAGGCCTTATAGGCTTCGACGGATTCCTTTGCGCGCGCTGCGTTCTGCTCAAGCGCGTATTCATACGCACCATTGTCAAACGACTGGTGCGACGTATCCAAGCCCGTATCGATAATGGCGATCCTCATTCCGGCCCCTGTATAGCCGGTAGACCATGCCGTGGTCGTGCCGGTCAGGCCGGTTGCGATCTCCATGTTGGGCTGCACGGTGTTTTCGGACGCGGCAGGCTCATACTGCTGCTCCAGAACCACATCCGCAACGCCCGGGATCTGCTTAATCTGCTCGATCTTGCCGTATTCCACATTGGCAGAGATCAGGTTGGCGACCAACGTCAGATTCCAGACAACATCCAGATCCTCCCGTCCGAGGATCGTGGACGAGATTTTCCGAACAACGCTGTCCTGCTTGCGCTGGAGTGCTGCGCGGTAAGACACAGCAGCCGCATCCTCGGCCAGTGTCCCCTCCGCAGCCGCGTCGGAATAGGCTTCCAGTGTGGATGTGTCCTCCAGGATAATGGAAACACGAACCAGATCGTGCGCCTGATAGGCGGCCGTATCCTCTCCCATTTCCGCATCCTCAATTTCGCCCACCGCCACATCCGGGCGGATAAGCGTATCGAGCGTGTCATTCGGCACCTGCTTGAATGCGACCGCTGCTTCGCTGTTTGCCGCAAGCGCCGCCGGCACCAATCCTGCCGTCAGCGCAAGCACCAAAAGCATGGCCAGCACCCGTGTGCCCCACATCTTCTTCATACTGCGTCTCCTTCACTTTGCTTAATTAGTTTCCGCAGGAGTCCTGCTTCGTTTTTATATCACACCCTTTCACATTTATCAACACTTTACCGTGTTGACTCTTTGCTTTTTTAAAGTAATTCTCAACAAATTTTTTCTCCAAAAAACTGTCGTTTACAGCAAATTTACCTCCTGTTCTGGCTGTAAATTTCTTGGATTTTTTCTTCCAAAATACTTTCACGTATTGCATCTTTCTTCCGCGCTTTCCGCAACGTGCAGCCGCAAAAAAGTGGAAAAGGCTTCCTTTCAAAATTCGGAGGCTTTTCCGCTTTGCGGCCTGCCATAAGAGCCAATGCCCACCTGAATGCCACGCTTGAAATGCTTCGTGAAAACCGGACTTTTTCAGCACGCAAATGCACCCGCCGCTGTAGCAGCGGCGGGTGCGGGTTATCGGTGCAGCTTATTCAAATACAACGCCGAGAGATTTGCAGACGGCGGCACAGCGCGGGCAGTCTCCCAGACGGCCATTTCGGTGTCAGACAGCGCGTAGTCCGCATACGGCTTCGACATCTGGTTCAGCAGCACGTTGCGGCCGTCGTCGCCGTTGCGGTGCGGCATCTGGAGCCAGATCTCGTCGCAGGTGAACGCGAGGATGGGCGCAAATACCTTCGTCATGGCATCGAGGATGATCCACAGCGCGCTCTGCGCCGAGCGGCGGGCGGCGGAATCCGCGCCGTCGCAGTACAGGCGGTCCTTGATGATATCGAGATAGAGGCTCGAAAGCGTCACGACGCAGAAATCGTTGACGGCGTGGGAGCCGGTCAGGAATTCATATCAATCTGATAAAAGTGTTATAGCAACTGCGCCAGAAGCGCGTCCGGCATTACGCCGGAGAAGCCTGGGATGGTCAGCTCTGCCGACGGGAGCAGCCGGGCCGTTCCGATGCCGATGGCTTTCATTCCGCCCCGGTGGGCGGCCTCGATACCTGCGGCTGAGTCCTCGAAAACCAGGCACTGCTCAGGTGGGAGTCCCAGAGCCTCCGCTCCTTTGAGGAACACCTCCGGGTTGGGCTTGCCGTTTACAATTTTCCTGCCGTCGATGACGGCGTCAAAAAACGCCGTAATTTCCAGCTTTTTCAGGACAAACTCCGCATTTTTGCTGACACTGCCAAGAGCTGTCCGGTATCCCTCGGCCCGGGCAACGCGTAAGAATTCCAACACGCCCGGCAGCAGCGCCGCCGGGGTCAAAGTGCCGATCATCTCCCGGTAGCGGTCATTTTTCCGGGTGCACAGCCTCTCTTTTTCGGATTCCGAAAGGGAGCGGTTTCCCTTTTTCAGCAGAATTTCCAGGCACTGTGCCCGACTGATGCCCAGAAAGGCCTCCTGGTCTGCCGGAGTGAAGGGAATTCCCAATTCTTCGGCAAGCTCCTGCCATGCCCGGGCGTGGAGGGGGTTCGTGTTCACCAGAACGCCGTCCAGATCGAATAACAGTCCCCGGATCACAGCAGCTTCAGGGTGCCGGAGGTGATGCGCCGACCGCTTGACCGGTCAAAGAGCATCACGCTGCTGCCGGTGATATCCAGCAGGTGTTTGCTTCCGATGGTAAACAGGGTGCTGCCGAAGACCACGCCGGTGAGCAAATACTCTCCGATGCGCACCTTGACGGTGGATTCCATGCCGGTGGGCATGGCACCGTAAATCTCGCACTCCACATTTCCACCGCCGGTGATGGACAGGAACTCCGGGCGGATGCCCAGCACCAGATCCTCGTTGGTGAGAATCGGCTCCTCGTGGATGCCGTCGTCCTCGTCGTTGACTCTGGCGATGTGGTAGCGGAAGGTCTCGTCCTTGTTGCTCTTTTCCACGTAGCCGCTCTCTCCCGCACGGGCCTTCAGAGCCTGCGCCTGGGCTTCCAGCTCCTCGTCCCGCCGATGGAACCACTGGGGCAGCTGCAATGGCTGCTCGGGGGTGAAAACTGCCTTGTGTCCGTCCAGCAGCGTCAGCTCAATGCTGCCCTCAGGCCCCTGCCAGCCCTTGGCCTCCACAAAGTTGATGGAGGGGTTGCCCACGAAGTCTGCCGCAAAAAGATTGGCAGGGTGATTGTAAACTTCCAGCGGCGCGGCATACTGCTGAAGGACACCGTTGTTCATCAGGCAGATCTGCGTTGCCAGCGTCATGGCCTCCATTTGGTCGTGGGTGACGTATACGAAGGTGGAGCCGGTCTCCACATGGAGCCGCTGCAATTCATAGCGCATTTCCAGACGCAGTTTGGCATCCAGATTGGAAAGCGGCTCGTCCATGAACAGCACGCTGGGCGCGGGAGCCAGCGTCCGGGCGATGGCCACACGCTGCTGCTGACCGCCGGACAGCTCCGCGGGATAGCGGTCCATGAACATACTGATTTTGACGATGCGGGACACCCGGCGCACGGACAGGTCGATCTCTTCTTTGGTCAGCTTGCGCACAGCAGTTTCCACCTCGCCGTCCTTGAGAAGCTCAAAGTTCTCGTTGAAGGGCTGAGCCTTTCGAGCGGCCTCCACCTTTTCTTCCAGAGCCTTTACCTCGGCGGACACGTCCTTACCCTGCTCCAAATGATAGCCGAACAGCTTTTGGGCAGTGTACTGGGAGATGGTGTAGGTATCGATCAGCTTGATGATGGCCTTCGTTTCGTCCAGCTTGCCGTTTTTATCCCGGCATTCCTCAAGCGTCTTTACCACATCCTGAGGATTTTTGAGGATCTGTGCCAGACGGGCGGCGTTTTTCGCCTCAAAGCTGATCTTCGGCATTTCCTCCTTGATGTTTGACAGGCCGAAGGAAATATTCTGGTAGACGGTCATGTTGGGCCACAGGGCATAGTTCTGGAAGAGGAAGCCCACCTTCCGCTTGTTGGCGGGGATGTTGATGCCCAGCTCGCTGTCGAATACCACCGTGTCGCCGATGGTGATGCGTCCGCTAGTGGGGGTCTCCAGTCCCGCGATCATCCGCAGGGTGGTGGTCTTGCCGCAGCCGGAGGGGCCCAGCAGGGTGACAAACGCGTTATTTTCAATGACCAGATTCAGGTCGTCCACACCATAGAACTTGCCCCAGCGCTTGGTGATATGTTCAAGTTTGATTTCAGGCATGATTTAACCTCCGATTCCTTTATCCAGGCTTGCGCCCGTGATTTTGTTGACGAGGGTGTTGCAGACCAGAATGGTCACGATCAGGATCAGGTTGATGCCGCTGGAGAACGCGTAGAGGCCCATCTCGTCGAAGTAGTCCAGCGTTGTCGAGAGGATGAAGCCCTGCACGCACAGCAGCATGAACAGCGACAGCTCACGCAGGCACGTCATGAACGGCAGCAGGAAACCGGAAATGATCGAGGATTTCTGGATGGGGATGATGATGCGGGTCATGCGCTTGATCCAGGGAACATCCTGAATGATGGCCGCTTCTTCGATCTCGCCCGACAGCTGGAGCATGGAATTGAGGCTGCTGCGGCTGGCAAACGGGATGTATTTGACCGTGCCGACGATAATGAGCAGCGTGTAGGTGTTGAACAGGTTCAGCTTTTCCGTCGAGAACAGGATGAAGAATGCGACGCCCACAGCGATGGACGGCATGAGATACGGCAGGAAAGCGACGGAGTTCACATAGTTCGCCCAGCGGCTGCGGCGGTTTTTCGAGACGGCGTAGCCGATCATCGTGCCGATGGAGCCAGCCAGCAGCGCACAGGCCACGGAGACAAGGATCGTGCCCTTGAACGCACGCCAGATCGTCTCGTTATACAAAATGCCCTTCTGGCCGTACATGCCGTTTTCGGTGACGTTCTCCGCCGTGACCCACCACTTGGTCGTGAGGTTCGACGCGTCGCCCGTGTACAGGAACGAATAGTCGCCCGGATTCGGCAGGAACGTCTCGAACGCGAAGGAAATGATGGGGAAGATGCTCGTGAAGAACGTGAGAATCACAAGGATCAAGGCGATGACGACGCGGCCGGTTTTGCCGAGCGTGATCTTGGAGATCTGGCCGGACTTGCCGGTGACAGTCGTGTAATTCTTGCGGCTTCTGAGCGAGAGCTGGTTCAGAAGCATGATCGCCACGCCGAAGACCATCATGATGATGGCAAGAATGCTCGCTTCACCCGTATACTTGGAGTTCATCGAGACATACTTGGTCGACAGCGTGCTCAGGCCCAGATAATGCGGCACCGGGTAAGAGCCCATCGCGCTGCCGAAGACCAGCAGAATGGTGGACAAAATCGCGGGCTTGACCATCGGAAGCGTAATGCGGAACATGGTCTTCCACTTGGGCGTGTCGAGAATGGTCGCGGCCTCTTCAAGATTGGCGTCCATGTTCCGGAAAATGCCGCCGATGAGGATATAGGCGAACGGCGCGTAGTGAAGGCCCAGAACCATCAGGCTCGGGAACAGGCCCTTGCACCACCATATCGGCATGTTGACGCCGAACAGGGCGGCAAGCAGACCGTTGGACGTGCCGGTGACGGCGTTGGAGTTAAACAGGTTCTGCCACACGACGGCCAGCGTCCACTGCGGCATGATGTACGGGAAAATAAAAATGGAACTCAGATATTTTCTCCACGCAAGGTCGGTGCGCGTAATCAAAAACGCAAACAGCCCGCCGTAGAGAATGGACACCACGCACGTGCCGACAGCGAGGAGCACCGTGTTGAGAAGCGGCGTCCACAGATTCGTCTTTGCCATGCGGCTGGTGAAAAGGTCTGTGTAGTTGACGGTCGTGTAGCCGGTCGCCTGCCCGGTCAGATGGGCATCGATGGTGCCGGCGTGAATTTTGAAGGTATCTTCCACGATGGCGACGATCGGCGCGACCGTGGTGAAGGTCAGGACAATGCCAAGCAGCAGCAGAATGACGTTGTGCGGCTTGGAAAAGAAGGTCTTGACCTTATTGAGCACAATCGTGGATCTGCTTGCGCGGAGGGTAGTGGGTCGGCTCATGGCTTCCTCCTCTTTTCTCAGGTTTGAAGGGCGGATGATGGGGTATGTTTTTGCAAAGGCGCCCCTGGATGCGCATCCAGGGGCGCCGGTAAGGTGCTGGTTGACAGATCAGCCTGCGGAGTATTTGCTCAGCATTTCGATCCAGCTGCCGACGGTGAATGCAACGTCTGCGCAGTATTCCGGATCCTCGAGCACGAGCTTGCCGTTGGTCGTCCACCATTCATAGCCGCGGTCGTTCTTTGCTGCGAATTCAACAGTGGTGCCGTCCTCGGCCATGCCGCCGATGGAGTGATGGAAGTTGGCCTCAGTCTCCTCTGCCACGGTCGGGTTGGAGGAGTAGCCGCCCATGTCCTTGCCCCAGGCAGAGAAGCCGTCGGCGGTGCAGGTCATGTAGGCGATGAAGGCACAGGGCGGCCCGGGGGGTGGGG
>ENA-OPSI01000566-OPSI01000566.1-human-gut-metagenome-genome-assembly--contig:-NODE-566-length-12989-cov-2.595407_pt1 | contig 12989 bp, 4 predicted proteins | sample MGYA00241806_ERZ501903 | MGnify/ENA primary metagenome ERZ501903 (study PRJEB25962, sample SAMEA2042439) | human gut metagenome | biome: human gut; feature: human-associated habitat; material: faeces...
TTCCATAACTCGTTAGTCCATAATATAAATCTTTAAAAAAAATCACAGCTTTATCCCCATCGACTTCCATCCTTTCAAAAGTCGGACTCTTATATTCAAATCCCTTCGTACCATACACTTCAGCTAATGCCATCAATCCTAAACGTTCACCAACTTTCTCTTTGCGTACCGGATGAATTTGTTCTACTTCTCCCACATCCAAAATGACCGCCATACCACTATTCTCAATTCGATCCATACTTCTTCTCTGTTCATCACGCAGATAAGCACCTACATGCTCACCGACCTCACTTGGAACATTCCATGTAGTATAATCAAAAGGAGCTATTTGCGTGAAATAGAACGGAAAATTTCTTCCCCACTTCCGTCTCCATTCAGCTACCATAACAACCAGTCGATTCGAATACTGAGAAACATTATATACATTTGATTCTCCCTGATACCAGATACAACCCTGTATGCCATAACCGACAATGGGGTTCAACATTCCATTATACATGGTAGTAGGTATATTGGCCTCCCACCCTGTAGTACCATCACTCACTTCCGGAACTGAAATATCACCCAGTGTCTGACAAGTTTCACGACTCATCCAGGTTTCAACAACGGAACCACCAAAGCTTGCATTAATAATACCAACCGGAACCCCAAGATTCTCCTGAATAAAATGAGCAAAATACCATGCAACCGCACTACAATCTCCTACATTTTCCGGAGCAGCCACCACCCAATCTGCTTTTATATCCGTAAGTGGTTTATAACTGCCAAGTGGAGGCACATTTATAAAACGAATATTGCTTTTTTGAGAAGTCAGAATAGCTTTGGTAGATTCATAACATTCTTTCAGCTGCATAGCCATATTTGATTGCCCACTTGCTAGCCAAACTTCCCCCACATATATATCACTGAAAATTAGAGTATTGTCTCCCGTTATGGTTAATACATAGGGACCTCCTGCTTCCGGTGTATGAAGCATAATTCTCCACGTACCATCTCTCCCTGCTTTGGTGGAATAACTCTTGTCGTTCCATGATGAAGTCACTGTGACTGTCGTCCCGGCATCTGCCCATCCCCATATCGGTGTGACCGTCTTTTGCTGTAGCACCATATTATCGCCGAAAATATCGGCAACCTTCAAATCCTTTGCCTCAACTGTTAAAACAGCCAAAGCCAGGAGAAACAAGATAATATTGAGTCGTTTCATTTTATCAGTCTATCTTTTGTAAACATTCAAAATCAAATTCAACCTTTTTCACATCAGCTTGCTCATCAGTCCCGTTTGCCGGTAAGTCAAAAAAGATTTTCTCGTCTTTATCCAGTTTATAAATCACAAGCGTCAACTCTTTCCCCTCTACAGAATGTTCCTGCCGGTTTAAACCTACCGTCCAGGTGGCATGACTGTTATAATCATCATCCGAAAGCATATATCCGTTATAAATTTCCGACTTATCACCGGAATAGTTGATACGCATATAGATGTTATTCAAATTCTCCAATGCATCTGTCGGCACTTGTAGCCTCCACTCTTTGAATGTATTATGAGCAATACCGTCGGCATATCCCGGTTTATCCACCACCATCGGCATCATCGGTTGTGGAAATTCCCGTGTAAGTGAAGGATTGGAGTAATAGTCCGTCGACAGCCAGGAAGAGTCGGTACTAAATTCAATCCTGTCATAATTATAGTATTCCACAATAACACGTGCAGCAAATAGCTTCTTCCCCTCAACAAATGGGAAACTTGCAAACAATAGATTGACACCTTTCCTGGCATATCCTGTAAGGTCTATTTCATTTAACTGGTTTGGTTTTATTTCCTGATTTACCCAAGTATCATTCAGATTGAGTATACATTTCGACTCCGGATACATAAACAAAGTGACTTTCTTGATCGTCGAAGGATTATCTAGGTTGAATTCCTTAAAGAAGAAACGGCGATAACGCTGCTGATAAGGTTCAATCCCATGAAAGTTTGCTGTTTCCAACCATTTTGCCTCTTCCAGGATGCCCTTAGGCTGAATACGAATATCCATTTGCGGCTGATTGAAAATAACCGCTTTCTGTTCAAATCGCGAATTCATACCCGTCTTCAACTTATAATAAGCAGCCTTCTTATCAGTAGAGAAAATATAAACATCTCCAAATGAACTGTATAAATCCGCATCAGAAATATAGCATACCTTCTTTCCATCTTGTTCCAATAACCAGCAGTTATCAGCCTCTTTTTCTGTCAGAATAACAACATACTTTTCTTCTCCATTCTGCAATTGTACCTTAAGTACACAATCTTTTCCCGGATTCAGTCCGTTAACAATCCAACTATCACTTTCCTCCTGTATCTTAGCCCGACTTGCCTTCACTCCTTTCACAGTCGATTTATCAAAAGATAGCTCCACGGGAATTTGCCTGTTCTGGAAAAACAGATAACAATTATCAACGCTTCCCATTAATTGTGCCGTAGCATAATTCAAGCGCATAGCATCAAGTTCCACATTCAAGGGCCAGATAAAGACCGTACTATCCTGCATTTCAACACTTTTCTGAGGAAAACGAAGCATTTTATCTTTCAGTTTCACCTCAAACTTCACACTCTTCTGTGCCTTCTTCGGATGGTAACGGGAATAATTGATTCCAAACATATAGCCAGTTTCATTATTAGAGCGTACAGACACCTGTAACCCATCTTCTTCCCATTTCGGGATAACAGGCATCATGGGAGCTAGGTCTTTCTCAAACTCATTGACAAAGTAATGCAGTTTTTTCACCTTCTTATAAGATTCTGCTATTTCTCCTGATTCACGAATAGCAGCCTGAAAATCATAAGACTTCACTGGTAACCGACTCCAATACCCTGTTTTCAATTGTTCTTCCTCAGTAGACCATAGTTTACCCGTAAACTGAGTGGCACCGGCAAAAATATAATATCCCAGCAGATTAGACCCTGAACCAAGTTTGGCTATCATCATGCCCAACCCGTCTAAAGGATCGATGCTGAGTCGCCTGTGATAGGTATTTTGCACACCCACTCCCATTTCACAAGTAAAGAAGGGGTATTTTTCATATGTCATATACACATCTTGCCGCTTTATTTGATCATTACCTATATTCTCATTATCACGAAACGAGTCAAACAAGAAGTTTCCCGGCTGGTATTCTTTTCCCACATGTTCCACCCATGGAGCATCTGCATATCCTCCCCATAAAGGGATCACTTCAAAAGGAGGAACAGAACCGTCTCCCCATCCAGTAACCGTATACATCGGAACATCAATACCATTTTCCAAAGCCGTATCTTTCAACCATTGGATATGTGGTTCACCCTCCTTGCCATACCAATATTCATTTTCCAACTGGATGCCTATGATATTCCCACCATCTTTATAGTAAAGCCCTTTCAACCGGTTAGCTATTTGAGCAAAATAGCGTTTGACATAATTCTGATAAACCACATCATTTGAGCGGTCTTTCAGATATTTTTTCTGTAAAATCCAATCAGGTGTCCCACCATTACGAGCTTCTCCATGCGACCAGGGACCCAGTCTCGGAACTACAAACAGCCCATGTTTCTGGCATAACTTAATAAAGCTGCGCAAATCCTTCTCATTCTCCCATTCAAACTGACCTTCTATCTCTTCGTGATGATTCCAAAACAAATAAGTCGAGATAATATTGATACCGCAAGCTTTCATTTTCAAGATACGATCTTCCCACAAATCCTTACGGATACGTGAAAAATGCAATTCTCCCATAACGGGTAGAATTGGCTTCCCGCCCACGGTCATATATAGGCTATTAACTTCTATTGCTCTCTCCTTAGGCCCCGGATTTCCCATTTTCAGATGACCGTACAAAGGTGTCTCCATGACGTTCGAAGCATCCAGTCTATAAACTTTCTGTGCTGATAAATTCGTAAACAAGCAAAAACCGATAAATAAAAAGGATATTTTTTTCATTTGTATTCTATCATTAGGTTAATAAACCGCTTCCATTGTCTGAGTACTCCACTGATCCGCCCAGCGAATAAGTGGTCTGTCTCCATCGAACTCAACCGGTAACCAAACATATCGTGAATTTATTAAATCCGTTTTATTCCACCTGTCAAACATAGCAATAAATTGATCCTGCATCCCTTCAATGGGAAGTACATAAGTACTTTGGGCATAAAATGTCTTATCGGCATCACGCCCCAAACAGGGGTTATCTTTCAGTTCCCAAACTCCCAACATTGAATCAGATACGGCCCATTTGGCTTTATTCGGGTCCCAACCGGTGCAACCGGATGAGAGCATATAATAATGACCGTTTCGTTTAAAGACTGCAGGAGCTTCCCGAGATTGTCCAATAAATCTCCGGACATAAGTTCCTGAAGGTTTTGTATAATCATCAGTCAGCAAACTGATATACAAAGTACTGTTCCATTCTGAGGAGCAAATATGATAAGCCTTTCCATCATCATCCTTGAAGATAGTCTGATCACGACTATCTGCTCCATTCGGTTTAAAAGACCCCAAATAAGTGAAGGTTCCTGTCGGTGAGTCACTGATTGCTACCCCAGCATGTGCCTTTTCATAATCAGGACTTTCAATATGCATCCACATTACAAACTTACCGGTTTTCTCATTATAGATGACCTTCGGGCGCTCTATCACTTGCGAAGGGTGAAGATCAGAAGTCGGATCATCATCTACCGTAGGCAGAACCTTACCCTCAAATTTCCAGTCTGTCAGATTCTTGGATGAATAGCAAGCCACCCCCCCAGCTTCAGCCCGCCAGCACTCCCAGGTTTTAACCCAGTCCAGGCGATAGGTAGAATCACCTTTAAATTCACCATACCAATAATAAGTACCTTCATGGTAGAGAATACCTCCCCCATGTGCATTTATCGGATTTCCATCCGTATCTTTCCAAATACTGCCGGGAGTTACGATATCTTTTCCCTGTTGCTTAGCCGACATCCGATCCACCGTCTTAATTGTAACCGATGCCCCTTTCATCCCCTCTGCTGAAACATTCAAGATTATCTCACCTGCATTTCCATCCGGTTGCAATATAGCCATTGCTTTACCTTTAAAAGTTTTAGGTGATAAGGAACGGAAACTTTCCATATCTGTAGGACATGCATTCCCAGATCCCCTGATAATACCATTTCCCACAGCACTCAAAGTCACTTTCATATCAGCATCAGGTACTACCTTACCCTCTTTATCAATCAATTCAACAGTGACATAAGCCAGATCATCCCTATCCGCTTTAATCACTTTGCGATCAGCGATTAAACGTATCTGTACCGGAGCACCTGTGGTTCTTAAAATAGCACATGAAGATTCGCTGTTGTCATAGATAGCCACTGCTTTCAATTCACCCGGCTGATAGTTGACTATAAACGTAGCCGTATAATCTTTCTTTGAAACTTCTTGCTCACCCAGCAATTCATTATTAAGATAGAGTCTTACCTTAGGCGCACGACTATAAACATTCACTTTTACAGGTTTGCCTTCCAGCCCTTTCCAATTCCAACTAAGAGATTCGTTCTTCCACCCCCAATAGCTCACATCTTCTGTTTTCCCGGCAGCCGGCAAAGGTTGTACCGCCATTGTTATTTCCCTTTCCTTCCAAACAATATCGCGGTAATAAGATTGTGGCTTCTTTTCTCCACAGATATCAATATCTCCACACCATGCGTTATACCAGGGCCACCCCATAAACTGAGGATTTTTCTCGCCTTTACTCAGTTCCAGTGTATGACCTATTCCCGATTCACCTAAATAATCAAGGGCAGTCCATACAAAATCACCAATGATATATGGATGCTTTTCCACCAGATTCCAGTTTACAGCAGCTTCCTGAGCTACAGTCTCACTACCATATATAATACGTGAAGGATCTTGCTGATGATCATTCTCATATTCGTACCACATATAGTTGTATCCTGCCACATCCAGATGCTGCATGGCTTTTACAGCATCTTCCTTCCACTTCAGTTGCGGATTATCCCAATAATCGTTGATAGCAGCAGTTACCGGACGCGAAGGATCCAACTTCTTCACTATATTCCTCAATCTTTCAGCAATCTCCACACCGGCATCATCCGAACGTTCCTGAATTTCATTTCCGATACTCCACATGATGACAGACGGATGATTCCGATCTCTTAACACCATTGCCGAAATATCTTTTTCGTTCCATTCATCAAAGAAACGATGATAGTCCTGAGGATTCTTTTCTTTTTGCCAATGATCAAAAGCCTCATCAATTACCAACATACCCTGCTCATCACAAGCTCTGAGAAAAGCTTCTGCCGGAGGATTGTGAGCACATCTGACTGCATTATATCCATTTGCCTTCAACAATTCTATTTTACGCATCTCCGCCCTATCCAACGAAGCAGCTCCCAACAAACCATTATCATGATGTACACAGCCACCTTTCAGTTTCAGAGACAAATCATTCAACTTAAATCCTTCTTTCGCACTGAAAGAAATGGTACGGATACCAAAAGGAATAGATATTTGATCCAACACCTCATGCCCGGAACTAAGCAAAATCTTCGCTTTATACAAATGCGGAGTATCAACCGACCATAACTTTGCCTGTTTCACCGGCAAAGAAAAAGCAATCGTCTGTTTACCAGCTGCATCAACATTCACAGATTGCTCTTCCACACCTACTTCCTCACCATCAGGAGAAATAATAGTAATCACCATATTTGCTTCCGCACTTTCAGTTTTCTCATTCAGCACATCTACCTCTATTGCCAATATTGCCTCATCATCTGTTACTTTCACAGTACGCACAGCAACTCCCCATTCATCCAAATGAACAGGATCGGTCTTAATTAACCATACATGCCGGTAAATGCCTGAACCGGCATACCAACGAGAATTTTTCCCCTCATTCGTTACCTTTACAGCAATAGTGTTCACTTCACCTGCCGGATGGCAATACGAAGTGATATCACATTTAAAGGATGAATATCCATACGCATTGAATTTCACTTTCTGTCCATTCACCCACACTTCGGACTGCGCATAAACTCCCTCAAAATAAAGGGAATGAAGCTTGTGAGCATCTTTACGGTCAATAATAAATGATTTTCTATACCACCCTTCACCACCTACGGTTTGTCCGGTAGCAAAACCTCCAATACTTTCCTTAGAAAAGGGTCCTACTGATAAACCTTCTGAATCGGGAAGAGGTTCTGCGCTCCAGTCATGTGGTAGATTTAACACTCGCCATTCCGAATCATCACAAGACTCTTTTGCTGCATCTTTTATTTGACCGAGATGGAATTTCCAGCCCTGATCAAACTTAATCTTTCGTACGGAACAATCCATACTCTGACTGCATGCTGTAACAATCAACGAGTTTACAATGACAAATACATATCGTTTTACTAATGCTTTCAACTTCATATTATCTCCTATTTTCGTTAGACCTACTCCTTATATATAACAAAGAGAAGATAGATAAAAGGTAAATTTTATCCGATTTTGATAGAATCTAGGGATACTCTTCATTATCCGCCAATATCCACTTTTCTATTGTAGATGTCTTTATTTACTCCTCTGATTTATAATAATATTAGCCACTGGAAGTCCGTGTACTTTTGCTGTTACAATAACTTTACCAGACGTTTTACCAGAACGCACCACCAACAGGTTGCTTCCACGCCACGTCTTCCGACTACTAGCAACGAAACCTTCTACACTCATAGGATTGGCATTACCTACTCCCTCAATCGTAGCATCCCCTTCTATAAAAAATTCCACCAATTCTTCAGCCAACTGATTCCTAATGCCTTTACTATCTACCAATTCTAATGTAATATAGCTTAGATCATTACCATCAGCTACGATTTCCGTTCTGTCTGCAGATAATCTGATTTTTTCAACCTTACCGGCACTTTCCAATGCTGCAGTGCCCACCTCATTGCCTTTATTATAACTCACGGCTTTCAATATTCCATGAACATAAGGTACTTCCCAAACAAGCGTATTTTTCTTATCGACAGTATTTTCTTGTTTGCCTAAAGATTCTCCATTCAAGAACAATTCAATCTGTTCACAATTGGAGTATACAGATACTGTCATCTTTTTTCCTTCATATCCCGGAAAATTCCAATGATCCACAACGTCCGGAAAATCCCATACACTCCACTCCGCCTTATCCGGATTCAAAGGGAAAGAGGGAACAGGAGGCGTCACAACAATATGGGATACCGGTGCCTCACTCCATAACGTTTCGCGCAAATAGGATTGGGGACGACGTTCGCCCGAAAGATTCAAATCGCCGCAATTAGCATGATTCCAAGGGAAAATACGTTTATCAAGCGGATACCCACACCAGCCGATACTTGCCTCACCAATATAATCAAAAGCAGTCCAGATAAAATCACCGATCACCCATGAATGATTTTCTACCCCTTTCCAATAATCATAAGCCTGGGATGCGTAGGATTCCGAGGCATAGATAATTCGGTCCGGGTGACGTTTGGCATCCAATTCATAACGATTTAAACAGTAATTATAACCACAAACATCCAAGGGGAGCAGAAAATCATCCGTTGCATCAACAATAGAGTTGACTCCCGCCGTAACAGGACGAGTTGTATCAAGTGCCTTCACAAAACCTGTCAATTCCCTGCATACCTCTACTACTTCAGTAGTTTCTTTGTTTTTGATTTCATTACCAATACTCCACATAATGACACAAGGGTGATTTCTATCACGTGCAACCATGCTATACAGATCTTCTTTCCATAACTTATCAAAATACTGTCCATAATCATCCTTGTAATGACCTTGTCGCCACATATCAAAAGCCTCATCTATCACCAACATACCTAAACGGTCGCAGGCATTAAGCAAAGCAGTTGAAGGAGGATTATGGGACAAGCGTAGCGCATTGAAACCAGCCGCCTTCAATAATTCAATTTTCCTTTCCTCTGCCCGATCAAAAGCCTTTGCACCCAAAGGGCCATTGTCATGATGAATACATCCACCTTTTAATTTCATGGATTTACCATTCAGATGGAAACCATTCTCTGCACTAAATGCAATATTTCGTATACCTATTGAAATACATTCCTCATCTATTATCTTATTGTCTTTCAGAAGACGGTTTACAACTTTATATAAGTAAGGATTGTCTGTAGACCATAATTGCGGAGAAGTCACTTCTAATATATGGTTAATTTCTGTTTTTTCTTGATTATCCAATGTTACCAGTTGCTCCTTCCAAGCTACAGTACGGTTCTCCTTATCTACAATCTGTGTTTCCAAAATCACTTTTCCAGTTACTTTCTCTGTATTTGCTAGAACGCTCTGTACATGTACCTCTGCTTTATTGGTTGTGGCAACAGGTGTGGTGATAAACGTCCCCCAAGTCTCAAAATGAAGCGGATTGGTTATTTTCAAAGAAGTATGCCTATAGATTCCCGAACCTGTATACCAACGGCAGTTCAGACCTTCATTCTTTACGCGAACAGCTATCAGGTTTTTTTCTCCAAATCGCACATAATCTGTTATATCCAGCTCAAATGCAGTATATCCATAAACATGATTGGCTACATGGCGATCATTCACCCAAATATCTGCATTCATATAAATTCCATCGAAAGCAACAACTATACATTTCCCTTTCTCAGCTGTATCCACATAGAAATGCTTCCTATACCAGCCAGTTCCACCGACAGTAAAACCTCCCGAAACCTCAGTGATAGCATCAGCAGTAAAAGGAGAGTTTGTTCCGGGAATATTTTCAATACTCCAATCGTGGGGAAGATTCACCAGACGCCATTGTGAATCGTCTAAATCTGATCTCTCACCTTCAATAATATCTCCACGATGGAACAACCACCCTTCATCGAAAGATTGTTCTCGAGGGGTGGGCTTCTTTTCACTGCAACTACTCAATTCCAACGTTATTAACAAAAGCAATAGGCTGTATATACTTCTCATATCATTACATTTAGCAGAGCAAAGGCTGGCCTTCAGACAAGATTTTCATCCGACCAGCCTCTTTCTGGAATTTATTTCAATTATTTACCACCCCATTCTGGTGCCTGAACCAAAGCCCTATTATTATCTAGCTCTGATTGAGGAATAGGCCATACATATCCCTTTGATGAATCAAAGACATGAGAACCTGCTCCACCGTCTGCCCGACATCTTTCGTATGCTCTATCCATTTCTTTCCAACGCATAAGGTCAAAATAGCGGGTACCTTTAAAGCCAACTCCACCCTTCTTTCATGTTTCACCACATCGAGCAATTGGTCATAAGAGAGGTTGGAACCTTCAGCATCTTCCACCTTCGGCATCATCACATCGGCACGCTGACGCACCTGGTTCACCAGTGACATTATTTCGTCTTTACCCGTATTTTGCTTAGCCAAAGCTTCTGCGCGCATCAATAGCACATCAGCATAGCGAATGACATACATATCCTGATTATCAGCAGTCCATGTAGTAGGTTGATTTTGATATTTACGCATGAACAATTGGAATGGACTGTTCCAGGACCACCATGCATCACTAACTTTACCATCATACGTATCACCATTCTTCGTCATCAGTGTATATGTCAAACGTGGATCGCGAGTTGAATCATCATTCGGATCATAGATTTCCGAAGAAGTAATGGGTTTGCCATCTTTGCAATAAAAATCGTTTGCCAAATTCGGATAAGGCAACTGCCACTCCATCGGATAACCATAATTATAAGCTAAAAAACCACCTTCACCATTTTGTTGATCAGTATTTTTAAAGCGAATGGCAAATACTATTTCTTTGCTGGCACCACCAGCTTCTGTAAACAACGTACTGTAATTGGGATCTATTATATAGCCTAAACTCATGACCTGCGCAGCAGCATCTGCAGCCTCCTTATACATTTCGTTATACAAGTATACACGAGTCAATAGACCTAGTGCAGCACCTCTAGTAGCGCGTCCTCTATCAGCAGTAACAGGTAACATCCCCTCGGCAGTAATATCTTTCAGATCTTTGACTATATCAGCTATAATTTCTGATTTCGGCGACTTAGGCACTTGGCTTGTTTCAGTAGTCAACACATTAAAAACTTTGGGAACATCGCGATATAAGCTAGTCAGATGATTGTAAAACAAGGCTCTAATGAATTTGGCTTCACAAACAATCCTTGTACCAGCCTCCTCACTTATTTTACCAGCTTCCAACATTTGTGGTACTTTCTCAATAACATTATTGCATCGCGCAATACCTGTGTAAGAAGCATTCCATACTGCTTTGGTAACAGCAGACGTAGGACTCATGGTGTTATTAGTAATAACATCGGGTCCAACCCACGGAATCCAAGCAAAATAACCATTATCCGTAGCAAATTCCAGTTCGCGCAAACTACAAGTCTTGTCCCCCGGCCAACAGAATCCCAAACTGCCTTCACTCTGCAAAGCATCATAACAACCGACTAATGCCTTAGTTGCATCAGCTTCTGTATTCCAAAAATTACCATTGGACAACTCTGACAAAGATTCACGGTCCAAGAAGTCTGAACAAGAAAAAAGAGAGAAAGCCAATGAGAAAATAACTGAATAATATATTTTTTTCATGATTCTTTTATTTTAAATTATAATGTGATGTTTAATCCTACAGAGAACGTCTTGGCATTAGGATAAGCGTGACCACGAGTATCAGTACCATACTTTTCTGGATCATAATCATCAATACCAGTAATAGTCAGAATATTCTGTGCAGAAACATATATTCTCAGACGTTCCAGTTTTGCTTTACGAATCCATTCTTGCTTGAAAGAATAGCCCAATTCAATGTTTTTTAAACGTAGGTAAGAAGCATCTTTCAACCAAAATGAAGAAGGTTGACTATTATAATCACCATTACCTAAACGTGGGAAATTTCCGTTAGGATTAGCACTCTCAGAGTAACGATCTAAAAATACTGTTGTAACATTACCCGAAATAGTAGGATAATCCATTACGACACGATCTACACCAGCCACTCCCTGAAAAAAAGCAGAAAAATCAAATCCTTTATAAGCAGCATTTAAACCAAAACCATAAGTAAAATCAGGAAATGGATTACCGATTACTGTACGATCATTAGTATCCACCACTCCATCCGGTTTGCCTTCTGGGCCACTAATATCCTTGTAACGAATATCACCCAGCTTCAGGGCACCGCCACCAACAGAATTCTTTTCATTGGCTTCATCCACATCTTCTTGTGTACGATACAACCCATCAGCTACATAGCCATAATAAGAATTGATAGGATGTCCTTCCAAATTAATAGACCAATCTGTAATCCAAGAATCTTTACCATGTAAGTCAAGAATCTCATTTTTCACTTTACTGAAATTAACATTTGCACCAAATGTCCAATCTCCCCATTGATCATTATAACCTAAAGCAAACTCCCAGCCCTCATTTTTTACTGATGCAGCATTAACATAAGGTTCCGTAGAAATACCTACAATTCCAGGAATAGGCAATTGCAACAAGATATCAGAGGTTTTTTTATAAAAATAATCGGCAGTAAGGGTAATTTTATTATTCAGAAAAGCAGCATCTATACCTACATCCGTAGTAGCAGTTGTTTCCCATTTTATATCAGGGTTCGCTAATGAGGAAATAGCTACACCTTGAGTTTTATTATCTCCCCATACATAATTATTACCTAAACCAATATATTGTGCAAATGGATAGTAACCAATTTCCTGATTACCCAATTCTCCCCAACTAGCTCTCAATTTCAATTGACTAATAAAGTTATATTTTTCCATGAAGGCTTCTTGAGCAATATTCCAGCCCACAGACACAGAAGGGAAATAACCAACACGATTCTTCTTTGGGATTCTAGAAGACTCATCACGACGAAGATTAAACTCTAACAGATAGCGATCTTTGTAATTGTAATTCACACGACCAAAAAAAGATCTTAAGGCAGCTTCAGCAGCATCTCCTTTGGCAGAAGTGCTTAAAGCACCATTCAA
>ENA-OPSI01000571-OPSI01000571.1-human-gut-metagenome-genome-assembly--contig:-NODE-571-length-12868-cov-1.373449_pt1 | contig 12868 bp, 9 predicted proteins | sample MGYA00241806_ERZ501903 | MGnify/ENA primary metagenome ERZ501903 (study PRJEB25962, sample SAMEA2042439) | human gut metagenome | biome: human gut; feature: human-associated habitat; material: faeces...
AAAGTACTCCTGCCATGATGCCGCCCGTGAGCCATCCGGACAAAGGCCAGTAAGGCACAACGTGTTTAAAACATTCTGCCGGAACTTCGCGGATACGCCAGAAGGGGAGGCGGGTAAAAAAGATAAATGCTGCTAATATATTCATCGGCAAATCTTATTAGAAATATTTGGTGATGGCTGCATGTGCAAAGTTGTCCATCTCGTTGATCATCCGTACGGCAGAGTCAATGATAGGATAGGAGCAGATGGCTCCGGTTCCTTCTCCGAGACGTAAACCCAGATTCAGTAATGGCTTGGCTCCCATGGCATCGAGTACCAGCTTATGTCCGGCTTCATCTCCCTGATGACCGAAGATGGCATAATGCAATACCTCAGGGTAAAGTTGGGAGGCTGCAAGGATGCAGTTTGTCATGATGAATCCGTCTACCAGGATAATCATCTTTAACTCGGCTGCCTGAAGCATGGCGCCTATTGCCATTACCATTTCCAGTCCGCCGAAATAGCGGATCAGGTCGTGTGCGCTTCCGTCTCCCTGATAATGGTCCAGTGCCTGCTGCAATACATTATATTTATGACGGACGCCTGCATTGTCGAGTCCGCTGCCTGCTCCGACACACAGTTCGAGAGGAATATGGGTGAAGCACGTCATCCACATGGAAGACGAAGAAGTGTTGCCGATACCCATTTCGCCCAAAGAAAGCACATTGCACCCTTCGGCATGACACTGACGGACTACTTCCGCTCCGCGCTCGATGCACAAATTCATTTCTTCTTCTGTCATGGCTGCCTCGTACAGATAGTTACGCGAGCTTTTGCGTACCTTCATGTTGATGATTCCTTTCTCGTATGGGAGGTCGTAATCCACTCCGGCATCTACAATCTTCAACTCGAATCCGTGCTGGCGGCAAAGGAAGTTGACACCTGCCCCTCCGTGAAGAAAATTGCTGATTTGTTGCCAGGTGATCTCTTTGGGAGAGAGGCTGACTCCCTCGTCGACAATGCCATGATCGGCTGCGAATATGATATTTTGAGGATGTCTCAGCTCGGGAGTAAGTGTTTGCTGGATAAGCCCGATCTGCAAGGCCAGTTCTTCAAGTGTTCCCAGAGAGCCTTTGGGCTTGGTCAGATTATTTATTTTGTCGGTCAGTGCTTCCCGGATGGTTTCGTCCGGTCTGGTGATTTGAAATGTTTTCATTTTGTAAGGGTTATTCTATCATTTACTTTTCGTCTTTTACTTTCACAGGAATCCCCGATACCATTAGTATTACCCGATTGGCCCGGGAGGCTATATACTGGTTCATCCATCCTTGCATGTCAGTGAACTTTCGTTGTATCAGGTTTTCTGAAGTTCCTCCCATACCGATTTCGTTGGTGACAAAAATAAAGGTCGCGTCCTGTTGTGTCAGTCGGTCAAACTCGGCTTTAACAGCAGTCAGTGCCTTGTCGGTGTCTGCTTCGAGATCAAAGAAATAATTGGTGCACCAGAGGGTTACACAATCGATCAGCACTACACGCCCTTCCAAAGAGTGGCGGCTCAATTCTTTTTCTTCCTCTATATTGGTCCATTCCGGTCCGCGGTTGGCTTGATGGCGCAATACCCTTTGACGAAATTCTTCGTCCCAGATACGTGAGGTGGCCAAGTAAACCGGATTAGGAGAGAGGGATAACGCCAGGCGTTCGGCATAGCTGCTTTTGCCCGAACGAGCTCCTCCGGTGATGAGTATGATCTGTTTCATGAATCTATCTGTGTATTTTTGGTTAGCAAATGTACGGTAATATTTTATATTTCCATTCCCGGATGCAAAATATTGTGCCATTGCTATGGGTATTTCGGAAACAATATTTATCTTTGCATGGCTTTACAAAATAAAAGCAACACATGCGGTAGTAGCTCAGTTGGCAGAGCGGCGGCTTCCCAAGCCGCAGGTCACGAGTTCGACCCTCGCCTACCGCTCAAAAGTTTATCTCCTCAACTAAAATAGAATATCGCAGATTTCTCCAGTCTTTTTGTAGGAAAAGAATGATGGATCTGCGGTTTTTTTATGTATTTCTTCTGTCACTCTTTGTTCTTTTCTTACCTTTGTGAATCAATTTAATAGATAATCACATGAACAAGAAACTAATCCTATCTATTTTCGTTCTGGCAGGTGCTCCTGTGCTGCTGTCGGCTGCAGGAGAAGCACGGTTGTTGCGTTTCCCCGCTACGAACGGAAATGAGATCGTATTTTCGTATGCGGGCGATTTGTATAAAGTGCCTGCTTCGGGAGGTGAAGCACAACGCCTGACTTCCCATGTGGGATACGAAATGTTTCCCCGGTTTTCTCCGGACGGCAAAACGATTGCATTCACCGGGCAGTACGATGGAAATACAGAAGTGTATACCATGCCTGCAACGGGTGGCGAACCACTACGGATAACCTACACGGCTACCAATAGCCGTGACGACTTGGGTGACCGTATGGGACCTAACAACATTGTTATGACATGGACTCCGGACGGACAACGTATCGTGTATCGTAATCGCATCAGCGACGGATTCTCCGGTAAACTCTTTACAGTAGACAAAGAAGGCGGATTGTCAGAAGTCATTCCTCTTCCCGAGGGAGGCTTTTGCAGCTATTCACCGGACGGAAAACAATTGGCATACAACCGGGTGATGCGCGAATTTCGTACCTGGAAGTATTATAAAGGCGGTATGGCCGATGACATCTGGGTGTATAATCCGGGAAACAAAACAGTGGAGAATGTAACCAATAATGTAGCTCAGGACATTTTTCCGATGTGGATTGGCGATGAAATCTTTTTCCTTTCCGACCGTGACCGTATCATGAATATCTTCGCATACAATACGAAGACCAAACAGACTGTAAAGGTGACGAACTTCACTGAGTATGATGTGAAATTCCCAAGCGTCCATGGCAATACCATCGTTTTTGAAAACGGCGGATATATTTATAAGATGGATGCTGGGAGTAAGAAGCCCGAAAAGGTGAACATCACCTTGACTTCCGACAATATTTACGCCCGTAGCGAAATTAAGGATGGAGCTGACTATATTACCGAGGCCTGCCTGTCGCCCGACGGTGAACGTTTAGTGGTGACTGCCCGTGGCGAAGTGTTCAACTTGCCGGTTGAGAAGGGTGTGACAAAGAATATCACCCGTTCGCTAGGAGCACACGACCGCAATGCGCAATGGTCGCCCGACGGCAAATTCATCGTCTATATTTCGGATGCGACTGGAGAGACAGAACTCTATATGCAGGATGCCATTGGAGGCGAACACGTCCAGCTGACAAAGGATAATGACACTTATATCCGCGGTTTTGAACTAAGCCCGGATTCCAAAGCGGTTGTTTATACGGATCGTAAGAACCGTATGAATCTCTTGGACGTTGCTACAAAGAAGGTGACGACCTTGTTGCAGGACCCGATGGGCGAGCCGCGGGGAGTGACTTTTTCGCCGGATAGCAAGTGGCTGACTTATACCCGTACAGGGAACACTGAATATAGTATCGTTTATGTTTATAATCTGGCTGAAAAGAAAGAATACCCGGTGACAGACAAGTGGTATGATTCCTCTTCTCCGGTATTCAGTACGGACGGTAAATATCTGGTTTTTGCATCTGCCCGTGATTTTAATCCGACTTATGGATCGCTGGAATGGAACCATGTCTATAATAATATGTACGGGGTTTATTTGACGTTGTTGTCCAAAGATACTCCTTCGCCTTTCATTGAGAAGGATGCGGAAGTCTCTGTTGCCAAAGAGGAATCAAAGAAAAATACATCGGTTAAGAAGGAGGAGGCAAGGAAAGACGAGCTTGCCACTTCTGCTGTCAAGATCGATTTCGATGGGATTACGGATCGTGTCGTCAAGTTGCCGGTGAGTCCTTCCTATTATGGGAATTTTTATTCAGACGGAAACAAGGTTTACTACTGGGGACGTGGCGGTACGAGAGTATTCGACTTGAAAGAGCAGAAGGAAGACGTGGTGGCCGATGGCGCTTCTATGGGTGTCGAACCCGGTAGCAAGAAAGTGCTCTTCTTCAAAGGTGATGCTCTTTATGTGACGGATATTCCTTCGGGAAAGGCAGACTTGGGTGATCCGGTGAACTTGTCGAATATGAAGATTGCGGTCGATTATCCGAAGGAATGGGCGCAGATTTTTGATGAGGCATGGCGGGCTTATCGCGATGGTTTCTATCTAGAGAATATGCATGGGGTAGATTGGAATGCGGTCAAAGCAAAATATCAGGTGCTTGTCCCATATGCCAAGACACGTCTGGATTTGAACTACATCATCGGTGAAATGATCGGCGAACTGAACTGTGGTCATGCATATGTGAATCCGGGTGAAGTAGAACGTCCCGACAGGATAAAGACGGGGCTGTTAGGCGCTGAGATTTCCCGTGATAAGAGTGGTTTCTTCCGTTTGGAAAAGATCTTGCCGGGCGCTTCCTGGAGCAAGTCGTTGCGTTCTCCGTTGACGGAGCCGGGCATTGAGGCGAAGGCTGGCGAGTTTATCGTGGCGATCGACGGTGTGCCGACAAACAGTGTGAAAGACATGTATTCGTTGTTGGTCGGCAAGGCTGGTGTCCCGACGGAGATTTTGTTGAACAGTAAACCGCAGCTGGAGGGAGCACGCAAAACCGTGATCAGTCCGTTGGAAGAAGAATATTCTTTGTATCATTATAACTGGGTACAGGATAATATTAAGAAAGTCGATAAAGCATCGAACGGCAAGATCGGCTATATTTATATCCCGGATATGGGACCAGAAGGACTGAATGAATTCTCCCGCTATTTCTATCCACAGCTCGACAAGGAAGGTTTGATTATTGACGACCGTGCCAATGGGGGGGGGAATGTTTCGCCGATGATCCTCGAACGCCTTTCCCGTGAACCGTATCGGTTGACGATGCGTCGTGGTTCAGCCCGTATCGGAACTGTTCCCGATGCCGTGCAAGTAGGTCCGAAAGTATGCTTGATCAATAAATATTCGGCTTCCGACGGCGACCTCTTCCCTTGGGGCTTCCGTGCGCTGGGATTGGGCAAACTGATCGGGACTCGTACGTGGGGTGGAATTGTCGGTATCAGTGGCTCGTTACCTTATATGGACGGGACGGACATCCGTGTACCTTTCTTCACAAGTTTCGATCCGAAAACCGGTAGCTGGATTATTGAGAATCATGGTGTCGATCCTGATATCCTGATCGATAATGATCCCGTCAAAGAATGGAACGGTGAAGACCAGCAACTCGACCGTGCCATTCAGGAGGTCATGAAAGAACTCCAGAACCGCAAACCGCTTCCGGGAGTGCCGACACCGAGAGACTTTAGTAAATAATTGACAATTAACAATGGACAATTGGCAATTAAAGAAAGGACAATGAATGCTTTTCTTGATTGTCAGTTGTCCGTTGGATTAATTGTCAATTGACAATTATCAATTAGAAAAGTATGGAACGCTTTGCCGCAATTGACTTTGAGATCGCTAATGGAAAGCGCAGTAGTATTTGCAGTATCGGGGTTGCTATTATTGAGGACAATAAGGTAATCGATTCTGTTTACATGCTGGTCCGTCCCTATCCGAACTTCTACACTCGGTTTACTACTGCCATTCATGGCATAACCATGCAGGATACAATCGACTCTCCCGACTTTGAGGAAGCCTGGGCCAGGATAGCCGGCAGATTGCAAGATATCCCACTGGTTGCCCATAACAGTTCTTTTGACGAAGGTTGCCTGCGGGCAGCTCACGAAGCCTATGACCTTGCCTATCCCAAATATCAGTTTTATTGCACCTGCCGTTTGTCGAGGCGCATGTATCCTTTCCTGGCTAACCACCAACTACAGACTGTTGCCGCTCATTGCGGATACGATCTGACCTATCATCACCATGCAATGGCTGATGCTTATGCCTGTGCTCATATCGCGGCAACCATGATGCGGGAAAAGGGAGTCGAAAGGCTGTGTGATTTATGACGAGGCAGATGTTTGAGAAGCCTACGGCTGACTTGTCCCAGTCTTTTGCTTGCCGGCGATCTTGTCTACCACAACTGCAATCGCCCCGTCGCCTGTCACGTTGCAAGCAGTCCCGAAACTGTCCATCGCGATGTAAAGGGCGATCATCAGCGCCTGTAATGTCTCGTTAAACCCTAACATGCTTTGCAGTAATCCGAGTGCTGCCATGATAGCGCCACCCGGTACACCGGGAGCTGCTATCATTGTGACCCCTAACATCATGATGAATCCGGCAAGAGAAGTGAAGGTGACGGGTTCGCCTGACATATACATGATTGCCATCGCGCAGGCGGTAATCTTCATCGTGCTACCTGCCAGATGGATAGTGGCACAAAGGGGAATGACAAAGATTGCGATGTTCTCCCGCACCCCGTTCTTGACCGCCTGAGCCAATGTTACAGGGATGGTGGCGGCTGAGGATTGTGTCCCCAGTGCGGTCGCGTAAGCCGGAAGCATATTTTTCAGTAGTCGCAACGGATTTTTTCCACTCATGCTGCCGGCAATCGTAAACTGGATAAGTAATAGCAACACATGCAGGACAAATATCACGATTATCACTTTCAAGAACATGGTAATCACGCCCATGACTTGCCCGCTCACCGTCATGTTCAGGAAAATGCCGAAGATGTGAAGTGGCAATAAAGGGATGATAACCGCCTCGATCAGTTTCGTAATGATTTTCTGGAAATCGGAAAAGGATTCGCGCAATGTTTCCCCATTAATATAAGACAAGCCAAGCCCGATGGTGAAGGATAGAAGCAAAGCTGTCATGACATCCATCAAAGGTGGCATGGCGACTATAAAATAGGGTTGCAACATGAAGTCTTCGGGATTTTCCATTGCTGTTAACTCCGTGTTGACCGGTAGGATATGTGGGAAGATTGCCGAACTGCTGAAATAGGTGAAGAAACCAGAGAAGATAGTTGAGCCATATGCGATCAGTGCGGTCAAGGCCAGCAATCTGCCGGCCCCTTTGCCTAATTCCCCGATGGCTGGTGTCACCAACCCTAGAATAATGAGTGGGATCGAAAACGACAGGAAGTTGCCGAACAAAGAATTAAATGTAACAAAGATGCGGGCGATCCCGCCAGGCAGGAACTGCCCGAATACAACGCCGGCTGCGATGGCAATGACAACCTTAGCCAGCAACGACACTTTTAGCTTTTTCATTTTTCCTTTTTATTTTGAACCCGATCGCAGCAATCGTGATGCTCATCAACGGGCTGATTAGATTAAAGAAACAATAAGGAAGGTAGATGAATGTCGCAACTCCGAGGATCGTTGCCTGTGTCATACCGCAAGTATTCCACGGGATTAGTACGGAAGTGACGGTGACCGAGTCTTCTACCGTACGGCTCAGCAGACGGCTTTCGTATCCTTTCTTTTCATAAATATCCTTGAACATATTTCCAGTCAAGATGATGGAAATATATTGGTCGGCCGTACAGATGTTGAGGAACAGTCCCGATGCGACAGTCGACGTTACCAGCCCGACTGTCCGTTTCATAAAGCGCAGAAATACGGAAGTGATGCTGCCCAACATTCCGCTTGCCGCCATCGCCCCGCCGAAGCACATGGCACAAAGGATCAGCCAAATCGTATTCATCATGCCTGACATGCCTCGCGTGGCAACCAGGCTATTCAGTTCCGGATTTCCGGTTTTTATGCTTGTACTGCCGTAAAATGTCATTAATAGGCCCTTAAAATTGGATTGGATGTTTCCTACTGGTAAACCGGAAATTTCCAGCAACAGGTGTGGCTGGAAAATCAGCGCGAACATGCCTGCCAATGCCGCCGAAATGAACAGCGTGATGATCGATGGAACTCTTTTCGCAATCAGGATGCCAGTGACGACCGGTACGATCAGCAGCCACGGTGTGATATGGAACGTATTGTTCAGGGCGATCGAGTACTGTTCGATCTGGTCTGTTGCCGTCGCTTCGTGTGAAAGACCGGCTACCGTGAAGATAACGAGCGTGATCAACATAGAGGGAACTGTTGTGATCATCATGTAGCGGATATGTTTGAAAAGAGGTGTGTCCGTTACCGATGAGGCAAGGATGGTCGTATCGGAAAGTGGAGATATCTTGTCCCCGAAATAGGCCCCCGAAATGATCGCCCCGGCAATCCATCCGTCGGAGAAGCCTTGTGCCTGTCCGATACCTAAGAGGGCGATCCCGATGGTGGCAATGGTAGTCCATGAACTTCCCGTCATGACTGAGACGACTGCACAAATGATACAGGTCGATGCCAGGAAGAAACTAGGATGAATGATCTGCATCCCGTAATAAATCAAAGTGGGGACGACACCACTTATCATCCAGCTGCCCGACAACGCTCCAATGATCAGTAAGATGATCAGAGCTGTCGCAACGCCAGTGATATTGTTGATCATCGCTAGCTCCAGCACCTTCCAGCGTACTTTGCTGTAGGTCATGGCGATCAGGCAGCAGATGGCGGTAGCGGTAAGTAACACGATCTGGCTGCCGCCACTAAGGGCATCGCTACCGAATATGCGTATTGTCACAAATAAAAGGGTTACCAATACAAGTATGGGAACCAAGGAAAGTAAGGGCGAAGGAATCTTCGTCGGATTATGCTCCATTCTCAATAATACTTAATTCTATGTGTTTACTTTGCAAATTTAATAGAAAAGCTCTGAAGTGTTTCTATTATGTAAGTGATTTTAAGAACGTATTAATGATTTTGCAGTAATAACTCCTTCAATTCTTTCACCCCTTCCGATGCTCCTTTCCGTATGAAGCGGATATCGTTACGATAGGCTTTTACCTCTTTCGGGTCGATGAGGTAGATTGGCTGGCCGTGGCGTACGTAGTTCAGTAGTCCAGCCGCCGGGTATACGTTGAGCGAAGTCCCGATCACCACAAAGATGTCACAATCTTCCACTAGTCGGATTGCAGGGTCGATCATTGGAACCGCCTCGCCGAACCAGACGATGAAGGGGCGGAGGTGTACTCCATGCGGATCCTTGTCCCCGATATGCAGGTCTGGATTTTCGGGCGAAATATCGTATGTCGTATTCAGGTCGCGAACGGAGCAAGCTTTCAGCAGTTCGCCGTGCAGATGGATCACATGGCTGCTTCCCGCCCGTTCGTGCAGGTTGTCGATGTTTTGTGTAATGATATGGACGTCGAATTCTTGTTCCAAGTCGGCAAGTCCGATATGTCCGGCATTAGGTTTCGTGTTCAGTAATTCCCGACGTCGTTGGTTATAAAAGTTGAGTACCAGTTCCGGATCGGCAGCAAAACTTTCTGGGGTTGCCACATCTTCCACCCGATATTTTTCCCATAGTCCGTCCGAGTCACGGAAAGTCGAAATACCACTTTCGGCGCTCATCCCGGCACCGGTCAGTACGACTAATTTCTTTTTCATAAGGCTGTTGTTTTATATTTTTTACAAATATAGAAAAGAAAAATTATTCCGGTTTCCCAACATTCTCTGATTTTAAGTAGCGGAGTGGTGTATTAGGATGTTTTTATATATAGTTCGGGCATGAATTTTATGTAATCCATGCCCGGATCAGTTCTGTTCGTAAGCGATATTTATCTGTTATCCTAAATTGTTCAGAATATCGACTTTGCCTTCATTCACCAAACGGTAGATCATTTCACCGAACAACGTGTTGACCCAGGCGAACCAGGAACGGGTAAACTTGCTCGGATCATCCTTATAGAACGATTCGTGCATAAATCCTGTATCTGCATCCGTGTCGCGCAGCATCTTGACGCATTTGCGGATTTCCTCGTTGTCATGTGTTGTATTGCAGCGCATGATGATACTCATCGGCCAGATATATCCGAAACCGATATGCGGGCCGCCGATACCTTCGCCTGCCTTGCCTTGGAAAAAATAAGGATTTGCATTGCTGAGTACCAGCTTGCGGGTGTTCAGGTAGACTGGATCGTCCATGTCCACACAGCCTAGATACGGTAGCGCGAGCAAGCTCGGAACATTGGCATCATCCATAAATACATGGTTGTAGAAACCATCTACCTCGAATGCATATACTTTGCCATATTCAGGATGGTTGACAATACCGTATTTCTCGACAGCAGCCGCTACCTCATCCGCCAATGAATCGCAACGACGGGCAAAATCGTTATCATTTTTGATCTCGCGCATCATCTCGGCTAACTGGCGGAGTGACGTGATGGCGAACAAGTTTGACGGGATCAGGAATCCGAACAGAGTCGCATCATCTGACGGGCGGAACGATGAAACGATCAGGCCGACTGGATTGACCGGACTGCCCCAACCGTCGTTTAGTAAGGTATCGCCTTGGCGGTCTGTCTTGCGTCTGAATTGATACGGACCGAGGTTGTCCTTACGCTGTTGTTCGATAAAAGTTTTGTAAATGCTCTTCATCGCTTTGTCCCAATCGGCATCGAAAGGGGAAGTTTCACCTGTTTTCTTCCAAAAATGGTAGGCGAGGCGGATCGGATAGCAAAGTGAGTCGATTTCCCATTTGCGCTCATGCAATTCCTTTTTCATATCAGTAAAGTCGCTTTCCCATTCACTGCCGGTCGGTCCTTCGTTGAAGCCGTTAGCATACGGGTCGATGTTGATACACCAGGTCTGGCGGTTGATGACGCCGGCAAGCATGGTTTTCACTTTCGGGTCGTCGTTGGCGAACTGGATATGCGGGAATACCTGTGCCGATGAGTCACGGAGCCACATGGCGTGGATATCACCGGTCAGGACGAAGGTGTCGGGCTTACCATTCACCATCTTGTGTTCGCAAGTCGTATCCAATGTATTTGGAAAACAGTTTTCGAACATCCAGGCGAGCTTCGGGTCTTTCAGCTTGGCCTTTGTGGTGGCGATCGCTTTCTCTACGGCTTCGGATGTGAATTGCCGTTTGCTCGGTACCGGACGTTTACAGACATATTGGGTGGTGGAAGCAGCCCCGGCTAATTTGTCGTCGGCTTTTTCAGCCATATGGGCAAATGAGTGCTGGCCAACCATAAGGCTTGCCAACGAAAGGCCGCCTGTTTTCAGAAAGTTTCTGCGTGTTGTCATCTGTTTGTTATTTATTTGATGTTATTGATTTCGGAAAAAAGTTCGACCATGCAGGCGTTATCTAACAGCCATTTATGCTCTTTGGTCTTGATACCGGTCCAATCGTTGTCGAGGAATCCGTTTACGTCGCGGGTATGATCCCATGCATAACGTGCGTTGTCCGCCATCGTCCGGATATATTCGGGATTATGGTCTACCTCATAGAGGGCAGTCAAGCCACGCAGCAGGATCACGTTGAACCAAGGGCTGGCGGTGTAGAAGCGGGTTTCCGTACCATCTACGGCTTTGCGCACTTCGGTAAAACGTTGGTAGGCGCCTCGGGCGGTTTCCTGTGCGTCTTTCAGATAGGCTTTGTCGCCTGATTGCTGGTAGAGCAGGACGCCGGCTTGTATCATCTGTCCGCTGTTGTATGACCGGGGTGTAAAAAACAAAGTTTTGCCATAACAGAGGCCATACGGCAACAAGTACCAGATTTATAACCGGTAACATAGGGAAGCCTTTTTGTTTGAAGAAAATTCGTTCGAAAACAATTCCATACAGATACAATAAAAGTAAGCAGTTTTCCGGTAAAAGAAGATATAAGAAAGGAATAGCGATCAAAGCGCTGGTATAGCGTATTACTTTGTTCTGGATGAAAAGATAAAAAACGAGTGTCAAAAGGAATAGATTGTATTGTAATAGTGCGGATAAGTTCCAGGCATATTGATAGATGCAGAACATGATGATCGGTACGGTGATTATCCATCCGTGCAGTGCTGCTTTCCATTGCCTTAAGTAGAGGAGGAGGATGACTGCGGTAATTAAAAGTAAACCTGTTTCCACGAAAAGTCCCAGTGAGAGCGAATGGTAGAACTGAGACAAAAAGTTCGTTATCAGACTGTTCCATCCGGTTGGGGCAAGTAGATAACCTTGCAGGTAGTCGTTTGTCATCAGGAATAATCCGCCTGCCTCCTGATAACGAATATATTCGGGATAGAACATATATTCGATAACGAGTGTATAAATACTTGACAGGACCAGAAGTATGATGTTTCCTTTTTTCATTTTTATGTACGTTTTAATCGGTTACGGTATGATCCAGCTGAGATCTGGTGATTGTGATTTTATCCTTGATAAATTCCGGAATGTTGAATGATTTCATTCGGAGGTTGTTCTCGTCAGGATCTTTCTGCGGGAGTAGGAACGGTTTACTGAACTTTCCGTTCTCATTTAGGTGGGCGATGAAGAAACGGGTGTAAAGCCCGTCAAGGCGTCGGCTGCTGAATATGATCCATCTTCCGTTTGAAGACCAGGAGTGATAGCTTTCCACGTCTGTGCTGTTTAAGATATCGGTATCCACGGGGGCAGAACCTTGTAAAGATATCATTTTCAGATCCGCTTCCTTATGCCAGATCGGGAAAGTTGCATAATCCGATTCGGTGAAAAGCAGATATTGGTTATCTGGTGAGATACGGGGGAATGAAGCGCTTTTATTGTGTGCCGTATAGATCGTGTCGATTGTCTCTCCGAAAGAACCGTTGTCCGGGTTAAAGGAGACACTGCAAATAGAGTATTTAATCTCTTTCAACCTCTTGGGCAATTGTCTGGCAGGAGCTGTGCAGTAATATAGGCGTTTCCCGTCAGGAGCCCACGCTGGAAATGTTTCGAAAGATGCCGGACCGTTGAAACGGGGATCCGTTATGACTGTGTTATGGACCAAATCATATAAGACCAGGTCTGATTCCAGATCGTAGACTTCTATTAGGTTCGGGTTTCGGCTATAAAAAGACTGACGGGTGGTATTGGTTGAAAAAATGATATATTT
>ENA-OPSI01000610-OPSI01000610.1-human-gut-metagenome-genome-assembly--contig:-NODE-610-length-12244-cov-4.163918_pt1 | contig 12244 bp, 8 predicted proteins | sample MGYA00241806_ERZ501903 | MGnify/ENA primary metagenome ERZ501903 (study PRJEB25962, sample SAMEA2042439) | human gut metagenome | biome: human gut; feature: human-associated habitat; material: faeces...
TTCCTTAGAAAGGAGGTGATCCAGCCGCACCTTCCGATACGGCTACCTTGTTACGACTTCACCCCAATTATCAGGCCCACCTTCGGCCGCGCCCTCCTTGCGGTTAGACTACGGACTTCGGGTGTTCCCAACTCTCATGGTGTGACGGGCGGTGTGTACAAGGCCCGGGAACGTATTCACCGTGGCATGCTGATCCACGATTACTAGCAATTCCAACTTCATGCAGGCGAGTTGCAGCCTGCAATCCGAACTGAGACGGCTTTTAGGGGTTTGCTCTGCCTCGCGGCTTTGCTTCCCTCTGTTGACCGCCATTGTATTACGTGTGTAGCCCAGGACATAAGGGGCATGATGATTTGACGTCGTCCCCACCTTCCTCCGTTTTGTCAACGGCAGTCTCGCTAGAGTGCTCTTGCGTAGCAACTAACAATAGGGGTTGCGCTCGTTGCGGGACTTAACCCAACATCTCACGACACGAGCTGACGACAACCATGCACCACCTGTCTCTACTTTCCCCGAAGGGCACCTAACATATCTCTATCTCGTTAGTAGGATGTCAAGCCCTGGTAAGGTTCTTCGCGTTGCTTCGAATTAAACCACATACTCCACCGCTTGTGCGGGCCCCCGTCAATTCCTTTGAGTTTCAATCTTGCGATCGTAGTCCCCAGGCGGGGTACTTATTGCGTTAACTCCGGCACAGAAGGGGTCGATACCTCCTACACCTAGTACCCATCGTTTACGGCCAGGACTACCGGGGTATCTAATCCCGTTTGCTACCCTGGCTTTCGCATCTCAGCGTCAGACACAGTCCAGAAAGGCGCCTTCGCCACTGGTGTTCCTCCCAATATCTACGCATTTCACCGCTACACTGGGAATTCCCCTTTCCTCTCCTGCACTCAAGACTCCCAGTATCCAACGCCATACGGGGTTAAGCCCCGCATTTTCACGTCGGACTTAAAAGCCCGCCTACATGCTCTTTACGCCCAATAATTCCGGACAACGCTTGCCACCTACGTATTACCGCGGCTGCTGGCACGTAGTTAGCCGTGGCTTATTCGTCAGGTACCGTCTTCTACTCGTCCCTGACAAAAGAAGTTTACAACCCGAAAGCCTTCTTCCTTCACGCGGCGTTGCTGGGTCAGGCTTGCGCCCATTGCCCAATATTCCCCACTGCTGCCTCCCGTAGGAGTCTGGGCCGTATCTCAGTCCCAATGTGGCCGTTCAACCTCTCAGTCCGGCTACTGATCGTCGACTTGGTAGGCCGTTACCCCACCAACTATCTAATCAGACGCGAGCCCATCTTTCAGCGATAAATCTTTGATGTTCAGATGATGCCATCCGAACACGTCATGCGGTATTAGCGACCGTTTCCAGCCGTTATCCCCCTCTGAAAGGCAGGTTGCTCACGTGTTACTCACCCGTCCGCCACTAAGTCATATCTGGTTTCATTCCGAAGAAATCATCCGTCAAGCTTCGTTCGACTTGCATGTGTTAGGCACGCCGCCAGCGTTCATCCTGAGCCAGGATCAAACTCTCTAAAAAATTGTATTAACTCGAACCTTTCGGCCCGCTTTAATCATTCTTCAAAGTAGCTCTTTAGCTCTTTTACTTTATCCAAGAAATTTTTCAATTTCCCGAATTTACTGTTCGTACTTTCGTACTTCTAAAACTCTTTAAGTCTTTCAACTTTTAGAATCTCAGGGTTCCTTGTTTTTTGTCGTTGTTTAATTTTCAAGGTCCATTGTGCTGTTCTCCGTGATTATCGGAGGGCTTATATAATAACATAAGCTAACGAAATTGTCAAGTGCTTTTTTTCAAACTGTTTAATCAAAAACGTTGAATTATCAAGCGTTCTGTTCAATTTTGTTTCCGTGTCTCTCGCGACAGCTTTGATATAATATCACAGCGCAACCCAAAAGTCAACACTTATTTTTAAAAAAATCAAATTTTTTTCAAAACAGATTTTATCTGTCAATATTTAGTATATGTCTTTTTGTGACACACAATTTATGTGTATAAAAGTGTCACACAAGAAAACAATAATTCCGTAAGCGAGCACTTAAACAGATAAAAGGTCGGTAAATTATTATGAAGATGAATTCTCCCGGTGCAAAATTCAAAAAGATGTTAGCCGTGTGTCTTGCCGCCGTGCTGCTTTTTGCCGTAGGCTCGATAGCGGTATACAAACAGAGTGCAAGCCACAGCACCGAAGTGTTATCAAAAACGGGCTCTCGCGGCGAAGAGGTCAGACAGATACAAACCAAGTTGAAATCCAAGGGAATATACAGCGGATCCGTTGACGGTATTTACGGCACACTTACCAAAGACGCGGTAAAGAAGTTTCAAAAATCAGCAGGTCTTACTGCCGACGGCATTGCGGGTCCGAAAACATTGTCGGCACTCGGTATCGGTTCTGCGTCCTCTGGACAATACAGCTCGAGCGACATATATCTGCTTGCAAAGGTGATTGCAGCCGAAGCGAGAGGTGAACCGTATATAGGTCAGGTTGCAGTGGGTGCGGTTGTTCTGAATCGCGTTCAGCACGCGTCTTTTCCGGACTCAATAGCCGGAGTAGTCTATCAGCCCGGAGCATTTTCCTGCGTAAACGACAGCAACTGGAGCACAGAGCCTACGGCACAGTCAAGAAAGGCGGCTCAGGACGCAATAAACGGCTGGGATCCGTCGGGCGGTGCCATATACTACTATAATCCGGCAAAGACTTCAAACAAGTGGATACGCACAAGACCCGTTATACAGACCATAGGCGCACATGTATTTTGCAAATAAGCACGCGAGCTGCTTTTTGCACGTACAAAAAGCAGCTCATAGCCTATCCTATAAATAATTGAACCCAATACCTTACTCCGCTCACCTCATAGCAGCCGAAGCCGGCCTCCGTAAAATCCTCCGAGAGAATATTCTCTTTATGTCCGGGAGAATTCATCCACGCAGTCACCGTCGCCGAAGCAGACCGCGTACCGTAAGCAATGTTTTCACCGCATGTCATATAATTGACCGTAACCGCGGTAGAGCACATTGTGCCATCGGGTCTTGTATGTGAAAAGCAGTTTTTCCTTGAAATTTCCTCGGCTCTTACCGCAGCATTTTCACACAGAGTATTGTTAAGAGCAATATCGGGTTTTCCGTTCGCGCGACGTTGCTGATTGCACAACTCGAGCATCTCGCGTTCAAACCCCTTTACGACAGTCGGCTCAGGAACGGCTGTCGTCTTAGGCGAAGTCTCTGTCCGAGTTTTTCTTTCCTCTTGCGTAGGCTTTACGGACTTTTGCGTTACCTTCGTTTTTTGAGGGTCGGCGGCCGTCGGCGTAGCATTAACCTCTGCCGTTGACTGCTTCTCAATTTCTGTTTCCGTCTCGGTTTCAAAATCCGACAGCACTTCCGTTTCCTGTGCCGCACTCGTACTTACATCTTGTGTCGAAGGCTCTGTGCCGCCGCTGTTTTCTTTTGCGCATGACGCAAGCGCAAGGCACAAAACAATTACCGTTATAATTTTTTTCATTTTTATCACCGCTTTGATTTTACCACTTTACAATATTTTATACAACAAAAACGGGAAGTGTAAAAACACTTCCCGTTTAGCATAATATATACTGTAATGCCGATCAGCCTGCTATGGCATTGTAGAGCTGAGGTATAAACGTGCCGAGAATCGACGGCATAAACAGCGAGAATACCACAGACGTGACAAGCGTAAGCCCGACGCTCTGCAGATATGAGCCGACATACAGCACGGCGAATATCGGCGCGGCGATTATTTTCACAAAGAGATTTGACTTGCCCTTGCCGTAAATCTGCTCTTTGAGGGTAAGAGCGTCTTCTATCTGCGGGAACAGATTGGTAAGGCATGAAATACCGACCCACAGAAATAAGAAGTTCGGGAAATTCGGTACTTTTGAATCGGCGCTCATAAAAAATTCACCGAGATAGAAAATATTTACCGAGCCTGCCGCGGTCAGGATAAGGCCTATCAGCAAATTGAAAAGGAACGGGAAGAAGCACACACCGAATGCGGTGCCTCTCTTTTTAATAAGCTCGTGCTCTATATGCCCGCACATCTCATTTGATCTCAAATATCTGCCGTCCTCTATCAGAACATCATACATACGACATGAGAGATGCTCAAAAAAGCCCTGAAGGAACGTACCGACGATGGTTATATATTTTACTGTAAGATATACTGCTCTCATTCTACGTCATAAGCTCCTTTCAAAAGAATATCATCAAGCGTAACGGTACCTGCCTTAAAGCCGGTAACCTTATCGGACAGGCTGTAACCGCTGCCGTCCAAAAGCGATTCCATGCTGCTGTATGTGGCATCATCGTTTTTCAAAACAGCGCAAAGTGCCAAGGTATCTATAACCTCAAGAGAATTGCCGTTATCGTCATAAGCCTTTTTCGCCGTTTCTAAAGCCGTGTCGTAATCGTCCTTGAGGATATAGCAAAGTGCCTCCTGACGGTAAATCTCATATTTGACCGTGCAGTCATCCGGTGAAGCGTATTCTTCACATTTCGCTATTGCCGCGTCATAATCGCCCTTTATGCGCAGGCTTTCTATTTCAATAAGATCCGGCGACGGGTCCTCGGAATTATTGCTGCGGATTTTATCGCAGATTTCGGTGACGTCCTTGCCTGTTTTTGCGTAAAGATCGCCGAGGGCCGAACCGTAAAGCCAAATATACTGAGGATATTCTTCTTTGATCTTTTCAAGGTATTTGAGCTGTTCGTCGTTATCCTTATTGCAGATTACCGATACATAATATTCATAGTAATATACCATGGCCTTATTATACTGTGTGGCCTTAACGGATGACGGCGTCGCGGACGAAGTATTTGCCGTTGTATCCTCGGTATAAGGCTCGCTCTCAAGCGACACCAAAGCCGCCATAGCGTCGTCATACGGGAAATCCGAAGGATCGTTGACATCATACTTTGTAAGTATTGTATAAGCCTTGCGCACGGTGGCTATAAAATCCGCCGACTCGCCCATTGCTTTTTTAACGCTTCTGAAGTGCGGAAGAGACAGCTCCCAAGAATTTATATTGCCGCTCATAGAGTCAATATCCTGAAGGTAGCCTATGCTGTAATTTGCCATTATTTGGCGCTTATACACAAGCTCGCCCTTTATACCTGCCTTCTCCATTGCAGAAACCGTATCCTCATATGCGGTAACGGCTGAATCCATTTTCTTCTGCGAAACATATTTATCTGCCTTATAGACATCGTTTAAAACGCCCATACGCCCCGCAAATACATAGCCGCTGTAAAAAACAAGCGCAATAACAACAACGACAAAGAATATATTTAAGAAGCTGAACGGATAGTGACGAAGACCGAGATCACATTCTTCACAATACGGCGAATCGGGGTCGGCTTTTGTGCCGCGCCTTTTCTCACCGCAGCATTCGCAAAGCTCGGCTTCCGAAGGCTCCTCGTCATCATTTCCGGTCGAAGCCTCGGGGATATCCTCAAGCTCCTGTATAAGCTCGCCTTTTTCCTCTGCCTCCGCCTTGGTTTTGTCAAGCTCGCGCTGAAATGTAACCGCAAGCTCTTCCATTTCCTTTTTGACATCCTCGGTATTGCGGTCAAATGTTGAGCCGTAGCTCTCGTCGTTTCCGCCGGATAAAGTCTTGTCTTTATTTTCGTCCAAGGGAAAATCCTCCTTGCAAATTATTACGGCGTTGTACCAAACAAGTACAATACCTCTATATATTAACACTTACTTTATGATATTTCAAACAAAATACGATAAATTCAGTTTTTGTTCACAAATTAAAAAGCGACTCCGTAAAAACGGAGCCGCCGAAGCAATATTCTGCTTTTTATTAAAGGCGCTTAATAACCTCGTCGCCCATACCCGAAGTCGATACCTTTCTAAATCCGTCTTTGTATATATCGGGAGTGCGAACATTTTCGAGTGCCGCGTTTACCGCGTTTTCTATATCCGCCGCAGCATCGCTCTCATCAAGAGAGTATTTGAGCATCATGGCTGCGGAGAGTATGGTGGCAAGCGGATTTGCGACGCCGAAGCCGGCAATATCCGGCGCAGAGCCGTGTATCGGCTCATAGAGTCCGAATTTTCCGTCCGAGAGCGAAGCGGAAGCGAGCATTCCTATCGAGCCCGATATCATAGACGCTTCGTCCGAGAGAATGTCGCCGAATATGTTTGACGTAACTATAACATCAAACTGCTTTGGATTGCGTACAAGCTGCATGGCGCAATTATCAACATACATATGGTTAAGCTCTACCTCGGGATAGTCCTTTGACATCTCGATAACAGTCTTTCTCCACAGTCTTGATGAATCGAGCACATTTGCCTTGTCAACGCTTGTGAGCTTTTTGCTTCTCTTCATTGCCATTTCAAAAGCGGTTTTCGCAATTCTCTTAATTTCGGAAACGGTGTACTTCTCGGTGTCATAAGCGTATTCTTCGCCGTTTTCGACACCCGTGCCGCGCTCTCCGAAGTAAATTCCGCCGGTAAGCTCGCGAACTATCATTATGTCAAGGTTACCCTCGGTTATGCTGTCTTTAATCGGCGACGCATCTTTTAAGGGGGCAAATATTCTTGCAGGACGGAGATTTGCATAAAGTCCGAGCGCACCGCGTATTCCGAGAAGCCCCGCCTCGGGGCGTTTATTGCCGGGAACGCCGTCCCACTTAGGACCTCCTACCGCTCCCAAAAACACACAATCCGCCTTTTTGCAGGCATCTATGGTTTTCTGCGGAAGCGGCTCACCCGTCTCGTCTATGGCACAGCCGCCCATAAGCTCATAATCATAATTCATCTTAAAGCCGTACTTTTTGCCTGCTGCATCAAGCACTTTTACAGCCTCGTCGACTATTTCGGGGCCGATACCGTCTCCCTTTAATACTACAATATTATGTTCTCTCATATTACTTCCATATCCTTTCCTGCCGCTCACGGCACGTTTTGCCGAATAAAGCGAACATATAAAACGCCGAATTGTGTTCAGATAAAACGCCTTTGTCGCAAAAGCTTATTGTTTTTTCTCAAATATCGGCTGCTGCGGATCGCGCACAACATTCGGCTGGCAACGGTTTATGGCACACAAAATACCCTTTATTGAAGCATAGTTTATGTTGTGTGAAATGCCTATGCCGAAAACGGTCTTGCCGTCGGGAGCTTCAAGCTCGATATAGGAGCAGGCCTTGGCGTCCGCGCCGATTGAAATTGCGTGCTCCGCATAGTTCTTGAATTTGTACCCTGTGATTCCCACGTGCGACAGAGCGTTAAAGAACGCCTCTATGGGGCCGGAGCCTACGCCCTCGATAGATACCGGCTCGTTTCCGTTATATTTTATGGTACCCGTAAAATGCACCCTGGTGCGAGACTCGCTCTCAAGCTTTTCTTCGCTGAATTTATGGTTGAGAAGCTTATAAGGTCCGCAGACATTGCGATATTCTTCACAGAACAGCTCAAATACCTCATCGGCTCTGAGTTCCTTACCCTTTTCATCACAGGCCTTTTGAACGACCGCTCCGAATTCGGGGTGCATGGCCTTAGGCATCGTAAAGCCGTATTCCTGCATAATATACGCGGCACCGCCCTTGCCGGACTGACTGTTTATACGGATTATCGGCTCGTATTCCCTGCCGACATCTGCCGGGTCTATCGGGAGATAAGGAACCTCCCACTTGTCGGGATTATTCTCACGCATAAACGCCTTACCCTTGTTTATGGCGTCCTGATGAGAGCCTGAAAAGGCGGTAAAAACAAGCTCACCGGCATACGGCTGGCGAGGGCCTACCTTCATATTTGTGGCGTCCTCATATACCTCTTTAATATGGTTGATGTCGTGAAAGTCAAGCTTGCAATCGACATTTTGAGTATACATATTGAGAGCAAGCGTAACTATATCCACATTGCCGGTTCTCTCACCGTTGCCGAAAAGAGTTCCCTCTATACGCTCGGCACCTGCAAGAAGACCGAGCTCGGCAGCTGCAACCGCAGTACCGCGGTCATTGTGAGGATGAAGGCTGATTACGGCGCTGTCACGGTCTTTAAGGTGACGGCAGAAATATTCTATCTGATCGGCATAACCGTTCGGCGTGCTGCCCTCAACGGTTGAAGGAAGGTTGAGTATGACCTTGTTTTCGGGCGTTGCGCCGAGCTCCTCCAAAACTCTTTGGCATATTTCAACCGCGTTATCCATTTCGGTACCGGTAAAGCTCTCCGGCGAATATTCATAGCGTATGTTTATGTCGGACGTTTCCATAAGCTCATCCGACAGCTTTTTAATAAGTCTTGCGCCGTTTACCGCAATATCGATAATGCCCGGCATATCCTTTTTAAATACGACCTTGCGCTGAAGAGTCGATGTGGAATTGTAAAAGTGTATTATAACGTTCTTTGCGCCCTTTACAGCCTCAAAGGTCTTTTTGATAAGATGCTCGCGGCTCTGCACAAGCACCTGAATTGTCACATCGTCCGGAATATAATTTCCGTCTATAAGCGTGCGGAGAATTTCATATTCCGTCTCCGATGCGGAAGGAAAGCCGACCTCAATTTCCTTTATGCCGATGTCTACAAGCGTTTTGAACATCTCAAGCTTCTGCTCAAGGTTCATGGGGTCTATAAGAGCCTGATTTCCGTCGCGGAGATCCACAGAGCACCAAACAGGCGCCTCTTTTATGGTCTTGGACGGCCAAGTTCTGTCCGGAATGTCGATAGGTTCAAAAGGAATGTACTTGTTTGTTTTCATAATTATTTCTCCTATGAAGTACTCCAATCATATAGCTTGCTTTGCAAAGACTGACAGCACAGCGAAAAATACAAAAATAAAGCGCAGTCTTTACAAAACAAAAATCGCCCTTATCTCTGAAGAAGATAGGGGCGAAGTAAAAACCACGCTGTACCACCCTAATTCGGCAGCCGAGGCTGCCCTCTGCGGTCTCCAACAAGACCTGACATATAACGGTGTCTGCCGTCACAGCCTATGACTTCAGCTATGAAACTCCGGAACGAGTTATACACGGATACTTGGTACTGCCTTTCACCACACGGTAGCTCTCTGAAACTCACGGTAACCGTCTTGTTTCCTTCACAGTTTTTAAAGGCGATCTTTTCGATTGTGCTTTATATTATAATTACAGTTAAAAAATTTGTCAAGCGTTTGTTATTTATCTTTTTTCGGTTTTTTAACTCCGGTTATCTGCGGAACGTTACCGAGAATAGCTGCCACAACGGTTGTTATGATTATTTCCGGAACCATATAAAGGCCGTTATAGAATACCGAATAAACTATCGACAGAGCCGTACCGGAATATTTGCCGAGTATGCTCTCTCCTATCTTATAGAAGCCCTCCTGAGAGAAGAACCATTCGGCCCATGCTCCGTAGAATATCGCACCCGATATAATATGAACAATATACCTTAAGAGCAGGGCGACAAATACGCCGAGAGCAAGCTCCAATGCCGGTTTTTTGAATTTGCCCTTAAACATACCGCCGACGCCGAGTATGGTATAAGCGAGCACATAGTCAAGAAGGCAAACGCATATTGCCTGCCAAACAGCCATTTGGTCTTCGCCCGGCAGAAACATAGCCGAAACCACCTTAGCACCCATTATCATCTGCAAAAGTGAATAGGTAAAGCCGCTGAGCAACCCCCATTTCACACCGTATCTGTAAGAAATGAGAACTACCGGGAACATACTTGCAAGCGTTATTGTTCCTCCGAACGGAAGCTCAAGTCCCAAAAGCTTTGAAACGAGTTCCAATACCACAGCTATTGCAAGAAGCAATGCGCTTTCTGTGAGTCTTTTTGTAGAATTTCTTTTTTCCACAATATCAATCCCTCTCAAAAAAATTAAGCCTTACGATATGAAAATACCGTAAGGCTGAGATTATACTACCTACGACGGCATTATCCGTATCAGGTTAAAGGGTCAAAGGAGCATTTATCCTTAATCTCAGCCGGCTTTTGCGCCGACACCCCCGATATTAAACTATCGCAATAAAGCTGCACCTGCTAGGTACAACTAAGCTTTAAAAATATTATAATTCAGCGACGGAAACTTGTCAATAATTCAGGACAGACCAAAGCGTGAAAAAGCAAAAAATAAAAACGGCAAGCATCAAATGATACTTACCGTTTATTTGGAGGCGACACCCAGATTTGAACTGGGGAATCAGGGTTTTGCAGACCCATGCCTTACCACTTGGCTATGTCGCCTTATTATTAATAAATGACTCCAAGGGGATTTGAACCCCTGATACCACCGTGAAAGGGTGGTGTCTTAACCGCTTGACCATGGAGCCGTATAAAAAAATATAAGAATGAATTGGAACAATTATCCTATTGTCCTATATCCATTCTTATAACTCCCCGAGTAGGGCTCGAACCTACAACAACTCGGTTAACAGCCGAGTGCTCTACCATTGAGCTATCGAGGATTATAAAATTGAAAGATTGCTCTTTCAAAACTGCACATTAAATATATCATATCGTATCTGTCTTTGCAAATACTTTTTCATCCGATTACTCTTAAGAATAACTCTCTTTGTTCTATCCAAACCGTCTTAACCTTTTCTCTTGGTTAAGCCCTCGACCTATTAGTACAGATCAGCTCCATATGTCACCACACTTCCACCTTCTGCCTATCTACCTCGTCGTCTTCAAGGGGTCTTACTAACTTACGTTATGGGATATCTCATCTTGAGGGGGGCTTCACGCTTAGATGCCTTCAGCGTTTATCCCTTCCGGGCTTGGCTACCCGGCTATAGACTTGGCAGTCTAACCGGTGCACCAGCGGCCCGTCCATCCCGGTCCTCTCGTACTAAGGACAGCTCCTCTCAGATATCCTACGCCCACGCCGGATAGGGACCGAACTGTCTCACGACGTTCTGAACCCAGCTCGCGTACCGCTTTAATGGGCGAACAGCCCAACCCTTGGGACCTACTACAGCCCCAGGATGCGATGAGCCGACATCGAGGTGCCAAACCACTCCGTCGATGTGAACTCTTGGGAGTGATAAGCCTGTTATCCCCAGGGTAGCTTTTATCCGTTGAGCGATGGCAATCCCACTTTCATACCACCGGATCACTAAGTCCTACTTTCGTACCTGCTCCACCCGTCGGTGTCGCAGTCAAGCTCCCTTCTGCCTTTGCGCTCTTCGAATGGTTTCCAACCATTCTGAGGGAACCTTTGAGCGCCTCCGATACTCTTTCGGAGGCGACCGCCCCAGTCAAACTCCCCGTCTGGCATTGTCCCACCGCCGGGTCACGGCGGCTGGTTAGAAACCCAATACTGCAAGGGTGGTATCCCAACAGCGGCTCCTCGGCAACTGGCGTTACCGATTCTCAGCCTCCCACCTATCCTGTACATGCAGTACCGGATCCCAGTACCAAACTGGAGTAAAGCTCCATGGGGTCTTTCCGTCCTGGCGCAGGTAACCAGCATCTTCACTGGTATTTCAATTTCACCGGGTGCATTGTCGAGACAGTGCCCAAATCATTACGCCTTTCGTGCGGGTCGGAACTTACCCGACAAGGAATTTCGCTACCTTAGGACCGTTATAGTTACGGCCGCCGTTTACTGGGGCTTAAATTCAAAGCTTCGCTTGCGCTAACCTCTCCTCTTAACCTTCCAGCACCGGGCAGGCGTCAGCCCATATACCTCACCTTTCGGTTTCGCATAGACCTGTGTTTTTGCTAAACAGTTGCTTGAGCCTATTCTCTGCGGCCTGCTCTCGCAGGCACCCCTTCTCCCGAAGTTACGGGGTCATTTTGCCGAGTTCCTTGACAATGCTTCTTCCGCCGGCCTTAGGATTCTCTCCTCATCCACCTGTGTCGGTTTACGGTACGGGTACATCAAACACTATAGCGGCTTTTCTCGACACAAGCTCCACATGCTTCGCTACTTTGGTTCGCTCCACATCGCGCCCTCGAGTTGACAGACGGATTTGCCTATCTGTCCTCTGCTGCGCTTGTACCGGACTTTCCTTTTCCGGCTCATGCTTCCCTCATGTGTCCCCACATTTCTGATTTGATGCAGTACAGGAATTTCAACCTGTTATCCATCGACTACGTCTTTCGACCTTGCCTTAGGCCCCGACTTACCCAGGGCAGATCAGCTTTACCCTGGAAACCTTAGATATTCGGCCTTGAAGATTCTCACTTCAATCTCGCTACTCATTCCGGCATTCTCTCTTCAAGACAGTCCACCATTCCTTACGGTATGGCTTCGTTCCGTCTTCAATGCTC
>ENA-OPSI01000611-OPSI01000611.1-human-gut-metagenome-genome-assembly--contig:-NODE-611-length-12208-cov-1.659179_pt1 | contig 12208 bp, 15 predicted proteins | sample MGYA00241806_ERZ501903 | MGnify/ENA primary metagenome ERZ501903 (study PRJEB25962, sample SAMEA2042439) | human gut metagenome | biome: human gut; feature: human-associated habitat; material: faeces...
GGCCTATGGGGTTGTCGTAAAGTGCGAAAGAATCTTGACGGTACCGTCCAGGGCGCAGTCGAGCCGGACATGGAGAAAAAGGCCTCGTCAGAGGCTTTTTTACGCCGTGACCCAGCTTTGACCCAAAAGCCGATCTTTCTCTTTCGAAAAAATGATACGAAAACGTATCAGTTCTGAAATTGCAGGCGGCTTACGGGTCGATGGTCCCGCATAGGTTGGGAAAGCGCAGGAAATGATACGAAACCGTATCAAGTGACATTCTTTGGGCGTCGTCATAAATATCCCGAAAACACCTGGTAGAAAGAGAAATAACAACTCGTAAGCCGCCCGCAAGACGCTATCGCAGACGTTGTCATTTTGTGGGTCACGATAATACGTGACCGCATCATCAAAACATAAAAATACCCTCTGAGCAGGCAATACTCAGAGGGTATGATGGGTCACAAACTGATACGAAAACGTATCACCATTTATTCCCACTCAGTAATCAAATCGTGCACTTCCATAGCCTCTCGTCTACGTGGTGTATCGGTGTCCCCCTATTCGCCGGAATCTGGCAATTTTCGAGCACTTGAGTTGAACTCAATATGAACTCAACGCCGATGTTCGCTCGACAGCTTCTGAGCGGCTTGCATTCCCGCCGAGGAGGACGGACGCCTCTGGCAAGACCAAATCCTGCTAGATGCGCACAACATAGCCGTCCTTGCGCGGGGCGGCCGCGCCCTCGGGCTGCGCAGCGTATCCCAGGGCGATGGCGCCCACGCCGCGCAGCGTCTCGGGCAGGCCCCACTCCCTGAGGAGCGCCTTGCCCTCCGCGCCGTCGAAGACCTCGCGCTCGCGGTGGATCCAGCAGCTGGAGAGCCCCAGGGCGTGCGCCGCGAGCATGAGATTCTCCAGCACGCAGGAACCGTCCTCAACGAAGGTGCCGCGTCCGCCGTCGGCGAGCACAACCACGATGACCGGGGCGCCATAGTACGGGTCGGTGTCCTTTCCCATGACGGCGGCGTTGAGCTGGCGCAGGCGCGCGCGGCTCGCGGGGTTGGTCACCGCCACGATCACCGGCGACTGGTGGCCGCCGCCGGTGGGCGCGAAGGTGCCCGCCTCGAGCACCTGCTCGAGCAGCTCCTCCGGCACGGGCTCCGCCGTGTATGACCGCACGCTGCGACGCGTCTTGATGAGGTCGATGAGGTCGTTTGCCATGATTTCATGTCCCTTCTCTCGCTGGAGCCGCCGATACAGAAAAGCCGCCCGTCTGCCAGGGGGCAGGCGAGCGGCGAAAAGATGACGGTATCCGGAAAAATCCGCTGAGATTTTCGAGACCCATTATGGCCTCAGCGTCAGCGCTGTCAAGAGCCGAGGGCGATCCGACCATTCCTGCTTGACATTTTCGAAGAACCCTCGACAATTTAGTCCGTCTAAAATCGTGTGGACTTTTCTGGGCGCAAGCCACCTTTTTGCCACGCAACCGAGCTTCGGTCGCGTGGTTTTTCCTGCTTGTCAGCAGGGCAACCTCTCCTCCAAAAGCTCGGGACTTATGGAGCCGAGCCCCGCACAGAGCGGGACAACGGAAGGAGTAGATATGGAAAACGCAATCGATTCTCCGATGTCGTCTACGGGCGCATCGTCTCCGGGGCATCGCCAGGTGGTAGCAGCTCTGCAGGTGTTTGCGGGCGGCGCCTGCTACGGCGCGATGGCAACCACGTACAAGCTTGCCTACGCAGCGGGCTTCACCTCCGCGCAGGTGGTGGCGAGCCAAGCGTGGTACGGTTGCTTGTTCTTCGCGTTCGCGACGGCCGTGAAACTGGCGCGCGGCGGACATCTGACTCGTCTTACGTGCACACAGGCGCTCAAGCTCATGGGGCTCGGCGCCCTCACCTGCACCACCTCGATCCTGTACTGCTACGCCATGAGCGTGCTGCCGGCCCCGGTAGCGCTCACGCTGCTGTTCCAGTTCACCTGGATGGGACTCATCTGGCAGACAATCATGACGCGGCGGGCGCCCAAGCCCCTCGAGATCGCCTCGGCCGCGGTCATCGTGTTCGGCACCGTGTTCGCAAGCGGCGTCTACAAGACGGGGCTCGCCGGCTACGACCCCGTCGCCCTCGCCTGCGCCCTCGGAGCGGCTGTGACCTGCTCTCTGTTCGTCACGTTTTCCGGCAAGGTCAAGGTGGGCTGCTCCAACGAGCAGCGAGGCGTCATCGTGTGCCTCGGCGCGGGCATCATGTCGCTCACTGTGTGTCCCAACTACCTCGTCTCCGGCGTCGTCTTCCAGGGCATCCTACCCTTTGCCGCCGTAGCGGGATTCTTCGGCCTCATGTGCCCGGTGCTGCTCTTCGGCCTGGGCTCCCCGCACCTGCCCGCCGGCCTCTCCACCGTCATGGCGGCCGCCGAGCTCCCCGCCGGCCTCCTCATCGCCATGATCGTGCTCGGCGAGCCCCTCGGCGCCGTGGAGTGGCTAGGCGTGGCCGTCATACTCGCTGGCGTGTGCCTTGCGCAAGTGCCCGCGCTGGGAGGAGCCCGCTCACAGAGACCGACGGTATAGCCAAGCCAATGAGACGGCTGCGGATTCGGAGCGACCAGCTGGAGGGAGCAGTCAGCAAGGATAATGGGGTTATTCAATCGGAATGTGACAGGAGCGGGCATCATGGAACTGAAGAAGCTCGATCAGGATTTCTCGGTATGCAAGGTGAAGGACTACTCGCTGGTAGACCTTGGCGCAGAGTGCTGCTTCATCGGCAAGACGGATGAATAGGACTCCCTGGTATGCGCCACCAGCGATGTCCCGTCGAACGTTGTTGAGCGCGACGACGGGTGGAAGGGCTTCCGCATCCAGGGGGTGCTGGACTTCTCGCTCATCGGGATACTGACCGGCATCGCGGAGATCCTGGCAGAGAACGGCATCTCGATTTTTGCCATCTCGACCTAAAACACCGACTACGTTTTGATGAAAAAGGAGAGCTACCAGAAGGCGCTGAACATTCTCGGGCGCACGGGATACGAAATCGTCGAGTGACGGCACCGCCTTTTGCCGGGCAGCGTCTTTGAGGTGCGCCTGCTCCTCACGTAGCAAGGCGCGAGGTTTTTCTATGGCTTTCCCAACCCTTTGATACCGCTAATGTAAAAACAACCATTCGCGCAAACGCTTCGCGCCGTCCGTGCTAACGGAAACCCGCCGTTCGCGCAAACGCACTCCCACCAGTTGCGCAAACGGAAATATGCTCCGACCGAGGATCCGAAGCCTACGGGAGGAGCGCGGATGGAGAGGAACGTGATGGGCGAGCTGAGCATGCACAGGGCCGCCGGGACCAAGCCGAACTTCAGCGACATAGCGAGGAGGCACGGCCTGGACCGGCACACCGTGGCCAAGTACTGGAGGGAGGGCGGCGAGGCGGGGGACCGCAGGTCCGACCGAGAGAGCGCGTTCGAGCGCGTGCGGCCGATCGTCGAGGCGAAGGCCGTCCTGCCCGGAGCGACGAAGAAGGGGGTGCACGAGATGCTGCTGCACCTGCACAACGATCCGCCGCTGCCGGGTTACGGGGCGTTCACCGCGTGGTGCCGCAGGCAGGGGGTCGCCTTCGGCTCCCCCTCCCCGGAGGCGCACCCGCGCTTCGAGACGCCGCCGGGCCGCCAGCTGCAGTTCGACTGGAAGGAGGACGTCAGGCTCGCCGACGCGAACGGCGAGGTCTTCGAGTTCAACGTGTGGTCGGGCACGCTCGGGCACTCCCGCAGGCACCGCTTCATACCCACGAGGACGAGGACCACGGACGACCTGCTCGCGTGCCTGCTGGACGCCTTCCTGACCTTCGGCGGCATCCCCGAGGAGTGCGTCACCGACAACATGTCGGCCCTCGTGGTCTTCTCCGGGGGCAGGAGGCGGAAGGTCGAGCGCGCGTGGAGGTTCGCCGAGGAGGCGGGCTTCAGGCTCGTGCTCTGCCGCCCCGGGACGCCGGAGACGAAGGGCAAGGACGAGAGCGCGAACCGGTTCCTCTCCAGGCTCCGCGCCTACGAGGGCGAGTTCACCGGCTGGGAGGGCCTCCTCGAGTGCGTCGCGCGCATAGAGCTCAGAAGCAACGAGGAGCCCAACGAGACCACCGGCCTGCCGCCGAACGCCCTGTTCATGCGGGAGAAGGAGTCGCTCAGGCCGATCGGCAACGCCCGGCTCCTGCAGTCCATGGTCGGCGATGTGAGCGTCCAGACCGTGCCGCCCACGATGCTCGTGAGGGCGGCGGGGCGCCAGTGGTCGGTGCCCAGGCGCTGCATCGGCAGGCGCGTCACCGTCGTCGCCATGCCCGGCGGCCAGGTGAGGGTCCGCATGGGCGGCGAGGAGGTGGCCGTGCACGACGCCGCGGAGGCCGCCGGCCCGATCGTCTACCGGGAGGAGCACTACATGGAGGCGCTCGACGGCAAGCGCTGGGCGGACGGCGACATACGCGCGGCCGCCCGCGCCAACCTGGACCTTCTCGACGCGCTCGGAGGGGGCGGTGGCGAGTGAGCGCCGTCGCCGAGGCGAGCCCCTCGATCAGGGCGCGGGACAACCTCTCCGCGCTCGGGCTCCACGAGATGGCGGCCTCGCTGCCGGACTACGTGCGCATGGTGTCCGCGGGCGAGCGCGACTTCTGCTCCGCCCTCGAGGAGATGACCCGCGTCGAGGTCTCCGCCCGCGAGGCGAGGATCGTCCGCCAGCGCATACGCTCCTCGGGCTTCCCCTACGTGAAGGGGCTCGCCGACTTCGACTGGGACTTCCAGCCGAGCGTCCCGAGGGCCCGCATCGAGGAGCTCGCGACGCTCAGGTTCATAGAGCGCGCCGAGAACGTGCTGCTCGTCGGCAGCCCGGGCGTGGGCAAGACCCACCTCGCCGTGGCCATCGGCATCGAGGCCGTGCGGGCGGGGCGCGAGGTGAGGTTCATGGACTGCGCCAGGCTCGTCGAGGACCTCCAGGACGCGCAGGCCCGCGGGATCCTCAAGAAGCGCCTCAAGTACTACGCGCACTCGAAGCTGCTCGTCATCGACGAGCTGGGATACCTCGACATAGGCGAGGGCGGGGCCGACCTGCTCTTCCAACTCATCTCGACGCGCTACGAGCAGCGCTCGACGATCATCACCACCAACGTCGGCATCGGCGGCTGGGGGAAGGTGTTCGGGGACGACGTGGCGGCGAGCGCGATCGCGGACCGCGTCTGCCACCACTGCCACGTCATCAAGATCACGGGCAGGTCCTACCGGCTGAAGGACCTGCCGCGCGAGAGGAGGGGCACCGAATAGCCGAAAACGGTGGAAAAGCGTTGGCGGAACCGGTGAAAGTACGTTAGCGCGATCGGCGCCGATTCGTTTGCGCAGATGGTGAAAAGTAGGTTGACGGTATCAGCTGAGGACCGCCGACGCCCGCGACCTGGGCGTGATGGACTTCAACCGCTTCGAGCAGCGCCTGCTCACGGCGAAGGAGCGGGGCGGGCAGGGGCTCTGCCGCAACAGCGTCATCAACGTCCACAACTTCCTGCGGGGGGCCTACAACCATTTCGTGGACGCGGGGGTCTGCGACGCGAACCCGCTCGTCTACGTGGCCAAGCCCTCGCCCGAGCGGCACGAAGCCTCGGCGCTCACCGAGTGGGACTTCGAGGAATTCAACGCCAGGCTCGAGGGGGCGCTCGGAGAGGAGGCGCGGACGCCGGTCGACTACCGCGAAGCCGTCTACGCCTTCGCCTCGTGGCTCTCGCTCGTGACGGGCATGCGCGTCGGCGAGGTGTGCGCGGTGCGGCGCGTTGACGTGAGGAGCGCCCAGCTCTGCGTGCACGTCGGCGGGACCGTGATCGAGGAGCGGGGCAGGAAGCCGTACCGGAGGGACGTCACGAAGGGCCGCAAGTCCCGCAACATCGCTATCACGGTCGGTGACATGAAGACGATAGACGCATTCCTAGCCACTCAGAGCCGCTTTCTAGGCCGTTTGGGACGGGGTGCGGCATTGGTGACCATGGACGGCGGGTTCTGCCGCCCTACGGCCATCTCACGGGCCTTCGGCCGCATCCGAGAATCGTGCGGGCTGCCCCGGGAGATCACGTTCCACAGTCTGCGCCACACGCATGCCTCGTGGCTCATCGCCAACGGGTGCGACCTGAAGACGCTCTCGGAGCGCATGGGCCACGCCGACGAGGCCACGACGCTCCGGATCTACGGCCACCTGATGCCGGGACGTGACGCGGCGGCGGCGCAGCTGTTCGACGAGGCGAAGCGTCGCGCAGCGGGTCGGGAGGTGTGCCAAACGTGAACCAATCGGCCGTTTTCGGCGGTTGCGGGCGGAAGGCGAAGACGCGAGGTAAACCGCCGCTTTCGGCACGAGACGACGCCGCCCGTGCCAGATAAGAAGTAATTATCAGGGAGCCGTGAGAAAGGAGGGTCCCGGATGGCTGAGAAGGACGCCCTGAGCGCATCGCTCGAGCGGGCCCGCGAAGCCTGCACGGAGAACTACCGGGCGCGGTCGAAGGACGCCCGGACGGTGTTCAGGATAGACATCCCTGCGCAGGAGGTCCGAATCCGCTCCCGGTCGATGACCGAGGCGGCCATCAAGGTGCTGAAGAGCATCGGGGTGCGCGGGTCCTACAGGAAGATGGAGGTGCACGATGCGGGTCGTTGAGGTGGGAGACGACGAGTGGGCGGCGCTGAAGCGGCGGCTCGTGTTCCGCGGCCCGTCCGCCCTCGAGGGGCTCTATGAGCCGCCGGTGCGGATCGTGCACGGGTGCGAGTACGTGGTCTACGACGAGACGGAGGAAGACGATGGAGGAGAACTCGAAGAGGACGCCGGTGCCCGAGCTGACCGATGAGGAGCGGCGCGAGAACCTCGAGAAGGCGAGGGCGGCAAAGAGGCGCCGGGCGCAGGTGCTGGAGAACGTGCGGTCCGGATCGCTCGGCGTGGCCGAGGTGCTGGGCATCGCGGAGCACGACGAGGCGGTGTCCCGCATGCGCGCGTTCACGCTCATACGGGCGGTGCCTGGGTACGGCTTCGCCAGGACGCAGCAGCTCATGAAGCGCCTGGGAATCGCCGAGTCGCGCCGCCTCCGCGGGCTCGGCGTGCACCAGCGCAGCGCGCTCTGCGAGCAGCTGGGGGGTGCCGCGTGAGCCTGAACATCGTGACGCTGTCGGGCAACCTTGGCGCCGATGCCGAACTCCGCTACACGGGGAGCGGCAACGCCGTCGCCACCTTCTCGCTCGCGGTCAACGAGCGCGTTCCGAACGGCGACGGCACATGGGGCGACCACGCGAACTGGATAGACTGCGCGATGTTCGGCAAGCGTGCCGAGGCGCTCGCGATCTACCTGCGCAGGGGCGCGAAGGTGTCCCTCGTGGGCCACCTGCGCACGAGCACCTACCAGCGGGACGGCCAGAGCATCAAACGATGGGAAGTGCGCGTCGACGACATCGAGCTCATGCAGCACCGGAAGGGATGAGGAAGATGTGCGCGGCAGATGACCATAATGCAAGCCCGGACGGTGAGCGCTCGTGAGGGCGAAGGAGTACTTCGAGGGCGTGCGCGGGCAGGCCGTAGCCCTGGCGCGCGCCCAGGAGACGCTCGAGCGCATGAAGGCGCGCGAGGGGGCGAGAACGCAGAGCTATCAGGCGGGCGCCGGCGGCGAGGGGGCGGACCCGATGGAATCGGTCCAGCGGCGCATCGACTTCGAGCGCAGGCTCGGGGATCGCATCGCCGCCGCCCGCGCCGCAGTCGATGAGGCATGCGAGGTGCTTTATGGGACCGACGGCCGAGGCGGGCTGGCGAAGCTCAAGGGAACGCGGTACGCGGACGCCATCTGCATGGCCTACTGCCAGGCGGAACCCTGGAACGAGATAGCGGATGCTCTCGGCTCGTCGCCCCAGTGGTGCCGCTCGCTATGTCGTGCAGGTTTTGTGTTTATTGACCGCGTCGGCTGGGCAAAAGTGAAAAATGCCTGATAAACGCATGTTGCGTTCACTTTCCACCTTCTGCTAAAGTTCGGTATCAGTCGAAGACTGTTCGGGCCGCCCGGGCGCAAGAGCGCCGGCGGCCTTTCTCATGAGCAGGCGAACCAAAGGCGACTCGAGGGCCGCCGCGTCATCCAGGGCGCGGCGGCCCTTTTCTGTTTGGAGGGCGCATGGCCGGTGACCCTAGGACCTCGACGAGATGGCAGAAGCTTAGGCTCATCCTCTACGAGCGCGACCGGAAGGCTAACGCGCCCTGCTGGATATGCGGTCAGGCCATCGACTACCGGGCGCCCGCAGGCACGCCGGATGCATGGGAGCCGGACCACGTGCGGCCCGTAGCCAAGAACCCGGAGCTTGCTTTCGACCCAGGAAACATCCGCGCGGCGCACTGCTCGTGCAATCGGTCGCGCGGCAGCAAGTCGACGGTGCCGTCGCTCGGCGTTCCGTCGCGGAGATGGTAGGAGGAACCATGGCAGACACAGCATCTCTACCGGCAACCACGATGGTCGTGGTCGAGCAACTCGACCAGATCCCGGCAGGCGCCGCGCCGAAGCACGTGGCGCTGTTCGACGAGAGCGGCAACCCCATCGAGCCGGGCGGCTCCGACTACGAGCTGCCCGACGCGACGACCGAGCAGATCGGCGGCGTGAAGAAGGCGGCGGCAGTCGCCGCGATCGCATCGCCCGATGCGACCACGGCCGCATCGGCGGAAACGGTGTCCCCCGCCGAGTTCGCCGCGGTGGTGACGCTGCTGAACGAGACGAAGCAGAAGGTCAATACGCTCATGGCCAACGGCACGGCGGCCGGCTGGCTGTCGTAGCAAGGGTGGGGGAGTCGAAATCTTGGCGGCGGCTCTCGCTCCCGAGTCGGCCCCTGCTTTCTTCCTCTCCCCCCTGGCCCGATAGGGGTCGCGTGCGCGATTGGAGGTGCGCCATGGATAGCTCGAGGAAGTCCGTCACGGAGGCGTTCGACGCCTCGGTGGCGAGCGCCGTCGCCGCAGGGCGCATCGACCGCCACGCGCAGGCCGCACTCATCGCCGCCGGCCGCAAGGTGGCAGCGCTCATGGACGAGCCGGGCTGGCCCATCATCTGCGCGGACGAGCAGGGTAAGGGCGGCAAGTACGACAACGTGTCGCCATCGACCCTGCTGAAGTACTGCGAGGCCCTGGGCATCTGCCCGGACCTCGACGCGGCTGACAAGCGAAAGGTGAACGACGGGCTCGCGAAGCTCCGCGGCGAGTTCAGCGTCATGGGCGGCAAGCGGGCCCGCGCATCGTGAGCGGGCTCGTCGGCTGCGAGGAGCCCAGGATCTACACGCCGCCGCTGCGCGAGCTCACCCCGGAGACCAGCTACGGGTTCTCGGTCATCGAGTTCTCTGAGCTCGTCCTCAGCATCGACCCGTATCCGTGGCAGCGGTGGTTCTACATCCACGCGCTCGAGTGCAACGAGGACGGGTCGTTCAGGTTCAGGATCGTGCTGCTGCTCGTTGCCAGGCAGAACGGGAAGTCGACCGTGGCGCGGATCATCTCTCTCTGGGCGCTCTTCGTCATGGGCATCATGCTGGTGCTCGGCACCGCGCAGAACCTCGACACGTCAGAGGAGACGTGGGCGGGCGCCGTGCAGCTCGTGGAGGAGTGCCCCGAGCTCGCGCCCGAGGTCGAGCGCGTGGTGAGGGTCAACGGCAAGAAGGAGCTTGTGCTCTCGGGCGGGCACTCGTACAAGGTCGCCGCAGCGAGCCGCAGGGGCGGCCGCGGCAAGACGAGCGACATCGTGCTCATGGACGAGCTGCGCGAGCACCTCAACTGGGAGGCGTGGGGCGCGGTCACCAAGACAACCAACGCGCGCCCGAACGCGCTCATCCTGTGCATGTCGAACGCCGGGGACGCCTACTCGGTGGTGCTCCGGCACCTCAGGTACATGGCTCACATGGCGCTCGGAGACCCCGACGGCTGGTGCGCCTCCGTTGGCGATGCCGGATCAGGCGACGAAGAGGAGGCGGGCGCCGACGATTCGCTCGCGATCTTCGAGTGGAGCGCGCCGCCAGGATGCTCGAAGTGGGATAGGGACGGGTGGCGCATGGCCAACCCGTCCCTCGGCCACGGCACCATCACCGAGCGCGTCATCGCATCCGATGCCGCCAACGACAAGGAGAGCGTGTTCCGAACCGAGGACCTCTGCCAGTGGGTCGAGACCCTGCGCGCGGAGCCGTTCCTCGAGGGCGCGTGGGATGCCGGCACCGACGCCAGGAGCGAGATCGCGCCCGATTCCGAGCTGGCGTTCGGCATCGACGTGTCCGGCGACCGCACGCACGCCGCCATAGCAGTGGCCGGCAGGCGGCGGGACGGCCGCATGCACGTCGAGGTCATCGCCTACCGAACCGGCACCACATGGCCGCTCACGTGGCTCGGGGAGCGCGCCGCGTCGTACGGCGGCATGAGGCTCGCCTGGCAGGAGCGCGGCGCGCCGGTATCGTCCATGGCGGACGAGCTCAAGGGGGTCAAGGGCGTCGAGGCGCACGAGGTTGGCGGCCGCGACCTCGCCGCATGGAGCGGAAGGCTCTGGGACGGCGTCGCAGCGTGCCTAGACGATTCGGAATCCGATGCCGTGCCCGTGATGCACCGCCCGCAGCCGGCGCTCGACATGGCGGCGAAGACCCCGGCGACAAAGCCGCTCGGCGACTCGGCGTGGGTGTTCGACCGCAGCAAATCGCCAGAGGACTGCTCGCCGCTCATCGCATGCGCCATGGCCCTCGGCCTCCTTTGCAAGCCCGAGGAGAGCGACGCCATCGAGAGCGCGTACACCGAGGATCGCGGCGTCATGAGCTTCTAGAAAGGAGGACTATGCCTCTCATCGAATCGCTGCTCGCGGCGCTCAGGCCACGGGGCGTGGACCGCGTCACGTATTCCATCGACAGCGCCCGCGCATCCATCGATGGCAAGAGCGTGGCACAGCTCTACGCGGAGCAGCCGCACCTGAGGACGGTCGTGGACTTCCTCGCCCAGAACGTGGCCCAGCTTACGCCGAAGTGCTACACGCGGGGCAGCGACACCGACAGGCGGAGGGACACAGGGGGCGCGCTCCCGCTCCTCCTGGCAGACCCCAACCCGGATATGACGTGCTACGAGCTCATGTACGCCACCGCCGTGGAGCTTCTTCTGTACGGGCGCGGCATCTGGCTCGTGGGCAGGTCGGCAGAAAGCCGGAGCGGCTGGGAAGCCAGGCTCATACCCGCCGCATGGGTCACGTCGTGGGGCGGCGGCAACGGCTTCTCCTACCGGGCGATCTCCTTCAGGGATCTAGAGTCCGGCGGCGGTGAGGTCACCGTGGACACCTCTGATTGCGTCCTGTTCACCACGTACCGCCCGGGCTCGCCGGCGCGGGCGCTGTCACCCGTAGAATCGCTCAAGCAGACGCTTGCCGAGCAGATAGAGGCACAGGCATACCGCAGGAGCGTATGGGATAACGCAACCCGCATCAGCGGCTACATCTCGCGGCCCGAGGGCGTCAGCTGGACCGACGCCGCGGCTAAGCGCTTCAAGTCGGACATGTCGGAGAATTGGTCGAAGCACGGCGCGAATGCCGGCAAGACTCCGGTGCTCGAAGACGGCATGGAATACAAGGCCGTCACCTTCAACGCCCACGAGGGCGAGTGGGCGAGCGGCGTGAAGCTCTCTCGCGAGGACGTCGCCGCCGCGTACCACGTGAACCCGGCGGCGATCTGGCCCGGCAGCGGCCAGACGTACGCCTCGGCGAAGGACAACGCCCGAGCGCTCTATGCTGACACGCTCATGCCGCTCCTGACCATGATCGCGAAGCGAATCACCAAGCGGCTCGTGCCAATGCTCGGCATGCCGGAAGACGAGTACGTGGAGTTCGACATCCGGGCGAAGCTCCAGGGATCGTTCGAGGAGCAGGCGACGGCGCTCCAGAGCGCGGTCGGCGGGCCCTGGATGACGCGCCAGGAGGCGCGCGGGATGATGAACATGCCGGCGGAGCCGACGGGGGATCTCATCACTCCGCTCAACGTGCTCGTGGGAGGGCTCGCGAGCCCAAACGACACCGCCCCGAAGGGCGCCGGCACCCACACCACGGAGCCGCACCTGGCGCGGGACGGTAGCGGGTGCTCGTGCAAGTCGTGCTCGTCGCTCAAGCGGTCCGCGCCGCCGCGCGGCAGGCGCGTCAAGGGGAGTCCCACGCCGGCGGAGACCGCTTCGCTCGAGAGCGTGCTGAGACTCTTCTACGCTAGGCAGCGGAAGAGCGGG
>ENA-OPSI01000616-OPSI01000616.1-human-gut-metagenome-genome-assembly--contig:-NODE-616-length-12175-cov-2.394967_pt1 | contig 12175 bp, 10 predicted proteins | sample MGYA00241806_ERZ501903 | MGnify/ENA primary metagenome ERZ501903 (study PRJEB25962, sample SAMEA2042439) | human gut metagenome | biome: human gut; feature: human-associated habitat; material: faeces...
AAAGGGGGCGGCTCTGGAGGATATACCCCCGCCGCTTGCCGGGGAAATAGCACAGCCGGGGCAGACCGTCAAGGGCAGGCCGCCGTAAAACGGCGGTGCGATGCACCCTTGACAGCCCGCTCCCGGCTGTACGAAAAAACAGGCGGCGACGGGGGATATATACCACCAGAGCCATGATGCGGAGGGCAGGGCCCTCGGGACAAAATGTCTCGAAGTGGTTACTTGTCCTGCTCCATCTTTTTCGGAGCCTTCGCCAGTTCGGGCGGCTGTTTCTCTTTCCACTCGTCCAGCAAAGTCATGATCTGCTCCTTCATTTTGGCGGGAGTGGCCTCCTTGCCAAAATACTTTTCCAGTTCAGCGGTAGAAATAATCACGCCTCGATCCTCCTTTTTCTTTTCTGATAAGATGCCATCAATGACATCACCATTGAGTTTCCCGTCCTTGTCCAGCTCCCGGAGCTTTTTCGCCTGGGCCAGAGAGGGGGATGCCTGTTCTCCGTCAATGGAAACAGCGATCAGCCGCTGGTTTTTGGGGCGGATATAGGAAATCTCCACAGCGGGCATAAAGCCCATTTTTTTATCGTCCACCTTGTCCAGCAGTTCCGGCACAAGGGAGTTCAGCCGCAGATAACGCATGACCTTTTTATAGTTCATGTCGTGCGCCTCGCCCACGATCTCAACGGAGCGTTTTCCAATATCGCCCTCGGCCACATTTTTCAGCCGCCCGCCCTGGTGCTTGATGTCCTCCACTTCCAGCTCCAACAGGGCGGCCAGTTCGCTGGGGAGCGTCTGATCCCTCTGCTTGTTGCTGTCCTTCATAGCCTGTACCGCCTCGTGGTCAGTCATTTCCCGGACGATAAAGGGCATTTCCTCCAGCCCGGCCAGCTCACAACCATGATGGCGGCGATGGCCCGCCAAGATCTCATAACCGTTGCCATCCTTTTCCGGGCGGGCAAGACCAGGAACCATTACGCCGTTTGCCTTGATGGACGCTACCGTTTCCTGCATTTTGGCATCGTCCCGCACCTTAAACGGGTGGGGGCGGAATGTGTGGAACGGATGCATTTCGGAAAGTTTCAGATAGACCAGCTTTCCTTCCTTCACAGGACGGGGTGGATCGGCTGGCTCAGGCGGAGCCTGTTCCGGGGCCGGAGCCGCATTTTCGGGTGGGGCCTTTTCGGGTTCCGGGGCAGCTTTAACCTCCGCAGCCTTTTTCCCACTTCGGGACAATTTGTCTCGCTTAGTCGGCGTGGCCTCGCCGGGGGCCGCCTTATCCGCCTTGGGTGGGCGGCCCTTGCGGGCCCCAGCCGATTTCTCCGATTTTTGATTTTCAGTCGCGGCCTTTTCTGCTTTCGGCGGACGGCCACGGCGCGGCTTTTTCGGTTCCTCCGTATTGGCGGGCTGCGGTATTTCTCCGGGGGCTGCCGCCTCCGGCGCTTCGGGGGTTTCCGCCTTTTCGACTTCGGCGCGGGCGTTCTGTCTCTTTTCTGCCATAAGCTCATTGATTTTGTCAAAGGACACCACCACATCACCGGGCTCGGGCTGGGCAGGCCCATCCTGCTGGGGTGTGGGAGCGGCGGCCTGTTTGGGAGCCGGAGCCTGGGGCTCGTCAGCCGTAACAGGAGCGGGAGTCTCCGGGAGCTTCTCCTCACCGGGGCCTGTGTTCAATTTTTCATCTGCCATTCACTAACCTCCTTTTCGTGAAAGTTGCACAATTTTGCGGGTTAAATTTCTGTAATTATTTTTTCGCCTCCTTCCGGTCTATCCACGCAAAAAAGCCACCCGATTTGAACGCCGGGCGGCTTTTTGTGTAATGTGATAGATCAAATATTATTTTTTGTGGTTCGTAGGCTCCGAAAAGCCTTGTATTTACAGCGTTCCTAATAGGAAACAATCATATGTGGTATGTTCTGGTGGCCTCCGTCACGCCATATGAGGAGTTCGTCAAGGGAGGTATACTGCTGTGGCCCACCGGCGGCATTGACCTCCAATATTATAAGATGATATTCAGCAATTCGTCTTTTGTGACGAGCTTGTGGATATCTGCAAGCAAAACAGTGGTTGGAACGGCGCTCAGTGTGTTGGTAACTTCCACGATGGCATATGCCGTTAGCAAGGAATATGTTCCCGGTATGAAGCCACTGAACGTGCTCACAGTATTCACCATGTTTTTTGCCGGAGGCCTCATTCCTACCTATATGCTGTATATGGATATACACCTTATCCGGACATACTGGGTGATGGTGTTGCCATATGGCTTGAGCGTTACCTATTTCATTATCATGCGCAACTATTTCTCCTATTCTGTCCCAAAGGAACTGGAGGATGCGGCTCGCATCGATGGCTGCAACGACATTCGTGTGTTTTTTCGTGTGATTTTGCCGCTGTCTAAGCCGATGCTCGCGGCTGTGGGCCTGTTTATTGCTGTTGGTTTTTGGAACGATTATTATAGCTATATGATGTACATCGCCAATAAGCCAAAGCTTCAGCCCTTCGCGTGGGTGCTGCGCCGTGTGCTGACGGATACATCCATGATGTCGCAGTTGCGCAGCGGCGCACTATCTGTGGGGGCACAGCTTCCACCACCGATGGCGCTTCGCATGGCCACTATCATCTGTGCGATGTTACCCATCATGTGCGTATATCCGTTCCTGCAAAAGCATTTTGCAAAAGGTGTGCTGATTGGCGCGGTGAAAGAGTAAAAAGGGAAACTTTTCAGAGGCGGCAAACGGATGGTCAGAGCGGACGCGAGTCGCTTGATCATAAATAAAAAACTGTTAAGGAGGAAAAAATGAAACACACATTGAAGAAATTGCTCGCTTTCAGCCTCGTGCTGGCTCTTGTAGCTGGTATGCTTGTCGGTTGCGGAGGCGCACCTTCATCCAGTGCGGCAAACAGCACCTCCGCTTCAGTGGAAGCCACAAGTTCTGCAGGAGGGAAAGGGGAAAACCCGAACGCCGGACGAGAGAACGTCACGATCCGTTTCTCACAGTATGCGAACAACACGGATGATCAAGAGTATATGGCCAATGATCCCATAAAAAAAGCCATTGAAGAAGCCGTGAATGTTACCATTGAATATGACACTGGCATCGAGGGATATGACGATCGTTTGGCTACAGAACTGGCTGTTGGTGCGGCACCCGACCTTTTCCCCACCTGGGGCGTGGCACCTCTGTTGCGAAAATATGCAGAAGAAGAAGCTGTATATGATATCGGCAAAATCATTAATGCAGACCCCGAGCGATACCCCATTCTGTACAAGATCATCAATCATCCTACATATAAGATGTATAATAAAATGTACACAGGGGATGAGAACGCCACATATGCCATCTATTCCTTCTCTGCGCGCGCCTATCCAAACTTCAACGGTGTGCCTGCGTACAATACGGCCATTCTGGAGGAAGTAAACGATGGTGTTGTTCCCTCTACAGTGAGTGAGTTTGTAGCCTTCACGGAAAAGGCCGCCGATGCAGGTTACTCGGGTTGGTGGCCGTTCAATAACAAACTGACGAACTGGGCGGAGATCGACCGCACCATAGCGAATCCACTGGGCACAACATTGCGCACCCCAGCTACATGGGACTGGATCTGGACGGGCTTTTTGCCGGATGACCCTGCGAAGATTGGTACAGACGAGGAACACTGGACTCTCATGACAGTTTCTGACAAAAGCAAAGAGGTAGTGAGGTTACTGGCAGAAATGTATGCCAAAAACGGCATCCATAATGGCGTGGGTACGCTGGTGGATGAGGATGATGGTTACGCCGCGTTCAACAACAATACACTGGCCTCTTACGGTTACAGCTATGGCTATTACACGCAGTTCAAAAAGCTGTATGACTCCTGGATGAGCGCCCACCCCGATGGCTCTTTGAAAGACCTCACACTGGGAACTGCGCTGACCGATGATGATGGGAACTGGATGCAGATATACGATGTGCCCGTATATCTCGGTTCGCACTATTTTATTCCCACAAGCTGTGAATATCCCGAGCGGGTACTGGACCTCGTTGAGTTTCTTGCCAGCAATGAAGGGCAAAAACTCATCTTCTGCGGTATCGAAGGCCTAACTTACACGATGGACGGTGATGATATCGTTTTTGACATTGAGGAAATAACTAATATCAACAAGCACTATGGTTATCCGTACCAGGATACCTGCCGCTACGTCTGGTTCACTTATCTGTTCTGCACCAGCGAGATGATGCTGAATCTGGAGGACAATGACTGGTGGGATGCTGTCACAACGCCGTATGATCCCACGATGGATTGGGCGACCGACGATGATAAAGAATGCTTCCAGTATGCACTGGACACAGTACAAGAGTTCGTTGACGATGTATATGTGGTGATTCCGAGCTACTATGGCATGGCAACGCTGGACGCGGAATGGGCGGATGTCCAAACCAAGCTGTATGAAATAACCAACCGTTATCTAGCGCAGATGGTAGGGGGACAATTGGATATAGACACCGGCTGGAAACAGTATCGGGCGGAATATGAAGCTGCTGGTGGCCCAGGTTTGGAGGAAGCTGTGAACGAGGCCATCGCCTTTGCACGCACAGAATACAGCACCTAATAATCCAAAGTTGCCGGCAATATCGAAGGACATGAACGAATATTAGAAAAGAGCGCCGCCCTTCGAAGTTCTCTTGATAGGACTTTGAGGGACGGCATTTTTAAAGTGTGTAGCTGGGCTGCATGCATCAATGAAAGAGAGGGGAAAATGGCACGAATTGAATTGTTGCCTCGGGCATATAGTTCCTACAAGGCAAATTTGCACTGCCACACCACATACTCTGATGGGAATCTCTCGCCCGAACAGGTGAAAGAACATTATAAAGCAAACGGATACAGTGTGGTAGCTTTCACTGATCACAATGTCTTGATCGACCACAGTGCACTCAACGACAAGGACTTTCTGGCTCTGGTGGGGTTGGAGGTGGACACGGACAGCTTCCTCTACGGTAAAAAGCATGAATTTAACCAGACATGCCATTTGTGCGCGATTCTGCGTAATCCAGCGCACGCTGTGCCCGTATACCGCGCAGAGCGGTATACAGCAGAAGCAATATCTGCTAAGATTGACGAATTTCATCAAAACGGCTATATCGTGAACTACAATCATCCCACATGGTCATGCGAGGGAGCGGACGAATTTTTGCATTACGGCCTCTTTGACGGGATGGAGATATTCAACTACAGCGCAGAGGTGGCAAACAATAACGGATACAGCCACGGTGAATATGCGCTGGCGCTACGCTTAATGAACCACCGTATCCGCTGTATTGCCGCCGATGACAACCATGATGGGTACGATTGTGAGGCTGACTCCTGCGGAGGCTGGGTCGTGTTCAAGGCACCGGAGCTGAGTTATGAGGCCATCATAAAGGCATACGATGATATGCGTTTTTATTCCAGCACAGGTCCAGAGATTAAGCAGTGCTATATTGAGGACGGTGTTTTCGTGCTGGATTGCTCCCCTGTCCGGCGCGTGCACTTAATGACACAGGGGATAGACCCTGTCTACTGTGGCTATTCGCCGGAGAACGACCTTACGCATATAGAAATCGATATTAGCAAAGTGCCCGATACGGCACGCTTTTTGTGGCTGCAGCTCACAGATGGCGTGGGACACAAGGCCTGGATGAATCCGTATTACCTCAAGGATTAAATCGTCATCCAGGCTGACAGACAGGGAGCGTGATCTCCACAGCGGCCCAACTGCTGTGGAACTGTTATGAAAAAATTATACACGCATAGAAGTATCTATTTGCTTTTTGCAGTCTGCTGGGTCTGCTATTTCTGCACTTATCTGGGACGCCTCAACTTTACGGCCTGTATTGCCGAGATAAACACTGCGGAACATATCTCCAAGCTTAAACTCGGCCAGATATCCAGTGCATTTTTTGTGTGTTACGGATTTGGACAGCTCTTTAGCGGCTTTCTGGCTGACCGTCTTTGTGCAAAAAGGCTGGTAGGGCTGGGCTTACTTGGCTCCGCTATACTCAACTGGGGGATGGCACTGTGCCATACGCCGGACATGATGGTGCTCATCTGGGCACTTAACGGCCTGTTTCAGTCTATGGCGTGGGCTCCGCTGGTGAGGACAGTGGCAGATCTTGTGCCCGGACCGCAGTGCGCGCGTATATGCCTAAATCTAGCCACGACCACGCCGGTGGGCACGCTCGCGGCCTATGGTATATGTGTGATATGCATCTCGCTGGGCAACTGGCAGAGGGCGTTTTGGACGGGCGGCCTATTTCTCACAGTGGCAGGTGTACTTTGGCTAGCTGCCATAACAGCATTGGAGCGGCTGGCACACAGAGATGGAATCGAGGATGTGCTGGCTCAGGGGAATGTACGGAGCACTCTGCCGGAGAAGAAGAGCACACAGCAGCTTGTGCTCACGCTGGCGCCCCTCTGCCCGGCCTCGCGTATCCACGGTCTCTTGAAGGATGGCATCATGACGTGGGTACCGTCCTTCCTGCAGGAGAAATTCAGTCTGCTCACCGCTTTTTCAGTTTCGCTCACGATGCTGCTGCCGCTCGTGAACCTCAGTGGGGTATACATAGGCAACGCCGTGAATGTGCGCCGCTTTCGGAACGAAGCATCCACAGCATGCCTTTTCTTTGGGGTATGCGGGGCAGGCTTGCTCCTGTGGCTGTTTTGGGGCAAAGAAAGTCTTGGGATTACATTCGCAGTGTTGCTGTTCAGCACCACCTGCTTGACGAGTGTAAGCACGATGCTACTCAGTCTGTTGCCGTTGCGCTTTAGGCGCCAGGGGCAGACAGCAACAGTGACGGGCATCCTCAATGCGGTCACATATGTGGGCAGCGCTCTGTCAAGCATCGGCTTCGGTGCCCTCAGCACCCGGTGGGGGTGGAATGCTGTGTTTTTGGCTTCGTGTGCAGCTACGGCGCTGGGCGCAGTGGCGTGCCTTTTCGGCAGGCGCTGCGGACATAAATCAGGCGAGGAGGAAAGCGTCGCCGCATGTACAGGCGGAGGTTCGACGGATGTGTCCGAAGAAAATGGGTAAAAGACCTGCTAATAAAAGTCAAGTAGAAATTTCAGATTTTTAGGGAAGCAAAAGGACAACACAAAATCAAGCCGCTGAGCATCTCAAAATTAAAACGGCGGCCAGCCAGATGGTATTGCACAAGAAAATCAGTCGTGTTCCAGGGAATCCAAGTAGGCTTTCACAGAAGCGTAATAGATACGCAGGAACTTATTTGCAGAGGCATCATGTAGACCCGGTAAGGCTTGCCCACAGAGCGTTTCTTGTTCATGAACTGGTAGACCGGCTCATCCGTTGGAGCGCATTGTAGGATGACACCCATCACCAGAAAGAGCGTCCTGCGCAGCGGGGCAGCCCCACGCTTAGAAATGCTACGGTTACGGACATCCATTTGGCCGGATTGGTAGGGCGGGGCGTCAATGCCCGCAAAGGCCACCAATGCTTTCTTAGAATGAAAACGGCGCACATCGCCAATTTCGGCCATGAGTTGTGGACCGAGGGTGGGGCCAACACCAAACATCTCCATCACCACAGGATACTCCGGCAAAGAGGCCGCCAAGGACTGCATCTCATGCCTGAGAGCAGCTAATGCGGTGGAAGTTGCCCGGAGTTGGGAAATAGCCTGTTCTACCAAAAGTTTTGCCGTATCCGTTTTGGGCATAACACCGAAGTGACCACAGGCGGAGGCATAAATGTCCAGCGCCTTATCTTCACTGAAATTGTAGCCGTGCTTCTTGCACCACTTCTGGTACTTGGAGATAAAGGTCTTCTCAGACAAGCCACAAACGCACTCGCAATGCCAAAAGGCAGCGACAAAGTCCACCCACTTCTCGCTGCCATCGACGCGGGGTGAACTGGTAAACAGGCGGTTTGCGTCTGGAAAAGTGGTGTCCAACAGGGAGATCAAGTTGTTTTTCAGCACGGTCTATACTTTGGAATACTGCTGGTACTGCCGGTAGCAGGCTTTCAGCATGAACCGGGTATCCTCCTCGGAGACATATCTCGGCAGTGTGAGCCAGTGGTCAAGGCCGTAGTTTGCCAGCTTCACGGCATCTTTCTTGTCGGTCTTGCCCCGCCTTAAACTGTTGTTCCCGTAGTCATGCACCAGTATTGCATTGACTACGGAGACATAAAGCCCTGCGTCGTGGAGCAGCCAAGCCACCGGCGCGTGGTAATTACCCGTGGATTCCATCACCACACGGGTCTCGCCGTCCAAGCTTTTGAGTAGCCCTGCCAGCTCGCTCAGTTCATTGGCGGTGTGACGTACTTCAAAGGGTGAAACCACCACTTCTCCGAAGGGCCGCATGACGGCGATCATGCTTTTCCCTTTGGAAACATCGATGCCAACGCAGTTCATCTTCATTCCTCCAATACAACGAATCTGCAACCGGAGTCCATCTTTTCTCGTTGCCGATTCAATCTATTGTGTGACGCGAACTTTCCGACATTCGGTGGATCAACCTGCTTAAATCGAACGCTACAACAAGAGGATGGCTAACAGTCTTTCGCACGGACATATAAGCCCAAGGGGGGATTGGTCAGCCAGTTGCTCCTCTAATTGTAGCTTAGGCACGAGATGGAGGGAAAGCCGGACTGGCTATCAGGCTTTCCTGTCCAAATTTATTGTAATAGGGGGGAGAAAACATGAAGAACGTTACCCTGCGGGATGTGGCGGAGTTGGCGGGCGTGTCGCAGACGACAGCCTCGCTTACACTGAACCACAGTAGCCGGGCAAATTTCAGAAACGGAACAAGAAAACGGGTGCTAGCAGCGGCACGGCAGTTGGGTTACCGTTCGTCTGCAAGCCTGAAACGACGCACGGACATAACGGAGTATATGTTGCTTGTGCTGGTTCCCACACTGGCGAACCCATATTATGTAGAACTGGCCCAAGCAATTGAGGAGTACGCTGGGACACTCGGTTATCGTGTCACCGTGTGCAACACATTTCGAAAACCAGAGCTGGAGCGGTTTTATCTTGATATCCTTGTCGGAAGGAATGTCAGAGGCGTCATTTACAGCTTTCTACCCGGATCTTTGCGATACATCGAGCGGTTGGCTGAGGTGCTCCCTATTGTGCTCGTTGGGGAGGAAACAGGCGAGTTGCCCATATGCTCCATCGGCCTCAGCGATGTGAATGCGGGCATGCTACTTGCGGATCATCTCCTTGCGCTGGGACATCGCCGCTTCGCCTTCATCTCCACGCAGTCAGAACGGTTTACGCTGGCACGGCAGCAACGTTTGGAGGGACTGCGCCGACAGATGAAAGCCTGCGGAAAGGCAGACGAGATAGAGGTGCTGACTACAGATGAGAAATGGGAGGTAGACGGTCTGGAGAACGGACAACCGTATGAATATACTATTGGTCGCAGGCTCACGGCGGACTTTCTGGCAACCGGGAGCAGGGCCACAGCGCTCATCGGCGTGAATGATATAACAGCGCTCGGTATCCTGCAGGAATTACAGGAACAAAGGCGCGGAGTGCCGCAGGAGTTTTCCGTATGCGGCTTTGACAATATCTTTTCAGCTAGTATTGTTATTCCCGGCCTCACGACGGTGGATCATCAGTTGCGTATACGTTGCCAGGCTGCAGTGGATATGGTCATATCCCACCCGGCGATGACATATGCAGCGGCACCGTATGTGAGCATGGCGGAGTATATGCCACGCCTCATCGTGCGTGGTTCCACCGGCCCTGTGCTGGCACAGGGCTGAGATAGTCGTTTGTTTTTCCATGACATAGTTCGTCAAAAGTACGCCCTGTCTCTTGAACTGGGGTTCCATAACGGTATGATAACCGCACTTCTCCCCAAAAATTTTTGCTGTGTTACCGGAAAAAGAAAACGAAGCGTGAGGAATTTCTCGAAATCATGGAGGAGATCATCCCGTGGGATGAATGGGTTGGCGTGATTCAACCTTACTACCCCAAGGGAAAGCGTGGACGTCCGTCCATGGGAATCGAAAGGCTATTTATTCAGAGGTTCTCTAGGTTTTGTCCAATGTGCCTATTTTGGCATGCAGAGGCGGGAGCGACTGGTAGCTTGTCTGTTGTCTGCCTGTGCACCCGATTCTTATCGCTCTCTGCAACAGGATGTTTGATTTTCTTGAATACGAGTCGACCTTTGTTGAGTTCGGCTCGTTTCTTTTTGCTCTGACTTAACACATACAAAAAAATTGAGCTGAACAACCGTGTGAAGCATGTATAACAGATAATGCAACAGTAACGCTCGTAGTCCTTCTGTAGGTAGTGTCAAGAATTGGACCTGTTGACAAAAAGAGAACCGGGCTGAAAGTTGTAGCTTTCAACCCGGATTTTCAGCAAAGATGGGAGCAAAAGGATTGCCTTGACCATCCTTTTTAGGTTTAATGCCATAACGGAAAGAAGGCATTCCTCTGTTACAGCCGGAATACCTCGTTTTCTGATTTTGGAAAGGCTATGTTCTCGTTTCAATACGGAGAAGGAGCCCTCCGCCCATATTTTTCGCAGGCACATCATGCGCCAGTAGGCCTCACTGCCGATCCGTTCATGCCCTCTATAAAAAGCAGGATAGCAACTGCTTCCAAGAATTCTGCGCCGAATGCCCGTTTGCTGAAAGCAGGTAGCATTTCGCTTGCAGTGTTTGCAGGTATCCCCCTGCACTTGATAACAACGCAAGTATTTTCCAGTCGTTTGACTGCAGTTCAACCGCTGGTAGACAAGCTTGGCACCTTCCGGACAACGAAATGCATCTTCCTGGGGCAGATAATAAAAACCATACTTTTCCGGAGAATTGGAAAACTGGATCGCGGGAATGTATCCGGTGATGCCCGGCAACTCCAGGCCACGATGAACGGCGCCGTATCGTAGCCACGATCCAATGCAATGTTTTGCATCGGAATCCCGTTTTGAATCTGCCGCTCCAGATGCCGCAGAACTAGCAAGCTCTCTTTTTCATTCGCTGGATACACATCTACGCCAGTTATTATGCCATATTTACAGTCTACGGTCGTTTCCATTAGGTAGCCAATGCCACTCTTTTTCCCGTGATTGATGCAACCGCTGTCTGGATCGGTTTTGCTTGTAGTACGATACTTTTTGACCATCTTAGCTGGCGGTTTTTTGAAACCAGGCTGTTGAGAGAGCTCCTCATCTAAGCGATCCAGGTAACTCTGCATGCTTAACTCAGTTTCAATCTCCGTATCGATCCAACTGTCCTTGGAAACATTGGCTGGGAGGTAAGTCCCATCAGCTGCCAATTCTTTTCCATCGATCAGGCCGTTCTTTACACAACGCCGAATGATCTCCAAAAACACCTGTTGGAATAACTGACTCTCATTCCATTTGCGCAGACGTGTTTTGCTGAATGTGGAATGGTCGGGGAGCTTATCCGCAAGTTCAAATCCGCAGAACCATCGATACGCAATGTTCAGCTGCACTTCCTGCACCAGGCGCCTTTCTGATTTGATGCTGTAAAGGTATCCCACCAGCAGCATCTTGAACATACTGACAGGGTCAACAGACGGGCGTCCATTTGCAGGGGAGTATGGCTTTAGTATTTCATAAATAAAGTCAAATGAAATGGCCTCGCAACTTGCACTTGCAATTTGCGGCTTTTTTTATTTGTTCCCGTAAAACAAAATGTTAAAAATTTTTAAACATGCAAAAAACCTGCAAGTTTAACTTTTACAATACGCAAAGAGCAAAGGAGGGAGGAAAGGCGCATTGGGGGCAAGCGAACGCCGGCGAGCTATTCTGGAAGTTCTTTGTCAACGTAGACAAGATACAAGAGAAAATTTAGCACACGAATTCGGTGTATCGCTCCGTACAATCAGCAATGACATTGATGAATTATCACGTACATACCCCATTATAACGACACGAGGAAAATATGGCGGAGGCATAAAAGTACTGGATGGCTATCGGCTTGATAGAAAATATCTGAATCCGGCACAGCAACATTTACTTAAGAGATTGGCCAAAACACTTTCCGGCCAAGACCGCGATATTATGGAAAGTATCCTTCGCGACTTTGCTCTGAAAAACGAGGACGGGATGTAAGTCCCGTCAAGCACCAAGAGGGTTGGTGTTCCTTGAAAACAGAATATCCATCCTATACCGAACATTCTCTTCCAGCCGTAACCAGGGGTAAACCCAGGCCGGCAAGCGCGAATG
>ENA-OPSI01000629-OPSI01000629.1-human-gut-metagenome-genome-assembly--contig:-NODE-629-length-11960-cov-1.159009_pt1 | contig 11960 bp, 11 predicted proteins | sample MGYA00241806_ERZ501903 | MGnify/ENA primary metagenome ERZ501903 (study PRJEB25962, sample SAMEA2042439) | human gut metagenome | biome: human gut; feature: human-associated habitat; material: faeces...
CAATTCCTGTTGCACTTAGTTTGACAATTCACTTGTGCTGTATTTTGCCGGGACGCTTACGCCTGGCTGGCAGCCACGGCGCAGGCCACGGTGGCGCCCACCATGGGGTTGTTGCCCATGCCGATCAGGCCCATCATCTCCACGTGCGCGGGCACGCTGGAGGAGCCGGCGAACTGTGCGTCGCCGTGCATACGGCCCATGGAGTCCGTCAGGCCGTAGGAAGCCGGGCCCGCGGCCACGTTGTCCGGGTGCAGCGTGCGGCCCGTACCGCCGCCGGAAGCCACGGAGAAGTATTTTTTGCCGTTCTCCATAGCCCATTTTTTATAGGTGCCGGCAACCAGGTGCTGGAAACGGGTGGGGTTGGTGGAGTTGCCCGTGATGGACACCTCAACGCCCTCCTTCTTCATAATGGCAACGCCCTCGAGCACGTCGTTGGCGCCGTAGCACTTCACCGCGGCGCGTTCGCCGTCGGAAAAAGCCTTCTCGCGCACGACCTTCAGCTCGCCGGTCTTGAAGTCGTAATCCGTCTCCACATAGGTGAAACCGTTGATGCGGCTGATGATATAGGCGGCGTCCTTGCCCAGGCCGTTCAGGATGACGCGCAGCGGGGTCTTGCGGGCCTTGTTGGCGGTGCGGGCGATGCCGATGGCGCCCTCGGCGGCGGCAAAGCTCTCGTGGCCGGCCAGGAAGGCGAAGCACTTGGTCTCGTCGCGCAGAAGCATGGCGCCCAAGTTGCCGTGGCCAAGGCCCACGGCGCGCTGTTCGGCCACCGAGCCGGGGATGGTGAAGGCCTCCAGGCCCTCGCCGATGGCGGCGGCACAGTCGGCGGCGCTCTTCAGGCCGCGCTTCACGGCGATGGCCGTGCCCAGCGTGTACGCCCAGACGGCGTTCTCAAAGCAGATGGGCTGCACACCCTTGACAATCGCGTCAACGTCGATGCCCTTGGAGAGGAGCATCTCGCGGCAGGCGTCCAGAGACTCCAGGCCGTTTGCTTTCAGGCATGCCTCGATTTTCGGCATGCGGCGTTCTTGACTTTCAAATTTAGCCATTGTTCTTCTCCTCCTCTCTTACTCTTCGCGCGGGTCGATATACTTCGGCGCGTCCGCAAAGCGGCCGTAGGTGCCGATGTTCTTCTCGTAAGCGGTCTTCGGGTCCACACCGTGGCGGATGTCCTCCATCATTTTGCCCAGACGGACGAACTGGTAGCCGATGGCCTCGCCGTTCTCGTCGACGGCGACCTTTGTGATATACCCCTCGGTCAGCTCCAGGTAGCGCACGCCCTTCGCCTTGGTGGAGAAAATGGTGCCCGTCATGCTGCGCAGGCCCTTGCCCAGGTCCTCCAGGCCGGCGCCGACAGGCAGGCCGTCGTCGGAAAACGCGGTCTGGCTGCGGCCGTAGACAATCTGCAGGAACAGCTCGCGCATGGCCACGTTGATGGCGTCGCACACAAGGTCTGTGTTCAGCGCCTCCAGAATGGTCTTGCCGGGCAGGATCTCGCCGGCCATGGCGGCAGAGTGGGTCATGCCGGAGCAGCCGATGGTCTCCACCAGCGCTTCCTCGATGACGCCCTTTTTCACGTTCAGCGTCAGCTTGCAGGTGCCTTGCTGCGGCGCGCACCAGCCAACGCCGTGCGTCAGGCCGCTGATATCAGAGATCTGATATGCCTTTACCCACTGGCCCTCCTCCGGGATGGGGGCCGGCCCATGGTTCGGGCCTTTCGTGAGCGGACACATACGTTCTACTTCATGAGAATAAGTCATAGTGATGCTCCTTTGTGATGTTCTTTTGTGTTTCTCTTTTGACAGTTATTTCACATTTGCGCTATCCTATATTATAAAGAAAGCGCTGCTGCATTGCAAGTGCGTGGGGCCGAAAATCAAAACTTTTTCCCCCATTGTGCGCTTTTGCCCGGTTGCCCCTGTCTTCGCTTCCGTTTTGTATAATATTACAAAAAGTTTTCTATAAATTTGTTGACATTAACGATTCACATGCTATACTGTGGTTGACAGGGGAACGTCGGCCTGTCAAACGGAAGTTGTGGAAAATAGAATTGTGAGAGGAGATATGCGATCATGGCATCTGTTGATATGCATGATATCGACCTGAAAGAATTCAACGAGGTTCTTGCCGCCTGCAAGGGCGATGTGTTTATGGTAACGCCCGAAGGCGACCGCCTGAACCTGAAAAGCAGGCTGTGCCAGCTCATCGGCTTTACCAAGCTGATCGAGGGCGGCAGCATCGCGGAGGCGAAGCTGGAGTGCTCCGACCCCGAGGACCAGCGCAGGCTGTTCCGCTTTAATATGTTCGGCGAAAAGTGAACCGTTTCACCTTTTGGCGCGCCCGCATCCGCGGGCGCTTTTTTTGTGTCCGAACGCGCGGATGCGCACGGTTTTTGCAGCTTCACCGTTTGTTTGTACGAAGTTGGACGGTTTGGTTTGACACCGTATTCTATAAAGTAGTATTATAAAGTGGAATTGTGCGGCGGCGCGCCGCGCGGAAGGTGAGTGAAAAATTTGTCTTTTTTTGAAAAACTGTTCGGCTCCTTTTCCACGAAGGAGCTCAAGAAGATACAGCCCATCGCGGACAGGGTGCTGGCGCTGGAGGCCCGGTACCAGGCCATGACCGACCGCGAGCTGCAGGCGATGACGCCCGCGCTCCGGGAGCGTCTGGCAGGGGGCGAAACGCTGGACGACATTCTGCCCGACGCCTTTGCCGTATGCCGCGAGGCAAGCTGGCGCGTGCTGGGCATGAAACACTTTCCCGTACAGGTGGTGGGCGGCATCGTGCTGCACCGCGCCTGCATCGCCGAGATGAAAACCGGCGAGGGCAAAACGCTTGTCGCCACGCTGCCCGTATATCTGAACGCGCTCACCGGCAAGGGCGTGCACGTCGTCACCGTGAACGATTACCTGGCCAAACGCGACAGCGAGTGGATGGGAAAGCTGTATAAATTTCTGGGTCTTTCGGTGGGGCTCATCATCCACGGCGTCACAGGCGAGGAACGCCGCGCCGCCTACAATGCCGACATCACCTACGGCACCAACAATGAATTCGGCTTCGATTACCTGCGCGACAACATGGTCACCTACAAAGAGCAGATGGTGCAGCGCGGGCATTATTACGCCATCGTGGACGAGGTGGACTCCATCCTCATCGACGAAGCACGCACGCCGCTCATCATCAGCGGCGAGGGCGATAAAAGCACCGATCTGTACAAGCTGGCCGATAATTTTGCCAAGGGCCTGAAAGCCACCGTCGTGGCCGAGCTGGACGACAAAGAGGACCAGGACGAGCAGGTGGACGGCGATTATGTTGTGGACGAGAAAAAAAAGACGGCCACGCTTACCGCCAGCGGCATTGCCAAGGCTGAAAAGTACTTCAATGTTGAAAATCTGGCCGACGGAGCGAACATGACGCTGCAGCATCACATCAACCAGGCCATCAAGGCGCGGGGCGTGATGAAGCGGGACGTGGATTATGTGGTGCGCGACGGCGAGGTCATCATCGTGGACGAATTCACCGGCCGCCTGATGCTGGGCCGCCGCTACAATGAGGGGCTGCACCAGGCCATCGAGGCCAAGGAGGGCGTCACCGTGGCCCGGGAGTCCAAGACCCTGGCCACCATCACCTTCCAGAACTACTTCCGCCTGTACGAAAAGCTCTCCGGCATGACGGGCACCGCACAGACGGAGGCCGCCGAGTTTGAGGAGATCTACGGCCTGCAGGTGGTGGAGGTGCCCACGAACAAGCCCGTGGCCCGCACCGACTACAACGACGTGGTGTACAAAACCGAACCGGCCAAGTTCAACGCCGTTATCGAGCAGATCATCGAGTGCCATGAAAAGGGCCAGCCCGTGCTGGTGGGCACCATTTCCATTGAAAAGAGCGAGCTGCTGAGCAAGCTGCTGAGCCGCCGCGGCGTGAAGCACGAGGTTCTGAACGCCAAGCACCACGAAAAGGAAGCCGAGATCGTAGCGCAGGCGGGCAAAAAGGGCGCGGTCACCATCGCCACAAATATGGCCGGCCGCGGCACCGACATCATGCTGGGCGGCAACGCCGAGCACATGGCCAAAGCCGACCTGCGCAGGGAGGGCTTCTCCGAGGAACTGATCGTGGAGAGCACCGGCCACGCCGATACCACCGACCCGGAAATTTTAAAGGTGCGCGCGCGCTATGCCGAGCTGGAGGCCGCGCACAAAAAAGTCATTGCGGAAGAAGCCGCCGAGGTGTGCGCCGCGGGCGGCCTGTTCATCCTGGGCACCGAGCGCCACGAGTCCCGCCGCATCGACAACCAGCTGCGCGGCCGTTCCGGCCGTCAGGGCGACCCCGGCGAGACGCGGTTTTATCTGTCCATGCAGGACGATATCATGCGCCTGTTCGGCTCCGAGCGCATTATGAACATGATGGAGACGCTCGGCATCGACGAGGATACGCCCATCGACGCCAAAATTCTCTCCGGCGCGATCGAGAACGCGCAGAAGACCGTCGAGGGCCGCAACTTCCAGTCCAGAAAGAACGTGCTGGAATACGACGACGTGATGAACGTCCAGCGTAAGATCATCTACGAGCAGCGCCGTCAGGTGCTCGACGGCGAGGATCTGCAGAAGAACATCCAGTCCATGATGCGGTTCTATGTGGATACGTATGTCGCCAGCGCCTTCGGCGAGCAGCCGAAGCTGGCCGACAAGCAGCATTTCTTCGAGATGATGACGCATTTCGAGCCCATCTTCTTCCCCACGGGCACATGGCTTCTCTCCGACGAGGAGTTGGCCGCGCTCACGCGGGAGCAGGCGGAAGAGAAGATTTTGTCTCTCATGCAGCGCGCCTATGCCAAGCGGGAGGAGCAGTTCACGTCTCCCGTCATGCGTGAAATTGAGCGCGTCGTAACGCTGCGTGTGGTCGATGAATTCTGGATGGATCACATCGACGCCATGGACGATCTGCGGCAGGGCATCCGCCTGCGCGCCTACGCGCAGACAGACCCCGTCATCGAGTATAAGCGCGAGGGCTTTGATATGTTCGAGGCCATGAACGACGCAATTAAAGAAGAGATCGTCCGCCGCGTCTTCCTCGTCCGGATCAAGACGAATGAGGAAATCAAGCGCCAGCGCGTGGCAAAGGTCACCGGCGAGGGCGCGGGCGGCGACAAGACCGTCAAGCGTCAGCCCGTCGTCAAGAAGATCAAGGTCGGCCCGAACGACCCGTGCCCGTGCGGCAGCGGAAAAAAATACAAAAAATGCTGCCGCGACAAGGATCTCGCCGCCGAACGCGGCCAGAACGCGAATTAAGCCCATGTTTCACACCATTCACCACGGATCACTTGAATATCTGACCGCCGACGCGCTTTCCGGGAGCGTGCACTGCTTCTCCACGCGCTTCGGCGGCGTGAGCGAGGGGGCGCTGTCCTCCCTCAATCTCGGCACGCACCGGGGAGACAGGCCGGAAAACGTGCGGGAGAATTACCGCATTCTCGGCACCGCCGTTGGCTTTTCGCCGGAGGAAACGATCTTTACCCGGCAGGAGCATACCGATCTTCTGCTGCGCGTCGGCAAGCAGGACTGCGGCACAGGGCTGGAGCGGGAGCAGACCGCCGTCTGCGACGGGCTTCTGACCGACGAACCCGGCGCGGCGCTCGTCTGCTTCGGCGCGGACTGCACGACGCTGCTGCTGTTTGACCCCGTGCGGCAGGCCATCGCCGCCGTCCACGCCGGGTGGCGCGGGACGGCGCAGGGCATTGCGTACAAGGCCGTCCTTCGGATGCAGGCGGAATTCGGCTGCGCGCCGGAGCACATTCATGCGGCCATCGGCCCGTGCATCGGCCGCTGCTGCTTTGAGGTCGGGCCGGAGGTGCCGGAGGCCATGCGGCGATCGCTCGGCCCGGACGCGGAAGCGGCAATTGAACTGCACGGCGAAAAGGCGCACGTCGATCTGAAGCGCCTGAACCGCATCTGGCTGGAAAAGGCAGGCGTGCGGGCGATTGATATCTGCCCGGACTGCACCAAATGCCAGCCGGAGCGCTTCTGGTCGCATCGCGTGACCGGCGGGAACCGCGGGTCGCAGGCCGCCATCATCCGGCTGAAAGGAGGCGCACCGGCATGAAACGAAAGCTTTTGATGCTCACAGCGCTTGCGCTGTGTCTGGCCCTTCTTTGCGGCTGCACGACGATCGCGACGAGCGAATGGATGCAGAATCTTTTCCCCGTCGGCGACGAGGCCGTCGCCGCCCAGCAGACCGGCTCGGTCAACGGCTCGGAGGATAAGCAGGAGGTCAAGCAGGTCGTCACCGAGACGTATACGGCGCTTGAGTCCTTCGGCCTGGCCTACCAGCCGGATTACGGCCTGCAGCCCTATAACTGCCAGAGTCTCAACAACCGCATCATCTTTTCCTTCCTCTACGAGCCGCTGTTCGCCGTGACAAGCAGCTACGAGGCAGAACCGATTCTCGCCGAGAGCTATTTTGTCACTGACGACGGACGCACGACCACGGTGAAGCTCCGCTCCGGCGTGACCTTCCACGACGGCAGCGCCCTTACCGCGGCGGACGCGGCATATTCCATCGAATCCGCCGCAGGCTCGGAATATTACGGTTCGCGCCTGCGCTTCATCACTTCCGCCGAGGCGCAGGACGATCTGACGCTCGTGCTCTCGACGAGCGAAGCGTATGAGTGCCTGCCGCTGCTGCTGGATATCCCCATCATCAAAAACGGCACGAAGGACGAGGCCAGCCCTCCGGGCACAGGCCCGTATGACTTTGCCGGGACAAAGCTCACGCGCTGCGAAAGCTGGTGGCGCGACACCCAGCCGCTGGTCGACTTTGACGAGATCGCGCTGACCGTTTCGTCCACCGCCGCCGACGTGCGCGATAATTTTGAGTATCAGAAGGTCAACATGGTTCTGACGGACCCGAACTCCTCCGCGTTCGCAGGCTTCCACAACGACTACGAGCTGTGGAACGAGGAGACGACCATCATGCAGTACATCGGCTACAACATGAACTCGCCCGTCTTCTCCAACTACGGCCTGCGCGGCGCGATCACCTTCGCCATCGACCGCGAGCAGCTGGTCGAGCAGACGCTGGGCGGCTTTGCCGTCGCGTCGACGCTGCCGTGCTCACCCAATTCCCGGTATTACGACGTGAAGCTGGCCAACAGCTTCGCCTATGACACCGGCTCGTACTACGACCAGCTGGTCGGCGCCTCCGTCGAGGACGCGACCGGCGACGGCATCCTCGACCTCTACGTCCCCTCCAAGGGCTATTCCGTCCCGGTCGAGGGCACGATGCTCGTCTGCTCGTCGAGCTACATCCGCGTACAGGCGGCAAACGAGGCCGCGAAAATGCTCAATTCTCTGGGCTTCAACATCACAGTCAAGTCCATGGAGTATACCGAGTACAAGCAGGCGCTTTTACAGGGGAATTTCGACCTGTACTACGGCGAGGTGCGCCTGTCTCCGAACTTTGACCTCTCGCCGTTTTTCGGTGCGACCGGCACGCTCAACTATGGCGACCTGTCCGACAGCACGATGATGAACCTGTGCAGCATGGCGCTTGTCAACAGCGGCAACACCTATAATCTCTATAAGCGTGTATGCGAGCGCGGGTATATTACGCCCATCCTGTTCAAAAGCTACGCGCTCTATACCACGCGCGGCGCCGTAACAGAGCCGACACGCTACCTCGACTGGTTCCTGCCGTATACGGTGCATACGGAAGAATAATGAAAAAACGCGGGAGGATACGCCCATGAAACGAATCCTGATGATCGGCACCGGCGGAACGATCGCGTCCGGGAAAACGGCGGAGGGCCTTATGCCGGAGCTGACGAGCGAACAGCTTCTGTCCTTCGTCCCGGCGGTATCGGCGCTTTGCCGGGCGGAATGCTTACAACTTTTGTCGCTGGACAGCACAAATCTTGCCCCGTCGCACTGGCTGCTGATCGCGAAGGCCATCCGTGAGCGGTATGACCGCTACGACGGCTTCGTCATCAGCCACGGCACGGACACCATGGCCTATACCGCCGCGGCCCTCAGCTATCTCATTCAGGGTGCGCGCAAGCCCATCATCCTGACTGGCGCGCAGAAGCCCATCAGCTTTGACTCGACTGATTCCAAGGTCAATCTGACCGACGCGTTTCTGTGCGCGTGCAGCGGCACCCTGCACGGCGTCATGATCGTCTTCAACGGCAAGGTCATTCAGGGCACCCGCGCCTGCAAAACGCGCACAAAGAGCTACGAGGCCTTTTCCAGCATCAATTATCCGTATCTGGCCGTCTTGCAGGACGGCTGCATTCTGCAGTATATCGAAAACGCCTGCCTGCCCGAGCCGGTCTTCTATGACACGCTCGACGAGCGCGTCGCGCTTTTAAAGCTCATCCCCGGCGCGCGGGCGGAGCTTGCGGGCTGGATGCTCCGGCACAACGACGCGCTGATCCTGGAAAGCTTCGGCGTGGGCGGCATCCCGTCGTATGACGGGAATGACTTCCTGTCCGTGCTGGAGGAGGGCATTCAGGGCGGCAAGACCGTCGTTCTGACCACGCAGGTGCAGAACGAGGGCAGCAACGTCGGCGTTTATCAGGTCGGGCATAAGATCCGCGAATGCCCGCAGGTGCTTGAGGCGTTCGACATGACGACCGAGGCCATCACGGGAAAGCTCATGTGGATCCTCGGCCAGACCAGGGCCCCCGCCCAGATCCACCGCCTGTTCTACACCCCGGTCGCGAACGACATTCTGAATTACCGCACATGAAAAACCGCCCGGCGCGGTGAAAACCCCCATTTGTTAGCCAGGTATGGGAAAAACCTGATACTAAGAAATGGGGGTTCACTATGTCCAGGGAGAATACACCGGAGTTCGGGAAGCTGGCTGCGGGAACGACTGAAGGGCCTGCCGCCTGCGATTCACAGACGGCAAGCCCTTTTGGCGGCTTGATTCTTTGTTGTTCGAAATTTTGCCTGACCTTTTGGGGGCGTTTCCCGTGCGCGGCGGCCCGGTTTTTTTCAGTCGCCCATCAGCAGGTCCATGACGTACATTTCGAGCTTTTCGAAGTTCTGCTCCTTGACGCAGGCGGCCTGGAATTCGTAGTCGAATCTCTTGACCTTGGCCAGCAGCTTCTCGAAGATCTTCTTGGAGTTGATCAGATGGCGGTAGCAGTCCTCATCGGGCTGGGTGCGCATGGCCTTGACGTCGAGGCCGACGCATTCAAAATTGCCGCGGTCGCCGAAGTTATTTTCGTACAGAACCTTGACCTGGTTGAACGCGTTGCGCAGGTTGTCGACGCCGAACGCCTTATCCTGGTCATAGCGGCAGCCGTTCTGGTCGTTCAGATGCACGCCCCACAGCTTGTTGAGCGCCAGCGCGAAGCCCATGTCGTTCGCGGGATCAAGACCGGCGAGGATGGAGTGCGCGGATTCGATGCACAGGCCGACGCGGCTCGGATCGACGGTGTATGCGCCGACGGCCAGCGCGTGACCGGCAGTGCCGCAGATGGAGCGGTCGATGGGCTCATTGGGCTTCGGCTCGACAAGGATGAGCGCGTCGTCGCGGTAGGTCAGGATGTCGTTGAACGCGTCGCGCAGCTGGAGGGTCATTTCAACGGGGTTCTTGCCCTCGGCGCAGAGCGTGCCCTCGCGGGCCAGCCACAGCTGGATCTTCTTGGTGCCGAGCGCCTTGGCAATGTCGCCGGAGCGGCGGGCGCGCCACTGGGCAAATTCACGGTCTTCCTTGCGGGAGGCGGTGAAGCCGCCGTCATTCGTGCGCTTGTCGAACCACAGACGCGGCGCGACGAACTCTGCGAACAGGCCGTATTTGTCGAGCATCGCCTTGACGTCCTTCGCGTAGTCGACGATCTGCTTCTCGGTCATGTTGTTCATGTCGGGAACGGCGTCGTCGTCATGGAACTGCATGCCGGCCAGACCGATCTCGGCGTACTTCTTCATTTTTTCTTCCAGCGGAATGCTCTTGCGGTGGCCGGGGCCAAAGGTTTCGTTGCCCTCGTGGACGTTCCACGGGCCTGCGGTAAATCTGAATGTTGCCATGTCTGCATCCTCCTGTATCAATTGTCTGGTTTCATACAAATATGTGCTTGAGGGGCGGGCGGCTTTTACCGAAAGCCGCCTCCGGATAGCTCCATCATAGCGGAACAGGCTGTTTGTTCAATGTTAGACTTGCTTTTTTTATCCGACAATCTTGCGATTTTAAATTTTTCGGTAGACTTCCACAAATTCCTTTGCCGCAATTTGTCATGATGCACAAGGACTTTTTTATCCGAAATATCCCCCAGGGGAGCTTGTGCGCGGCGGTCAGACTTCTTAATAATAAGCAAAAAAGTTCGGAGGAACAGACCATGCATATGGCAGACGCACTTTTATCTCCTGCTGTCGCCGTTACGATGTACGCAGCCTCTGCTGCTGCGGCGGGCGTTTCGCTCGTGCAGCTGCGCAGGGAGGAGCTTGCCGCATCGGAGACGGCAAAAAAGAAGCTTCCGACAATGGCGGTCATGTCCGCGCTCGTCTTTGCCGGACAGATGATCAACTATACCATCCCCGGCACAGGCTCGTCCGGGCATCTTTGCGGCGGTATGCTGCTGTCCGCCATGCTGGGGCCGTGGGCAGGCTTTTTGTCCATGATCGTCATTCTTGCCATTCAGGCGCTGTTCTTTGCTGACGGAGGGCTGCTTGCGCTGGGCGCGAATGTCTGGAACATGGCGTTCTACGGCTGCTTCGTGGGATATTTCCTTATCTACCGGCCCCTGATGCGCGGAAATCTTTCCGCGGGCAAGGCCCGGCTGCGCCTGACGCTTGCGTCGGTGCTCGGCTGCGTTGCAACGCTGCAGCTCGGCGCATTCTCCGTCGTGCTGGAACCGACGCTCTCCGGCATCACAGCGCTGCCGCTCGGCGCGTTCGCGGTGCTCATGCAGCCGATCCATCTGGCGATCGGTCTGGTCGAGGGGCTGATCACGGCGGCGGTGCTGCCGCTGTGCCTCGCGGGTGTGCCGGAATTGTGAATCTTGCATTGCCGGGCGGCATACAGTATAATGGGAGTGTCCGGGAAAAAGAAAGAAATAAGAGGATTCAGAAAGGACTGTGTAATTTATGGATCGTGCAGAATTAAAGGCCCGCGCAAGAGCGCAGCTCGGCGGCGGGATTTTTCAGAATCTCTGGATGATGGGTCTGGCCGTGTGCCTACTGATCGGCCTGCTGGAGTCGGCTGCCGCCGGGATCATCCCCGGCATCGGCGCGCTGCTCGTGGTCGGCCCGCTGGAATACGGCATGGCGTATATCTTCCTCAAGCAGGCGCGTGACCATCAGCCCGTGCAGCTGGGCGATATGTTCCGCGGCTTTCAGGATGATTTCGGCGGAACGTTCCTCATCGGTCTTATGACGTCGCTGTTCACGTTCCTGTGGTCGCTGCTGTTCGTCATCCCCGGCATTGTCAAGGCGTATGCCTATTCTATGGCATACTATATCAAGCTTGATCATCCCGACTACGGCTGGAACGCCTGCATCACCGCCAGCCGTTGGACTGCCACAAGTGGGAAAAGTTTGTGCTTGACCTGAGCTTCCTCGGCTGGATCATCGTCGGCTCTTTGTGCCTCGGCGTCGGCACGCTCTGGGTCACGCCGTACATGGAAGCGGCAAACGCGCAGTTCTACGAATACGTCCGCACCTGCCCGTCCGTGGCGGAGGGCTGACCGGCGCTGCGCAATATGGCAAGAACGGGACTCCGCTGCCTGCGGAGCCCCGTTCTTTTTTGCATTTTTATCTGTCAGTCCTTGTATTTCAGCGCCCGGATCGCGTTCAGGACGGCGAGGACCATCACGCCGACGTCGGCGAAGATGGCGGCCCACATATTCGCGATGCCGAACGCGACAAGCGCGAGGCAGCCAAACTTCACGACCAGAGAGAACACAATGTTCTGCCGGACGATGCCGATGCACTTGCGGGAAATTTTGATGGCCTTCGAGA
>ENA-OPSI01000635-OPSI01000635.1-human-gut-metagenome-genome-assembly--contig:-NODE-635-length-11916-cov-1.401905_pt1 | contig 11916 bp, 6 predicted proteins | sample MGYA00241806_ERZ501903 | MGnify/ENA primary metagenome ERZ501903 (study PRJEB25962, sample SAMEA2042439) | human gut metagenome | biome: human gut; feature: human-associated habitat; material: faeces...
CGATTCCCGGCAGGCCAAGCAGGTGTATTATTTCAGCATCGAGTTCCTGCTGGGCCGGCTGCTGGATGCCAACCTGATGAACTGCGGCATGGCGGACCTGGCCCGGGAAGGACTCCGGGAACTGGGGTTCGATCTGGATGCCATCCTGCCCCAGGAGGCGGATCCGGGGCTGGGGAACGGAGGCCTGGGCCGTCTGGCGGCCTGCTATCTGGACAGCATGACCACGCTGGAGATCCCCGCCACCGGCTACTCCATCTGCTACGAGCTGGGCATCTTCAAGCAGAAGATCGTGGACGGCTGGCAGCAGGAACGCGCCGACAACTGGCTGCCCGGCGGCGGCGTGTGGCTGAAAAGCCATCCGGACCAGGCCGTGGAGGTGCGCTTTGACGGAGAGATCGAGGAGAGCTGGGACGGCGTATACCACCATGTGGAGCACAAAAACTATTCCAGCGTCATCGCCGTACCCAGCGACATGTATGTGGCCGGGTACGATTCCAACGGCGTTTCCCAGCTGCGCCTGTGGCAGGCCAAGGCGCCCGGCTTCGATATGGACAGCTTCAACGCGGGCGAGTACGGCAGCGCCATCACCAAGAGCGCCAACGCCGAGCTCATCAGCAAGGTGCTGTACCCCAACGACAACCACATCGAGGGCAAGATCCTCCGTCTGCGCCAGCAGTATTTCCTGTCTGCCGCGTCCATCGGGGATATCGCCAAGAACCACCTGTCCCAGTACGGCACGCTGGAAAACCTGCCGGATAAGGTCGCCATCCACGTCAACGACACCCACCCCACGCTGGCCATTCCGGAGCTGATGCGCATTCTTTTGGACGAATGCGGCTATACTTGGGAAAAAGCCTTTGATATCACCCGCCGCACCTTCGCCTACACCAACCACACCGTCATGAGCGAAGCGCTGGAAAAGTGGAACGAGGATATTTTTAAAAAGACGTTGCCGCGCATTTACCAAATCTGCGTGGAGCTGGACCACCGCTGCCGCGCCGACCTGGAGCGCACCTTCCCCGGCGACGAGGGCAAGATCAACTACATGGCCGTTTTGGGCGACGGCCAGGTGCGCATGGCCAACATCTGCTGCTATGTGTGCCATTCCATCAACGGCGTGTCTCAGCTGCACAGCGAGATCATCAAGCAGAGCGTGTTCCACGACTATTTCCTGTACAGCCCCGAAAAATTCACCAACGTGACCAACGGCATCGCTTACCGCCGCTGGCTTCTGGCCGCCAATCCGGGCCTGACGGGCCTTCTGGAGGACACCATCGGCCCCGGCTTCAAAAAGGATGCGTCCGAGCTGAAAAAGCTGGAGAAATTCAAGGCGGACAAAAAAGTGCTCAGCGCTCTGGAGGATGTGAAGGACGCCAACAAGGTGATCTTCGCCCAGCATCTGAAGAAGGTCACCGGGCAGGAGATCGACCCGCACACACTGTTCGACGTGCAGGTCAAGCGCATGCACGAGTATAAGCGCCAGCATCTGAACGCGCTGAACATCGCGGCGCAGTACCTGTATATCAAGAACAACCCCAACGCGGACGTGGTTCCCAAAACGTATATCTTCGGAGCAAAGGCCGCGCCGGGCTACTATATGGCCAAGCAGATGATCCGCCTGATCTGCAAGCTGGGCGCGCTCATCGACGCGGACCCCATGGTGCGTGAAAAGCTGCGCGTGGTGTATCTGGAGGACTACAACGTCACCACCAGCGAGCGTCTGATGCCCGCCAGCGAAGTGAGTGAGCAGATCAGCCTTGCGGGCACCGAGGCCTCCGGCACGGGCAACATGAAGTTCATGCTGAACGGCGCGGTAACGCTGGGCACGCTGGACGGCGCGAATGTAGAGATCGCAGAGGCCGCCGGCAGGGAAAACGAGATCATCTTCGGCATGCTGACGCCCGAGGTGAACGACCTGAAGCGCTTCGGCTACCATCCCTCCGGCTTCATCAACAATTGCCCCGAGGCCGCCGAAGTACTGGCATTTCTGGAGCGCGGCTGGGGCGGCGAGAGCTTCCATGAGATCGTGAACAACCTGCGCACCAGCGACCCATATATGGTGATGGCCGATTTTGCCGATTACCGCCGCGCCCAGAACGACCTGAGCGGGCTGTACCGAGACCGCGGCGTGTGGAACCGCATGAGCCTGATGAACATTGCCAACGCAGGCATTTTTTCAGCCGACCGGGCGGTGAACGATTACGCCCGCGATATCTGGCACGTAAAGCCCATCAAATAGATCAGCCCCACACAATAGCCCCCCCCGCCGCATCCGTCCGTGCGTTTCCGCCCGGATGTCTGCGGACGCGACCAGCGCCCGCCAAATAAAACTGCATGGGAGCAATCGGAATGCCCGTGACCATTTTCAACAGCCAGGACACTTTTTACAAGACCCCTTTCGGTGCGGTCCGCGCCGGAGAGACCGTTGCCTTTACGCTGACGGTTCCCGTGGAGTTCGGCTGCACCACACCCTATCTGCTTTTCAACAGGGACGGCGAACAGCCGTCCCTGTTCCCGCTCCAAAAACAATACTTCCGCAACGGTATGGACGTGTTCTCCACTACGATACAGCCGCAGGAGCCAGGGCTCTATTTCTATTATTTTGACCTTTACACCGGCTACCGCAAACTATACGCCGGGCAGCTTGGCGAGGCATATGTTACAACAGGCGACGGCGAGGCCTGGCAGCTGACGGTATACGAAAAGGATTTTCAGACTCCAAGCCATCTGCGCGGCGGCGTCATTTACCAGATCTTCCCGGACCGCTTCTTTGAAAGCAGCCCTCATGCTACCATGCCCTATGCCGACCGCATCTACCGCCCGGACAAGCGCAGTGAACCCTATTTCTGGCCAAACGAACAGCATGAGGGCTATTTGAACATGGACTATTACGGCGGAGACCTGCCTGGCATCCGCAAAAAGCTGACGTACCTCGCCAGCCTTGGTGTGACATGCATCTACCTCAACCCCATCTTCGAAGCCCACGCCAACCACCGTTACAACACCGCGGACTACCGCAAGGTGGACCCGGTTCTGGGGACCAACGAGGATTTTGCAGAGCTGTGCCGCGCCGCCAAAGCCCGCGGCATCGACGTCGTGCTGGACGGCGTGTTCAGCCACACCGGTTCGGATTCCGTCTACTTCAACCGCGAGGGCCGCTACGCCTCCTTCGGCGCATGGCAGGGACCGGGCAGCCCGTACCGCCGCTGGTACGATTTTTCACCGAACTATCCCCACGGCTACCGCTGCTGGTGGGGCTTTGAAACGCTGCCCGAGGTGAATGAAGAGGACCGCTCCTACCGTGAGTTCATCTGCGGGGAGGGCGGCGTCATCGACTATTGGCTCGGCCTGGGGGCTTCCGGCTTTCGCCTGGATGTGGCCGACGAGCTGCTGGATGATTTTATTGAGGAGATCCGCCGCGCCGTCAAGCGTCACGGCAGCGAAAAATATCTGCTGGGCGAAGTGTGGGAGGACGCCACCAACAAGTGGAGCTACGGCCGCCGCCGCACCTACCTGCTGGGCAAAGGCCTGGATGCGGTAATGAATTATCCGTTCAAGGACGCTACGCTGGCTTTTGTGAAAGGCGGCGACGCCCGCACAGCCGCCCACGACATCATGCGTATCTGCGAGCACTACCCCGCCCCGGCACTGCATGTGCTGATGAACTTCATGTCCACCCACGATACCGTGCGCGCCATTACCGCCATCGCGGGCGAGAGCTGCGAGGGCCGTGACCGATACTGGCAGAGCGCGCGCCGCCTGACGCCCGAGCAGTATGAAAACGGCCGCCGCCTGATGACGCTGGCCTATGCGATGATCTTTACGCTGCCGGGCATCCCCAGCATCTACTATGGCGACGAGATCGGCATGCAGGGCTACAAGGACCCGTTCAACCGTGCCTTTTTCGATTGGGAAAGCCGGGAAACGCGCATCCGCCCCGTGCTGCAAAACCTTGCCGCCCTGCGCAAAAGCTGCCCCGCTTTTGCCGACGGAACGCTGGCCGTCACCCAGGCACAGGGCGGCGTGCTGTGCTACGAGCGCCGCGCCGAAGCCGCCGTGGCTGCCGTGTGCATCAACCGGACCGAACAGCAGGTGCGCACCGTGCTTCTGGGACGTACCGTCGAAGTGCAGCCCTGCAGCTTTGCCGTTGTGACCGATCCGGAATGAGCTTTTCACAATACATCCGGCCTCATAATATGCAAAAACCGCGTTAGGGAAAACCTGACGCGGTTTTTGCATTTGCCCTGCTCCGTTCATCCTCAGCCCGGCGTGCCCCGGGTAAAGGACTGCTCGGCGCGCAGCGTGCCGGAGCCGTCGTACCAGCGCGCGGTGAGCGCGTTGCCTGTCTCGTCCAGCACAAACACGATGTAGGAGCCGTCGTCCTGCACCCAGCATTGTACGCCTCCGTCCATCATCGTGCCCAGCGTATAATCGGTTCCGTCAAAAAAAGCTTCATCCAGCAGAACGGCCCCGCCTGCGCCATCTACCCACGCGCCGCGCATCTGCCGCGCCAGCGACGGCTCTTCCGGAGCGTTTTCACCGTACAGCTCCAGCAGCAGCGCACTGCGCTCCTCGTCCCAGAAGGTATAACAGCCATCCGCTGTCGGGTCCTCGCCGTTCAGATACGAATAAAAATCCACGACCCACGTGTATGTGTCCGACACTGCAAACACGCACACCAGCACCGTATCACCCATGATCCATGAGGCGTCGGCGTATTCGGTGCCGTCGGCGTCCGGCTCGTAATCCGTGTACCATTGTACATCCTCGGCCGCCGCAAACAGCTCGTCCAGTGTGCGGGCGTCGCTGTAAAACAGGTGTGAACCGCGCAGCCGTTCTTCCAGCGTGCCGCCCGCGGCCTGTGCGGGGATATAGCCGTTGAGCAAAGCCTGGTCGCTGCCCTCGCCCCAATGCGCTTCCAGCGCATCCGATACCGCCGCTCCGTAATGCTCCGTGCCGTAGGTGGCGTTGTCATCCGGCAGCGCCTGCGGCACGCTCTGTGCATAAGGCAGCGTGCCCGGTGCCTGATGCTGCTGCGCATCCTGCATGGCGGCGGGAAGCAGCGCTGCGACCAGCGCCACAACGGCGATGATATAAACGCCCACCCAGGCTGCCGCTCCGCCGACGACTGCGCCCGTATGCGCCGGAACGGCCGGATCACCGTGCTGCTGCTCAAAATACCGGCGGTTAAAGGTCACGCCGTTGTAAATGCTCAGTGCAATGCCCCAGACGCTCACGCCCAGGGACAGCAGCAGGATCGCGGCGATCCACACGAAAAACGCCTGCGTCGGCTCTGCGGCCCGGCCGCCGTAGCCGGCCAGCTCCACACACAGCTTTCCAAAAAAGGAAAGGCTCACGCCCAGCACGGCCAGCAGCGCCAGCCAATAGGGCAGATATGTGCGTGCAAACCGTTTGTAACAGCCGCGGTAAAGCTGATGGAACGGCCCCAGAAAGAATGCCGCCGCATTGAAACGGCCTCTTCCGCCCGCAGCGATGTCTGCAAATTCCCGTGCGTAATAGGGCGAAACGACCCGGCCCAGCCCGGCGCCGGGTTGGAGCATGCCGTAGACACGGCCCTCCGCTTCCTGCGGGGAATACCTCTGTACAGGCGCGCTGTATGCGCCCTGCGGCGCATATGCGGGCTGCACCGGCCGCGCCTGCTGCTCCGGCGGCTCCACGCGCCCACCGCAGTTTGGGCAGTATTCGTACCCGTCCTTCAGCCTTTGTCCGCAATATCTGCATTCCATTTTTATGCCTCCCGTGCGCCGGGCCGCGGTGCCCTTTGTTCACAGATTTCCTGTTTTTGAAAGTTTTCTCGCCCAAACGCCGTATAATTCTACAAGATATTATATACTACGCCGTGCACCGCCGCAAGCCGCCGGTTGCCGCGGCGCGCGGGAACGCCTGCGCGAGAACCGTTGAAAGCATTCCGCATGCCTGTCGAGCCCCCGGCGGCCTATATAAATAGGTATAAAAGCGCCTGGCAGGCCGGTTTTCGGGCGGCGCGGCCCGGCCTCGCCCGGCGTTCCCCAGGTTTGATTGGGGCAGTAGCTTTGAAAAAAACGCCCCCCAAGGCCAAAACCGGGCGAAACCGGCTTTTTTTGGGCTTTGTCAATCCTTTGACGAATATGGTACAATAAGAGCAAGCAGAAACCCAAACGGCACAGCCAAAAGCCCGGCTTGGCTTCTGCGGCGAAGGTCGACCGGACACCCGGCCGCAGCGTACGCCCGTACACGGTGCGCGGCGCGGCGGCAACCACGGCTGCGTTACACGGACGCGGCAGAAAGGCAGGTAAACACATTATGGCATTTACAATTTCTTCCCTGGTCTGGCTGATACTGCTCATCGCGTTCGTCGTCGTGGAGGCGCTGACGGTGAGCCTTGTCAGCATCTGGTTTGCCGCCGGGGCGGTGGCTGCGCTCATCGTCTCGGGGTTCACTTCCTCGTGGCTGGTGCAGTTCGCGGTGTTTGCGGTGGTAAGCGCCGTGGCCCTGGCCGCGACGCGCCCGCTGGTGAAAAAGCGCATGACCGCGCGCCGTGTGCCCACCAACGCGGACATCAACGTCGGCCGCAAGGCACAGGTTCTCGTTGAGGTCACGCCCGACGTTACGGGCCGTGTGCGGCTGGACGGCGTGGACTGGAACGCCCGCAGCGAACAAACCATTCCCGCGGGCTCCCTGTGCGTGGTGCTGAGCGTGGACGGCGCAACGCTGACCGTGCGCCCCGACACCGCCACTGCGGCGGTATGACCCCCTGTATTCTGTTTCCGTCTTGACGGAACGTATAAAACACCCAATTTAAAGGAGGACTATCATGCTGATTCTGTTTCTGATTCTAATTGTGCTGGCGCTCGTGATCCTCATCGCGAACATCGCCATCGTTCCCCAGGCTTATTCCTATGTTGTAGAGCGCCTGGGCGTGTACTATACCACATGGGAGGCAGGCTTCCATTTCAAAACGCCGTTTGTCACGCGCATCGCCAAAAAAGTCTCCCTCAAGGAGCAGGTCGTGGACTTTAAGCCCCAGCCTGTGATCACCCGCGATAACGTGACCATGCAGATCGACACCGTGGTGTTCTTCCAGATCACCGACCCGAAGCTGTTTACCTACGGCGTGGAGCGCCCGCTCTCCGCCATTGAGAACCTGTCCGCCACCACGCTGCGCAACATCATCGGCGACATGGAGCTGGACCACACCCTCACCAGCCGTGACACCATCAACACCAAGATCACGGCCATTCTGGACGAAGCCACCGACAAATGGGGCATCAAGGTGAACCGCGTCGAAGTGAAAAACATCATCCCGCCGGCAGAGATTCAGGACGCCATGGAAAAGCAGATGAAGGCGGAACGCCAGCGCCGTGAGAGCATCCTGCGCGCCGAGGGCGAAAAGAAGAGCGCCATCCTTGTGGCCGAAGGCGAAAAAGAAAGCGCTATCCTGCGTGCCGACGCCGTGCGCGAGCAGCGCATCCGCGAGGCCGAAGGTGAAGCACAGGCGCTGATGACCGTTCAGAAGGCCCTGGCCGATTCCATCCGCCTGCTGCACGACGCACCGACAAGGTGCTGGCCATCAAGAGCCTGGAAGCCCTGCAGAAGGTTGCCGACGGCAAGGCCACGAAGCTCATCATTCCCAGCGAGATCCAGAACCTGACCGGCCTGCTGGCTGCGGCCAAGGAGACCGTGACCGACGCGAAATAACGCGCCGGGGTCCAAAGCATCGTAAGCCCGGATCACGGGGCGGCGCGGTGTGCGCGCGGAAAAGTGCACGCACCGCGCCCTTTTTGTACCCGGAACCGGTTTTCACTTTCATCCAATGCACCAAAAGAGGAGGTTTTTTGCTGTGATCGTATGGATCATTGCGGCCGTTGCCGTACTGTTCATCGTGCTGGTCTTCGTCACGGGCTACGTAAAAGCGTCCCCGGACACCGCTTACATCATCTCGGGCCTGCGCAAAACGCCGAAGGTCCTCATCGGCAAGGCGGGCGTCAAAATACCGTTTTTTGAAAAAAAGGACGAGCTGAGCCTGCAGCTCATCCCCATCGACGTCAAAACATCCAGCGCCGTGCCTACGGCGGATTACATCAACATCAAGGTGGACGCCGCCGTCAATGTGAAGATCAGCGATACGCCCGACCTGCTGACCCTCGCGGCACAGAACTTTCTGAACCGCAAGGTAGACTACATTGCCAGCGTGGCCCGTGAGGTTCTGGAGGGCAACATGCGCGAGATCGTGGGCAAAATGGAGCTGCAGGAGATGGTTTCCGACCGCCAGAAATTCGCCAACCTGGTGAAAGAAAACGCCGAGCCGGACCTGGCCGCCATGGGCCTTGACATCGTCAGCTTCAACGTACAGAACTTCGTGGACGACAGCGCCGTCATCGAGAACCTGGGTGTGGACAATATCGTCAAGATCCAGAAAAACGCGGCCATTTCCCGCGCCGTGAGTGAGAAAGAGATCGCCAAGGCACGCGCCATCGCCCAGAAGGAAGCCAACGACGCCGAGGTCGCCGCCGCACAGGAGATCGCGGAGAAAAAGACGGAGCTTGCCATCCGGCAGGCCGAGCTGCAGAAGGCCACCGACACCAAAAAGGCCGAGGCCGACGCGGCGTACCGCATCCAGGAGGAGCAGCAGCGCAAATCCATTGAGATCACCACGGCTGAAGCCAACATCGCCAAGCAGGAGAAGGAGATCCTGCTCAAGCAGAAGGAAGCCGAGGTCATGGAGCAGTCCCTGGATGCCCAGGTACGGAAAAAGGCCGAAGCCGAGCGCTTTGCCCGCCAGCAGAAGGCAGACGCCGAGCTGTACGAGCGCCAGCGCGAGGCGGAGGCAAAAAAATACGAGCAGGAACAGCAGGCCGAGGCTATGAAGGTACAGGCCGAGGCTGAAAAATTCGCCCGTGCCCAGGAAGCTGAGGGCATCCGCGCCAAGGGGCTGGCTGAGGCGGAGGCCATCCGAGCCAAAGCTGTGGCGGAGGCCGAGGGCATTGAGAAAAAAGCCGAAGCCATGACGAAGATGGGCAAGGCCGCCGTGCTGGAGATGTATTTCAACGCCCTGCCCGACGTGGTGAAAAACGCCGCCGAGCCGCTGACGAAAGTGGATAAAATCACCATGTACGGCGACGGCAACAGCGCCAAGCTGACACGGGACATCATGCAGACCGTTACCCAGGTGACGGACGGCCTGAAAGAGAGCACCGGCGTGGACCTGCAGAGCGTGCTTTCCGGCTTTTTGGGCGGCAAGCTCGCGGATGCCGCCCAGCCCGCGCCCGCCGCACCGCCCAAGCCTCCCCGCGCCCCGAAGCAGAACGCCGGCACACCGGCCGAATAACGCGCTCCGCTCTTTCCCCGCGCCTATCCGGCGCGGGGACTTCTGTTTTTCGGCTCCGCTTGTGCCCTTTCGCCCAAACACACGGATAAAAACATCGAAAAATCGGCAAAAATGCACATTGTAATTGTCACGGTATTTCGGTAGAATAAAAACGTATTCTTCACAGTTTGTTAACATGTTTCAATATAACGCCGGCGATATGGGCCGGCAGTCTCTACCGGGCAAGCCGTAAACCGTCCCGACTATTGAAACAGCACGCCGCAGCTCTGCGGCCTTTGCTGTTTTATGGCGGGCTCGTTTGCCCGCCTTTTTCTTTTGTTGCGAACGGGGACGTCCCTGTTTCAGCTTAAAATTACCGAGGAGGAATATCATGGAAAAGCTCTTTCATCTGAAAGAAAACGGTACCAACGTGAAGACCGAAGTCATGGCTGGTATCACCACGTTCCTTGCGATGGCGTACATCCTGGCCGTGAACCCCAGCATGCTGGGCGACGCGGGCATGAACAGCCAGGGCGTCTTTATGGCGACTGCCCTTGCGGCGGCGGTGGCCACCATCGTGATGGCCCTTCTGGCCAACTATCCCATCGCGCTGGCTTCCGGCATGGGCCTGAACGCCTATTTTGCCTACACCATCTGCCTGGGCGAGCTGGCGGACCAGGCCAATCCCTGGCAGATCGCCCTCACCGCCATCCTGGTGGAAGGCATTATCTTCATCATTCTTTCCGCGTTCAAGTTCCGTGAGACGCTGGTCAACTGCATCCCCGAGAACCTGAAATACGGCATCACCACGGGCATCGGCCTGTTCATCACATTCATCGGCCTGCAGAACGCCGGCATCGCCGCGGCGGACGCCTCCACGAAGGTGGCTCTGGGCGACATCGCCCAGCCGCAGGTCGCGCTCGCGCTCATCGGCGTGATCATCATCGGCCTGATGCTGTACTTCAATGTCAAGGGCGCCATTCTCTGGGGCATCCTCATCACGTGGGGGCTGGGCATCATTGCGCAGTTCACGGGCTGGTATGCGGTGAACCCCGAGGCCGGCGTGTATTCGCTGCTGCCCTCCGGCTCGTTCCTGCCCAACTTTGCGGCGCTGGGCGACACCGCGTTCAAATTCGACTTCAGCTTCATGCTGAACAACACCGTTGAATTTGCAGTTATCGTGTTCGCGTTCCTGTTCGTTGACCTGTTCGACACCGTGGGCACGCTCATCGGCGTTGCCGCAAAGGGCAACATGCTGGATAAGGACGGCAAGCTGCCCCGCGTGGGCCGCGCTTTGATGGCCGACGCCATCGGCACCGTGGCGGGCGCCTGCCTGGGCACCTCCACCGTCACCAGCTATGTGGAAAGCTCCGCCGGCGTGGCCGAGGGCGGCCGCACGGGCCTCACCTCTCTCACCACGGCCGCGATGTTCATCCTCTCGCTGTTCCTGTGGCCCGTGTTCGGCGCCATCCCCAGCTTCGCCACTGCTCCGGCGCTCATCATCGTGGGCCTGTTCATGATGTCCAGCGTGCTGAAGGTGAAGTTCGAGGGCGATATGGCCGACGTGCTGGGCGCTTTTGTGGCCATCATCATGATGCCGTTCACCTATTCCATCGCCAACGGCATCATGTTCGGCATCCTGACATGGATGTTCCTGAAGATCTTCCGCGGCAAGGTCAAGGACATCCACCCCGTGATGTGGGTCGTGTTCGCGCTGTTCGTGCTGCGCATCGTCACGCTCTGCTTCTAAAATTCAGGCACTTTTCGCCCCGGCTTTGCGCCGGGGCGTTTTTTGTGCATTACAGCCCGTTTGCATGCAGTTTGCACGCGCCGATTTGTTAATTAAATATCAGCCGAATGCTTGCGAAAAAGCCGGGAAAATACTATAATAAGAAAAGACGTGGCATATTGCCCGCGCAAGACCGAAAGACAATCAAAAAGCCGCAGGAAAGGGAGAGTTACGCATATGAGCACTCTTGGCAAAAAGACAGTTGAAGATATTGAGGTAAAGGGCAGAAACGTTCTGGTCCGCTGCGATTTCAACGTCCCCATGAAGGACGGCGTCATCACCAATGACAACCGCATCGTGGCCGCTCTGCCCACCATTAAAAAGCTGATCGAGAACGGTGGCCGGGTCATTCTGTGCAGCCATCTGGGTAAGCCCAAGAACGGTCCCGAGGAAAAATTCAGTCTCGCGCCCGTCGCCGTGCGCCTCTCCGAACTGCTTGGCAAGCCCGTCGTGTTTGCCAATGACGACAATGTGGCGGGCGAAAATGCCAAAGCCGCCGTTGCCGCAATGCAGGACGGCGATGTTGTGCTGCTGCAGAACACCCGTTTCCGCAAGGAAGAAACCAAAAATCTGCCCGAGTTCTCCAAAGACCTGGCCGATCTGGTGGGTACGGACGGCGCCTATGTAAACGACGCTTTTGGCTCCGCACACCGCGCCCACTGCTCCACCGCCGGCGTTACCGACTACATCAAGGACACCGCTGTGGGCTACCTGATGGAGAAAGAGATCCGTTACCTGGGCAACGCCGTCAACGACCCTGTGCGCCCGTTCGTGGCCATCCTGGGCGGCGCGAAAGTCGCCGATAAGCTGAACGTCATTG
>ENA-OPSI01000636-OPSI01000636.1-human-gut-metagenome-genome-assembly--contig:-NODE-636-length-11864-cov-1.716826_pt1 | contig 11864 bp, 12 predicted proteins | sample MGYA00241806_ERZ501903 | MGnify/ENA primary metagenome ERZ501903 (study PRJEB25962, sample SAMEA2042439) | human gut metagenome | biome: human gut; feature: human-associated habitat; material: faeces...
ATGGGTGTGCATTGCGCCTGGGTCAGCGGCTCATTTTGGATGCCCTGGATTTTCGGGGTCAGCAGGTCAATGCGGGTTTTCTCCGCCTGTTCTCCCAGACGGGCTGCATACAGCTTGGCGATTTCACAGAAATCATCGCTGACCATCACTTCGGTGTGCAGTGCGAAAATCTCATTTCTGTCGCAAAAGGCGCACATATACCGTTCACCCTTGGCGGCATTTTGGTTTTCGCCCATGACGATCTCCTTATCGCCTATGAGAAACGACTGGATGATCTCATAGTCCCCGGCCATGCGCTTTTCCGGCTCCTGGGGAGTATAGTCCGGTTCGTCCTGCTCCAGATACTCAAATTCTTCATTGGTCATCGCTCACACCTCGCTTTCTGCCTTGGTCAGCAGCTCTTTCAGCCGCTGACCAGTTCGGATGTGGTGCTTGTCCGCAAGCACCTTGTTCTGCACATACAGCACCGCCCGGATATTGGGGACGGTGATGCCGGGAATCTCCACCATTTCCTCCGGGGTAATGGTCAGGATGCGGATAGGAGAATACCCGGCTTCTTCAAACAGGCGGAATAACCGCTTTTCATATCGTTCTCGCATAAGCTTGACTCCTTCCTTTTTTCGATATGTAAAGAGGGCGGCGTTTCAGCCGCCCCCGGCCATCACTTCTTAGAGCGGATCTTCAAAAAGACCAGCGCGCCCAGAATGAATGTGACCAGACCAATTGCAATGCCGGTTTTCAGTTCCATGGTTTAGCGTCCCCCTTTCTTTTTCTTATTTCGGATCGCAAAAACGCCGCAGGCAACAGCACCCACAGCGGCAATGCCCATCATGGCATACCACAGAGCCGGGTTGCTTTCGTCCCCGGTTTTCGGCGTATCACGCAGCTCATTGTGCATTTCAACCTTGGTGGTGGCACCCTCAAAAACAGTGCATTTCTTGTCCGCAGGAAGCACATAGCCCTCGGATGCCTTGTCGTTGACCTCGCTTACGAGATAATCGCCGGTGCGCAGGCCCTCGATGACGATCTCACCGTTCTTATCCGTGGTGAACACCTTTTCATAGCCATTGGGACCGGTGATGCGGAAGGAGAAGCCCTCCACCTTCTTATCCGAAGATGTCTTAATAATTTTCAGACTTCCAACCTGACCCTGATTTACAAAGCCCTTTCCGGCTTCGTTCTCCACCGTGACGGTCTTGCCATGCTCCGTGATCTCGAAATAATAGGTGTTTTCATCCAGATAGAAGCCCTCCGGCGCTTTCTGCTCCTTGACGAAATAGCCGCCGTAGCTGAGACCGGAAAGCTCATACACGCCGGTGCTGATTTCCTCCATGGCGCCGATCTTCTCATCGTCCTTGTCAAATTTCCTGTTGCCGTTGCTGTCACAGTAGACTTCAAAAACAGCCTCGGTCAGTTTGTTGTCCGGGTAATCCTTATCCACCTTGGTAAGCTGCACCGTGCCGTGAATTTTGATGTTCACAATCTCGATTTCCACCACAGCACCATTTTCGGAAATGGTAACAGGGTAGCTTTCATCGGACAGCACGAAGGATTCCGGCGCAGAAATCTCATGCACCAGCCAATTCCCGTAAGGCACCTGTGCAAAAGAAAAGCTGCCATCTTCGGCGGAAGTGGCAGTTAAAATAGCAGTATCGGTTGTAAATTCAGTTTCATCTGCACGGAACAGGCCAATGACCGCACCGCCCAGAGCGTTTCCGTCCTCATCGGATTTCAGACCGCTTACCGAGCCGTAAATGATTTCATTCTCAATAGCTTCGCCGTCATTGGCAGAAAGATGAACAATCGCCGTGTCCTGACCTGCGTACTCAAAGTGGACAGGGTATTTCTGCTCATTCAGCACATAGGCGGAATTGGTTGACAGCTCTTTTACATAGTAGCTGCCGAACGGAAGGTCGCTATTGACCGTGCCTTTTCCGTTTTCGTCCAGAGAAATAATCTCAATCAGACCATCGGCGGGGATAACCGTACCGTCTGCGGCGGTAAGGTCTGTTTCTGCATACAATCCAAAGGTTACATCAAAGATTTCGCCGTTATTGCCAACACCGTAGGCTTCGTCTGTTTCAAGGCTCTTTACAAGGTCAATTTCCACACGCTGCCTTTCATTGTAGAAGCTCGTTTCGGTTTCGGTAACAGCAATATTCTGACCTGCATACACGAGCTCTTCAGCGTGAATTTCGTCATTCAGCACCATTCCGTAAGGAGCTGTGATTTCCTTGACCTCATATTTGCCCAGATACAGCTCTTTTGATTTTGCAGTTCCGTCCGTGCCTGTGGTAATAGTGTCAACAACCTCGCCCTTAGAAGCTCTCAGCGTTCCGTCCAGAGTATAAATATCCTCGGCGGCGGTAATCTCATAAACCGCACCTTCAAGCCCCTGTACCGCAAATACGGGCTGATACATTCCGTTATTCTCAGAAACGGAAGTGAACACCTCGCCAGATTTGGAAACGGTAATTGTGCCTTTCTGCGCCATATTGGAGCGAACCACCTCAATGACCGTAATGCCGCTTTCTTCGGCAGAGCCGTCCTGCGTTACATCAAAATAGACAGGCTCGGAGTTCAGAACATAGCCATACGGAGCCTGCACTTCCACGATTGAGTATCCTGTGCCGTATTCCAAAGTCTGCGGCGTAATGAGATAACCGTCTGCTGTGGTATAAAAGGTGTCAATGGTCGTCACTTCGGGATAAGTGAAAGTCATTGTCACAAGCTCACCGTTGGGGTCGTAAATCTGGAAGCCTGCGCCTGCATACGGAATGGTAGCACCTGTTTCCGCATCTTTCTTTACGATTTTGATATAGCTTTCAAAATTAGCGTTATTGATAAGATAGCGGTAGGTCTGACCGTCCTTGCTGATAAATACCTCAAAAGGCTTCATCAGCTCTCGACCTTCCCACCCAGATGTCTGCTCCACGACATAAACACCGTAAGGCAAATCCTTTGTTTGAGCAAAGCCGTTTTCATCACAGGTGAGTATATCTCGCTCGGTTTCCTTTGCGGCGTCATAGCTGCCTGCGGCTTTCAAATAAACCTCAAAGGTTGCTCCCGTTTCGGGTGTTTCAATCTGGGTTTCTCCGTCATCGGTGTGCTTGATAATGGCGATATTGCCCTTGATAATCTGCTCAGTCACATCGTTTGCGGTACTGTTGCGCTCTACGGTATAAAGCTCTGGCTCTGCGCCGATATGATGAATTGTAGTATCGAGCAGATAGCCCTCGGACGGGCTGATTTCTCGGATAGTCCAATCATCATCACAGATATAATAGTCTGTTGTAAACTGCCCGTTCTCGTCCGTAGTGTAGGTGTCAATCAGTTCTTCGCCTTTATAAATGCCGTAAACTGCACCTGCAAGAGAAGCGTCGCCCTGTGCCGTGCCTGTTTCCGCATCGGATTTCGTCACGGTCACATTGAACTTTTTGAGAATGTTCGTAAAGCTGCGGCTTGTAACCTTTTCCCATTCAATAGGAGCTGTCTGGCTTTCGGGAACAACATAGCGAATAGCCGTATCTACTTCCTCTACGGTGTAAGGTGTTTCGCCGCTGATTAGGACATTTTCAAATCTTGCCACACCGTTTTCATCGGTAACAGCATACTCATCAACGGGCAAGCCGCTAAGAGATATGCCATAAAGGTGGAACTTCACACCCTCCACAAGATTGTCCTCAGAGTTTTTGATAATCTCCAGACTGCCACGCTTCAAGGTGTTGTTAAAGGTTACGGTAGCAGTATGACCGCTTACAATCGTTACCCTTTGAACGCTCTGCGGCTCGTATCGGTCAATGGACTGCTCTGTAACGGTGTAAACCCCCGGCATTAGCTGAACATCTACCGTACCGTCTGTGCCTGTGGTAACGGTTTTATTTACACCGTTTCCAGAAATATTGAAGCTAATGCCAGACACAACACCGTCCTCAGAGGTCTTTTTAATCTGTCCTGTGCCGTAGGTTTCCGTGTCGATTTTAAGATAGAAATATACGGGGTCGGAAGCTCCAGAAACCATTGTCTGTTTACCAACACAGCCCCAGATAAGCATTTCTCCGCAATCGAGATTGACATTTTTCTGTGCCGATACTGTTACGGGAGAAGTAATCATCTTATCGCTCGTAAAAGTATATTTGTTGCCGCTTCTTGTTACGGAAATACCGCTTGCGGAAAACTTAATATCGGACAATGTGTTGTTGGTATCCTCAAGCGTCAGGATGTATTTCTTTGTATCGGGATTGTATTTGAGAGTGTAGGTGTCCGCATTGCTCTGGCTTCTTGCCGCAAAGCTCGGAATGGTATAGTGTTTTGACATCTGCGACAAAATCCAGTTGTAGCACTTCTCGGCGGGTCTGCCTTTCAGGGAATAGTAGTAAGTGTCCCCGTCAATCCCGTTTGCACTCTGGCGGTTTGAGGGGCTTGTGCGGAGCTGCTGCTGATATTCCCAGATAATTGTCTGGGTCGCAAAAGCATAATCATCTACATTTGTGCCTGCAACGGGAGAGGATTTACCCTCGTGCCAGCCGTACATCAAAGCCATCATAATACCGAACTGAGCGTCAGTCGGCAGGTTTTGAAAATACGAGCTGTTCTTTCCGCTTTTGGACACATAGGAATTGCCCGTGTTGAAATCAACGCCAGACTCCACGCAGTAAACCTGATGTGTTCCGCTATTATCTGTCATCAGATATTTTCGCTTGGCGTTACCTGCGTTAATGCTTTGCACGGTAATGTTGCCTTTACTGTCATAAACGATAAAGGAATAGGTCGCTTTGCTTCGGTAATACTCGCCGTCAGAGCCGACATAGTAATCGCCAAAGGAAGATGTGCAGCTTTTACCTTCCTCGCTCGTCCACGCAAAGGCAGACATCGGCAGAGCTGTTATCATCATCAGCAAGCAGAGAGCCGCCGACAGGATACGCCTGCCTTTCTTTGTAAACTTAGTTTTCATAGGCTGTTAAACCGTCCTTTCTTGATTTTGGGCATAAAAAATCCCTCTGTCTTTGAACAGAGGGAAAAGCCTGATAGCTGCTCACGCAAAGAGGAAATAAATCGAGTAGCTGCCGTTTCCTCTTGCTTCGCAATAAATATTAAAAGCTGTGATTTCATCAATTCCGTATGCGCCGAGATTTTCGACAGTATGGAATGTGATATAGCGTTCAAGGCTCTGCTTTAATGCTTCGCCCTGATTGTTCTGTGATGCCGTTACAGGTTTCCACCAAGTAGAATTACTCGGAGTGAGTGAGCTGTCTAAGGCAAGCCCCATATCCAGACCAATGCCGATACAATCTTCCTTGACCGTTTCAATGTCAAATTCATAATCATAGGCGGTTTTAGGCTTTGTATCTTCGGGGACTGTCTGCGGTGGTATCTCCGCAGGCGGCTCTGTTTTTTCTGGCTTTTCGACAGGAGCAGAGCTGCTTTCCGTTACCGCAGGTTTTGTTTCAGATACTTGATTTTTTCCTTGCGATACAGGCTCGTTCTGTTTTGAAGTTTCGCTTTCAACAGGCTCATACTCTGTAACTTTGGCATTGCTTTCAAGCTCAGTATCCGTTTTGGCGCTTTCACTTTCTTTACTTTCCGAAAAAAAACTGCTTTCTGTGCTTTCTGTTTCGGCGGCGGCTTCTGTTTCCGCTACAAACTCATAATTATCACTTTCTTTGGGAGCTGTTGAAACATCAGCACAGCCGCTTAATGTCAATATCAGCACAAATAGCATTGCAATCATCTTTTTTCGCATAGCATAGACCTCCTTTGCGGCTTCATTATACGAAAAACCTCAGAAGCTCTCAAAGGTAGAAAACCTTTCAAACAAAGAGTTTTGCATATATTCCTTTTTCGGATAGTCTTGGTAGTAAAAAAGGGGGTGAGGTGTGGAGAGGGGGAAGCCGAAAAAGCGGCTATCCACGAAAACGGGCAGACCTCGCCCTCGGTGTGCGGCTATCGTTCCTGAGCTTTGTTTCGCTGCAAGTGTCGGTTGTAAAACTCCAACGCCTTTACAACAAAATCCGCTTCCTGTCCTTTGGGAACAGATTTAGGAATGAGTTTGGTTATCCTCTCGTCACGGAAAGCAGGCTTTTCCCTTTGATTGGGTTTTTCTTCCTCCATAATGCTCTGGATAACCTCGCCTGTCAGCTTACCCTCCTGCATAAACTTCTTCATTTTGATAGCCTGTGCAAGCGACGGGGTAGCGTCGTTGTAGCTCATAGCTTCAAGCAAGGTGTATTGCTGTTCTTCGGTCAGATAAGAGATTTCAACAGCAGGACGAAAAGCAATCTGCCTTTCATCTACCATTTGCAGGATTTCGGGAACAAGCTCGGTCAAGCGGATAAAACGGAAAATCTGATTTTTACTTTCACCAACTTTGTCGGCAAGTTCATCGCTCGAAGTGGCAAACTCTAAATTATTACCCATTGGGGAATAATTTTCTTTCGTGGGTCTGCCTGCTTGTCGCTTCATCGCTTCAAGCCGCATTTTATAGGCAAAGGCTTTCTCACTCGGCAAAATCGTTGACCTCTGTAAATTGCTTTCTACCATTACAATAATGGCTTCATCACGGGTCAGCTCTTTAACCTCACATTTCAGCGTTTCAAGCCCCGCAAGTTCACAAGCCTTTTTTCGCCTGTGACCACTGATAAGCTCATACCGTCCGTCCTCTTTTAAGCGAACTGTCGCAGGGGTCATTACACCGTTTCGCTTGATACTCTCAACAAGTTGTTCCATATCTTCGTCCATCAAAACCTTGAACGGGTGGTCTGGAAACTCGTCAATCTCCGATATGGGAATATCCCGTATCTTGCTTAGCTTTGCTTCCTCACGGCTTTCGTCCGTCTGAAAAAGGTCATCGTATGCGGTCAGCTCGATTTTGGTTTCTCTGCTTCTCGCCAATCTCTGCCACCTCCTTTCCTAACTGCTCATAGGCTGCGGCAACCTTGCCGCTTTTGTCGTAAGCAAAAATACTTTTGCCTTCTGCGGTAGCTTCCACCGCACGGATAGAATGAGGTATCTCGGTATCAAATACCTTGATTTTCTTACCGTATGCACTTTTGACCGTTGCCGTAATTTCCTTAGAAATGTTGGTACGGGGCATTACCATAGTCATTAAGATACCGTCTATCCGCAGCTTTGGGTTGATTTGCCGCTTGACCATTGATACGGAGCGAAGCAAAAGCTCCAGACCTTTAGCCGAGAGATAGTGGGGCTGTGTCGGGATAATCACGCTGTCAGCCGCCGCCAGAGCATTGATGGTTATCATGCCTAAGCTCGGCATACAATCAATAAGCACATAATCGTAATTCTTTTTAACCTCATTGACATAGATTTTCAGCACACGCTCACGGCTCATTGCATTGATTAGCCTTACCTCAAAGCCCGACAGCTCAATGTTTGACGGAAGCAGGTCAACGCCCTCTCTGTAATGGATAATACCCTGTGAAGCATCAAGCGTTTTATCGTCTATGATGTTCTGCATCACAGTAGAGAGCGTTATGGGAATATCGTCTGGTCTGTTATAACCCAGAGCCATCGTGAGATTTGCCTGTGCATCGGCATCAATCAGCAGGACTTTTTTACCCTGCTGCACCAGACTTACACCCAGATTGACCGCTGTGGTTGTTTTTCCGACACCACCTTTCTGGTTAGTCAGAGCAATTACTTTGCAATTTGACATAGATGCGTCCTCCTTTCACATAGATTTAGCCACTTTGTCAAGGTGGCTATGTAAACAGTACCAGAGAACGCAAAAAAGCCGCCTACTCTTAAAATCAATAAGAATAAGCGGCTTTGTAATCTGCCTTAGACATATTCAATTTTCATTCTCTTGGTCGGTGCATTTATGACCTTAAAAATAAGCTCGTCAATACAATCCGTATATCTGCCTTGCTGAATAAGTTGATTTTTTAACTCTACAAGGCTATGTATCAAAAGTTTTCTTTCGTGGCTATCCAAATACAGATGATTAAATTTCTCTCTCATAAGCACACCTCCACATCTTTAGCTTCATTATATTTGAAAGCAGGGGAAAGGACAAATCTGCAAAAAGGTACAAAAATAAGCGTACCACTATTTCTAATGATACGCCTATCCTCATTAAATCACTTCAAAATGCTTCAACGCATCCTTTATCGCTTCCACTTTCTCCGCTGTCGGATGCTTCCTCGGCTGTTTCAATTCTTCTACCGCATTAGGAGCATCATACATTGGCAAGCCTAAATCTCTCTTTACCTCTGCGATATATGCGGTATGTACTTTGAAGCCGTATTTAGCTTCTATGTACTCCTTTATCATTTTGTAGGTCACTCGTTCCTTGGGCTTGTACTCTTCGGCTCTTTTAGCGATATTATCAAGCGGAACTTTTCCCTCACCCTCACCAAACTCAACTTTTACGTTGATATGTCCGTCTGGCTTTTTGTGGGAAAGCAGTACAACCGTCTCGTCGTGCTGACTGCGGAGATTGCGGACCTCTGTCGCCTTGGAATTCAATACCTCGGGTGTTACCTGAATCAATGCCATGATCATTTCCTCCTATTTATATTTTATAAATTTTAAACTTCAAATTCAGCTGTCTGCTTTTTCTGCGTTTTTCTCCAGCTCTTCTCTCACGCTTGCCTGATAGCTCTGCACCTCTGCGTTGATGTAGCCCAGAAAATGAACCGAATCAATATCCTCATGCTGGAACAGGAACATCGTTTCCGCATCGATATACCCCTCCGGGAACGGTTCGCCAATGTAGTCATACGTGGTGTTTGTCTGCTCGTCATGAACGATTGTGCCGATAATGAGCAATTTCCGTGTGGCGCCCTGCAGAGCGACCACGCTTCCGATCGGCAGCAGATCCTTATACATAATACATATCCTCCCTTACTGGTGTTTACCGGAACGCAAATTCCAGAATCTCATCCACATATTTTTTGCTTTGCTTATAGAAAGACTTCACATTTTTCGCCGCTTCGATCACGAAATTCGCCGTCGAATCAGCGTCCATGAACTTACTCCGGAGCCATTCATCCGGCTTGTACCATTTGAACTCATTCCCGATGACGTCGTCAAACGAGGTTTTGCCCCACACAAAGGAATATCCGGTCTTGCCCGTCAGATCCGTATTGAGCTTTCCGAACGACTTGAGCATTTTCTCCGTGCCTTTCAGGAGCGACACCATATCCAGTCCCGTATAGGCCAGCTCGCCGAATTTCTCACCGGCTTTCTTGTTTCCGAGCATTTCGCCCAGCTCTCCGCCATTCTTCTTCAGCAGATCCTTCAGGTAATTTGTTTTCCCCACCTCGTCGTACTCATCACGCGCAACATGGACTATATCCGCGCTTGCGCTTGCAATATCGTTTCCTGCGCTGGTAATGATACAGAGTGCAACCGGAATTCCCGCAACGGTGCTGCACGCGGCAACTGCTCCGGCGATTTTGACAATACTCTTGCCGATCTTGACCGCGCCCTTGCCGTATTCCACGACATCATACATGGTCCCGTGATTCTGATAGCTTTTCTTTGCCGCGCTGACGACGTTCGAAACAGAGGTTTTGACCGCGCTGCCAAAGTCCGAGACATCGTCCTTGAGCTTGGAGAACCACCCCTTCTTTTTGCTGACCACCGCCTGCTTGACGCCGTCGCACAGGGTTTCGGAGGTCCGAAGGCCAAACGTCTTTCCCAGCTCGTCCGCGCATTTCTGCCTGTCGATCCCCCGCAGCGCGACAGCCGGCAGCGTTGTGGCCGCGAGGCCCGCGCCAATGGCGTCGGCGGCTTCGCCAAGCCCTCTTGCTCTGTGGCCGAGCTTCTGGTCCGTCTGCGTGAAGCGGTCGCTTGCGGCAAGCAGCATCTGCGTCATTGCCTCCAGCTGGGTCTGCTCTGTCGTGCATCTGCGGGAAAGCGCCTCCAGCGACTGTCTGATCTGCTGCGTCGCCGCGATCTGCATATCCAGTCCGTTCAGGACGCTGGAAACATTCACGGCGACCGCGCGCATCGCACCCGACTGCTGTCTCAGCCGTGCCTGCGCCTGCTGGACGACTGCGGATTCAATTTTGATCTGCACCGGCACAACCTCCTTACCATTCGCCGCCTCCGCCGGAGCCCGCCCCGCCTGACGCGGACATGGACGCCTTTGTTCGTGCTTCTGCGGCTTCAAACTCATCTGCGGCCTTGCGGATCGTGTGCGCAAGACGCGACAGCTCATCCTGGATCTTTCGGATCTCGCGCAGCCGGCGCTCGGCTGCCTGATCGTATGTATCGGCGGCTTCTCCGGCCCACACGCCGGCAAGCTGCTGCCGGAGCGCCTGAATGCTCTGCGCGATCTGACTGCATTGCTGCTCGCTCTGTTCAAGCTGTCTTGCCTGCGCACGCGCATTTTCATAATCTATGCGGATCAGGCTCATTTCTGAAGCTCCTTTCCAAGGGTGTGTTTCAGGATGGTTCTATCTTACACTATGTAAAATAATTTGTCAATATGTTAATTCAAATACGTTGTAATATACAAAAACTGGCGCTGCAATTTGTTAAAAACAGCAAATTACTCCAACACAGCGCGGCCCTGCAGGCTTGCGCCGTCCCAGATCCCGCAGGACGCAAGCGTTCTGGACTCCGCAATGGGCGCTCCCTGGTCGTACAGGCGGATCGCAGTGCAGCTGCCGTAAACCTGCGGATACAGGGCGCGGAGCATTTCCAGAACACGCGCATTCACCGCCGCGACCGGCAGGAACGCCGGAAGCTCCACATCCAGCTGCTCGTCTCCGATGGTCAGGGTCACGATCACATTCTGACAGGCCTTCATTGCGGCGCGCCCTCCCGTACCAGCGCACGCAGCGTGCGCCGGATCTGCTCCGGCGTGCTCCTGCGGACGATCCAGTCCTCCGTCTCCTCCTCGCCGGGCTCCAGCCGGAGCAGCATATCGGAATCGTACACAAGACAAAGGCTTTCCAGCGTTCGCGTCTGCAAATGGACCGTGTTCACGCAGCAATAGCCGCACAGCAGTTCCAGACCGGCAAGCAGAAGCGCCGCCGCGTCCTCCGGCATTCCGGCTGCCAGCAGCTCTGCCCGGCCTGCGTCTGTGTCCTTCAGACAGTGCTGCAGCAGCTCGTTTGTAAGGCTCCAGTGCGTCTGCGCCTCAGGGGCTTCCTGCGCTTTGCAGCACTCCATCAGCCTTGCAAGCGCCAGCTCTTCTATTTCCCCGTCCGCAGCTCCGGTCAGGCTTGCCAGCTCGCCATCCTTTGTCAGCTGCGCCCAGCAGCTCCCCTGCCGGTACAATACGACGGACGGCTCCGCCTGTCCGCAGTTGACCGCATCGACAGTCAGATACAAGTCGCATTCCGCACAGATTTCAATGAGCCGCCGCAGATCGCCGCGCACGATCGCCGCGCCTTCAAATTGCCGCGTGATCGCGCCGCTCTGCTCCAGCTCCTCCAGGCAGACTTCATACGCCGCCCGGATCTCCTCGTGATCCATCATCATAAACGGGTCGCGCACGCCAAAAAGATGCTCCGCGCCCAATTCGGACGCCAGCACGACCAGCGCTCTGATCGAGAGCCTGCTCCGCTCCATTTTCTCTGCCTCCTCTATCTCCTCTATTTTTGTACTGCCTTCAGCTTGACCGCATGGCCATCCTGAACCAGATAGCCCATGCCGGCGCCTGCATCCTGTGACGCGGCGCTGTACGCCAGATCGGTCCGGGCAAACATATGCGCCTGCGCGCTTCCGCCAAGCAGAAGGGTCGTTTTTCCGGTCATTTCCATGGTGAAGCGCTCGCCCGAAGCGGACAGCTTTGTAATGTCCGCCGCGTTTCCGCTTACGATCACCGCGACGCGCAGCCCTTTGCCAAGGACCAGAATGCTGGCCAGCCGCCGCAGCGTCTGGTCGTTGAT
>ENA-OPSI01000641-OPSI01000641.1-human-gut-metagenome-genome-assembly--contig:-NODE-641-length-11794-cov-1.449783_pt1 | contig 11794 bp, 9 predicted proteins | sample MGYA00241806_ERZ501903 | MGnify/ENA primary metagenome ERZ501903 (study PRJEB25962, sample SAMEA2042439) | human gut metagenome | biome: human gut; feature: human-associated habitat; material: faeces...
CACGCGGAATGCTTCGCCGCGCATATCATTGGACGCCCTGCTGGAAATCTTGCGGGTGCAGACATTCATTACCCACTGGCTGGCTGCGGCCAGCAGCACCGAAATTCCCAGCAGCGCCAGATAGTACAGTACGCCGCGCAGGTCCACCTGCCCCGGGCCGAGGATGTTGTCGATGGCGCGCCCTGTGAACACCGGCCCAAGCAGGGTAAAAAGCACATACAGCAGCGCGCTGGCGCAAGATGCCGCAAACGCCGCGCGGTAGGGCCGCACGTAGGTGAGGATGCGTTTAACGGTTCTCCGTTTCATGCGCCCACCTCCTCTGTTACAATGCCCTGCGAACGGCAAATTTCTCGGTAAACCCCGCAGCTTTCCAAAAGCGCCTCATGGGTGCCGAAACCGCACTGCCGCCCGTCGTCCAGCACAAGGATGCGGTCCGCGTTTTTGATGGTGGACGCCCGCTGAGAGATCATCACGACCGTCATATTTTCCGTCTGCGCCCGCAGCGCGCGGCGCAGCGCCGCATCGGTGGCGTAGTCCAGAGCCGAGGCGGAATCATCCAAAACCAGGATATCCGGCTGCTTCGCCAGTGCCCGCGCGATGGTCAGGCGCTGCTTCTGGCCGCCGGAGAGGTTTTTGCCGCCTTCCTCTACGGGAGTATCCAGGCCGTCGGGCTTGCCGCGTACAAAATCGGAGCCCTGGGCCACCTCCAGAGCCTTCCACAGCGCGCTGTCCGGCGCGTTTTCCGCGCCCAGCTGCAAATTGCTGCGCACCGTGCCGCTGAACAGCTGCGCCGCCTGCGGCACAAGACCGATCTTGGCGTGCAGCCGCCGGGAGGTATATTCCCGCACATCCGTGCCGTCCACGCGCACCGCGCCGCCCGTCACGTCGTAGTCCCGCGTCAGCAGACGCACCAAAGTTGTTTTGCCGCAGCCCGTGCCGCCGATGATTCCCAGCGTCTGGCCCGGCTGTATGGAAAAGCTGACGCCCTCCACGGCGTCCTCGCCCGCGTCCGGATAAGCGAAACGCACGCTTTCAAACTCAATGCGCGGCGCACCGGGCTTCTCCGCGGCGCTTTGGCGCGGCTCCGGCATAGAGCTTTCCTGTGCCAGCACTTCGCTTACGCGCTTCGCGCTGGCCAGCGCCTTCGTGAGGATAACGATGATGTTCGCCAGAACGATGAGCGCCAGCAGCGTCTGCGTCATATAGTTCACCATGGCGATGATCTGGCCCTGCTCGATGCCTCCGTCCTGCGCAAACAGGCCCCCGAACCAGACGATGGCCACAATGGCAAGGTTTGCGATAACCGAAGTGATGGGGTTGAGCGCCGCCGAGAGCTTGCCCACGCGGATGGTAATGTCCGACAGCGTGTCTCCCGCCTGCTGGAACTGTTCAATCTCGCTGTCCTGCTTTGAAAAGGCACGAATGACCCGCGCTCCCTCCAGGTTTTCACCCGCAAGGCGGGAGATAACGTCCTGCTGGCGCTGGATACGGGTGTATTCAGGCAGGCTGCGGCTCATAACGCGGTACAGCACGAACACGATGAGCGGTGTAGAAAGCAGAAACACCAGCGCGATCTTCCAGTTGATGGTAAAGGCCATCACAATGGAGCCGACGGTAAGGAACGGCGCGCGGATGGCCAGGCGGATAAACATGTTCACACCCGTCTGCACCTGATTCACGTCGCTGGTGAGGCGCGTAATGAGCGAGTTCGTGCCCACAGAGCCATACTCGGCCTGGGACAGGCTGAACACATGGCGGAACAGGTCTTTGCGCAGGCTGCGGCCGAAGCCCTGTGCGCACACAGCCGCAAAATACTGGCACGTCAGCGCGCAGGCAAGGCCCACCGCACCCAGCCCAAGCATAAACAGGCCGTGCGTAACGACGTATTTCACGTCGCCGTTTTTAATGCCCACGTCGATGATATTTGCCATCAGCAGCGGCACAAACAGTTCCAGAACGGCCTCCGTCAGCTTGAACAAAGGCCCCAGAACGAGCTGCCTGCGGTAACCGTCAAAATAGCGGAACAGTGCTTTCAAACTTTCACATCCCTTTTCTCAGAAGCGGTTTTCATTCATAGTTATTTTATCACAGCATTGCCCATTTTCAAGGAATGGATATTCTTTTTTCCGAAATTGAGGAATCAGGCCGTTCTGCCGCGTTACGAGAACGACGTGTTTTCAGGCATACCGCAATGCACGGCGCCCCGCAGGGCAGGAAGGAGAGCGACAGATGTATAAAATACTGCTTGTGGAGGACGACCCCACCATTACCGAGGTGCTGGAGCGCCAGCTTGCAAAATGGGGCTATGAAGCATCTCATGTAACAGATTTCCAGCACGTTCTGGAAACGTTTGTTCAGCAAGCGCCCCACCTTGTTCTGCTGGACATTTCGCTTCCCTTTTACGACGGCTATCACTGGTGCGGCGAGATCCGCAAAATCAGCAAAACGCCCGTGCTGTTCATCTCCTCCGCCAGCGACAACATGAACCTTGTGATGGCGCTGAACATGGGCGGGGACGATTTCCTGGCCAAGCCCTTTGACCTGAACGTGGCCATTGCCAAAATCGAGGCGCTTCTGCGCCGCACATACGATTTCGGCGCCGGTGTAAACGCACTGGCCTGCCGCGGTGCGGTGCTGGATCTAAAAGACGCCTCGCTGCACTACAACGGCCAAAAGCTGGAGCTGACGAAAAACGAGTTCCGCATTTTGCAGCTTCTGTTCGAGCGCCGGGGCCGCACGGTTCCCAGGGAGGACATCATGCAGGCCTTGTGGGAAAGCGACAGCTTCATCGACGACAATACCCTCACGGTTAACGTGGCGCGCCTGCGTGCCCATCTGGCGGAAATCGGCCTGGAGGGGTTCATCCGCACACAGAAGGGCCTGGGTTACCTGGTGGATGAGACATGACGGGCGCACGGGAGCTTCTGCCTGTATTTTTCAGCTACTGCCGCCGCATGCTCCGGGCGTTCCTGCTGGTGGCGCTGGGCGGCGCCACGCTGTTCGTGGTGACCATTCTGTACCGCGCGCCGCTGGAGCTGCCCATATACACATGCTGCCTTGTAGGCGCTGTGGGAGCCGTGTTCTTCTTTTCCGGCTTTGCCCGGTATTACCGCCGGCATGCCGCGCTGCGCATGCTGCGTGCCCAGTGCGCCACCAAGCTGGCGGCGCTGCCTGCACCCCGGGATATTTTGGAGAAAGACTATGGCGATATCATTGCCGCTCTGGAGCGCAACCGTCTTTCTGCCGCGGCGGACGCCGCCCACCGCGAAGCCGATGCGACGGAATATTATACGCTTTGGTCCCACCAGATCAAAACCCCGCTGGCGGCCATGCGCCTTCTGCTGCAGGAAAGCCCGGATATCCCTGGCCGCAGCGCCTTTGCCCAGGAGCTGTTCAAGGCCGAACAGTATGTGGACATGGTGCTGGGCTATCTGCGCATCGGTTCTATCCATGCCGATCTCTCGCCACAGGAGGTCCCTTTGGAGGCCCTTGTGCGGGAGAGCGTAAAAAAGGTGTCCACTCTGTTCATCCATCAGAAAAGCACAACGCTGCAGATCAGCTCCCTGCCGGGCACGGTCCTCACGGATAAAAAATGGTTCTCCTTTGTGCTGGAACAGATCCTTACCAACGCGGCCAAGTACACGCCGCGCGGCACGGTGCGTGTGTATCTGGCCAAGGACTCGCCCGATACGCTGGTCGTCGAGGACACGGGCCTTGGCATCCGCGCAGAGGACCTGCCCCGTATTTTCGAGCGCGGCTTTACCGGCTACAACGGGCGCGGCGGCCAGCGCAGTACAGGGCTGGGCCTGTATCTGTGCCATGAGGTGCTGCAAAGGCTGGGGCACACGATCTCCATCCGCTCCGAGCCGGGAAAAGGGACGGCGGTGTGCATCTGCTTTGCCCGCGGCACGCTGGTGGTGGAGTAATCGCTTCGGCGCACGGCAGGCGTTCAGCGTCTGGCGCGCGCCGTTTTTGTCTGCTGCCGCAGGTGCGTTCCTTACGGTTTTGTAAGCCGGAACGCGCCAATCGTAAGCGTATGTTATGGCAGGCGTGGCGGACAGGATACTATAATGAAAGCACACCGGAGATCCGGAACGGCGCGGGCGGACATCCGGCGCTATTTTTTGAGGAGGCTGCTTTATGCCATTGCTTGAAGTTGAACACTTACAAAAGGTATATACCGCGCGCTTCGGCGCAGTACAGGTAGAGGCCCTGCGGGACGTGAATTTCACCGTGGAGGAGGGCGAATACGTCGCCATCATGGGCGAGAGCGGCAGCGGGAAAACCACTCTGCTGAACATCCTTGCCGCGCTGGACAAGCCCACCAGCGGCGCGGTGCGCCTTTCGGGCGGGGATATCACAAAAATCAAGGACAGCAAAATGTCCCAGTTCCGGCGTGAGCATCTGGGCTTCGTGTTCCAGGATTTCAACCTGCTGGATACGTTCAGCCTGCGGGACAATATCTTTCTTCCGCTTGTGCTCTCGCACAAGGGCCACGCTGAAATGGCCGCCCGCCTTGCGCCCATCGCGCGGCAGCTCGGCATTGAAGCTCTGCTGGACAAGTACCCTTACGAAGTCTCCGGCGGGCAGAAACAGCGCGCAGCCGTGGCCCGCGCGCTTATCACAAAGCCGGAGATTGTGCTGGCGGACGAGCCTACAGGCGCGCTGGATTCCAAGGCGACCACAAAGCTGCTGCGCATGTTCGGCGAGATCAACCGCGGCGGCCAGACCATATTGATGGTGACGCACTCCACGCGGGCGGCCAGCCATGCGGGCCGTGTGCTGTTCATCAAGGACGGCGTGGTGTTCCATCAGCTTTACCGCGGCAATATGACAAGCGACGAGATGTTCGCCAAGATCGGCGATACGCTCACCATGCTGACGACGGGAGGGGCGGACCGTGGCTAACGCGCTTTACCCCAAACTGGCGCTGACGAACCTTGGCAAAAACAAAAGCACCTACTTTCCCTATATGCTCACCAGTATCGTATGCATCATGACGTACTATATCATGCAGTCCATCGCCATGAACGAGGGGCTGATGGAGGTGCCCGGCGCCGCCATCGCCATGACCATCTTTTTTCTGGGCACGGGCATTATTGCTGTTTTCTGCATTGCGCTGATGTTCTACACCAACAGCTTTCTCATCAAGCGGCGCAAAAAGGAACTCGGCCTTTACTGTGTACTGGGCATGGAAAAGCGGCACGTTGCGCTGGTTTTGTTTTTTGAAACGCTGTTCACCGCAATTGCGTGTCTGGCGCTGGGGCTTGTGTTCGGCGTATTATTCTCAAAGCTGCTGTTCATGGCGCTGCTGTATCTGCTGGATTTCGCAACGCCGCTGGCGTTCTCCGTCTCGGTGCCGTCGCTCGTCACCACTGTGGTGCTGTTCGCGTGCATCTACGGCGCGACACTGCTGTACAACATGGTGCACATCCGCCTTGCCAACCCGGTGGAGCTGCTCCACGGCGGGCAGAAAGGCGAAAAAGAGCCAAAAACCTCCTGGCTTCTCACTTTTGTAGGCCTGGCCGCGCTGGCAGGCGGCTATTTTATCGCCGTATATTTCAAAAGCCCGCTGAATGCGCTTTTGCTGTTTTTTGTCGCTGTATTCCTCGTCATTCTGGGTACGTTCTGCCTGTTCACCGCCGGCAGCATTGCTCTGCTGAAAGCCCTGCGGCACCGCAGGAATTTCTATTACAGGCCCAACAACTTCATTGCCGTCTCCGGCATGATGTACCGCATGAAGCAGAACGCCGCCGGCCTTGCGGCCATCTGCATCCTTTCTACGATGGTGCTCGTCACGATCTCTACTACCGTAAGCCTGTACATGGGGCGCAATGACATGGTGACAAGCATGTACCCCAGAGAAATTTGCAGCAATTCTACCGCAGCGGAAAATGCGCCGGCGGTTCAGGATGCTTTTGCACAAAGCACCCGGGCGCTGGGCCTGGAAATCAAAAATCCCATCGCCGGCCGCAGCCGTAGCCTTAATGTGATTTCTGTCGACGGTTCCTACGAAGACGCGCCTGCTTCGGTGAGTTCCGGGGAGGTTGTTGCGGTCTCACTTGTCCCTCTTTCAGACTATAATTCTACTTTCGGCACAAACTTCCAGCTCGCTTCCGGCGAAGCCCTTGCCTATCCCACGGGAAACTTTGTGCTTTCGGATACCGTTACTCTCGGCGGGCAGGCTGTTCATATCGCACAGCGGCTGGACGAGAGCCCTTATATCGGCTCCGGCAACTACACCGCCATAACCGGCCTTATCCTCGTTGTTCCGGATGAAGAAGCCACTTCCCTGTACCGTGCCATGGGCGGAACGCAGGAACAGTTCGCTTACAGCGCCGCCTTCGACGTGGACGCCACGCCGGAGCAGATCGCCGCATTGCAGGAGGATCTATGGACGCGGCTTAACGGTATCTGCGGCATTTATGCCCGCTCCGAGCTATATACCGAGTGGAACGCCATGTACGGCAGCTTCCTGTTCCTTGGCATCTTCCTGGGGTGCCTGTTCCTGATGGCCACGGTGCTGATCATCTACTACAAACAAATCAGCGAGGGCTATGAGGATCACGACCGGTTCCGCATCATGCAGCAGGTGGGCATGAGCCGGAAAGAGGTCAAACGCGCCATCAACAAACAGATATTGCTGGTGTTTTTCCTGCCGCTGCTCATGGCTGCGCTGCATATGGTGTTCGCCTTTGAGATCATCTGCAACATGCTTCTTGTGTTCGGAATGGTGAACCGGCTTTTGTTCTTCGGCTGCACGGCCGTCACATTTCTCATTTTCGCCGCCGCGTATGTGGTGGTATACCGCATTACCGCGCGTACCTATTACCGCCTTGTGGAGGCGTGACGCCTCTTTGCTCCACTTCAAAACGAAAGGATGAAGCCCTCTATGAAAACCTTTGGAAAATGCATCCTCGCCCTGCTGGGCGTTGCCGTCCTGCTGTTCTGCATCGGCAAAATGAAAGCGCCCGACGAAGCGCTCGCATACCGGGAGCGCCGTCCGGATTAACGCCCGGAGCGGCAGCCGCAAAAAAGCGCCCCGCGCATCGGTCCGGTGTCCGTCCGGCCGTGCGCGGGGCGCTTTTGGGTCACTTGTGGTATTTTCCGCCGTGGTTGATGGAAAACGCGCGGTAAAGCTGCTCCAGCAGCATCACCCGCGCAAGCTGGTGCGGGAATGTCATTTTGCTCATGGAAAGCCGCAGAGACGCCGTCTGCTTTACGCTGTCCGCAAGCCCGTGGGACGAGCCGATCACGAACGCCACGTCCCCCGCGCCGCTGCCCGCGCGCTCGTCCAGATACGCGGCCAGCTCCTCGCTGGTTTTTTGTTTTCCTTCGACGCACAACGCCGCCAGGCTGCTGCCCTTGGGCACGGCCGTCAGAATGGCGCGCGCCTCTTTTTCCAGCGCCTTGCCGATGACGGCGGGCGAAGCGTTTTTTTCCGCAATGGGCTCCTCCGGCAGCTCCACGATGTTCAGCCTGCAATAGGCCGAAAGACGCTTTGCATATTCGGCGGCGGCCTTTGCGTAATAATCCGCGTTCAGCTTCCCCAGCGCGATGAGCGTAATGGTCTGCACAATGCTTCCCTCCTGTTATCCGGCGGCCGCCGCACGGCGCGCTTAAACGCTTAAAATTCAATGATGGGCGATACCTCGTGGCGGCGCGCCGCATTCACAACGCAGTCCCGCCCCGGCACAATGCCCGCGCCCAACAGCGCGGCGCGCACGCTTTCCAGCGCAAGCTCCGGGGTATTGTTCTCCTGGCTGATATGGCACAGCGCGAACCTTTCACATCCGTTTTCCAGCAGACGCACCAGCGTGGCCGCGTTCTCCTCATTGCACAGATGCCCGCGCTGGGACGCAATGCGCGTTTTCAGATAATATGGATACGGCCCCGTCATGAGCATATTATAATCATAATTGGCTTCCAGCGCCACCACATCCGCCAGCAAGAGGTTCGCCAGCACCTCGTCGCTCACATAGCCAAGGTCTGTTGCGACGCCTGCCACCCGGCCCAAAGGCGTGGTGATGCGGTAACCCCGGCAGGCCACAGAGTCGTGGCTCGTTTCAAAGCTCTGCACCGCAAAACCGCACACGTCCTCGGTGCGGCCGTCGATGTCTATCAATTCCGCGCCCGGCGGCACAAGGCCCCGGCAAGCCAGATAATCCAGCGTGGCCGCGCTGCCGTACACCGGCACAGGGTGATATTTTAAAAAGATGGCAAGACCGCTCACATGGTCCGAATGCTCGTGGGTGACAAGGATGCCGCCCAGGTCCGCCAGCGGCAGCCCCAACCCTTTCAGCGCGTTCTGCGTCATGCGGCAGCTCTTGCCCATATCCACCAGTAAGTAACGGCCGTTTTCCTCCACCAGGGCGCTATTGCCCGAGGAACCGGAATACAGCGTGGTAAAACGCGCCATGCGCAGCCTCCCTTTTAACATTCAAAAACGGAAGGAGCCGAAACGCTCCTTCCGTTCTGCTTTTTGTAAGCTTACAGCGCAGCCTGCCGCAGCACGCCCGCGGGCTTTTCCACCCGCTTGATGTCCGCGCCAAGCCCCCGCAGCTTTTCCACGATATCCTCGTAGCCGCGTTCGATGTGGCAGATCTCGTCCACTTCGGAAACGCCGTCCGCCGCCAGCGCCGCAACCACGAGTGCCGCGCCCGCGCGCAGGTCCGCCGCGCGCATGGGGGCCGGCAGCAGCTCCTGCACGCCCTCAATCACAGCCACGCGCCCGTCCACCTGGATGTTCGCGCCCATACGGGTCAGCTCATCCACATAACGAAAACGGTTTTCCCAAATCCCTTCGGTGATGATGGACGTCCCCTTTGCCAATGTGAGCAGCACGGTCATCAGCGGCTGCATATCGGTGGGGAAACCGGGATGCGGCATTGTTTTGATATTCAGCGGCTCCAGGTCGCCCGTGCGGTACACCCGCAGGGAATCGTCGAACTCCTCAACGGTGGCGCCCGCCTTTTCCAGCTTGCTGGTGATAGGTTCCAGATGCTTGGGGATGACATTTTTGATGAGTACGTTGCCGCCTGTGATCGTGGCGGCAACCATGTAGCTGCCCGCCTCGATCTGGTCCGGGATGATGGAATAGGTGCAGCCGTGCATCTGCTTGACGCCTCGGATCTTGATGACGTCGGTGCCCGCGCCGCGCACGTCCGCGCCCATCATGTTCAAAAAATTGGCAACGTCAACAATGTGGGGCTCTTTGGCCACGTTTTCCAGCACGGTCTGGCCCTCGGCCATCACAGCCGCCAGCATGGCGTTGATGGTGGCGCCCACCGAAACGGTATCGAAAAACACGTCCTCGCCGCGCAGGCTGTCGGACTCCACACTGATCATACCGTATTCCACCGAGTCCTTCGCGCCGAGGGCTACAAACGCCTTGAGGTGCTGGTCGATGGGGCGCGGGCCGAGATTACAGCCGCCGGGCATGGCCACGGTGGCTTTGCCGAAACGGCCCAGCAGCGCGCCCAGAAAATAATAAGAGGCGCGCATCTGGCGCGAAAGCTCGTTGGGCACACTTGTGGCGGGGGGGTGTGGTGTTTTGATCTCCAGCGTGTGCTTGTTGATGACGCGCACATGCGCGCCCATGGCGCTGAGGATGTCCACAGAGGCGCTGACGTCGCTGATATTGGGCAGGTTTTCGATCACACATTTACCGCCTGCAAGAATGGTGGCCGGCAGGATGGCGACCGCCGCATTTTTCGCGCCGCTGATCTCGACTTCGCCCACCAGCGGTTTACCGCCGTGAATGACAAACTTTTCCAATAGACGTACTCTCCTTTGAGCGTTCTTTATAGGATCGGGCCGAAAGGCCGCGCATAGAGCGCATGGTAACTCTTTTAGTATACACTAATTTTGCGCAGATTAAAAGCATAAATGCATATTCGACAGGATTTGGCACAAATTAACTGAACGTGCGGAAAGGCTCTGTCACAACCGCACTTATTATATCCATTTGCCGGGCTTTTTGCAACAAAAACGGCATGATTCGTCAATTTTTTGTCACCAATGTAAAGGCCGGGCGCTGTGCGCCCGGCCTTGTGTGTCCACGAACGGCACTCGGTCAATTCTCCGCGCGCCTACGCCGCCTAAGCGGGAAGCACGCCGGTGAATTGCGTGGTGCATCCTTAGGGCATGACATACCTTCGGGTATCTGTCCACTGGCCATTCACCTGAATCTCAAAATGGCAGTGGTTGCCCGTGGAATACCCTGTGGAACCCACGCGCGCGATAGGCTGGCCCTTCACTACATATTCACCCTGCTGCACCAGAAGCTCGGAGCAGTGCGCATACACAGTGGCAAAGCCGTTGCCATGGTCGATCTTGACAAATTTCCCGTACGTCCACCATGCCGTGCCGCGCGCGTCTGTCGCAACTTCCACCACGCCGTTATCCGCCGCAACAATGGTCGTACCGTAACGCGCCGTGATATCCGCACCGCGGTGATAGCGTGAGGCCCAGCGGCTGATGCCCTTATAATCCGGTACCGGCCAGGTGAATTCACCTGTCGCCGGGTCTCCCGCAGTGCCGCCGTATGGGTTATACGTGCCGTACCGCGTGATCTTCGGCACCGCCTCCACCAGCACGGTCGGCTCACGCGTCTGAATGCGCTGCACCTCCTGGCCGTCGATATAAACGACGTCCTCGTTTACTTCCTCCAGGCCCGGTGAAGCCTCCTGCTCCACCACTTCGCGGCCCCACTCCAGCTCGGGGTCATTGATGACCTGCGGCTCGGCCGCAGTTTCAACGGTGCGGGTCACATTCTGCACCGCCTGCACGCCCAGCATATCCCAGCCCACCAGGATATTGCCGTCGGAAAGCTCCACCGGAGCCGTTCCATGCAGGCGCGCCAGCAGATCGTCCAGTGTGACGATGGTGCTGGTGAAATACAGGCCCGGCTTAAGTTCCACCTTTTGCTGGAACTCCACGCGCCAGCTGTCGTCGTTCTCATGTCCTTCGTAAAGAGGCTCTTTCAGAGCCTCCAGCGCCTGTGTCAACGCGGCGGAATCCGCCGTAACGCCGATGAACTCCGTATTGACATAGACGCCTGTCGCCTCGCGGAATTCAGCAGATGACGTTTCGATGATGCGGTCCGTCAGTTCGCCTTGGGAATACAGCGCCGCCTGATCCACAATGGTGAGCGTATATTCCGGGCGCGCTTTCCAGTCCTCGCCCGTGTCCACATTCTGGATGCGGTCCAGAATATCCGCGTGCGCCGCATCATAAACGCTTTCGTTGGCAATGAAGCCCACGAATTCGCCGCGGAATTCCACCCGCAGCGCAAAAGTAGAGGACAGAACGCCATCCACGGTAACGAGCAGCACGCCCGGCGCGGCCGCGGGCAGCAGATACGCCAGACCGCGCAGGAGCAGGTGCTTGTACGCCAAAACGCCGCGGAAGAAATAGGCAAGGCCCTTGCCCGCCGGCGAGCCGCCGGCCTCCCGCTCTTCACGCACTACCTGGCGGATGTTGCGCAGCCCGCTGCGCATCTGCCGCCAAGGGGCGCGCAGATCCTCCCATACAGCGGCAAAAAACGGCCGCAGAATATTGGCGCCCAGCGCCAGCATCCAGCACACGCCGTGCCAGAGCGCCAGTACGGCGGCGCAGATATCCCGCCGGTGGGGATCGATGGTTCCAAAACCAGCTTTTTTTTGCATATTCATTCCTGTATGCAGCATATTGTAGGGGCCGATGCCCACATCGGCCCGTTCCGCAGCTGCGAATTCGCCAAAATCCTCTGTGGAACCGGTCTGCCCTGCCGGGCCGATGTGGGCATCGGCCC
>ENA-OPSI01000659-OPSI01000659.1-human-gut-metagenome-genome-assembly--contig:-NODE-659-length-11553-cov-1.927553_pt1 | contig 11553 bp, 16 predicted proteins | sample MGYA00241806_ERZ501903 | MGnify/ENA primary metagenome ERZ501903 (study PRJEB25962, sample SAMEA2042439) | human gut metagenome | biome: human gut; feature: human-associated habitat; material: faeces...
CGGCCCGACGCCAGGCGGTCCACGGCCGCCTGTGCCTCGTTGCGCGAGAGGTGACTCGGGATGCCCAGTCGCCTGCGCTTGCGGACCTTGTGCACGGATGCGCCCGCGTCCTCGCGCACGGTCATCGCCGCGACCCACTCGCCGCCGCGAGAGCGCTCCGCCCGCCACGCGCTCATGGGAGCAGCCCCGCCGCGATCGACGGGATGATGCCCGTGAGCAGCCCGACGAGCAGGATGCCCGCCGCCACCGGGTGCTCGCGGCAGCGCTCCTCGTCGCGCGCCAGCCGCTCCGGAGACGGGTTGACGAGGTCGACCAGGATGTCTTCGAACAGCCTCATGGAGGCACCTCCCTCAGCGCGCTTCACGGCGCATCGCGTACTCGGGTATCGCGGCGACCCGGATGAGCTTCTTGGACTTCCCGGTCGCGATGTGCGGGATGGGGTCGTCCACCCGGCTCGCCCAGGCGGACATGGTGTCGTAGCTCACGCCCGCGAGCTTCGCCGCCGCCTCAACGGTCACGTAGAGCGGCGTCTCCGGCGGCGCCGGCATGGGCGATACTGTGGTGATGGGCGTCATGGCTCCTCCTCGTACAGGTCCTCGACGGGCACGCGCAGCGCGCGGGCGACCTTGACCGCGCATCCGAGCTCCGCGTGGTAGAGGCCGTCCCGCTCCCACTTGGTGAGCATGCTGCGGGACACGCCGGCCTCCTTGGCGAGCCGGTACGCGGAGATCCCGCGCTGCCGGCGCAGCTTCGCCACCCTCGACCTCATAAGCCCTCCACAATTGCGTTTTCTTGTCCGGTCGGTCGTTCATAATCAGGAACGTGAAGAGCAGGCGGAAGGAGGTGAGCGACATGGCAGATAAACCGCTTTTCAAACCGGGCGAGGATAACCATCAGCCTGGCGAGTACCTCGAGGTCGGCCCGCGCGGCGGCGCGGTCGACCATCCCCGCCAGGTGACGATTACCCCTGGAGACAGGCTCCCACCGACGAGCGAGCAGGGTCATCGCTGGACCCCCGTCTCGGATAGGTAGCCGTCGATTCGCACGCGCCTGCGCGAGAGGCACCAGCTCCGGCCGAAGAGGTCGACCTGTATCCACGCCTCCGCCCAGGCGCTCCCGCCCTCGGCGTAGCGCGTGATGAGGTGCCTGATCCTGAAGGGCGAGGCACCGCGAGGCGCGTCATCCTCGATGTCGCTGCAGCACGGCTCGGGTTCCCACTCGTTGCGGCCCGCTTCGGCAGCGCTGAACTCGCATGACACGACCAGAATCTCGCAGAGGTCGCGATGGTGCTGCGACCAGAAGGCGCTGTCGGCTTCCTCGCGCGAGGTGGCCTCGATCTCCTCGAACTTGACGCCGAGCGGCGTCTTGTACGCGTATCTGAACAGCATCGCTACTCCTCCCCTCGCTCGCGGTCGGCTTCCTCGAGCCGCGCCCGGCAGAGAATGCGCTCGTGCGCCTCGCGCACGTCCCCTATGAATATCCAGGCGAGCAGCACGGCGGAAGCCACCATGAGGAGCACGATGGCCACCTCCGTCGCGCGCTCGTGGTAGAAGAAGGCCCATCCCAAGGCGATGGCGGCGGCGATGGCGACCACCGCCATGAGCGCCAGCAGCAGCGCCGCCTTGAGCCAGGCCCACAGCGTGGCGAGCACGGCCCTGATCCAGAAGGACACCTACACCACGTCCTTCCTGATCGCGAGCAGCGTGAAGGATGCGCCGAGCATCGCCGTGGCGGCGAACGGAGCCGCCGGGTGCGCGCCGCCCGCCCACATGCCCAGGGCGATGACCGCCGCCCCGTAGAGCGGTATGAGGAACGCGAAGCGCATCTACAGCACCCCCAGGCACCAGAGAGCGAGGAGGCACGCGGCTGCGCCGGCGATGAAGAAGCCTGCCGCCATTCCGGCGCTGATGCCTTTCTTCACCACGTCGGTACCGGTGGCCTTGGCGTGTTCGCGGAAGCTCCGCGCGTCCAAGATTGCCAGGTAAGCCCTCTCAAGCGCTCCGTCGATGTCCTTCGCTCCCGTGAAGATGTAGGGTGTCTTCGTCTCCTTCTTCTCGTAGGAGAGGTCTTCGCGCTCCGCCATCATTCCTCCTCCCCGGGCATCACGGCGAACCCGCACAGCTCGTCGAGCGTGCAGCCGAGCGCCTCGGCGATGGCGTACGCCTTGTCGGCACCGGGCGTGTAGTTGCCCCGCTCGTAGTTCCAGATCAGGTCGGGCGTGAGCCCAGCGCGCTCGGCGAGCTCGGTCTGGGACAGGTCGAGCGCCCGGCGGCGCGTGCGGATGTTAGACGCCAGGATGTCCAAGCTGAAAGCCATCTCGTCTCCTCAAATAGGTAAGATGTTCCATTTCTTAGCTTGAAGTATAGGGAATATTTTCCGTCTTGCAAGAGATTTCTACGGAAATTCTTGCCTATTCTCATAATGGCTTTTATGATTAGCGGCAATAAGTTCCAATTTTGAAGGGAGTGAGATGTGAAGCTCCAGCTAAAGAAACTCAGAAAAGAGAAAAAGATTACCCAAGGCGAGCTCTCATCACTCATCGAAGTTGACATAAAGACTGTCGGCAACTGGGAACGCGGCGAGACGATGATGAGCATCGAGCAGCTCTGCCGGTGCTGCGAGATCCTGGGCTCCACGCCGAACGAGATGACCGGCTGGTATATCGAGCACCCGGAAGACACGCCGGGAACGGCCCCTGACGCCGATCCCCGCCGCCAGTCGATGGTGGAGTCCTACGACGCGCTCACCGAGGACGGCAAGACGCTCGCCTCCGAGATGGTCGCCAGCGTCGCCCGCGACCCCCTCCGCCGCGCCGACGCGGCCGGCGCGGGGAGTGCTGGACCTCGCCCTGCGCCGGATAGCGAGGAGCTGAGGGAGACAGCATGAGCGACCCGATCATCGATACCATCCAAAGCGCCATCTCGGCTGCCAACAGGTATCCGTTCCTATTCATAGGCTCCGGCCTTTCGAAGCGGTACCTCGGCTCACCGAGTTGGGAACCGCTGCTGAGAGACATCTGCGTCAAGACCATCGGCGAAGACGCGTATATGAGGCTCAGGATCGCGGCCGCGACCGCAGCTAAGGCGGACGACACGGTTGCCGAGCTGCCGAGGCTCGCCGCCCTCATGGAAAGCCCTGTCAACGATTTCCTGCTCACCGACCCATCGTTCGAACAGTTCAGGGTAGAGAATCGCGAACGACTCCTTTCCGGCGGTTCGCCGATGAGGATGTTCGTATCCCAATCGCTTCCGAACGAGGTCGCGCATAAGGAAGAGGAGCTGTCCATACTCGCCGAAGCGGGGAAGGACAGGGTGTCCGGCGTCATCACGACGAATTACGACGACCTGTGCGAGCGGGTGTTCCCTGAGTTCAAGACCTACATCGGCGAGGACGGGCTGATATTCCGTGACCCGACCTTCGCCCGCGAGACGTACAAGATCCACGGGTCTTCGAGCGAGCCGGATTCCATCGTCATCACCGACTATGACTACGATCGGTTCTTCAAGAGGGGCCGGTACCTGGCAGCGAAACTCATGACCATATTCCTGGAATACCCGGTCATCTTCCTCGGGTACTCGATTGAGGACCCGAATATCCAGGCGATCCTCTCTGAGGTCATCGACTGCGTCGGTCCGAAAAGGCTCGAAGAACTAAAGAACCGCCTGGTGTTCGTCAAGTACGGAGATGGCGGCGCAAGCCCCGTCGGGACGTACACGGTCTCCGTCGGCAAGAGCTCCCTTACCATGGCCTGCGTCACAACGAGTGACTTTGCGCCCGTCTATGAGGCAATCAGGACGTCAAAGCGCTTGTACAGCACCCGCTTCATCAGGGAGATCCGAGGCGATATATACAAGCTCGCATCCCGAGTCGATCCACGGGCAAAGGTGGTCGTCGCTGGAGTTGACGCCGCGCTCGATTCCCTTCCCGACGACAAAGAGGTGGTCATCGGAATCGGCCTGGCCGCGGGAACCGGGAAGCCGATCACCGTCTCAGAGCTATACGAGGATTCGGTTCTCGATGACAAGCACTTCGACCCGGCGCTCGTTATCACCTACTACGCAGATCGCCTCCTCGCGCAAAACCCTGGCGGCTTACCGCTCTTCAAATATCTCTCATCCTTCGATGGCGAGCTGGGAGAGCGCGCAGCAAAATGGGCGGCCGAGCATCAGGGAGTAGGGTCCTATAGGAACGCCACCTTAAGCAAGTCCTTGCCGGGGCAAAGAGAGCGATTCTCATCATGCCTGAGCGTATCGGGAATGATCGATGAGCTTGGAAGGGAAAAGGCATTCAAGCATCTCTGGGTGCTTGAAGATGATGAAATAGACGTTTCCGACCTCGGAGGTTACCTCAAAGACCTGTTTATTAACGGAACTGGAGATATAGGTGCGCGCGAAGGCATGATCGCCAGTCCCGAGTTCAGAAGGATGGTCAGGATTTACGATTTGGTGAAGTATGGCGGGGCGTGCGCAAACAGGAAGTCCCCCGACCTTCCCCACTAGTGCGCCTCGACTCGCACCTGGTTTCAGTCAGGGGACCTTCTCCCAATTTCGCTCCGGAAAGACTCCGGTGCTCCGGTGAGCTAGAAGCCGACCGGCCTCTTTATTGTATCCGAAGCGCTCGGGATTTACACCGTTTGAGTTGTGGAGATTGACAAAAGCAAACCGCCCCTCCCCTCCAAGAGCTTGGCGGCGGAGGAGGAAAGGGGCTCAGATACCGATCCGTAGAACGGAAGGGCAAGGTGATTCTACCATGGCCGTCCGCAGGCTGAAGAACGGCAAATGGGTGGCCGACGTCACGGTCGGCAGGACATGGGATGGCTCGCGCGACCGCCGCGTCGTCACATGCGAGACGAAGGCCAAGGCGCAGAAGGCAGAGCGCGCCCTGCTTCTCGAGAAGGACCGCAGGCGCGGCAGGCTCACAGGCCGTATCACGTTCCGGGAGTTCGTCGACGAGGCCTACTGGCCGCAGAAGACCAGCCTCCGCGCGAACACCCGCCAGGGTTACGAGCGCGACCTGAGGCTGCGCTTGATCCCCGCGTTCGGGGACATGGACGTCGACAGCATCAACCGCTTCGCCATCCAGCGCATGATCTCCGCGTGCCCCACGCGCAAGACGGCCACCAACGCCAGGGAGACGCTCTCCTCGGTGCTGGGGCTCGCCGTCGAAATGGAGATGATACCGGTGAACCCTGCTGGGTTCCGCTACCAGTACCCTGATGCGAGCAATCTGCCTGATGACCACGACGGCGTGTGGCTCACGACGTTCGATGAGCATAGGCCGCTCCTCGAATACGTGGCCGAGCGCTACCCAGGCGAGCCCGAGGAGCGCATCGTCGTGCTCGGGCTCTGCGAGGGCCTGCGCAAGGTGGAGATCATGGGCCTCGACTGGGAGGACATCGACCTCGACGCCGCCGAGCTCACCGTGCGCCACAGCTACGGCCAGGGGAAGGGCGGGGCGCACCTCACCGAGCCGAAGACCCCGAAGGCGAAGCGGACGATACCCGTTTGGACGTACGCCCTATCGCGCATGAAGGCGTGGGGGCCGTCCTCCGGCCCGATCGTTGCCGGCAAGGACGGCGGGCGCATGAGCCCCGTCACCGCGGGGACGCGCATAAGGAAGATGGTCGCACGCGGAAGCTACGCCGATGGCGAGCCGCTCCCGGGCGTGACCATCAAGAGCATGCGGCACAGCTTCGCTACGGCATGCGTCAACGCAGGAGTGGAGGTGACGAAGCTGTCTGCTATCATGGGGCATGCCGACATCCGCACCACCGAGCGGTACTACGTGCGCCAGAAGATCTCAGACCTGCGCACCGCTGGAGATGCGATAGATTCGGCGCTGATGGCAAGAATTGGCATCTGATTTTACCGAATGCGCTGGTAAACCGCCTATATCGCAGGGGTTCGAATCCCCAGCTCTCCGCCAGCCGAATCGCAGAGCCCGTGTCCCTAGGGATACGGGCTTTTTGCTGCCGAATGCGGGGGTTCGAACCCCGAGAGGGCGCGGAGCTGAGGAAACGCGGGGCGTTTTCCAGCGGAGCGCGCAAGGTGCCGCAGGCGCCGCAGCGGCGGGCGGCGCGAAGCATCGCCTCGAATCCCCAGCTCTCCGCCAGCCAAACAAGACAAGCCCGGTTTCCTTTGGGAGCCGGGCTTCTTGCTATCGAGCGCGCCGGGTCGAGCGCGCTGGAATATGGCTAAACTCGCTACGGCAGTAGCGACCGATGCACAGCACTGAGCTCGTCGCGCGCCGTGATGCGCCACATATGGTAGACGCAGCGGCTAGCAAGGTAGTGAAAACCGTTATCTGTAAGAAGCACCGTCGCATCGGCAACCTGGCTTGCCGCCTCGGGGCTCGGAGGCACGGGAACACCCATCTGCTCGGCCCGAGCTGCCGCCTCGCGCAACGTCGGACGCTCCGAGCGGCCCATTTCCGCCAACAACTGCGAAAGCTCCTCATCGGCCATGGGAGTGATGTGTTCATCGCGCGGCACCAACCGATAGCACGCCATTGCCGTCTCACGATCCCCCAGCACCCAATAGGCGAAAGCAACACGATAAAAGAGGTACGCAATGGAACTTCGATCATAGGCAACGCGCAAGCCATTCTTGGCCACGTCGATAACCTCTTGGAAGCGCTCAAGCCGTGCAAGCACGTTCACCAGCATTGAATATGATTGCATCGAGGTCGTCGCCAGGTCGAGAAGCTTTCTAGCCTCGGGCAGCGCGCGCTCGAACGCCCCTGCGCCCATATACAGGTCGCAAAGTTCGTACCGAGCGAAGAACAGGGCATCGGGGGCACGGTTGATGCGCACGGAGCGGTCTTCTTCGAGCACGGGCAGAAGGATGCGCCCGAGATGGTTCTCGCAGAACCGCGTGATGATTGGTCGGTCGCTCATGAACTCCACAGCGGCGCACCGCGCCTCGAGCTCTTCGATGAGCTCCGTATAACCCCGCTCCGCGCGAGCAGGGTCAGACGGCGCAGACGCTCGCAGCTCGTTAAATCGGGCCATATATGGATCATCCGGTACCTCCATGACCTCGAGCTCGTCAATCGAATCGGCGAGCAGCAAATCCTGTAGGGCACGGGGCAACGGACGCACGTCCTCACGTGGAGCCGCCTGCAGAGTAGCCGGGATATCCCGCTGCATGCGTTCGGGAGTAACCGAACGAGATAACCGCTCCGTTGCCGTTTCGCATGAAAGCGGGGCACCGTCGAGCTCACTTGCAAGCGGCATAAGGTGCGTTGTGAACTCCGTACGGTCGAACGCAACGGAAAGCGAGGCGTCGCGCAGGGCGTCCCACTTCTCTACCACGCACCGCTTCATGCTCAAGCTCGACGAAAATGCTGCAGCAGCTAGCACCAGCACCATTCGATTGGCGTACTCGGTGGCATATCGAGCCCGTTCATCGTTGTCGATGGGCACCCATGCACCCTCGAGCACATCGAATCGTGATGCCGGCATACTCGAAGCTTGAGGCACACCGAACCGAACGCGAAGCTCACGAGCGGCACTATCGAAGCGGTAATCGTACTCAAGGCGCACAATGAGCCCCAAGCGCTCGCACGAAGAGGCGAAGCGCGTCCGCACGTCCCATTCCCCTCCAGGCCGCGCGGCGATATGCCCCGGCTGAATCCATGCATTTGCAGAAATCGCATCATCCATCAGCCGCTTGACCCACGATGTAATACCGGAGAACGCCGCCTGGTCGTAAGCGGAGCAAGCTTCTTCCGAGGGTGATGCGCTCGCTGCGCAATGCGCAAACCCCAGCATTCCCAGCACGCGATGCAGGCGGTTGATAGCCGCCTCAACCGCAAAGATGGCATCCGCTTCCCCCGCAGAAAAGGCCGTATGATCGAAGTTGATGTAATAGGCGTCCATGCGCTCGATATACGCGAGCGCAATCGAACTCCGCTGCATAAGCGTCCGGAGGAAATCGACATCAGTCTCGCCGAAAACGCGGCGCGCAAAGCGCTCGATGCCTGAGGACCGATCGTGTTCGCCTATCTGATACACCACGGCGTCGATGGCATCTGGAAGGGGCAGCCGGGAAAAGGCCCCCATGATGTCAACGGGCTCGTCGAGCGGATATGCCCTCATGTCGATAGAGATGGAAGGGCCTTTTCCTACATTCCGCCGCTCAGAATCAAACACGCAATACCGTAGGTACATCGATGCCATAAACGGACGATACGTTAGGCTGCGCGACGTGTTCCATGTCTCGGAGTCGCTCACCTCGCGCATGGTCCCTTTAAACGAGCCGCGATACTTGCTCAAGGGTTGTAGCGAAGCCCCTTCCCCGCGTATGAGCACCGTTCCAGAATACCCACGCTCGTCGGGTGTAACGGCGAAATCCGGGCACGCTGCGGGCGCAAGCGTGATGGGCTGATTCACAGGAAACACCGCGCCCTGGTCATCGATGTAGGCAAGGAACGAGATGCTCCGCGCGTTGTTGAACTTCACGACATAGCACGACCCGTGCGCCGGCATGGGAAAGGAGCTCCACACGACCCCGTACGTCGTACCCTCTTCCTGCCCAGGAAGCGAAGGCAGATGCTGACGCTGTGCCAAGACAGAAAGCTTGTAAACCTGTGTCTCCGATGCTTGTTCTGCCATGGCAACCTCCTCGCCTCACGGCCACCAAGGCGCGTGGGCACGGATGCCTCCCAAGATGGCTTGTCATCTTTCATTGTGAGCATATGGAACACGAAGCGATGCGACGTTTTCGTATCAGGTCGGTTTAAGCCGCCGAACGTATGCGCTAACAGAAAAGGGCGCTCCGAGGAGCGCCCTTCAATCTCAACTGGTGCGGCGTATAGGATTCGAACCTATGACGTTCTGATTCGTAGTCAGACCCTCTATCCAGCTGAGGTAACGCCGCAACGCGCTAACTATAATGGCATTCTCCCCCGGTTGCGTCAAGAGATTTTTTTAAAAAAGTTATCTCCTGCATGATGTTGCATTGTCAAAGTACGAAACTCGCTGGTAGATTACGCGGTACTCACGATAATGATTAGAATCGGCGCATATTCGGCACGCGCCCATCCCCTTTTCTATCGAACGATGGGGCGCTCGGATACCTCATACGCCACCCCTAAGCGCCGCATGAGGGCACGGATGCGTATAGATGCGTCGTATCCGCTGTATGCCGCCGCAAGCAAGTTGCTAAGTTGCTGCACGTCCTCTGCATGGAGATACTCCAGCATGGACGCGACGGCCCGCGGCGAAACGGTCACCTCTACTTCGTGCGGAGACTCCTCGAAGCACCACGCCGTAAGCGCGCCCTCGCTCATCTGGTGAATTACCAGCCCGCCCTCCTTCGTCGCCCTGCAGGAGATGCGCAGCGCCTCTTCATCTTCTTCGCTTTCGAACAGCAGAACCTCATCGTTGCCCTCGTGCCTCATAGCGTCCATCTCCTTTCTCCAGCTCCTTACCCTGGCTCCATTGTAAGGGCTGATAAGAACATTTGTTCGTGGAACTTTTGTTCGTATATTTGGGGGATGTCCGCGCGGTGTGCTATAGGAAAACGGGCCTCCGGCACACCTCGAGCAATCGAAGAATCGCGTCGTCTCTTACTAGGCATGCCCGGCTAGGAAAAACTCTTCGAATGAGCTACCTATCTATTGCTTTTCGCACGTGGCCTCCTGCCAAATCAGCCCCTCAACGACAAGCAACCTAAACCCCACAGCGATATCCAAGCTCATGGAGGCGATGAGCTGAGAAGCTCTCATCTAGGCTATTTCCCGTTTTCGAGCAGAGCGATGAATGCCAGATCCACAACAACAAGGCCGTATATCACGGCTATGGGGGCCCAGAGTGCCAGCAAGCCAGCAGCGGCGAGCAGCAACACGAGCCCAACCACGGAGGTTACGCCAACGCGTATGAAGGTCACTTCGACACCGTCAAGCGCTGCAACAAGCGAAAATCCCGTACCCAAGAGCACGGAAATGGCAACCTCCACCATCGTGAACGATCCCGGCGCACATGCATTCACCGAGAGCATGGTAATGAATGAGCACGCCTCGAGTATCCCAAGCGCCGGCAAGGCGTCGAGCACGGCGAGCACGAGGTTCGAAAGAGGAATCTGATCGCGAACGAGCGTTACTCGCATATCCTCACGAAACGCCAGAGAAAGCTCGCGCAAGAAAGATAGGGAGGCGAGCGCCATGAACATGCCGTATGCCCAAGCGACAATCACAACAGGCGAGGACGCGTGGGCAAGCGTCCATGCGCTCAGCGGCACGATAAGCACACCCATGGCAGCGATTCCCAGCAGGCTCTCGAACTGCCGCGCATGCGAAAGCGCAGCGCGCGTAATCGCCGCTGCGGGACCACTCGCAAGACGAAACGTCGGACGCAAGCGACGATGCGCGATACGGTAACGGCGGCGCAGCTCGCGATACTGATCGGGAGCCTGGAACGCAAGGCGTCGCACGCCAAAAAGCGCGGCATTCGCTGCCCCCTCCTCGATCGCACAGACCAGGTCGGCCCGATTTGCCCCGCACACAAGCGCAGCAGCGCTGCAAGCAACCGCAAGCGCAAAGACCCCCGCAGCCACCCCAGGAGCTGCAGCGTGCACACCATTTGCAGCGCTGAAGGCGTCGAGGGGAGCCCTCCATCCCGTGTCTGAAACAGCAAACGCGGTGCCTGCACACAGCAAAATTTCGAGCGCGAGGACACCTATGCTCCAAGCCGCTCGCCTGGGCCCGCGCTTTGCGAAAGCTAAGCGGGCATAGCCAGCGGCCCGCGCAGCCAGAAGAACCGCTGCGACGGCGCAAGCCACGGTGCTTGATAGCGCGAGCGCATGGAGCTGCATTCCAGCCGCAGCACAGCCGCTACACAAGAGCCAAGCGCCAAGCGAGGTTGCGAAACTGAACGCGAGCGTCCGCGGCATCGCATCGATCAGGGCAACGAGCCCGACGGAGCGAACATAAGGGACCAGAAGCCATAAGTCCGGACTGATAAGGCGCAGCGGAGAACGCCAGAGCGCCGAGACCGTCGAGCGAACGAGCACAGCCAGGAGAGCGAACACGAGCAACGCTCCCGTTATGTCAAGCAGAATTGCCCCGCCAAACGCATAGGCTTCCTCGACACTCGACACCGCAAACATCCAGGCGCTCGCCGTCCACGCCCCAAGCAGCACGAGGAGATATAGGTAGTGCAGCTTGTCGATGAGATCGGCCTTGGACTCGATGTCCGCGCCAAACATGTAACCCCAATAAGCGCAGGCACTTCGTATGTGGCGAACCTTGAGCCACACCAACAGCGATATCTCATGCATGAGAGCCCCCATCGCCCACAGCAGTCGCGCAAGGCCCCGCATCTCCACCGGGGCACGGCCCCGCGTCGCGCGTGCCTGACTTCCCGTCGCAACCGTCCGGGCCCGCGTCGAGCTCGACCGGGCCTGCATCGCGCGCGCCCGGGCCTGAGGCTCCTCCCGCGACCACGCTGTCATGCGCGTCGACTTCACGCAGGCGGCCGTCGCGCAGGTCGTACACCACATCCGGCGCGACACCAGGTAGCTCGTGATGGCAGCTCAAGAGCACGGCCGCCCC
>ENA-OPSI01000670-OPSI01000670.1-human-gut-metagenome-genome-assembly--contig:-NODE-670-length-11446-cov-1.464226_pt1 | contig 11446 bp, 14 predicted proteins | sample MGYA00241806_ERZ501903 | MGnify/ENA primary metagenome ERZ501903 (study PRJEB25962, sample SAMEA2042439) | human gut metagenome | biome: human gut; feature: human-associated habitat; material: faeces...
CGCCAATGCGGGCAGCGCCAGCAGCCACAGCGCCTGCACCGGCAGCTGCCACGAATCCGCCCCCGCGGCCGCCGGTCCCGCCGTGTCCGGCCGGGCCCCGCCCGGCTCCTCTTCGGAGCGTTCTGTTCCCGGCGCGCGGTCCGGGCCGTTCACCGCAGGGTCTGCTCCCTGTTCCTTTCGTCCTTCCGTTTCGGATGACGCAGTGTCGCGGGAGGCGGCATTGCTTTCCCCGTTCTCCGGCACGCCTTCACCGGAAAGCAATGCCTCCGGCAGCACACTGGTTTCGCGCGCAAAACCCGGCGTCGCTTCCAAAGGCAGCCAGCCGAAGCCGTCCAGATAATATTCCACCCATGCATGGGCGTCGCTGTCCGGCACATCGGCCCTGCCGCCCTGTACAACAGCGACATAACCGCTCACATACCGTGCCGGGATATCCAGCGCGCGCAGCATAACCGCTGCTGCCGAGGCAAAATGCACGCAGTAACCCTGGCGGGACTGCGTCAGAAAATGCAGCACAAAGTCTTCATCCCGCGGCTGGACAGGCGTATCCAGACTGTACTGGGCCGCACTTCCGATGTATTGCGCCACCTGCCGGGCTGTTTCTTCCGTGCCGCCGTCGGTGCGGATGCCCGCCCTCGCCGCCAGCGCCTGCATTGCCTGCGCCGTATCCGCGGGCAGCGCGGTATATTCCCGATAGACGGCCTCTCTATAAAAGCGTTCCGGCTGTTCCAGCTCCGGCAGCAGCGGCAGTTCCAAATGGATCCGTTGTTCCCTCCATTCCATCCGGCGGTACGCCCGCCAGCCAATATTCGCCGTAAAATTCCGTTGTCCAGCTCTGCGTGTCCAAATCATGCGTCACACTGCCATCGGAAACATATGTCATCCCCGGCACAGCCAAAGGATAGTACGGCAGATAGCACAGATCCGTACCATCTCCGACGCTTGTCACCGTCATCTGCTCGCCTTCGCCGCCCAGCGCCCACAGGTTCAGAGCGGGCAACTGCAGCGGGTGCGGCGCAGGCTCTGTGCCCTCCGCCGCAAGCTGCACCGCACCCAGGCTGCAATCCTTCCATGCACGGCCCGTATAATCACCGGCGGACGCGCCGCGCAGATAAAACACACCGTCAATTCCGCATTCCACCCGCAGCACTGTACGGCCTGTGTAAACACGGGGGCCTGCTGTCTCCAGCCGCAGTCCGCCGCCGGAGGATGCACGCCACGGCAATGCAGACGGCGTATTTCCCTGCACCAGAGCGATCACGTCCCGTTGCATCCTGCCCGCCCAGGACGGCCGGATAAAGTCTCTGTCCGGCAGAAAAATCTGCAGCCCCAGCAGCAGCGCCAGAGCGGGCGCCAACAGGCCCCAGGTAACACGGCCGGCCTGCGCCGGGCTGGAGCGCCGCAGCGCATGTGTCAGCAGCAGCAGCGTCCAAAACAACAGGCACATCAGCTGCGGAACGGGCGCGGCAGCCTGCGTTACTACCAGCGGCAGGCAAAACGGCGGCACTGTCAGCGCGGCCGAAAACAAAGCCGAACGCTGCCACAGCAGAGCCGCGCCCAGCAACCCCGCCGAAATCGCCGCATAAGCACAAAAAAATATTGTCAGGGAACGGTTTTCCAACGTCATTGGCACATCGGAAAACCACACGGGGACCGCCGGAAAATATGCATGGTACGCCTGTGTGATATTCTGTGCAGTCAAAACCGCACCGCGCAGGGCGTTTTCCCCTGCGGACGCCAGGAGCGCCGCTCCCAGCAGCAGCGCAGGAAGGCGCAGCAGGCGCGCCGCACGCAGCGGCAGCGCTAAAAACCATACAACAGCCGGAACCGCCGCACAGCTCAGCGCTACCGCTCCGCGCCCAACCGGCAGGTCAAAGCCTGTGACAACGGCAAATACCGTTCCTCCCACGCCCAGCCACAACAACAAAAGGCTGGAAAGCGCGCTCCACAACGGCGCTTTTCTTGGAGCGTTGTGCCGGTCTGTCCTGCGCCAAAAGGGCGTCCCGGCTTTTCCGGCGCCGGCGTGCCCCGGGGCAAGGCGGGTATGCCGCCCCGCAGCAGAAAGCGAAATACCGGGCGTCTTTCGCCGTTTATCCCGCATCATCCGCCGCCTCCTTTTCCGCGCGCAGGGTATAGCTCCATTCCGCCTGCGGCGGCGCCCAACCCGGCGCCCAGCCGTCCGCACCGTCCGCCGGTTCAGCCAAAAGACGGTACAGCAGCGCATCCAACTGCCCGGCCTCATCCACCAGCGCCGTGTGCACCACGCCGTTCTCACCGGGCCACAACACAGTGTGAGACACTCCCTGCTGCGTCAGACGCGCGGACAACCAGCACAAATGCTCCAATACCCGGTCCAGCGCGTCAGGGCCGCCCCGCCTCTCCACCAGCAGAAGGGCGCGCGCCCGGCAGGGCACCAGCGCCTCCCGGACGATCATCTCTCCTGTTTTTGCCGTCAGCTTCCAGTGAACCGTGCGCATAGGGTCTCCCGGGCGGTAGGGCCGCAGCTCATGCTCCTCGGCATACGCGCCCACCCGGGGCTTCATCGGTCCGCCGGATACGGCCCCCGGCAGCGGCGGCTCCGGCGAAAGGGCAACGGGCCGCGGCCGCACGGTGACAATGACCGCGCCCGGCCTGCGCACAGGCAGGCGGAACAGGCCCAGATAATCATATACCCACGCACGCCGCACGCTGCACCGCAGTGCCGCGCAGTGCGCAGTGTCCAGCTCCCATTCCGCAGGAGCCTCCCCGCGCAAGTGAAGCCACCGCGCACAGTCCTGGCCCGGATGCGTCCGGTCCTCCACCGAAATACGTACTTCCATACGCGCGGCAGGCATCCATCCCAGCATATATACCTGTAAAACACAGGTTTTTTCCCGCTCTACCGCCGCGGGCGCGTGCAGCACGATACCCGCTGTCAGCATCGCCGGAAGGCTTACCACAAGGGAAAACAAAGGCAGGCAGACGGCCAGCATCAGAACATACCATGCCAATTGGCCGAAATAAAAGCAATAAAACAGCACGGCCCCGCCCAGCGCCAACCCATAGACCGCGCGCGCCGCCCACACCCTCATTTGAGCTGCGGCGCGCTTATACTGCGCATCAGATCGTCCAGCAGCGCGTCCACATCCCTTGTCTGCGGCGTGGGGATCAACCGGTGTGCCACCGTACAGTGAAAGATGCGCCGCACATCCGCAGGTGTGACATAATCCGCGCCCCGGGCAAGCGCCGCGGCCTTTGCCATAGCGGCCACAGCCAGTGTGGCGCGCGGGCTCGCCCCCTGTACCAGTTCCGGCAAGGTCCTTGTTCCCGCCACGAGCCGTACAATATAGTCCAGTACTTCGTCGCTCACATAGACCTGGTCTGTCTGTGCGCGCAGCGCCGCCAGCCCGGCCTTGTCCAGAGCCTGCTGCACGCCATCCAGGGGGTTGCCCTTCTGTTTCCGGCGCAGCATGCGCAGCTCATCCTGCGGTTCCGGGTATCCGAGGGACAACTTCACCATAAACCGGTCCAGCTGGGAATCCGGCAAAAGCTGCGTCCCCGACGCTCCGGCGGGATTCTGTGTTGCAATAACGATAAAAGGGCGGGGCAGCGCATGCGTTACGCCGTCCACGGTCACTTGCCCCTCCTCCATGGCCTCCAACAGTGCGGCCTGTGTGCGGCTGGTCGCACGGTTCAGCTCATCGGCCAGGAACAGGTTGCACAGCACGGCGCCGGGCTGGTATTCCATTTTCCCCACAGCTTTGTTGTAAAGAGAGAAACCCGTCACATCTGAGGGCAGTACGTCCGGCGTGAACTGCATACGGTTATAGCGCAGGCCCAGCGCCTTGGAAAAAGCCAGCGCCATCGTTGTCTTACCCACGCCTGGCACATCCTCCAGCAAAATATGGCCGTCCGCAAGGATGGCCAGCACTGCACGCAGCAGCACCGCATCCTTACCCACCACAGCCTTTTTTACTTCGTCCATTACCTTGCCAATGCCCGCCATATCCGCACTTCCCCGCTCCCGATTTTCTACATTTTATCATAAAACGACAGCCCCCGCCACCGCAGGGGCCATTGCTGCCTGTCCAAACATGTAAAAGTTTTCGCACCGCAGCGCGCAAAGGCAAAATATTGCAGGATGGTAAAGGCTGTATATCCGCCGTGCAGCAATATTTGAAAAATAACCGCAGGCTATTTTTCAGGCCATGCGGGCCGTCCCCGGCCCGCGGCCATCGGGATAAGCTTTTTTATTGCGGGGCAATAAAAAATGGCCTGCGGCCGCTCCGGCCCATATGGCCGTCAGGACGGGGCTTTTATTGCGCAGTCATAACCACCAGCTAAGCTGGTGGCTTGAGTAGGCTCTATAAGAGCCTATTACCGACAAGCGTCTTAAGACGCACTGAAATTTATTTCGCTTGCATAACTTGCCCCACAGCCCGTAAATGGGCGATTGCTGTTCTAACGGAAGCTTTCTATTATTGAAAGCTTTCTGTTAGCAGCTCGCTTCGCTCGATGCTTGAAGCTAAAGCTTTTTACGGGACACCTCCACCGGCAGAGCCGGTGGTTTCCGTAATCAATAAAAACATCCCCCGTGCCGATTTCCTGCACGGGGGATGTTTTAAACAGAACTTAAACCAGTTCGATGATCGCCATTTCGGCGGCGTCGCCGCGGCGCACACCAGTCTTGATGATACGGGTGTAACCGCCGTCGCGGTCGGCGTATTTCGGGCCGATCTCGTCGATGACCTTCTTTGCCACGCTCTCTTTCGTGATGAAGCCGTACACCTGACGCTTCGCATGCAGGTCTTCACGCTTGCCGAGGGTCACCATCTTCTCCGCCATCGCGCGCACTTCCTTTGCACGCGTCGCCGTGGTCTCGATCTTGCCTGTCTCAAACAGGAAAGTCACCATAGCGCGGAGCATCGCCTTGCGGTGGTCGCTGGTTCTGCCAAGTTTTCTTGTACCGGGCATCCCATTTCACTCCTTTGCAGTTTACTCGTCGTCTTTTGTAAGGGTAAAGCCGAGGGAATCCAGTTTCGCCATAACTTCCTCCAGGCTCTTGCGGCCGAGGTTGCGCACTTTCATCATCTCGTCTTCGGATTTGTTGATCAGGTCTTCCACGGTATTGATGCCGGCGCGCTTCAGGCAGTTGAAGGAACGCACGGAAAGGTCCAGCTCCTCAATGGTCATCTCGAGAGCCTTTTCCTTGCCCTTGTCGTCCTTTTCCACCATGATCTCGGCGTCCATCGCCTCCTGCGAAAGCGTGACGAACAGGTTCAGATGCTCGGTCATGATGCGCGCGGCAAGGCTCACGGCCTCCTTCGCGCTGATCGTGCCGTCCGTCCAGACCTCAAGCGTCAGCTTGTCGTAGTCGGTGATCTGGCCCACGCGGGTGTTCTCCACCGTGTAATTCACCTTGAGTACAGGGGTATAGATGCTGTCGACAGGCAGAGCGTTCAGGGAAGCCTGCTCCGCAGCCTGCTTGTTGCGTTCCGCCGGGACATAACCGCGGCCCTTGTCGAACACAAGCTCCATGATGAGCTTCGCGCCGTCCGCCAGGGTCGCAATGTGCCAATCAGGGTTCAGCACCTCGATCTCCGCATCCTGCTGGATGCTGCCGGCAGTTACCTCGCCCTCACCGCTCGCTTCGATGCGAACGGTTTTCGGGGTATCGGAATAAAGCTTTGCGGTGATGCCTTTGACGTTCAGGACGATCTCGGTAACGTCTTCCTTCACGCCCTCGATCGTGGAGAACTCATGGACTACCCCGTCGATTTTAATGCTGGTGACTGCCACGCCCGGCAGGCTGGAAAGCAGCACACGCCGCAGGCTGTTGCCCAAGGTGGTACCGAAACCGCGCTCCAGCGGCTCCACGACGAATTTGCCGTAACGGCCGTCTGCGGAAAGGCTGGCGGTATCGATCTTGGGTCTCTCAATCTCCATCATTCTAAAACCCTCCTTAGTTCAGGCAGGCGGCGGCACGCCGCCTGCCAAAATGTTCGCATACGGTGATGAGGATCACGGGGATTATTTGGAGTACAGCTCGACGATGAGGTGCTCCTCGATGTCGAAATCGATGTCGGCACGCTCGGGCAGCTTCGTGACGTTGACAGTCATCTTCTCAGCGTCCTTGTCCAGCCACGCAGGCACGGGGCGGGCGCTGTTCTTCTCGATGCACTCTTTGATCTTGTCGCAGTCCGTGGTGCGGACGGCGACCTTGTCGCCCTCTTTCACGAGGTAGGAGGGGATGTTCACGGTCTGGCCGTTCACGGTAAAGTGACGGTGCAGCACCAGCTGGCGGGCTTCCTTGCGGCTCATCGCAAAGCCCGCGCGGTAGACGATATTGTCCAGTCTGCTTTCAAGGATCCTAAGCAGATTCTCACCGGTGATGCCGGATTTGCGCTCGGCCATTTCAAAGTAATGGGCGAACTGGCTCTCCAGAACACCGTAATAGCGTTTTGCTTTCTGTTTCGCGCGCAGCTGCAGGCCGTATTCAGAGACCTTCTTACGGGCCTGGTTCTGGCCGTGCTGGCCCGGCACGAAGCTGCGGCGGGCGAGCGCGCATTTGTCGGAGTAGCAGCGGTCGCCCTTCAGGAAGAGCTTCTGGTTCTCACGACGGCACTGGCGGCAAACTGCGCCTGTATATCTTGCCATTGTTTTTCCTCCTTCAATTAAATGCGGCGGCGCTTGGGCGGGCGGCAGCCGTTATGCGGAATGGGGGTAACGTCCTTGATCATATTTACCTCCAAGCCGGTGGCCTGCAAAGCACGGATAGCGGCTTCACGGCCGGAACCAGGGCCCTTCACATACACTTCCACGGACTTCATGCCATGCTCCATCGCAAGGCGGGCGGCCGTCTCGGCAGCAGTCTGCGCGGCAAACGGCGTGCTCTTGCGGGAACCGCGGAAGCCCAGGCCGCCTGCGCTGGCCCAAGACACGGCATTGCCCTGCACGTCCGTAATGGTAACAATGGTGTTATTGAATGTGCTCTGGATATGCGCGCAGCCACGTTCAATATTTTTGCGCTCGCGGCGTTTGCCACGCACGGGGGCGCCTTTTTTAGCAGCGGCTTTTGTTGCCATCTAACTGTCCTCCTTGTTGGATTACTTCTTCTTGTTGGCTACAGTGCGCTTCGGACCTTTGCGGGTACGGGCGTTCGTTTTGGAACGCTGGCCGCGCACGGGCAATCCCTTGCGGTGACGCGTGCCGCGGTAGCACTGGATCTCGACAAGGCGTTTGATGTCGAGCGCGGTGTTACGGCGCAGGTCGCCCTCAACGGTGAAGTTTTTATCAATGTAGTCACGGATAAGCGCTTCTTCGTCCTTGGTCAGGTCCTTCACTCGGGTATCGGGATTGATCTTCGTGGCGGCGAGGATCTCGTCCGCAGCACTGCGGCCAATGCCGTAGATATAAGTGAGGCCAATTTCGACTCGCTTTTCCTTGGGCAAGTCAACTCCGGCGATACGTGCCATGGTTTTAGCACCTCCTGATTTATTTATCCCCTTGGTGGATCATGCCGCAGAAGGCCGGCGGGATAAGAACGTCCTTGTGCGGCTGGAATGCTGTTTGTCGATTAACCCTGGCGCTGTTTGTGCTTCGGGTTCTGGCAAATCACCATGACGCGGCCTTTGCGCTTGATGACTTTGCACTTTTCGCAAATCGGTTTCACGGAAGGTTTCACCTTCATACTTGGTACCTCCTTCAAGCTGCGCCCTGAATGGTTACTTCGAGCGCCATGTGATGCGGCCCTTCGTCAAATCGTAGGGGCTCATCTCAAGTGTGACTTTGTCTCCCGGCAGGATGCGGATGAAGTTCATGCGCAGCTTGCCGGAAATGTGTGCCAGCAGGCGGTGCCCGCCCTGGATCTCCACAAGGAACATCGCATTGGGCATGGCCTCTACCACGACACCTTCTACTTCGATGACGTCTTCTTTGGACAAGCTTCTACACCCTCCTTGGCTGTGTGAGGATGACCGGCCCGTTCGGCGTGATGGCGATCGTATGCTCAAAATGAGCCGCGAGGCCGCCGTCAACGGTCTTGGTCGTCCATCCGTCTGACATGGTTTTTACGACGTGGCTTTTTTCGTTTACCATCGGTTCGATGGCAAGCACCATCCCGTTCACGAGGCGCGGCCCGCGCCCCGCCGTGCCGAAGTTCGGCACCTCCGGGTCTTCGTGCAGCTCGCGGCCCACGCCGTGGCCGACGTAGGTGCGCACGACGGAAAAGCCGGCGTCCTCCACGTACTGCTGCACCGCCGCGCTGATGTCGCCCACACGGTTGCCTGTCTGCGCGGCCGAAATGCCGCGCATCAGCGCCTCCTTCGTAACGTCCATCAAGCGCTGCGCCGTTTCGGAAACTTCGCCGCACGCGAACGTGGCGGCGTTGTCGCCGTTCCAGCCATGGACGGCGGCGCCTGTGTCGATGCTGACGATATCGCCTTCGTGCAGCACGATGCCATGGGACGGAATGCCGTGGATAACGACGTCGTTCACAGAGATGCATGCGCTGCCCGGGAAACCGCCCAGGCCCTTGAAATTGGGCCGGGCTCCCTGGCTGACGATATAATCGTAAATGATCTTGTCGATCTGAGCCGTCGTAACGCCCGGCTTGACGGCCTCGCCGCCCAGCCGCAGCGCCTCTGCCGAAATCTGGCAGGCCGGCTTCATGGCCTCGACTTCTTTTGCTGTTTTAACGAGGATCACAGGCTGACCCCCAGCTTCTCAAGCAGGAGCCTTGTGGTATCGGCCACTTCTTCCTGCCCTTCCACCACCACCAGCTTGCCCCGTTCGCGGTAAAAATCCACCAGCGGCTCGGTAAGCTCGTGATAGACCTTCAGGCGTTCGAGAATGGTGGCCGGCTCGTCGTCCTTGCGCACGATCAGCGCGCCGCCGCAGCGGTCACACACATCGGGCTTGACGGACGGCTTGGCCGTGGTGTGGTAGCTCGCCCCGCAGGCCGAGCACACCCGGCGGCCGGACAGCCGCTGGATGATACGCTCGTCCGAAACTTCGATGTCCACGACCTTGTCGATGCCGACGCCCATCTCCTCGAGGGCCTCGGCCTGCGCCACGGTGCGGGGCACGCCGTCCAGAATAAAGCCGTTTTTACAGTCGTCCTGCGCGAGGCGTTCTTTGATGATGCCGATGATCACGTCGTCGGGGACAAGCGCGCCGGAATCGATAAAGGCCTTGGCTTTCACGCCCATCTCGGTTTCGTTTTTCATCGCTTCACGAAGAATGTTACCGGTGCTGATGGCCGGGATGTTCAGCTTGTCGCATACGATCTCGGCCTGCGTGCCCTTACCGGCGCCGGGCGCGCCTAAAAGGATCAGTTTCATAATGCCTTTCCCCCTTCAACAGTTTGCCGTGCTCATTCAAGGAAACCCTTGTGATGGCGCATCAGCATGTAAGATTCAAGGCTGCGGGACGTATCCAGCGCAACGCCGACAACAATCAGCAGGCTGGTGCCGCCCAGGGAGATGTTTACGCCCGTAACCGTTCCCAGCACAATGGGAAGGACCGCCACGATGCCCAGGAATACGGCGCCGATGAAGGTGATCTTGCCCAGCACCTTGGTGATGAAATCACTGGTCGGCTTACCGGGACGGTAGCCGGGGATGGTGCCGTTGTTGTTGCGCAGATTGTTGGCGATCTCCACAGGGTTATACTGCATCGCCACATAGAAATAGTTGAACGCAATGATGAGCAGCAGATAGATCGCTGCATACACCCAGCCGGTGGTGCTGAACATCCGCAGGAACGGAGCGGCAAACGGATGGTCCGCCGCATTGTACAGGTTCGGGAAGAACCCGCCGATGGTACCCGGGATGGAGGCCAGCGCACTGGCGAAGATGACCGGCATAACGCCGCTCATGTTCACCTTGATGGGGATGTGCGTGCTCTGCCCGCCGTACATCTTGCGGCCGACAACGCGCTTTGCGTACTGGACCGGGATGCGACGTTCGGCAGCGTTCAGGATCACGATGAACACAACCACTGCAACGGCCAGAACAACAAGCACCGGGATCAGGAAGTAATATTTCACTTCGCCGCCCGCCGCGAGGCCCAGCCAGGTCTTGATGGTGGTGAAGATACTGGTCCAGCGGGAAACGATGCCCGCGAAGATCAGGATCGAGATACCGTTGCCGATGCCGAACTCGGTAATCTGCTCACCAAGCCACATGATGAGGGCGGAGCCGGACGTAAAGGTCAGGATGATGACGATGGCTGCCCAGACATTGCTGGCAAAGTCCGCGTTGATGAGGCTGTAGTTGCGCATCATCATATAATACGCAAAGCCCTGCAGCAGGCCGATGGCGACCGTGCTGTAGCGGGTGATGCTGGCGATCTTCTTCTTGCCTTCCTCGCCGCCTTCCTTCTGCAGACGCTCCAGAGAGGGGATCGCAATGCACAGGAGCTGAATGATGATGGAAGCGTTGATGTACGGCTGGATGGACAGTGCGAAGATCGTCGCCTGAGAGAACGCGCCGCCGGACATGACGTTGAACAGGCCCAGGATCGTGTTCTGCAGGCCACTAGCCTGGAAGTAGTCGGCCAGTGCTTTGGTGTCGACGAAAGGTACGGGTACGGCATTGCCGAGACGGTAAAGCAGGACAATCAGAAGCGTAAAGAGAATTTTCTTGCGCAGTTCCTCAATGCGCCATGCGTTACGAAATGTCTGGAGCACCTTACACCACCTCAGCCTTTCCTCCTGCTGCCTCGATCTTCGCTTTCGCGGATTCGGAGAACGCAGAAGCCTTCACAGTCAGCTTCTTGGTGATTTCGCCGTTGCCAAGGATCTTCACACCGTAGGTGCACTTGCTAAGGATGCCAGCATCGAGCATGGCCTTTGCGTCGACGACAGCGCCGTCTTCAAACTTCTCCAGAGCGGAGACGTTCACGCTCTCGAGCGGTTTGGCAAAGATGTTGTGGAAGCCGCGCTTCGGGATGCGGCGTGCCAGAGGCATCTGGCCGCCTTCGAAGCCGATGCGGAGCTTGCCGCCCGAACGGGCCTTCTGGCCCTTGTGTCCGCGGCCTGCGGTCTTGCCGTTGCCAGTGCCGGTGCCACGGCCCTTGCGCTTATTCACATGGGTAGAACCCATAACCGGAGCAAGTTCATGTAAATTCATCTACTTGTCCTCCTTATTGTTCTTCCGTGACCTGCAGCAGATAGCCGATCTTTGCGATCTTGCCGCGAGTCTGGGTGTTGTCAGGCTGAACAGTTTCCTGACCGATCTTGCGCAGACCGAGGGAATGCGCGGTCGCGATGTGCTTTTCAAGACGGCCGTTCAGGCTCTTGACAAGCTTAATTCTAAGATTCGCCATTTTGAGCCCTCCTTAACCGACGATGTCTTCCACGTTCTTGCCTCTGATGCGCGCAACTTCCGCTGCGTCGCGCAGAGAGGTCAGACCCTGCATCGTTGCCTTGACAACGTTCTGCGGGTTGTTGGAGCGCAGGCACTTG
>ENA-OPSI01000682-OPSI01000682.1-human-gut-metagenome-genome-assembly--contig:-NODE-682-length-11274-cov-1.337642_pt1 | contig 11274 bp, 9 predicted proteins | sample MGYA00241806_ERZ501903 | MGnify/ENA primary metagenome ERZ501903 (study PRJEB25962, sample SAMEA2042439) | human gut metagenome | biome: human gut; feature: human-associated habitat; material: faeces...
ATCTCCGGCAGCGGCAACGTGGCCATCTACGCCTGCGAGAAGGCACAGCAGATGGGTGCCAAGGTGGTCACCATGTCCGACTCCACCGGCTGGATCTACGATCCCGAAGGCATCAACCTGGATGCCATCAAGGAGATCAAGGAAGTCAAGCGTCAGCGCCTGACTGCCTACAAGGCATATCGTCCCGAGTCCGAGTATCACGAGGGCCGCGGCGTGTGGAGCATCAAGTGCGACATTGCTCTGCCCTGCGCCACTCAGAATGAACTGCTGGAAGAGGATGCCAAGATGCTGGTTTCCAACGGTGTTCTGGCTGTGGCCGAAGGCGCCAACATGCCCACCACCATCGAGGCCACCAAGATCCTCCAGGATGCCGGTGTTCTGTTTGCTCCTGGCAAGGCTGCCAACGCCGGCGGCGTAGCCACCTCCGCTCTGGAGATGACCCAGAACAGCGAGCGCCTTTCCTGGACCTTCGAAGAAGTGGACACCAAGCTGAAGGGCATCATGGAGAACATCTTCGCAAACGCCGATGCGGCCGCTGAGAAGTATGGCCATCCCAAGAACTATGTCATGGGCGCCAACATCGCCGGCTTCCTGAAAGTGGCCGACGCCATGCTGGCTCAGGGTGTAATCTGATCGCCAGAGGTACATCTTTAACAACATAAAATGAGAGCATTCGGGCCAAAAACCCGGGTGCTCTTTTTTACGTATGATTCAGGCCAGGTGTATTTTTCGTTGATTGCAATAGATTTTTTATCTATATAAATTTATTTTTAGAGGGATTGACAATCCTCCCACTCCAAGGTATGATAACAATTGGAACCATTTTACTTTTGGGAGGTTATTGTATGAAAGTCAACATCGGAACTTATTCCTTCGGGGGCATCGAAAGTTATCTGGGACTGGGACGCACCCTGCTGGAAAAGTTTCAAACCATCAAGTCTCTGGGATATGACGGCGTGGAACTGCTGCCTGTAGACCTGGACAACGATGTGGAAGACATCAAAAAGTGGGCAGAGGAAACTGGTCTGGAGATCGTCTCCATTCACGCCAAACCCACAGAGGAGATCGTCAAAAAAATGGCCGCTCTGGGCGGAAAAGCCGTTATCTGGGCCAGCACTGATTTCTGCAACAAAGAAGAGGCCATTGCCCTGGCCAAGGAACTGGATGAGATGGCTACCATGGCGGAACCTTACGGCATCAAGGTAGGCTACCACAATCACAGCAAGGAATTTTATGTAGATGAAGGCCTGCCCATTATGGAACATGTGCTGAACAACTCCAGCAAGTGCTTCATGCAGCTGGACTGCGGCTGGGCCATGAATGCCGGTACTTATCCCCCCTCCTTTATCCGGAAATACCGCAACCGGATTGTGGCCATCCATGTGAAAGAGAATTGCCGTGTTCAGGGACCTGGACCTAGGCCCGCTTCCGCCAAGGACGCCCCTGCCGGCGGCGCCAGTCCCTTTGCCAACGTGAAGGCGCTGCCCCTGGAAGAGCGCCAGAAAATGCTGGAACAATTCAATGCCCGTAACCAGAGCCCCGAAGGCAGAAAGCGGTTTGAGGTCCAGTGCAAGCTGGGCGCCCCTGAGTCCAACATCGATTGGCAGGAAATCAAGAACGCCCTGGACGAGCAGGACTTCGAGGCATTCTGGGTGGTAGAACGGGAAAACTTCTACACCGATCACGACCAGTGTCTGGCAGAGGACTGCGCTTGGCTCAAGGAAAACATTCACTAAAAACGCATCCCTGGAAGGGCCGCCGGAAGGCGGTCCTTTTTTTGCGGCAAGAAAAAACTTTTCTTTTTTTCCAGTCTGTGGTATCATATCTCAGTAACCAAAACGGCCCGGGTGGGAGGTACCGCCAGTACTCCCTTAGAGACGACCAGACAAGCCGGAAAACCTCCGGCGGCGATCTCCAAGCCGAAAACGGACATCCTCCCCGGGCAACATAGCCAATATAGATTCCCCGCATCTTTTTTGCCTGTGCCTGGCAGCGGGAAAGGCACCGAAAAACCACGGAGAAGGAACGGTGAAAGACCGCTCTCCCGGTTTTTCTCCGTTCCCTCTCAATGAAGAAGGGAAGAAATTTATTTTGGCAGATACAAAACATAACTCGGGCGCCCAAGGAAAACAGGGCGTTTGGGAAACCGTCAAGTCTTACAGCAGGCTCTACCTGGTAGACGCCATGAGCGCCATGGCCCAAGGCCTGTTCGCTTCTTTGCTCATTGGAACCATCATTTCCACCGTGGGTACTCAGCTGGGCATTCCGGTGCTCACCGAAATTGGCGACTTCGCCAAGTCTATGGCCGGTCCTGCCATGGCTGTTGCCCTTGGTTTTGCTTTGAAAGCACCGCCTCTGGTGCTCTTTTCTCTGGCAGCAGTTGGCAGCGCAGCCAACACCCTGGGAGGAGACGGCGGTCCTTTGGCCGTATTGGTACTGGCCATCATCGCCGCGGAACTGGGCAAGCTGGTCAGCAAAAAGACCCCCATTGACATTCTGGTCACTCCTTTGGTGACCATTCTTTCCGGTTCTCTGCTGGCCTATGTGTTGGCCCCACCCATTGGCGGCGCCGCTTATGCAGTGGGACAGCTGATTATGTGGGCTACCAATCTCCAGCCCTTCCTGATGGGTATTTTTGTTTCCGTGTTGGTGGGCATCGCCTTGACCCTGCCCATCAGCAGCGCGGCTATCTGTGCTGCTTTGACGTTGACCGGTTTGGCCGGCGGCGCCGCTGTTGCAGGGTGCTGTGCTCAAATGGTTGGATTTGCCGTGATCAGCTTCCGGGAAAACAAATGGGGCGGCCTGGTGGCCCAAGGCTTGGGCACCTCTATGCTGCAAGTGCCCAACATCGTCAAGAATCCCCGAATCTGGATTGCTCCCACACTGGCTTCCGCCATTACCGGCCCCATGGCCACCTGCCTGTTCCATCTGGAAATGAACGGTGCGCCCATCTCCAGCGGCATGGGCACCTGCGGATTGGTAGGTCAGATCGGCGTGGTGGACGGTTGGTTGAACGATGTGGCCAACGGCTTGAAAGCAGCCATTACCCCCATGGACTGGATCGGTTTGATTCTCCTGTGCTTTGTGCTTCCTGCCTTGTTCTCCTGGATCATCAACCAGGGACTGCGGAAGCTGGGCTGGGTCAAAGACGGCGATATGAAACTGGATGTATAAAAGGTAATCTGTCCACGAAAAAGCTCTCCGGAAAAATCCGGAGAGCTTTTTTTCTCATGGCAGGTCCCCAATAGCTCAAGGCCCCTGTTCGGGAGGAACAGGGGCCTTGGGCGCCTTTGTGATATTATGAAAGGAATTCTTGTGATCTGTTTGTCGAAACAGTCTGCAGATGCCCTTATTCACCCACGGTGGAAAGATCCCACTCGCTGTAAATCTTGGGCACGTCGCTGATCAACCGCTTCGTATAAGCCGCCTTGGGATTGATGATTACTTCCTCCGCAGAACCGGACTCAACAAATTTACCATGTTCCATAATGTACACGGAGTCGGACACATAGTAAGCCAAGCCAATGTCGTGGGTGATGAAGATGATGGTCATGTTGATCTCATCCCGCAATTTCAGCAGCATGTCCAGAATCGTGGCGCGGGAGCAGGCGTCCACCATGGAGGTGGGCTCGTCCGCGATGAGGATCTTGGGCTTGAGCAGGAAAATACGGGCAATCATCAAACGCTGCATCTGGCCGCCAGAGAGCTCGAAGGGATATTTATTGGTCAACTCAGCGTACTTCAGGTTCACGAAGGAGCACGCTTCCGTCATCAATTCATCCTTCTTCTCCTTGGAGAAGTGTTTGCCGCCGGTCATGTTGATGCAGTCCAACAGCAGGTCGTCGATTTTATTGAACATATTGAAAGAGGAGAAAGGATCCTGGAACACGGCCTGGATATTCTTCCAATACTCTTTCCTTTTCTTTCCGGAGGAAATATCCCGAGGCTGGCCATTGAAAAGCAGATTGCCCTCGGTAATGTTGATCAACCCCAGAATCATCCGGGCAATGGTGGTCTTACCGGAGCCGGACTCGCCTACAATGGAGATAACCTCTCCTTCCCGGAAATCGAAATCCACATGGTCCACAGCTACAGTTCTCGTTTTGCCGTAACCAAACACCTTGGTGATTCCTTCGCCTTTAAGCACGGATTTCCCCAGATTAGCCATTTCGTCCGTACACCTCCTTCAGATAGTCCACGTCGTAAATGCAACGGTACATCCGCCCTGTCCCGAATTCTTTCTCGGGAACCTCGTACATCTTGCACTCCGGCTTCGCATACTTGCACCGAGGTGCGAAGCGGCAGCCAGCGGGAGGCCGCTTCAGGTTGGGGGGTGTGCCGGGAATTGCTTCCAGTTTCACGTCGCGAGTGCCCTCTTCCGGCACGATGATGGAGCCCATCAGACCCTTGGAATAGGGATGCACCGGGTCAAACACCATTTCTTTTGCCGTGCCTTTTTCCACAATCTGGCCGGCGTACATCACCATGATGTCATCGGTCACATTGTACAGCAGGGGCAGCTCGTGGGTGATGAAGATCATGGATTTGATAAAGCCCTTCTCCATCAGGTCACGCATCATTTTGATAACCATCTTCTGGCTGGTAACGTCCAGAGCGGAAGAGGGTTCGTCAGCGATCAGCACCTTGGGAGACAAAATGGTGGAAATGGCGATAACTGTACGCTGTTTCATACCGCCGGACAACTCCACCGCGTGCTTTTGCAGCACTTCCGGAGGCAAGCCCAGAATCCGGAACCGATCTAAAGCCATATCATAAATGTCCTTTTTGGACATGCTCTTGTCGTGAACGTGAATCACGTCCTCGATAAAGCGGATGATTTTCTGGGTAGGGTTCAGAGCGTTCATGGCTGCCTGCGGAATATAGGCAATCTCACTGCCCAAGATCTTTTTCCGAACCTCGTCCGGCTTCATGCCGGATATATTAACCCCATCGATAATAATGTCGCCGCTCATGTAATGCAGCGGGGCAAAGTAGTAACCCATCAAGCTCAGAGCCAGAGTGGATTTACCACAACCGGATTCACCGGCAATGCCCAGGGAACGGCCTTCCTCAATTTTCAGGGACACACCGTCCACCGCGTACACGTCTTCTTTAAAACGCGTTACGTATTTTGTTTTCAGTTTATTGACTTCAAGCATATATTTGGCCATAATCGCTTCTCCCTTCTCAGTCGTCTCGCAACTGCGGATTGAACACCTGGTCCAGACCGGTATTCATCAGGTTCAGCGAGAATGTGATCAGCGTGATCGAAAGCACCACGGGGATGAACGCCCACCAAGAATCACTCTGAATGGCAGCAAACTGCTGTGCCCAGTTCATCATGATGCCCAAGGTAGTTGTAGTCGCGGTAGAGGGCCCAAGACCCAACATGGAAAGCTGGGCTTCCGACAGGATGCCAGAAGAAATCTGCAGGATCATGGCCATCACTACATAGGACGCCACATAAGGAAGAATATCCTGAACAATAATCCGAGGCATGCCATGTCCGGAAAGCTTGGACAGATTCACGTGATCTCTGTTCCGCAGGGACAACACCTGGGAACGTACCGAACGGGCCGTCCAAGGCCAGGCCGTTAGGCCGATGATAACGGATACAACGGTAGCTCCACGGGCAGATTCGCTAATGGAGTTGGAAATCAGAACCAAGATAACAAAGCTGGGAATAACCGTGAAAATATTGGTCAGGAAGGTCAATGCGTTATCAACCCAGCCCCCTACGAAGCCAGCCACCAGACCGATCGTCAAACCAATCAGTGTGGCGATCACACCGGCTACCAAACCGATCCGCAGAGAGACCTGGATGGAAGAGGTCAGTTTGGTCATCACGTCGGCGCCGAAGTTATCGGTGCCCAGAGGGAAAGTATAAGTATTTGCCACGGAGCCAGTGTATACAAACTGGTCGCCGGCAATCGTCTTGGTTTCTTCCAGTTCACCTTCCTCATTTTCAGAGGCAAGAATGATTTCATCACTGCTCATAGCAGCCTTGATCTGTTTGTCCAGACGGACATAAGCCTGCTTGTCAGAAGTACGCAACCCTTTCTGATCTGCTCCGGAATCGTAATTTTCATTCCAGAGAGCCAGAAAAGCTTCGGTATCGCTGCTGTCGATTTCACTCTCGGAAACTCCACCATACTTGACAAGCCATTCCACCATATCCGCTTTCTGGTCTTCGCTCAATATACTGTCGAGACGTCCAGCGCTGGTATCCACATTCAGAGTGACGCCTTCCTGGTTGGTGGCATCCACGATATTAACATAAGTGCCAGGCGCTTCATAACCCGTAGCCACATATTCTAGCGGCTCAAACACGGAAATCAGCGGGTAAACGAAGGCCGTGATCAGCAGCAGTACAAATATGACAAAGCCCACCACAAATTTTGGATTGGTGAACGCTTGTTTTATCTGTTGCACCATAGATGGTTACCTCCTATTCTTAAGTTCTTTGCCCACCGATCAAGATTCCATCTGAGTAGCCTTGACACGAGGATCCACAATGCCGTAAAGAATTTCAACCACCAAGTTTGCAATCAGCACCATGATGGTGATCAGCAAAGTACATCCAGAGAGCAGAGGATAATCCCGGGCGCCAATGGCCTGGAACATGGTCTGACCAATGCCCGGATAGCTGTAAACGATCTCAGCCACCAGGTTGCCGCCGATGGAAGTACCAAAGGACAAAGCCAAACCAGTAATCTGGGGCAGCATGGCGTTGCGGAACACATACATGATGATCTTGCTGTCCCGGATGCCCAGGAAACGGCTATACTTTACATAGTCCGCATTCAGCTCATAAATCGCCATGGAGCGCATGCCGATAGCCTGTCCACCGATAGCAATCAAAACCATAGTCCAGAAGGGCATCTGGTAATGCTGAATGACGGAAGCCACAAACTCCGGCGTAAACGCAGGAATCAAGTCATAGGCGAAACCACCGCCTGAAGGTGCAACACCCAACTTCGAATGGAAAATGTAGATCAACAGGAAAGCCAAACCAAAGGAAGGCATGTTACTGATGAACATAAAAATTGGCAAAATGGCCTTGTCTACGCCTTTTCGGATGTAAGCCGCAATGGCGCCCAAAGTATTGCCCAAGAACCAGCCAACTGCAATAGCGGGAAGCTGCAACGCCAGCGTCCAGCCAATGGAGCCGCCCAACACGTCGGTAACAGTGCGGGGATATTTGGAAAGAGAAGTACCCATATTGCCCTGGAGCAAGTTGCCCACATAGATGAAGAACTGCTCAGGAAGGGACTTGTCAAGACCGAACTCCTTCGTATACTGTTCCACCGTCCTCGCATAAGCCGACGGGTCTGTGGAAGAACCAACGGCAGTAGCTGCCAGCTGTGCCACAGGATCACCTGGCATCAAACGGGGAAGCAGAAAGTTTAAGAATACGGCAACAACCAAGGTAACCAGGTACCATATGATTCGTTTGCCATAATACTTAGCAAAGCCTTTCAAAACCATCACCTCATCATCATTTTGATACAGAAAAGGCGGCGGAAGAGGAAGTATTTACTGCCACTATCCGCCGCGCTTCTCAATTACTCAGCGATTTCAAATTTTGGAAACCCTATTTTGAAATAGTGCTTTGAATACTGTATCAAGGTATAAGAAACAAAAGATTAAGTTTTTATTTATTCCTCAACCAATTCCAGCTCATACAGGGCAGCAATGCCGTAACCTGCACAGCAGTACATGGGAGGAATGTTCTTTTCATTTCCTTCCTCGGGATAATTCGTCCAAACAGTCTCATTGACCTCGTGGAAATACTGAGGACGATACATCAGAGACACAGCGGGAACTTCCTGCAGATAGATGAGGTTCAGTTTCTCATACAGGTCCAGAGCCTCTTCGTCAGAAGCAGTGGGAATAGCATTGAGGATCTCATCCACTTCGGGGTTGTAATAACGGCCATAGTTGAAAGCAGCAGTTTCGGGGAATTCGCCGCCGAAGCCATACATGGTCTGATAGGCACGCTTCCAAGAACCGGAGGGAGAGGTACCCTGATAAGAACCCATGCAGATGTCAAAATTACCAGTCTGATAGTTAGAGGTGAAGGTTGCCACTTCCACAAAATCGGTTTCCATCTGGATCCCAATATCAGCGCCGCAAGCGGAGACGATGGTCAAAGCAGCCTGCCAGTCAGAGTAGGAGTTGGGGCACTGGCACTTGAAGGACAGGTTGTTGCCAGCGGGATACTCACGGATGCCGTCGCCGTCTGTATCGACGATACCGGCATCATCCAGAACCTTGTTGGCGCCTTCGATATCCTTTCCAGGATACTGATAGGGCTCCAAAACAGAAGGATCCTTAATCAATGCCTGCTCAGCATCGGTGGGGTTGAACAAAGAACGAGGAACGTCTGCGAAAGTGGGAGACTGGCCGGTCATAGCAGACTCAACGATCTGATCGTAGTCAATAGCCATAGCAATAGCGGTACGAACTGCGACCTGGTCCAGGCCTTCCTTCGTGGTGTTGAAGATAGCGCTGGCCATGTTCAGAGGCAGCTGATAGGGAGGCTCGGTATTCCAAGTGGAGATGGGCAGACCCTTCTCTTCCCACATCAGGTTGATGTCAGCGCAGTACTGCTGGTTGGCATCGATTTCGCCTGCTTCGAAGGCACGCTGAGAAGCAGCATTGTCCTTGTAAATGTTGTGAGCAAGATACTTCGGCACAGGCAGTGCGCCCCACATGGACTCATCCTGGCCCCAGTAGTTGTCATCGCGGGTGCAAACCCACTTCTGCTCGGAATCATACAGGGTGGGAGTGTAGGGGCCGGAGGTGGGAGCGTCCCAGAAGGTGGCGTTCTTCATCTCGGTGGCATCCTCGCCCACAGCAGCCCACTGCTCGTCCAGATAGGCTTCCTGCATTACATAAACGGAGACCACATAGTCTTCCACCTGCAGGGGGTTCAGCGTCTCTGCATTCAGAGTGATCTGGACAGTGGAGTCATCCGTAGCAGTGATATCACTGATGTACTGACCATAGTTGTTATACTGCAGGCTCTCAGTCAAAACATGATATTTCCAAGTGGCAGCTACGTCATTTGCAGTAACGGGGGTGCCGTCATTCCAAGCAGCAGCAGCCTTGATCTTGAAGGTCATCACGCTCTGGTCATCGTTCCAAGTGAACTCGCCGTCAGCCAGCAGCGGGACACATTCACCGGTGATGGGGTTCCACATGTAAGGAGCTTCCCAAATGAACATATCAGCCACGGAGTTCTGGGCTACACCGGTAAAGTTGGGGGTGGGAGACAGAGGGTTGTTGTTGGTGGGTTTACTCCACTGACGGCCGCCAATGTACAGAGTCTCATTTCGAGGAGTCTCCAGAGCATCCGAGCCGGTGTCGGTGGTTTCCACATCCGAGGTATCACTCGTATCGTCCGTCGTTTCGGACTCAGGAGTGCTGGTATCGGTGGTGGAGCTGGTGTCCGTGGTAGCTGAAGAGCTCTCATTTCCGCCGCCACCGCAGGCTGCCATAGATACAACCAGCGCGAGGACAAGCAGAACAGCAGTCAGCTTGCGCCATTTTTTCATAACGTACATCCTCCTTAAAAGTGCGGCCCTTGCCGCCATAATTAATCCGGGAACCTAATGTTTTGTGCTTTATGTGCAAAACTATTTCGATCCGATTCCCTCTTATGTTATGAATAATAGCACCGTGTTCACAGAATTGCAATACTTTTTTAAATAAAATGTTCAAATTTAATGGTTACAAATATGTTACAAAAAGTAGGAATTTCTGCAATTTACACACATTTTTTCCCGAAATATGGGGAATTACGGAGTGAATCTCTATGTTTTTCCCCCAGAGTGAAGTGTTTTCCATAAAGATTTGCATTTTTGTACATTTTTGATAAAAATATAACAAGCTGTAGGGATTTCTCATTTTCTTGCCCCCTTCTGAATTCCCCAAACATATCCAAAAAGGGCAATAAAAAACGCCCCGCAGGGCGCTTGTCACTTGTGATATTTGGTGTTTCCCAGAATTTGAAATCCCCGGTAAAGCTGCTCGTAGAGCATGACCCGGGCCAGCTGATGAGGAAATGTCATGGGAGAAAAAGAAATCCCTTGTCCGGCTTCTTTCACTGCCGGGGACAGCCCATAGGAACTGCCGATCACGAAACTCACAGATCCCGGTGACTGCATGGCTTTTGCCAACCGTTGGGCCAGCTCCGGCGAGGAAAACTGTTTTCCCTCAACGCAAAGAGGATAAACCGTACCGGACAAGTTTCGGAGAATCTGTTCCCCTTCCTTTTCCAAGGCGGCGGAAATTTCCCCGGGAGTGGGGGTATTGGAAAGCCGGGCTTCCGGCAATTCGATCAGTTCCCAACGGCAGAGGGGCTTCAGACGTTTCTCATATTCTGCCACGGCCTGGCGCCAGTAGCTTTCTTTCAGCTTTCCCACACAGATCAACTTTACTCCCAACATGGCAAGCCGTCTCCCTTTCCACTAGAAGAGGATGGTTTCCTCTCCTTCATTTTCCGGCCGGGCCACTCCCAACCAGTAATCTACGTTTTCCCGAAATCCCGCCTGCTCCAAAGAGGCACAAGCCGCCTCCCGAGCAAGAGCAGGCGTGTTGTTTTCCCGGCTCAAATGAGCCAGCAGAAACCGCTTTGTCCCATTCCGTGCCAACTCCGGCAGGAACCCCGCACAGTCTCCATTGGAAAGGTGACCCCGTCCCGACAAAATCCGCCGCTTCAAGTAGGCAGGATATCCGCCATTTCGCAGCATTTCCTTGTCGTGGTTGGATTCCACCACCACAAATTCTGCTCCCATCAGGTGCTCCTTGACGCAATCCGTCACCACACCTAAATCCGTTGCCAAGGCGAATTCCCTTCCATCTTCGGTGCGGATTCGAAATCCCAAAGATTGGGCGCTGTCATGAGGGGTGGGAAATGGGGTAATTTCCATTCCCGCCAGGTGGAAGCTGTCCTCCAGGACCCAGCTTTCCACCCCTTCCAGGGAAGACTGCATGGCCAACAGGGTTCCCTGAGAAGCAAACACCGGAATCCCGTATTTTTTTGCAAACACCCGCACCCCCGCAATGTGGTCGCTGTGCTCGTGGGTGATCAGGATCCCCTGAATGGCAGAGGGATCTATCCCACAATGTTCCAGCATTTTCCCCAGCTGACGGGCACTGCGTCCCGCGTCCAACAACAGCCCCGCACTCCGAGAGCCTATGTAATAGCTGTTACCCGAACTTCCGCTGAACAGCGGACAAAGCCTTGCCACGATTCTTCCACCCTCC
>ENA-OPSI01000688-OPSI01000688.1-human-gut-metagenome-genome-assembly--contig:-NODE-688-length-11206-cov-1.305802_pt1 | contig 11206 bp, 10 predicted proteins | sample MGYA00241806_ERZ501903 | MGnify/ENA primary metagenome ERZ501903 (study PRJEB25962, sample SAMEA2042439) | human gut metagenome | biome: human gut; feature: human-associated habitat; material: faeces...
GAATTTGCCGGACAGAGCTATAAGGTGAAGTTTATGGACGAGCCGGACATCAACTCGCACATGCGAATAACCCTCGGACGCAGGGAGCAGAACCGCATGGTGGCCGACATAATACTAAAAGTTGCAAAGCGATGATAGCCGTAATATTAGCCGCCGGAATGGCGTCGCGGCTGCGTCCGCTCACAGACGACCGCCCGAAGTGCCTGCTGCGCGTTGGCAGCAAGTGCATACTGCAGCGCACGGTAGACAGTCTTGTGGCTGCCGGAATAAGGCCGATAGTGGTGGTTACGGGCTATCGCGGAGGCATGATACGCCTGTTTCTCGAGGGCAACTATCCCGACATCGACTTCCACTTCATTGAGAACGCCGACTTCAAGACCACCAACAACATATATTCTCTGTGGCTCACAAAGCCCTATGTTGCCGGACGCGAGTTTATGCTGCTCGACAGCGACATCCTCTTCGACGGTCGCATAGTGGAGCGTGTGCTTGCAGCGCCCGACACAACCCTTGCGCTCAACAGCCACAAGCTGGGCGAAGAGGAGATTAAGGTGATAACCGACGAAGACGGAAAGGTGAGCGAGATAAGCAAGACATGCAGCATAGACAAGGCCATAGGCGAGTCTATCGGCATAGAGAAGATATGCGCCGACTATTCAGAGGCTCTGTTCAGCGAGCTCGACCGCATGATTGAGGGCGAGCATCTTGTGGACATATTCTATGAGAGAGCCTTCGAACGGCTCATCCCGCAGGGCCACAAGTTCAGCGTGGTGGACACCTCAGACCTCTTCTCTATAGAGCTCGACACCGTTGAAGACTTTAATCAGGCTTCACAACTGATACCCCGTGAGCTGTTCTGACACATGCCGTCAGAAGGCCGACAATCATCATACATAAAACAAAAAGCTGTTATGGCTGAATACAACATACGTGAGCTGCAGCTCAGAATACTCGAAACGCTAAAGGCTGTAGACAACGTCTGCCGCGAGCACAACCTGCGCTACTACATCTGGGCAGGCACAATGATAGGGGCGGTGAGGCACAAGGGCTTCATTCCCTGGGACGACGACCTCGACATTGCCATGCCTCGCCCTGACTACGACCGCCTCATTGAGCATGCTGCAGAGTGGCTGCCTAAGCCCTATGAGATGGTCTGCGCCGAGAACGACGGCGTCTATCCGCTGCCGTTTGCCAAGATTCAGGATGCCGACACCACGCTCATAGAGCGCATGCACCTTAAGTATCTGGGCGGCATTTATCTCGACGTGTTCCCCATCGACGGAGTGCCCGAGGGCGCAGTGGCGCGCAAGCTCCACTTCGCACGCTACGAATATTACAAGCGAGTGCTATATCTGCTCTTCCGCGACCCCTACAAGCACGGCCACGGACCAAGCTCGTGGGTGCCCCTGCTGTGCCGCCGCATGTATACGCTTGCAGGAGTTCAGCAGCGCATCAGCCGTCTGCTCCACCGCTACAGCTACGACAAATGTCGCCTTGTGGCCGACTATGACGACGGCTCAAAGGGCGCAATGGACAAGAATATACTGGGAACGCCGGTGCCATACACCTTTGAAGACACCAAGGTGATGGGCGTGGCTGACTATGACACCTATCTGTCTAACAAGTATGGCGATTACATGACCATACCCAAACACAGCGCCCAGCGCCAGCACAACTTCCATTATCTCGACCTGAATCATCCTTACAGAGAGTTCAAGCAATGACAAATACACAGCAGGACGGCAGCCGCCGTCCTGCTTTTTTATTGTTCCTGCCTGTCTTTTAAGTTCATCTTATTCTGCCTTAATCTGCATTTCATTCTGTCTTAATCCACCTTCCATCTTGTCTTAATCCGTCTTCCGTTCAGTCTTCTCTGTCTTGCGCGTCATCGTTAGCCGTCCCTTTTATTTGCCGTTATCTTCACTTTATTTCCGTTCAGACAGCCTTACGGGTTGAGACCGCGCAGCATACGGCCTTATGCCTACGGCAGTCTGTGCGCCGGATGGCGCTGCGGCGGGCAACAAAAAATCCGGACTTATGCATCTTTACGATGTCGCATAAGTCCGGATTTATATGTCATGGCCCTGTTGCAGGCCTCATTTTGTTTCTCTAAATCGTGCTTCAGCCAGGCTTTAAGCCTTCTTGGTGCTCTTTATCAGATAAACGATGAGCAGGGCATAAGCCACGAGCGAGCATATCTCAGACAGCGGGTTGGCCAGCCATTCGGTGTTGAGCACGTCAACTTCGGCAAAGCGCAGCAGTGCACTTACAACGCCCATGAGCGCTCCTCCGGCAATGAATCCGCTGGCAATGAGCGTTCCTTTCTCGCCGCGCTCCCTGTTTACTTCCTCGTTCTTAGAGCGTGTTGTAACATACCAGTTGATGGCTCCGCCGATGAGCAGCGGAATGTTGAGCTGTATTGGGATAAACATACCGAGGGCGAAGGCCAGTGCAGGCACCTTGAGCCATGTCAGCACGATGGCTATGACGGCTCCAATGGCATAGAGAACCCACGGTGCGTCGATGCCGTTCATGAGCGGATCGATGACTGCCGCCATGGCGTTGGCCTGAGGAGCGGCAAGCTGTCCGCTGGCAAATCCGTAGGTCTTGTCGAGCAGAATCATCACTCCGCCGACGGTTGCAGCCGAAACCAGAGTGCCGAGGAACTTCCATGTCTCCTGCTTGCGTGGTGTAGAGCCGAGCCAGTAGCCTATCTTAAGGTCGGTGATGAACGAGCCTGCAACCGACAGCGCCGTACATACCACGCCTCCCATGATGAGCGCAGCCACCATGCCGCCCGTGCCTTTAAGTCCTACGGCAACCATAACTACAGAGGCAAGGATGAGCGTCATGAGCGTCATGCCCGACACAGGGTTAGATCCTACGATGGCAATGGCGTTGGCAGCCACCGTGGTGAAGAGGAAGGCTATTACGGCAACGAGCAGTATGCCCACAACGGCGAAGAGCAGGTTGCCCTCCATTACGCCGGCCCAGAAGAATATGAAGGTGATTATTATCGTGGCTATCGAGCCTATGGCGATAATCTTGAAGGGGATGTCGCGCTGTGTGCGGGGCAGTTTCTCGGCAGCAGTCTTGTTGCCCTTCATCTCCTTTGCGGCAAGACCTACGGCCTGCTTGATGATGCCCCACGACTTGATGATGCCTATGATGCCGGCCATGGCTATGCCGCCGATGCCGATATACTTGCCGTAAGCGTTGAAGATGTCTTCAGGCGCCATGGCTCCTACGGCTGTGCTTATTGACGGATCCCACTGGTTGAGCACCGTGTCGGGGAACATCAGCGCCATGGCGGGCACGATAAGCCACCACACTGCCAGCGAGCCGAGGCAGATGATGAAGGCATACTTGAGGCCCACGATGTAGCCGAGACCCAGCAGGGCGGCTCCGGTGTTTACCTTAAACACGAGCTTGGCCTTGTCGGCGAGCATCTCGCCCCAGCCGAACACGCGTGTGGTGAAGTTCTCGTTCCACCATCCGAACGTTGCCACGATGAAGTCGTAGAGACCGCCCACCAGTCCGGCGAGCAGCAGCGGCTTGGCCTGCTTGCCGCCCTTGGCTCCGCTGACGAGCACCTGTGTGGTGGCCGTTGCCTCGGGGAAGGGATACTTGCCGTGCATGTCCTTAACGAAGTATTTGCGGAACGGTATGAGGAACAGTATGCCCAGGATGCCTCCCAGCAGCGAGCTGAGCAGGATGTTGATGAACGAGGCGCTCATCTCAGGATACTTGTCCTTGAGGATGTAGAGGGCGGGCAGGGTGAATATGGCACCTGCCACCACGGCTCCTGAGCACGCTCCGATGCTCTGTATGATGACGTTCTCGCCCAGGGGGTTGCGGCGCTTGGCTGCCGTAGACACGCCCACGGCAATGATGGCTATAGGTATGGCGGCCTCGAACACCTGGCCTACGCGCAGGCCAAGGTATGCGGCAGCGGCCGAGAAGAGTATGGCCATGAGCACACCCCATGTAACCGACCAGCCGTTGACTTCGGGATAAGCCTTGTCGGGGCTCATCACGGGCTGGTATTCTTCGCCCTCCTTCAACTCGGTGAAGGCGTTTTCGGGCAACTTGATGTTGTCTTTAATTTCGTTTTCCATTGTGCTTTATTGTTTTTTAAGGTTTATTTTATCATCACTTTAGACGTTGCCACGGTGCCGTCGGCCATCTTTCTGACTACGATGTTGAGGCCCTTCTGCGGCTGCGACAGCTGCATGCCCGACGGCGAGAAGTAGGTTACCGACAGCGTCTCGGCTGCGGCTGCGCCCGGGTTGGCTATTGCTGTGGTTACGCCCTGGCCGTATTCAACGTTGAGAGTGGCTCCGGCGTATGCCTTCACCTCGTCTTTCACGAGGCTTGCGTCGTAGCCTTCGAGCAGATAGTGTTCAGAAGGTATGAAGTATTCTATGCTGCCCGAGCGCTTCTGTTCGTCCTCGGCGCCGATGTTTCCGGTCAGCGTTATGTTGTAGTCGGTGTATTTTCCGCTTGTGGCGTAGTTCTTCCAGGGGTTCTTAACGTCGTCGAACACGCACTTTTCAACGTATGCGTTGCACTTGTAGCCTGCTCCGATGCAGTAGTTGGTGATTGACGACGAGTAGAGGCAGTTGAGCAGATGCACCTGTCCGAAGCGTATGCGAGGCATGCGCTCGCGGCATCCCTCGTCCCACCAGCAGCTGTAGAATGTGGTGCGCAGCTTGCCCTCGCTTGCTGTCTCGCTGTCGCTTCCGCCCCAGAGATTGCTGTAGCGGTGGTCGTCCGATCCGCCTGAGCCTCCCTCCCAGGGCTCTTTCAGATAGCGGAAGCGGCACCATGATATGCTGATATGGTCGGAGCCGTTGTTGCAGTCGAAGTTGCCGTCCACTCCGTCCTGAAAGTCGCAGTGGTCAACCCACACGTAGCTGCAGTTTGTAAGGTTAAGGTTGTCGTTGCCGTCGATGTCGAAGGCGCCCGCACTCTTGAACGTTACGTTGCGTATTATTATGTTCTTGCTGTTCTTGAACGACAGTATGCCGCTCTTCTTGACGTCGGTAGAGTGGATGCTGTTTACCAGGGCCGAGCCCGGCAGTCCGTAGATGGTCTTGTTCTGCACGTTTTCCATGCTTACAAGGCCTGTTATGTCAATCTCTCCCTCAATGTAGATAGTGTGCTTGTAGGTGCCTACGAGCGCCGTTTTCAGCTCGCTCATGGTGGTCACCTTGATGGCGCCCTCGTCGTTTCCGCCCGTTATGGTGCCGCCGACAGTGCCCCAGCCCACCGGACTGTTGTAGTCGTGGGCCGACATCTGTGCCTTTGCGGCCGTGCCAACGGCGAGCAGCATGAGTGCGCACAGCGTTAGTTTTGAAATGTTCATAAGACTTTTGTAGTTGTTAATTTTCATATACGATTCAGCCCGGCGCCGGCCCCGGCCATGCGCCCTGTGAGAGCGTGAGGTGCAGGCGGCGCCAAGGTCCGCTGATGTTTGCAGCTGCAAATTTAATTAAAATATGACAACAACATAGCAAAAAATGCTTTTTGTTTAGTTTTTGTTTGCAATAGTTCCGCATGGTTTCGGACACTTCTGCCGCCAGCCGTTGCGGGGCAGGTTTGCAAAAGGCCACCTTTCACACTGCGAAAGGTGGCCTTTTGCACGCTAAAACGTGGCCTTTTAGAGCCTAAAAAGCCATGTTTTGCACGGGTGTATGTAACTGTCTGTAATACAACGCGTTACATTTGCCGATATAATTACCCATGACGGGCACGGCGCCTTGCCTCAGGCATCACTTCATGAGTATGTCCGACAGCTGGCGCATGCCTTCAGATGCTCCTGCCGTTATCTGCTTCACGTCGTGGCGTCCGGCAGCCATCACGGGCTTGGGGTCGATGAGATATACGGGCACGCCCGGCCTTACATACTGCACGAGGCCTGCCGCCGGATAGACGTTGAGCGACGTGCCTATGATTACGAATATGTCGGCGCCCATGGCCTCTTCGGCCGCCTTCTCGATGTTGGGCACCGCCTCGCCGAAGAACACTATGTAGGGGCGCAGCAGCGAGCCGTCGCCGGCCTTCTCGCCGGGCTTCACCTCAAGGCTGTCGGGCGTGAGCGTCTTGATGAAGTGGGGGTTGTCTACGTCGCGGCTCGAGCACACCTTCATCAGCTCGCCGTGCAGATGTATCACCTTCGAGCTGCCTGCCTCCTCGTGCAGGTTGTCCACGTTCTGCGTAACCACCGTTACGTCATACTTCTCTTCGAGCGCCGCCACGAGCCTGTGCCCCTCGTTTGGCCTGGCAGCCTGCAGCTTCTTGCGCAGCATGTTGTAGAAGTTATTTACATACACGGGGTCGGTCTCCCACGCCTCATGTGTGGCCACGCGCGCCACGGGATAGTTCTCCCACAGTCCGTCGGCGTCCCTGAACGTGCTCAGTCCGCTCTCAACCGACATTCCGGCACCAGTAAGAACAACAATTTTCTTCATCACTTTTCTATAGTTAAAAGGTTATCCGGCAGTCCTTTCCCGGGTCGTTCCGCCGCCATTAGTGGTGCGGCTTGATGCGGCTGGCGCCTGCAGTTGGCATATCAGCGCGCCGCCGCCCGGCCAAAAGACTATTAACAATGCACAAAATTAGTGATTTTTCTTCAATAATAATTCCGTAATCAGATAAAAATGCTACCTTTGCACGATTTTATTAAGGTAGTAATCATAAACAAATAGACAAAGAAAATGGATAAAGTAAGTTACGCTTTAGGATTGGGCATCGGCCGCCAGCTGGCACAGATGGGTGCGTCAGAGCTGAATATTGATGATTTCGCTGCGGCGATCAAGGACGTTATCGCGGGCAACGAGCTCAAGGTATCTAACCGTGAAGCGCAAACAATAGTACAGGATTACTTCCGCAAGCAGGAAGAGAAACTCAACGCCGAGCGCGCCGAGAAAGGAAAGGTTGCCAAGGCTGAAGGCGAGAAATATCTGGCCGAGAACGCCAAGAAAGAAGGCGTGGTTACGCTTCCCAGCGGACTGCAATATATGGTGCTGAAGGAAGGCAACGGCAAGAAGCCGAAGGCTACCGACCAGGTGAAGTGCCACTATGAGGGATTCCTCATCGACGGCACCGTGTTCGACAGCAGCATACAGCGCGGCGAGCCGGCAGTGTTCCCCCTCAATCAGGTTATAGCAGGATGGACAGAAGGTTTGCAGCTGATGCAGGAAGGCGCCAAGTACCGCTTCTTCATTCCCTACATCCTCGGCTACGGCGAGGGCGGCGCAGGAGCTTCAATACCTCCATACGCAGCGCTGATATTCGACGTTGAGCTGCTCGAGGTGCTCTAAGCGGGCAGCCCGGCATGGGGGCAGGAGCCGTTAAAGTAAAGAATAAATAAAACAATAACGAATAAAAACAAAGATGAAAAAGCTTACATTCGCAGCCGTTTGGGCTGTAGCAGCCGCATCATTGGTTTCTTGCGGCAATTCAACACCTAAGGCAGACCTGAAAAACGATGTCGACACAGTGAGCTATGCCATAGGTATGGCACAGACACAGGGTCTGAAGGACTATCTGGTAAGAGGACTCGGAGTAGACACAGCATACATGGACGAGTTCTTCAAGGGACTTAACGAAGGAGCCAACGCAGGCGACGACAAGAAGAAGGCCGCTTACTACGCAGGTATACAGATCGGCCAGCAGATATCTAACCAGATGGTTAAGGGCATCAACCACGAACTCTTCGGCAGCGACTCAACAAAGACTATATCTCTGAAGAACTTCATGGCAGGCTTCATCAGCGGTACAACCGGCAAGAACGGACTCATGACCGTTGAGCAGGCTCAGCGCGTGGCTCAGCTCAAGATGCAGGCCATCAGAAGCAAGGCCATCGAGGAGCAGTATGGCGCCAACAAGAAGGCTGGCGAGAAATATCTTGCTGACTATGCCAAGAAGGCCGGAGTGAAGAAGCTCGAGGGCGGCGTGCTCTACAGAGTTATCAAGGAAGGCAAGGGCGAGATGCCTACAGATACATCTACCGTAAAAGTTCACTACGAAGGAAAGACAATCGACGGCAAGGTGTTCGACAGCTCTTACGAGCGTAAGGAGCCTGTAACGCTGCGCGCCAACCAGGTAATCCCGGGATGGACCACAGCCCTGACACACATGCCTGCCGGAAGCGTTTGGGAGGTTGTAATACCTCAGAACCTCGCTTATGGCGACCGTGAGCAGAAAGACATCAAGCCTTTCTCTGTGCTTATCTTCAAAATAGAACTTATCAGTTTAGGTAACAAATAATTAAATGAAGAAAATAATTTTAGCAGCACTCGCCATTCTGGTGAGTGCTTCTTTCAATACGGCAGACGCTGCCGCAAAGAAGAAGAAAGACAAGAAGGCCGTAGAGGAGCCTGCAAAGATTAGTCTGATAACCAAGTCTGACTCGCTCAGCTATTCAGCCGGCATGGTGCGCACCGACGGCCTTGTGCCCTACCTTAAGCAGGGCTTCGGCGTTGACACAGCCTACATGGCCGACTTCATCAAGGGATATGAAGACGCCGTGGCAAGGGGCATCGACGAAAAGACAAAGGCATACTTCGCCGGAGAGCAGATAGCCCTGATGGTAAGCCAGCGCATGCTGCCCTTCCTGAAGGACGAGTTCAAGGGTCAGAGCGACTCTATCAGCGAGGCACTCTTCAACAAGGGATTTGTCAGCGCGCTGAAGAAAGACTACACGCTGATGACAGACTCTGCTGCAAAAGACTATTTCGACAAGGCCTTCAAGCAGGCTGTCGACGCGCGCAACGAGGCAACACGCAAGGCCGGCGAAGACTTCCTGGCTGCCAACAAGACCAAGGAAGGCGTGGTTACGCTTCCCAGCGGACTTCAGTATAAGGTGCTCGTAAAGGGCAACGGAGAGATTCCTTCAGTAGACGACGAAGTAACCGTGAAGTATGAAGGACGACTGATAGACGGCACTGTGTTCGACAGCAGCTACAAGCGTCCCGGCGAAACAGCCAAGTTCCGCCCCAACCAGGTTATCAAGGGATGGACAGAGGCCCTCACAATGATGCCCGTTGGCAGCAAGTGGGAACTGTACATACCGCAGAATCTGGCCTACGGCGACCGCAAGGCAGGAGCCATCAATCCTTACAGCACGCTGATATTCACCGTAGAGATGGTTTCGGTAGAGAAGGCTAAGAAGCCCGAGGCCGAGGCTGCCGCAAAGGGTGCTGACAGCAAGAAGACAGCAGCGAAGACTGCCGCAAAGAAAACAGCCAAGACAAAGAAATAGTGTTCATTTGTCATAAAAAAGCATGGGAGACCGGCCAAGGTCTCCCTTTTTTTATTTCATTCTGCATAAAATGCGCTATTTTTTATGTCAAAATGTTGTATAACTCATTTTTAATATGTAAATTTGCTCGCATCAAACATACTGGAAACCAAAAGAGAATATAACTTAAAAAATAAAACTAATAACATTATAAAATGGAAAAGATTGATAGTCTTGATAAAAAGATTTTGAGCATTCTGTCAAAGAATGCCAGAATTCCGTTTAAGGATGTAGCAGCAGAGTGCGGCGTATCGCGCGCAGCCATACATCAGCGTGTACAGCATCTTATCGAGGGTGGCGTCATCACAGGCAGCGGATTCGACGTAAATCCCAAAAGTCTTGGCTACACAACATGCACATACGTGGGCATAACGCTTGAGCGCGGAAACATGTATAAGTCGGTAGTTGAGCGCCTTGACCACATACCCGAAATCGTTGAGTGCCACTTCACCACTGGTCCTTACACCATGCTCGTAAAGCTCTACGCACGCGACAACGAACAGCTCATGGACCTGCTTAACAACCAGATGCAGGGCATCCCCGGCGTAGTTGCAACCGAAACCCTTATTTCTTTAGAGCAGAGCATCAAGAGAGAAGTGCCCGTTCCGCAGGGAGAAAGCAGATAGTGTGAGGCTGGAGCAATGAAATCGTTTGATATTCAGAGCAGTCTCGACGACATATACGCCCGTTATCCTGAGGCCACTCGCCAGCCGGTGATTGGCCTCACAGGCAATTTTGCCGACGGCGACGCGCGTCTGTGCGAGCAGTATTACATGTCCGTGGTGAGAGCGGGAGGCACACCGGTGATAATTCCGCCCGTTGCCGACAAGGACGTGATAATCAACACGCTCGACAAGATAGACGGACTGGTGCTCACCGGAGGCGGCGACATCAATCCGCTGTGGGCCGGCGAGGAGCCTTCGCCGCGCCTGCACGGCATCAACCACATGCGCGACAAGGCCGAGCTGCTGACCGTAAGGCTGGCATACAACCGCCAGATACCTATGCTCGGAATATGCCGTGGCATACAGACGCTCGTTACGGCCCTCGACGGCGAGGTTGACCAGGACATAGCCGAGAGCTTTGCCGCCGCACACGGGGCAGACCGCGCTGCCGCGGCAGCAGGCCCCAGCCTGATAAAGCGCCGACCTGAGCGAGCCCACCCATACGGTGAGGATAAGCCGCGAGTCGGTGCTCTATTCGTTGTATAAGACGGAGACGCTTGCCGTCAACTCCATACACCATCAGGCCGTAAGGGCTTCAGGCAGGCGCTTCAGCGTCAGCGCAAAGGCACCCGACGGCGTGATCGAGGCCATAGAGAGCAGCGAGTTCAAGCCGTTTATCGGCGTGCAGTGGCATCCCGAGTGGCTCGGCGAGAGCGGACAGGTGCTGTTCAGATGGCTTGTAGACCGCGCACGCGACTTCTATACGGCCAAAGACCTTCACCGCCGCATGCTTACGCTCGACACCCATTGCGACACGCCGATGTTCTTTCCGCAGGGCATACACTTCGACCAGCGCGACCCGCGCATTCTCGTCGACATGCACAAGATGGCCGAAGGACATCAGGACGCTGTCATCATGGCGGCATATCTGCCACAGCCCAAGCTCGGCGAGACCTTCTCGTCGAAGGTGGCATTTAAGGTTGACGGGCCGCTTCAGTATGCTGACCTTATCTTTGACAAGATAGAGGAGATAGTAAACGCCAACAACCGCTACCTGAGCATAGCGCGCACGCCTTCCGACCTGTATGAGGACAAGCGCAAGGGGCGCCGCTCCATAATGCTCGGCATAGAGAACGGACTGGCGCTTAACCACGACATATCCAACGTAAGATATTTCGCAAGGCGCGGCGTTGTCTACATCACGCTCTGCCACAACGGCGACCACGACATCTGC
>ENA-OPSI01000698-OPSI01000698.1-human-gut-metagenome-genome-assembly--contig:-NODE-698-length-11079-cov-1.247732_pt1 | contig 11079 bp, 11 predicted proteins | sample MGYA00241806_ERZ501903 | MGnify/ENA primary metagenome ERZ501903 (study PRJEB25962, sample SAMEA2042439) | human gut metagenome | biome: human gut; feature: human-associated habitat; material: faeces...
AAACTGAGAACGGATGGAGAAAATACGCTTCACTTCCGGGTTCACAATCAAATCCAAATACCGCTGCCGGTAACGGGCGTCGGTATCCTTCAGGCCGTGATACTTCTCCGGCAAAGGCAACAACGCTTTGGAAAGAATCTTCATGCTGTCTGCTTTGACGGAAATCTCCCCGCGACGAGTACGGAACGCCTCACCCGTTACCCCCACCACATCGCCAATATCCAGCGAAGCGGTTAGGTTGCGGTAAGCCTCTTCTCCCAGCATGTCAATCTTTACATAGAGCTGGATACGTCCCGTGTTATCCCGCAAATCCATGAAGGCGGCTTTGCCCATGTCACGCCAACTCATAATCCGGCCGGCTACGGATACCTGTTTCCCCTCGTACTCCGTTTCAAACCGGTCCACGATCTCCTGGGCGTGCTGTTTCACGTCAAAAGAGGTGATTTCATAAGGATTGCTGCCTTGGTCTTGCAGACGCTTCAGCTTTTCCCTGCGGATCCGCAAAATCTCCTTCTCGTCCTGCTCTTCTTCAATCTGCGGTGCCTTCTTGTTCTTTTCCGCCATTACTGATCCGTTCCTTTCGCCATTCCTCTTGGTATTTCTGTCCTTATCGGGAAATCGTTACAATATAGTATTTGGAGATGCCAGCCGGGGTCTCCCCTTCCACCGTCTGGCCACATTTAGCCCCGATCAGGGCTTTGCCCACAGCGGATTCGTCGGAAATTTTTCCATTGCGGGGATCGGCCTCATTGGAGCCCACAATCTTGAAATCCCGCCGAGACTGTGCCCCTGTTGCAGAGGTCAAGTCCACCTCGATCTTGGAACCGATGTGTACCGTCTCATTGTTCAATTCGCTTTCATCGATGACCACGGCGCCCTGAAGCATGACCTCCAAGTCGGCAATTCTTGCTTCTACCATGGCCTGATCATTTTTCGCTTCGTCATATTCGCTGTTCTCGGAAAGGTCACCGAAAGACAAGGCTACCTTAATCTTTTCCGCCACGTCTTTCCGGCGGACTGTTTTCAAATATTCCAGCTCCTTCTCCAGAGCGGCCAGTCCTTCTTCCGTAACAAAATACTGCTTCTCTGCCATTGTACTCCATCCTTTACTGAAAATGGCCCGCGTCACGCGGACCGACTTTATTTATTATAGTGACCCCGAAGGGTCTTGTCAATGTGAAAAGAACGCACAAGCCCCGGAAACCTCAGAAAAAATGCGGTTTCCGGGTCAGGCTTAGGTAAGCTTATGCGCTTCACAGGACCTTTATGCAGCCCTTCTAATTGTCAGATAATGGCGTTTTCGCCCTGTTTCTTCAGGTACTTGCCAATGGATATCGTTCCACCCAAAAGGCCGAACAGCATGCCGGCAATGATATAGCCACAGTAAATCAGCCACATGTAGGGATGAATGTTGACCACTGTCAAAAACGGCACCAGACTGTAAACTACTTCCACTGCTCGATCATAGGCCAAGTAAAGAACTGTGGCGGATACAAGTCCCGAAATAATGCCGATGATAATGCCCTCAACAATAAAGGGAACCCGCACAAATCCATTGGTGGCACCGACGGACTTCATGATGTTGATCTCCATCCGACGGGAGAAAATCGTCACCTTCACGGTGTTGGAAATAATGAACAAGGACACCACTGCCAGAATGATCACGATACCTATGCTGCAATACCGGACCAACCGATCTAGATTGCTCAGTTTCATGGCAATGTCCCGATAATTGGTGACAGACTCCACGCCATCAATGGCAGTGATCTCCGAAATGGTCTCATCATATTTGCTCAGGTCGTCCAAAGAAATTTGGTAGGCATCAGGAAGAGGGTTGTCATCTCCGATGAATCCCTCCAAAAGGGTACCGCTGCTTCCCAAATCCTGCATCATATTGGACAGCCCATCATCTCGGGGAATAAAAGTGCACTCCACAATATTATCCACCGCACGGATCTCTTCCCCGATTTTCACCGCCGTCAAGGAAGGAACATCTACTCGCAAATAAATTGTGATGGTGTTGTTTCCTTCCACCGACTGCATGGTGGTGGAAAGATTCAGAGAAAGCAGTCCTGCAATGCCCGTCATCAACAAACAGGAAATCAACACGCCAATGGAGGCGATACTCATGGTACGGTTTTTCCAGAGGCTCTTTACGCCTTCCCGGAACAAGTACCCAATACTGTGCAGTCCCATCACTTCACCTCCCCATCGTCTTCCTCATCTTGAGGCAGACTCTGTTCCAGAAGAATCTCCTGGGCAATGGTCTCCGCATTTTGTGAAACCGTGGGAATCGGCTCCTCCGGAAGAATATCCTCTTCCTGAGAAAAAACGTCCCCTTCCTGGGGGAACACATCCCCTTCAGGTCCCTGGGGAATAGCGGCAGTTTCCCCCTCGCCTTCGGGGGCTTCCGCCGTTTCCGGATCCAGAGGCGCTACCAACGGCTCCTGTTCTGTCTGAGGAACCTCTTGCTGGTACGTCTCTTCGTAAGTTTCTTCGTTGTCGTACTCGGCGTAATCATCGTCATTTTCCACTGCCTGCTCTGGGGAATCATATTGCTCAGGGGGAGCGTAGCTCTCTTGCATCTCTGCAGTATCCGCTACGATTTCACCCGAATGGATCTGGATGATTCGTTTGTGGAAATGTTTCACCAGAGAGTGTTCGTGGGTCACCATGAGCACCGTTGTTCCCCGTCGGTTGATTTCGCTGAGCAAGTCCACAATTTCAAAGGACAAGGCAGGGTCAATATTGCCCGTGGGCTCGTCCGCGATAATCATCGAGGGGTTATTCACCAATGCCCGGGCTAACCCTACACGCTGACGCTCACCACCGGATAGCTCTGTAGGATAGTGTTTGGCTTTGTGCTGAAGCCCCACCAGGCTGAGAATGTACGGCACCCGCTTTCGAATGGATCGAGGAGAAGCCCCTACCACCCGCATGGCAAACGCCACATTGTCATATACCGTCATGTGGTCAATCAAGCGGAAATCCTGAAACACGATGCCCATTTTCCGTCGGATATAGGGAATCTTCCGTTTGGGAATTCGGCTCACGTCTACACCGTCAATAATGATGCGGCCGGAGTTGGGGCGCTCTTCGCACATAACCAACTTGAGGAACGTACTTTTGCCGGCGCCGGACGAGCCTACAATAAATACAAATTCCCCTTTGTCCACCGTCAAATTGACATTGTGCAGGGCCTCGGTTCCGTTGTTATACACTTTGGATACGTTTTGAAATTCAATCAAGCCTATGACCGTCCTTTCTTTAGGAAAAGGCTGCCCCCTACCCTTTCGGGACCGGGGAATCCATTCCCGTTTTTTCTGGAAAGTCCAAGGGAATATGCACATGGCAGCACCCATCGGCATAGCTGTATTATACCAATGGGTGCAGTCTGTATCATTCTTTTTTGGAAAATAATTGTTAAGGAAATTCGAACGAATAGGTGGAAATTTCTCCCTGATTGGGGAAAAAATGACCTTGCCATCCCCTCTCCCTCAACCGTTTTTAGAATTTCACCGGATTGCTGGAAAGGTACTTTTTGACCATCAGAGCCACCTTGAACACAATGGCGTCCTCGAATTCTCGAAGATCCAGGCCCGTGATCTTTTTAATCTTCTCCAACCGGTATACCAGAGTATTCCGGTGCACAAACAGCTTCCGGGAGGTTTCGGAAACGTTCAGGCTGTTTTCAAAGAAACGCTGAATGGTAAACAGGGTTTCATGGTCCAGAGAATCGATAGAACCCCGTTTGAACACTTCTTTCAGGAACATCTCGCACAAAGTGGTGGGCAATTGATAAATCAGCCGGGCAATACCCAAATTGTTGTAGCTGACAATGGGCTTTTCCGTGTCAAACGCCTTGCCGACTTCCAAGGCCACCTGGGCTTCCTTGAAGGAACGGGCCAGGTCTTTAATGCTGTTGACCACCGTGCCAATTCCTACTGTGCAGTGGGTATAGAACTCACTGGACAGGGTGTCCACAATGGAACTGGCCAATTTGTCAATATCCTTCTCGTCAATATTGGGTTTGATCTCCTTGACCAGGGCAATATCCGTTTCGTTGATATTGATGATGAAATCCTTATTTTTGTCCGGGAACAAATTCTGGAGCACATCATATGCAGAAATGTCGTTCTTTTCAGAAATTTTCACCAGCATGCAGACACGGCTCACATCGGAGTCAAAGTGCAGCTCGTGGCTCTTCAAATAGATATCACCGGGGAGAATGTTATCCAGAATCACATTCTTGATGAAATTGCCACGATCATACTTTTCGTCATAATACTGCTTGATGCTGTTGAGAGAAACCGCCAGGATCTTCACATATTTCTGAGCTTCCGGGTCTTTGCCGGCCACAAATACGGCATACTCCGGCCGGGGACGGCTGCCAAAAGACTTGAAACTGTATTCTTCCGTCTGAAAAACCTCAGAAGACTCCATTTCCTCTGGGGTAAGGTCCTCGCATACCTCGCCTATTTTGCCCAGTTCACTGCAGGCAATGATCACCGAGGATTCATCTACCACTCCAATGGTACGATCAATCGTATCCCGCATCTGATGGATAATACCCTGAAACAATCTGTTTGACATGACTCTTCCCCTTTCTTTATGGCTCAGGGGCATTTCCCCCGCCGCGTTCGCTCAGAAAACCAGCTGCCTTTCCCCCCGGGAAAAGCCCCCTCCCAGGTCCAAGGCCATCTCTGGTAGAACAAAATTATTCAGTCTTTATTTTACATAATCAACAAGAAAATTTCAACCTTTTTTTGAAAAAAACACAGTAATTTTCTACTGACGAACAAAAAAAGAGGGAATACCCTGTGGTATTCCCCCAAAAATTCTCTTATTCGTCTTGAAGAATCGCTTTCTCCGTTTCCTTGTCAAAAAGATAACGGGGATTGGGCGTAAAATGAATTTTCACTTCGTCTCCCGCCTCCACCAGATATGGAGAAGCAATCGGTGCAACTACTCGGTTCCCCTGGCAGTTAAGGAACACGTATGTCTCCCCGTCCAGGGAATCCACCCCTTCCACGATGGAGGTAATCCCCTCCGGGCCTTCCTGTTCCAGTGGGAGGGAAATAGTTTCCGGTCGAATCCCCAGAACCACTTCTTTCCCACATAAGAAGCCAGCTTCTCGTCCCCATCCTGAGACGGGAGTGCCATTCGGCAAGTCTCCAAAGTCAAAGCATAGCCAGAGCTCTCCCTTTTCAACACACCATCCAGGAAATTCATCTGGGGAACACTTAAAAAGCCTGCTACAAATCGATTGACAGGGCGTTCCCGCAACGTCTCCGGGGTTCCCACCTGCTGAATGACTCCTTCTTTCATTACGGCAAGGCGATCTCCCATGGCTACAGCTTCCGAAGGATCCTGTGTGACATAAATAAACGTAATGCCCAATTGCTTCTGTAACCGGGCCAAAAATTCCCGTTGGGAAAGTTGCAGGCTTCTCTCCAGGTTAGCAAGGGGCTCATCCAGCAAAACCACTTTCGGCTCCCGGACCAAAACCCGACCAATCGACACAAGATGTCTTTCTTCCGGGGACAGATCCTGGGCTTTCCGCTCCAACAATTCGGTCAATTGAAGGGTTTCGGCTACCCTGCGAATCCGGCCTTGAAGCGCTTCCCCCGCTGCTTTCTTCCCCGTGATCCCAAACGCCAAATTCTCAAACACCGTCAAGGAAGGGTACAGGGCGTTATTTTGCAGCAGAGCCGCAATCTCCCTTTCTGGAGGAGTCAGTCCATTGACCAAGGCTCCCCCAATGTAGATCTCCCCCTGATCTATCTCCTCAAAGCCTGCAATCGCTTTTAACAGGGAGGATTTTCCGCACCCAGTCGGGCCCGCAATCATCATCCACTCTTTGTCCTCAACTGTCAAATTGCAGTCCCGTATCGCAGAAACCCCGTCGTAAACTTTATGAACATTCTTGAGCTTTACTTGCGCCATGCGGAAAATCCCCCTAAAACTTTTACCGCTTGCCCGATAACAGGCAATATCTGCGGCTATTTCGCTGCGATGATAAGTATAACAGAATCCACTTTAGGGGGGAAGCCCTTTAAATGCCCAAAGTTTTTTTCACCCCTTTATGAAGAATCTCTAAAAGATTTTCCTTCTCTTTCCTTTCGAGGTCCAACCCTTTACTGAAAAATAGATTCCACTTCCTCTGGGGTCAGAAGGCGACAGGCTCCCTCTGGAAGATCTGGATCCAGCCACAAATTGCCTATCCGCAACCGATGCAGCTGTATCACTTCTCTCCCACGAGATGCAAACATCCGCTTGACTTGATGAAATCTGCCCTCCCGTATCTCTACAAGACCCACACAATCCTGTCCTTCTTCCAAGGACAACCTGGCAGGCGCATACCGTTCCTGTCCCCAAGTACCCCCTTGAGAAAACGCCTCAATATCCCGTTCTGTCAAAGGGCCGTTTACCACTGCACGGTACAATTTGTATACATGCTTTTTGGGGGACAGCATCCGATGGGCCAGATCTCCGTCATCGGTGATTAGGAGAAGTCCGGTGGTATCCTTGTCCAACCGGCCCGCCGGGAAAAGCCCCCGGCGGAACCATTCCTCCGGGAGCAGATCCAATACAGTCTTTGCACGGCGGTCTTCTGTGGCTGACAATACGCCAGCAGGTTTATTCATCATCACATATAGATGCTTTCGATAGGTGATTTTCTGTCCTTCGACGGCGATGACATCCTGGTCTGGATTTACTTTTGCTCCTGGGTCCCGTACCACGGAACCTTGAACCGTTACCAGCCCCCCGCGGATCCATTTTCCCACTTCTTTTCGGGTTCCAAGACCTTGGGATGTCAAAAATTTATCCAGCCGTTCTCCCATGGCTTTTCACGTCCTTTCCTACATTTCATCTAGCTCAATCTATAGGGTATCCGTCTTCCTGAGGCATCTCCTCTACGCCGGCCCCCGTTTCCCCTGCACCATCATCTGGGGTGCTTTCCATTTCAGTTACAGCGTCTTCCTGATCTGTCTCCGGTGCTGTGGAACTTCCATCAGAAGGTTCTGAGCTTTCCTGAGAGGACTCCTGAGCGCTTTCAGGAGCTGGAGTCACTTCCGATGCGCTCATTCCGGTCTCCCCAAATCGTGCGCTGTCCGGGGCAAACCCATGCATGAATCCGTCAACCTCTGCACAGGAAACATCCCCGCCGATAATTTCTTCCCCATAAACCAACAGGGTGGCGTAGACTTCCGTCTCATCGGGATAGTTGTCTATTTGATATAAATATTGAGTGCACACTTCTCCCGCGTAAGGCTCCAGATCAAATCCTTGGGCCTGCTGCATCACATTGTAGGCCGTGTACACATCGTTAAATTGGGCAGGGATCATCACTTCCCGGGTCTCTACCGGATCCGGCTGCACCTGCCAGCCAAAACTTTCCAGGTAAGCCACCCGCTCTTCGTTGGTGCCCCCTGGAATGGGTTCGGCCTCCTCCTCTTGGCTGCCACTTTGAAGAAAAATACAGGCTCCCACCACAATCGCGGCCAGGAGCAAAAAGGCCAGAATTCGTTTTCGATTGGCTTTCAGCGATACAACCATCTTCCACCGTTCCTCTCTGTTTGATTCCTTGTGGCATACATATGAGAGGCATGGGGAAGTTATGAATCTCTCTTTCCTAGAAAAGCCGTCCTTCCTCTATCAGTTTTACTTGCGGGAATTTCTCTTGCCGAGAAGCTGCAGAAAGAATCCATCCGCCAGGCAGCTGGAATTGAGAGATCTGAATATCCGGATCTTGGGAGACAGGTTCCCCTGAACGAAACGTGAACGACGCTCGGTGAAAACCATAGGACATTCCCTGGCCGGAAAGCTTCATCACGCTTTCTTTCAGTGTCCACAAGGAAAGAAACGCCCCTTCCCAATCCTCTTGCAGCGCTCTTCCTGGGTGCAGACCCGTCTCACCAACCTCATTCCTACAGGCCGGCGACCTTCCCCATCGATTCCCAATGGAAACAGACTCAATCCACAGCCGATGAGACCTGAACAATGGCTCAAGCTGAAGTGGATCGGAGCATCTATAAAATATGGTTTGCCATGCTCGTTGCGCTTTCTGCTCAGAGAGGAAAGCTCCAGAGAATACTCCTCTCTCAACGACCAGCGGAGAAGCTCTTCTGCCAGCTTTCGCTGATAGGCAAGCTCTTCCGCTGGATTTTGAAAGTTGTGCGTATAGCGAACCGCATACAGCATTGTTCTCCCCCTTTCCCTATCCATCACACTTCTCTGTTCCATGGTTTTTATTATTATACCATTTCCCTCCTAGGAACGCAAAGCGGACGAATTGTCTTGCCTCTCTTGACATTTCTCCTATGATCGAGTAAAATCGCTACGATTTGCGCTGATTGGACAAGCGCCACTTGCTATTTTTCTTTTGAGGAGGGTGTTTTTTGACATTCGGTAACAAGCAATTTTATCATTCGTTTTTTGCCGTGGTCATTCCCATTGCCATTCAGAACCTGATCAACTCCGCCGTGGGCATGGCCGACACCTTGATGCTGGGGCTGGTCAGTCAGACCGCTTTGGCTGCCAGCTCTCTGGCAGGACAGATCCACTTCCTATTAAATATGATCTACGGGGGGCTAGCTGCCGGCATCACCATCTTGGCTGCCCAATATTGGGGACGACAAAATCGAACGGCTATCGAACATATTCTGGCCATCGGCGTCAAGCTGGCCTCTGCCGTTGGCTTTTTATTCTTTCTGGCCACGGTGTTCTTTCCCACATCCTTAATGCGGATCTATACCAACGATCCGGCTATGATCCACGCTGGGGCCGAGCATCTGGGCGTGGTGGGATGGTCTTATTTGTTTATGGGCTTCTCTCACCCTTACTTGAGTGTTATGAAGAGCATCGAACGGGTCAAGATCAGCACCATGATCAACTCTTCCGCCTTACTGCTCAATATTCTGCTGAACGCTGTATTTATCTTCGGATGGATCCCTGGCATCCCTCCAATGGGCATTCGCGGCGTTGCACTGGCCACGGCCATCTCTCGAGCTGTGGAGCTGCTCCTGTGCGTGTTTGACGGCTCTCGGTATAAACAGATCCGCCTCCATTTAGGGTTATTTAGGATGCACAACTCCGTTTTGTGGAGAGATTTCATTCGCTATTCTCTTCCCGCCCTGGGAAACGAATTTGTCTGGGGGTTGGCTTACTCCATGTATTCCGTGATCATGGGCCACTTGGGAGAAGATTTGGTGGCTGCCAATTCCATTGTTTCCAACATGCGCAATTTGGCTTCCGTTCTGGGGTTTGGTGTGGCCAACGGCGCAGCCATTCTTCTGGGAAAGTCCATTGGCCTGGGAGATATGGCACGGGCGGAGCAAGACGCCAAACGCCTTCTCTGGCTTACTTTCTTCACTTCCCTACTGGGCAGTGCAGTGATTTTGGGGGTACATCCTATCATTGCCTCCACGATGGCTTTAACCGATCAGGCCAAAGAGTATTTGCAAATGATGGTTTGGATCAGTGCCGTGTATGTGGTTGGTCCCACCATGAACACTTGCTGGATTTGCGGAATCTTCCGGGCAGGCGGTGATTCCCGTTTTGGATTCTTCTGCGACCTAATCTGCATGTGGGGCGTCTTTGTCCCTCTGGGCTTTTTATCAGCTTTTGTACTGCAGCTTCCTCCCATGGCGGTTTACTGCATTCTCAGTCTGGATGAGTTTTCAAAAATGCCTGTGGTGATCTTTCGGTACCGCCAAAAGAAGTGGCTTCGCAATATTACCAAGGACATTACGGCCTAGGCGCTTCCTTCAATGGACGATCCCCCTTTCCTTCCCACTGAGAGGAGAGGGGGATTTTTCACGCTTCTTTTCCTAAATAGTCCAGAGGCAAAGTCAAAAAAACAAGGGCACTGCCTGTTACAGCAGCACCCTTGTCTATAGATACAATCAACAAATCCGTTTTACCGGATAAAGCTCTTACTTGCGGGGGTTCTTGATAGCAGCCTGAGCAGCAGCCAGACGAGCAATCGGAACACGGAAGGGAGAGCAAGAAACATAGTTCAGGCCAACATTGTGGCAGAACTCGATGGAGCTGGGATCGCCACCATGCTCGCCGCAGATGCCCAGAACGATGTCGGGACGAGTAGCGCGGCCCTTTTCGGCAGCCATCTTCACCAGCTGGCCAACGCCCTCCTGGTCCAGACGAGCGAAGGGATCGTTCTCGTAGATCTTGTTCTCATAGTAAGCGCCCAGGAACTTGCCGGCGTCGTCACGAGAGAAGCCGAAGGTCATCTGAGTCAGGTCGTTGGTGCCGAAGGAGAAGAACTCGGCCTCGGTGGCGATCTCGTCCGCGGTCAGAGCGGCACGAGGAATCTCGATCATGGTGCCAACCTTGTACTTCAGATCGATACCGGACTCGGCAATGATCTTGTCAGCAGTCTCGGTAACAGTCTTCTTGACAAACTTCAGCTCCTTGACCTCGCCAACCAGAGGAATCATGATCTCGGGAACCATGTTCCAATCGGGATGAGCCTTCTGCACATTGATGGCAGCCTTGATCACAGCCTCAGTCTGCATGGCAGCGATCTCGGGATAGGTGACAGCCAGACGGCAGCCACGATGGCCCATCATGGGGTTGAATTCGTGCAGGGAAGCAATGATAGCCTTGATGTCAGCAACACTCTTGCCCTGAGCCTCAGCCAGCAGCTCAATGTCCTTCTCCTCGGTGGGAACGAACTCGTGCAGCGGGGGATCCAGGAAACGAATGTTAACATGACGGCCACCCAGAGCCTCATACAACTGCTCGAAGTCACCCTGCTGCATGGGCTCCAGCTTGGCCAGAGCAGCCTTGCGCTCTTCCACGGTGTCAGAGCCGATCATCTCACGGATCGGGATCGAAGAACATGTGCTCGGTACGGCACAGGCCGATGCCCTGAGCGCCAAAAGCCACAGCCTGCTTGGCGTCGCGAGGAGTATCAGCGTTGGTGCGGACCTCCATCTGACGATACTTGTCAGACAGCTCCATGATCCGGCCGAAGTAGCCGCCTTCGGTGGAAGCGGGAACGGTGGGCAGAGCCTCGCCGTAGATGTTGCCGGTGGTGCCATCCAGGGAGATATA
>ENA-OPSI01000702-OPSI01000702.1-human-gut-metagenome-genome-assembly--contig:-NODE-702-length-11047-cov-3.793577_pt1 | contig 11047 bp, 8 predicted proteins | sample MGYA00241806_ERZ501903 | MGnify/ENA primary metagenome ERZ501903 (study PRJEB25962, sample SAMEA2042439) | human gut metagenome | biome: human gut; feature: human-associated habitat; material: faeces...
CGCAACGTGCTGTCCGGCTTCTTCCCTCGGGCGCGGAAAAACGGCTATCGGGTGTCTGCGACGGATTCTCCCGACACAAAAAAGCAGCGCTTTATGCGCTGCTTTTTTCAATTTTCCTGATCGCCTATTTCTCTTCCACGATCTTGAAGGAATCCTTGTAGAGTCCGCAAACGGGGCATACCCAGTCGTCCGGGATGTCTTCGAATGCCGTGCCGGGTGCGATGCCGCTTTCGGGATCGCCCTTGGCCGGATCATATACGTAGTCGCAGGCGGTGCCGTGGTATTTGCGGGGGAATATGCGGTCGGCCACCTTGTCCCAGTCGATCAGCTCCCAGTACGATTTGATGAAATCCGCGCGACGGTTGCGGTAGTCGATATAGTAGGCGTGTTCCCATACGTCGATCGTCATGACGGGCTTGAGGCCTTTGGTCATGGGGTTGCCGGCATTGGATTCCGAGATGATCTGCAATTTGCCGTCCTTGTCGGCTGCGAGCCACGTCCAGCCCGAGCCGAAAAGTCCGGTAGCGGCTTTGGAGAACTCTTCCTTGAAGGCTTCGACCGATCCGAAGTCGCGGGCGATGCGATCCGCTAGTTTTTGGGGCATCGGCTTCTGATCGGGGGTCAGCATCAGGAAGAAGAACGTGTGGTTCCAGGCCTGGGCCGCATTGTTGAAGATCGGACCGTCGGCTTTCTTGACGATTTCCTGCAGGGACATCGACTCGTAAGGCGTGCCGGGAATCAGGCGGTTGAGATTGTCCACGTAGGTCTGGAGGTGTTTGCCGTAGTGGTATTCAAAAGTTTCTTTGCTCATTTTCGGAGCGAGCGCTTCCGTCGAATACGGAAGTTCGGGCATTTTGTGAACCATAATTCTTTCTGTTTTAGGTTTTGATATTGTTAAAGATTCGGTTTGAATTGTCGTCGGAGCCGCCGCCGGGGTGCCGTGCAGCAGGATATATCCGTTGAGGTAGGCGGCGAAGAGCGTCCAGAGCAGGTAAGGTACGAAGAGCCAGGCGGCAGCGCGGTCCCTGCGGCTCGCGGCGAAGATGTAGAGTCCCACGAGGATATTCAGCAGTACGATGTCGATGAATCCGGCCAGCGGATTGCGCAGCGTGAAGAACAGGATGCTCCACAGGAAGTTGGCGATAAGTTGCAAGACCCACAGCCGGATGATTCCTTTGTGCTGCCGACGTACGATGAGGCGCCCGAGCGAAAGTCCCATGCAAAGGTACAGGACGCTCCAGGCGATCGGAAATACGATGTTGGGCGGCGTGAGTGCCGGCTTGGTCAGCGTCGGATACCATTCGGCGATGGACGAAGCCTGGAAAAAACTTGCCGAGATACCTACTGCGAAACAGGCGAGAACAGGAATGAGATAGGCCGCTATTTTTTTCATGCTTGGGGTATTGAAGTTTTTCTGATTCCGTGCAAGAACAGTGCAAATTACGCTGTTTTCTTTCCAAATTTAATAAAAATAATCGGATTCGACTCCAATTCCGGCTCCTTTATCGACGTGTTTTTTGCCGGGGCGGATGTCGTTTTCCCGGTATTCGTCGTGAACGTATCGATAAACGGTTTCGGAGATATCCGCTATGATTCGGGCATTTGTTTCCGGGTTTTCCGCCGAATCTTTGATGAAGACGGCGATGGTATAGCGGGTGCCGTCCGGCAGGATGACGAATCCCAAGTCGTTGGTCCCGGCGAAGATGCCTCGTTCGTCGCGGTCGCTCGTGCCGGTTTTGTGTCCGATGACGGCGCCGGTTCCCGACAGTGGTTTCGGAAGACGGTCGGCACCTGTTTTACAGTTTATCAGGTTTTGCCGGATCATTTCCCGCAGTGTAGGAGTGAGAATCTGTTCCGTTACGAGCAGTTCCAGCAGGGCGGCGGCTTCGAGCGGCGTACTCCAGTTTTCGTAGCACGTTTGCGGATCGTCGTGCATCTGTTGTTCCGTTGCTGCGATTGCGAAATTGCACAGTCCAAGCGACCGGACGTAGCGGTCTGTCGCTGCCGGACCGCCCGTGTGCTCGAAGAGGATGTCGCAGGCGTTGTTGTCGCTCAACTGCAGGCTGTACTCCAACAGACGGCTGACTGAAAGCGAAATTTCGCCTTCGGGAAATTCGTCCCGGAGGGGGCTGTACGTGTCGGGGACGAGCTCTTCTTCCGGAATGAATATTTCCGTGTCGGGCGTCAGTCCGTTTCGGTTCAGGTAATCTGCGACGGCGAGGGCCTGGTGGAATTTGAATACGCTCATCAGGGGGTAGCGGTCGTCGTTATTGACCGTTACCGTATCTTGTGCGTCGAGGATGACCGCAATACCGATTTCGGCTTTTTTATCCTTTATCACCTTTTTCAGCCGATACGACAGACCGTCGCCCTGCGCTGCTGCGGCAAGCGGAAAGAACGAAATCCAGAGAATTGAGATCAGTGTGCGCATATATTTATAGTCGAGATTGACCGGAAACAAAAATAGTGTAAATTTCGATTCCTTCCGGGGCGGATTTCATGATTTTTGCATCTCTTTCGATTATTACGGTATGCCGGCGGGCGATTCGGGGTATCGTGTCGATGCCGTAAATCGTCCGATTCGCCTCGAATCGGTCCGCTTCGGTCGATTCTTTACGGCCGGAAGATCGAAACGCCGGTAAATTTATTAGATTTGCGGACGGTTGATTTTGTGAATTATGAGAAAGAACTTACTGGCAGCAATCGTTTTGCTGGCATTGTACATTCCTTCTGTTTGGGCCGCAGCGGGGTATCCTGTGCGGGGCAGGGTTATCGACCGTCTTTCCCGGGAACCGGTCGCCTATGCAGCCGTTACGATCACCGGCCAGCCCGGTAAGGGCGCCATGACCGATTCGCTCGGGCGATTCGAGATCCTGCAGGTGAAGCCCGGCATTTACAGCCTGACGGCGTCGTTCATCGGTTACAGAACGGTCGTGACCCCCGAATACCAGGTGTCGGCCCGGACGCCTTTCATCGAAATCGAGATGGAGGAGGAGCCGGAGCATCTGAATGAAGTCGTCGTTCGTCCCTCGCCTTTCCGCCGTACGATCGAGAGCCCGGTCAGTATGCAGGTGATCGGGATGCGGGAGATCGAGAAGAGTCCCGGCTCCAATCGTGACGTGTCGCGTATCGTTCGTTCCTATCCGGGCGTGTCGTTTTCGCCCATCGGTTATCGCAACGACCTGATCGTGCGGGGCGGCGGACCTTCTGAAAACCGCTTCTTCATGGACGGGATCGAAATTCCCAACATCAACCATTTCGCCACGCAGGGTGCCACGGGCGGTCCCGTAAGCATCGTGAATTCCGATCTGGTGCGCGAGATCAATTTCTATACGGGTTCGTTTCCCGCCGACCGTGCCGGGGCGCTCAGTTCGGTGCTGGATTTCCGGCTGCGGGACGGCGATCTCGAACGGCAGACCTTCAAGGCGACGCTCGGTGCCTCCGAAGTGTCGCTCAGCGGCAGCGGACACGTGGGCAAAAAGACGACTTACCTCTTTTCCGTGCGGCAATCCTATCTCCAGTTCCTCTTCAAATTGCTGGGGCTTCCTTTCCTGCCCAATTACATCGACGGGCAACTGAAGGTCAAGACCCGTTTCTCGGAGCGGGACGAGCTGACTTTCCTCGGACTGGTGGGCATCGACAACATGAAGCTCAATCTCGACGAGAAGGGCGAGGAGAACGAATACCTGCTCAGCTACCTGCCTCGCATCCAACAGGAAACCTTTACTGTGGGTGCCGTGTACCGCCATTTCGCCGGCCGGCACGTGCAGTCGGTGGCGTTGAGTCACAACTACCTGAATAACCGCAATACCAAATACCGCAACAACGACGAATCGACTCCGGATAATCTGACCCTGCGTTTGCGGGGCGTGGAGCAGAAGACGACCCTGCGGTTCGAAAATCGCTCCTACCTGGGCCGGTGGACGCTGCGCGAAGGAGCCGAACTGAACTATTCTACCTATCATAACAAGACTTTGCAGCGGACTTATCAGCAGGAAGCCGAGCTGCTGGACTATCGCACTTATTTGGGAATTGTCGGCTGGGGCTTTTTCGTGGGGGCCGACTATGCCTCCGCAGACAAGCGGCTGACGGTTTCGATGGGGGTGCGGGCCGACGGATGCGACTATTCGGCGGAAATGGAGCGTTTCTGGAAGCAGCTTTCGCCCCGTGTGTCGGCTTCTTATGCCTTGAGCGACAGTTGGTCGGTGAGCGGAAGCGCAGGGCTTTTCTACCAGTTGCCGCCCTATACGGCGCTCGGTTATAAAGACAATACGGGCGAGCTGGTCAATCGGGGTCTGGAGTATATGCGGGTCCTGCAAAGCGCCGTCGGCGTCAACTGGCGTCTGCGTGACCGGTTGGTGGTTTCGCTCGAAGGTTTCTACAAATATTATACGAATATCCCGCTTTCGGTGGCGGACGACGTGCCGCTGACCTGCAAAGGCAACGACTACGGTACCTCGGGCGACGAATTGCTCGTTTCTTCGGCCCAGGGACGCGCCTACGGTCTGGAGCTGATGGTGCGTTGGCAGCTTCCCGATCGTTTCAATCTGGTCGGTGCACTGACCGTTTTCAGCAGCGAATACCGCAGTCGGCACGATGCGAAATATATTCCTTCTGCCTGGGACAATCGTTTCGTGGCGAATATCAGCGGTACGTACGATTTCTCGCGTGGGTGGAGCGTCGGGGCGAAGCTGAGCGCTATCGGCGGAACGCCTTATACGCCGTACGACGTCGAGAAATCGTCGCTCGTCGAGGCGTGGAACGCTTCGGGACGTCCTTATTACGACTATTCGAAATACAATACCGGACGTTTGGATGCCTTCGCCCAGTTGGACGTGCGCGTCGATAAGGTGTTTTATTTCCGTAAATGCATGCTGGGTATCTATGTCGATTTGCAGAACGTGACCTTCAGCAAGCTCCGTCAGCCCGACGTGCTGATGAGTACCGGCGTGATCGAGAATCCTTCGGCTCCGCCTTCGGAGCAGCGTTATAAGATGAAGTATATCCGCCAGGCGAGCGGTACGCTGGTGCCGACGCTGGGCGTCACGGTCGAATTTTAATCGTACAGCCATGAAAAACAACCTGCTCAGCGACAAGCTCGCCTACAACGGGGATACGAAAACACGGACTCATCTGCATCTGTGCAGCTATACTGTGGATCGGGTCGAAGAGGCTGCGGGAGATGATTTCGGGGAGATGAAGTCCCGCTTTCAGCCCGATGGCATCACTTGGCTGCAGATTCACGGACTGGAAGATACGGATGCCGTGCAGACGGTTTGTACGCATTTCGGGATCGATTTTCTGGTCATGCAGGACATTCTCAATACCGACCATGCCAGCAAGGTCGAGGAGCACGATCAGTACAATGTGATTATTGCCAAGCAGATTATGGGTGGCGAAGCGATGCAGGTCAGTCTGGTGCAGGGCGCTGATTTCGTGCTGACGTTTCAGGAGCGGGACAACGATTTTTTCGACGATGTGATGCGTGCCATCCGTAACAATGTACTGAAAATCCGTACCCGACAGTCGGACTACCTGTTTTCGGTGTTGCTCAATGGCTTGATAACCGGTTATATGTCGGTTGCAGCGGCGATCAGCGACGGGTTGGAGGAGCTGGAATCTGCATTGCTGGCCGATACCGGAGACCGGGACATCGGAGTACAGATGCAGGAGCTCCGGCGGGATTACATGCAGCTCAAGCGGACGGTTCTGCCGCTCAAGGAACAATATTCGCGGCTATTTCGTTCCGATTCGAGTTTGTTGCACCGGGTCAATCGGCCCTTCTTCAACGATGTGAACGATCACCTGCTCAACGTGGCGCAAAATATCGACATCTGCCGTGAAACCCTTTCGTCGCTGATGGATTTGTATATCTCGAACAACGATTTGCGGATGAACGATATTATGAAACGGCTGACTGTCGTATCGACCATCTTCATTCCGCTGACTTTTCTGGTCGGAGTATGGGGGATGAATTTCCGTAACATGCCCGAACTGGAGTGGGAGCACGGTTATATCCTGGCCTGGGGCGTGATGATCGTCATCGGATTCGTGACCTATTTGTTCTTCCGCACGAAAAAGTGGCGTTGAGGTGCGCAGTCGGTGCTTTTTTGGCGGACGATGCGGGGAAATTCCGGGATTTTGATTTTCTTTGTACCAAAATTCCGGGCGGTACCCGCGATTTAGCCGACATAAATCCTTGTGCCGACTGCGCGAACATTCTATTGAAAACCTCCGATGAAAAAGATTTTCTCATTTTCCCTGCTTCTCATCCTTGGCCTCGTGGCTTCCCAGATTCTTCCGGGGATGCTCGGAGAGAGCTATCCTGCATTTCGGGCCGGGGCGACGACCTTTCTTTATGTCTGTCTGTCGTTCATCATGATCAATGTCGGCCGGGAATTCGAGATCGATAAAAAACGTTGGCGCTCCTATGCCGAGGACTATTTCATCGCTATGGCTACGGCAGCCGTACCTTGGCTGCTCATCGCTCTGTACTATGTTTTCGTGTTGTTGCCGCCCGAGTTTTGGGGCAATGGCGACGCCTGGAAAGAGAATCTGTTGTTGAGCCGTTTTGCCGCTCCGACTTCGGCCGGCATCCTGTTCACGATGCTCGCGGCCCTGCGGCTCAAGCGAAGCTGGATGTATCGGAAAATTCAGGTGCTGGCGATTTTCGACGATCTGGATACCATCCTGCTGATGATACCTCTGCAAATCCTGATGATCGGTCTGCGCTGGCAGCTTTTCGTCGTCGTGGTGATCGTCTTTCTGCTGTTGTGGCTGGGGTGGAAGAAACTCAGTACGTATGAGTTGAGGCAGGATTGGTGGGCGATTCTGACCTATTCGGTCGTGGTTTTCGGTGTTACCCAACTGGTTTACCTGCTTTCCAAATATTATTTCGGCGAGGAGGGCAGTATTCATATCGAGGTGCTGCTTCCCGCTTTCGTATTGGGTATGGTGATGAAAACCAGGCATGTCGAATCTCGCGGGGAGCGGATGGCCGCTTCCGGCATTTCGTTCTTGTTCATGTTTTTGGTTGGATTGAGCATGCCGTTGTTTATCGGTATGACTGCTGCGACTGGGGAAGCTGCTTCTTCCGTGACCGGTTCGCAGCCCATGATGTCGTGGGGCGTGATCGCATTCCATGTGGTGATCGTCTCGTTGCTGTCCAACCTGGGCAAACTTTTCCCGATGTTTTTTTATCGTGATCGGAAGTTGAGCGAACGTCTGGCCCTTTCGATCGGTATGTTTACCCGCGGCGAGGTAGGGGCGGGCGTTATCTTCATTGCGCTGGGATATAGCTTGGGCGGTCCGGCACTGGTTATTTCGGTGCTGACCCTCGTGCTGAACTTGGTACTCACGGGGATCTTCGTCGTTTGGGTTAAAAAACTCGCCTTGCGGACTTACGCTCCCGAAGAGTTCGATGCCGTATCGACGATCCGTTGAAAGACGGATTTCGCCGGAATCCGTTTCTGATCTTTCACTCCGGATATAAAAGATTGCGGGAAAAAAGGTTCCCTTTCCTTGTGAATATCGAATGCAGTTGGGGGCGTGTGGGCTACGAGGTTTGATTCTGCTTTTGCCGCAGCTGTCCTTCTGACCTTGTGCAGCAACAGTGGAGGGCCGCTTTCGGAGTGGCGACAGGCTTTTTCCCTCTCCCCTTCTTATCCTGTGTTGGGAGGAAAGTCATCAGTTTATAGCGTTGCATGTATTTTCTCTTTTAACTCCGCAGCATTTCCGTTTACCCTCCAGCGTTTTTTCTCTCCTTTTATAATAGTATAGGTGTATTGTCTTCTGAACCGATCGAAGGTGTTTCTCGCGATCCCGTATTCCTTGCAGATTGCCGCGATACTTTTTCCCTGATTCAGCATTTGGACGATTTCAGCTCTGCCGGTTAGCCGTGCGGATCCGATTTGTTTTCCTGTTTCCCGAAAGATACTGTATTTTTCCATATTTTGTCGCGTCGCATTTTATGAGTCGGGCGACTATTGCGGATTCTGTTTCGCCTGTAGGTACTCTGTGGTGGTATCGGCCAAGTGGTTTTTATTTTCAGTCTTGTCTGCTTTGAATCTCTGATGCTCCTTTTGAAACATCTGATAATTGCCATATTTGGTCATTATCTGTTCGATGGTCTGCATTGGCATTATGCCTTCGTTATTGTACGACAATACGATGTATCTGAACCGGGCGTTCCGGATCAAATCTTTGAATGTATGCTGTACTTTCGCCTTACTGCAATAATTCGATTTGTTGTATTCTCTTAGCTCCGTTTTTCCCTTCGGAGTAAATGATTTATAGTCGGCAATCGTGTTCAGCAGATGGTAGTTTGCGCTGTATTGTCGGGAGTTGTACGGTGGGTCGAGGTATAAAATATCGCCCTCGATCCGCTTAATCAGACTATTCGCATCTTCATTGTACACTTCGTGTTCGCCGTTGTTTATTTGGTAATCTGCGGGAGCGATAACGAGCGTTTTCTGTGCTGACTGTTTGAGATGTTTGAAAAATGCTCCGTATACGGATGCCGTATTGGCGCATTTGGCTGCGTTTTCGAGCAGACAGCACAGCCGGAAATAGTATAAATCGTCGGATATTTCTCCGGTTTCTGCCAATGCTCGATAGTCGATCTGATGGCATCTATTTTTGATCGTTGTCATCGGAGAAATACTGACGGTCATTACCCCCCCCCTCGACAATATTGAGAGTATATGAGACCATTCTCTGTCCCTGACAGCGAGTTCAGTATTTCTATATAATCGGCTTTGTTCGCAAGTTCGTAGCAGTTGCCTATATAGTTGCGATTGAGGACATAACTGTAATACTTCCAATTATTGGCTATTACTTTGCTAACTCGTGTTTTGAAATGAGCCCTACGATACACGTACCTGCAAAGAGATCGCAGAATACCATATCCGATGGATTATCGCCGACGACCTTTTTGATCGTATTGTCGATAAAATCCCGCAGCGAATATTTCGATCCTATGTAATTCATCACTCGTACATGATATTATTAAACTTCAGCATTTCTTCGTCGTCTGTAAATTCTATAATATTCCAAGGATAGGAGGTAACGTCTATTGGATTTTGTGTCGAACGCTCTGAATGCGTTGATGTTTTTTTGACCGAGTTCTGATTCCGGGCATATCAGGATTGGATGTATTACGCTCGGTCTGTTGGGAATATACTACTGTTCTATTCAGTCTATATATCGGGATATCTGTCTGGGATTAGTTACGGCCTTCAGTTCGATAGGTACGATCTATTTTGTTTTTTCATCTATTTTCTGCGAAAACATCACATCGATTCGCTGCATGCCGATGCCGCATGAAACCTTGTTTCCTAACTATTCTATGTTTTTGCAATTGACTTTAAGGGCCCGGTTCAAGATCGGATCCCTGCCGATATGTTGCGCCAAATACATCTGCAAATGTACTTTATAGGCTTTCCTGTTGCGTCTCTTGTAGATCAGTCGGGGCAAGATGTCGAACGCGGTCTGTGTTTCGTCGGCATATACTTCAGTTTGCAACATATTTTCGACTTGTCTTCTGTTTTCATCGGTGAAACTGTTCCCGTTGAGGGCCTTATGGTTATTTTTTCGAGCGGATTAAAGAAAACAACCGCTCTGCCTCATAGGGCATAAGCATGGTATTTCCGCGATTGCCTTTCAGCTTTCTGTATATCAAACTGCACAGCATTTGATAGGGGCCTATATACCTTATTATATCATCCAAAGCCTCCCATTCGGAAGCCCCTTTTGCAAATACTTCGTACGGTTTGCTCAATACCCGGAATGTCAGATTTATCCAAAGTTTCTCGCGCAAATAGTAACCGTCGGGTTTAAGGAAAGGGTCACTGGCGATCTGATATATGCCGTAAAATTTCCCTTCTTTTCCTTTCGATGTCTGCACGTAAAATATCGCATAATCGTTCGCGCGTACCCGGCTGAAATCGGCCATCATTGCAACCAGTGTATTTCCCGTTTGAGCAACTGATATATTGGAATGTGCTGATCGGTTGAAACCTACGGTTTTATTTCTGGATCTCGTGCCTGCGAACATGTGCTCCAGATGTACTCGGAAACTCTGCTCGGTTGAATAAAAAGTAGTCGCTTTTCAACGCTCTGTATTTCCAGATGTTTTGTGCGCCTAATTTACCGCGATTCCCTTCGATATTTTTAACCACGATGCCCTTTAACTTGACTTTCAGGTGTTGTTTTACGGAATCCATTATCTTGAAAGCCAAAGGAATCACTTCGCTTTTTTCAGAAATATCCCCAGGTGACTATCGCAAAATAACCGTTCTTTCTCAAGTATCGGAAGCCGTGGCTATTGCGTTCGACAATTTTTTTTAGAAAGCATCGATGTCCGAAATATTGGACTGGTCCCTGCTGTCGTCGGTGAATTTTACGATGTCCAGATAAGGCGGATGAGCGATCATAAAATCGACCTCCTCTCGGTGCCTTTCGCCCAGCTATGCTGCGATCGCCTCGGAAAACGGCTGTCGATCGGTGACATCGACACTCTTGATTGCGTAGTTGATCGAAGACCATTCGCTCATAATGCTATTGACATAATCGATAATTTTTTTGGGGGGGCGAATCCGATGTAATCTTTGCGCAGGTTTTCATATGCGAACAGGGTAGTCCCGCTGCCTGCGAACAACTCCAGCACGGTATTTCCGGCATTCGTAAGCGTTTGAGTAGTTGGGGAACGAAATTGCCGTGCTAGATATTCTTGTGCTTGCCTTGCCTATCTCTTTCGGGGATCAACCACAGGCTGTCCACATTTAGATCGATCTGCTTCCAGTTATCTTTATTGATCTCCATAACCTGTTTGAATTTATCTTTATACCTCGGCTGAATAAGGGACTTTGTAAAATTTTTTTATCCTACATAGATCCTTTACGGTGGGATCCAATTACAAAGATACACGAAACGGTAAGATATATCAGCTATAAGGGGCTGTTTGGACAATAAAAAAGGCGGAAAACTTAAGTTTTCCGCCTTTCCGTACCCCCTCAGGGGCTCGAACCCTGGACCCCAACATTAAGAG
>ENA-OPSI01000707-OPSI01000707.1-human-gut-metagenome-genome-assembly--contig:-NODE-707-length-10960-cov-1.872077_pt1 | contig 10960 bp, 10 predicted proteins | sample MGYA00241806_ERZ501903 | MGnify/ENA primary metagenome ERZ501903 (study PRJEB25962, sample SAMEA2042439) | human gut metagenome | biome: human gut; feature: human-associated habitat; material: faeces...
CCTGCTCGCCTATGGCCGGGTCAACAAGCACCGCGGAGTTTACATAAAGCTCTTCAACGTCGCTGTCGGTGAGGAAACACGCCATATCGAAATCGTGAATCGTCATATCGAGGAAGATACCTCCCGATACCTTTATGTATGCGGGATTCGGCGGTTCGGGGTCGCGCGAGGTAATTTTCAGTATGTGCGCTTCACCTATTTTTCCGTCGTCATAAGCCTTGCGTATAGCGGCAAAATTATGGTCAAAGCGGCGGTTGAAGCCCACCTGAAACTTAATATCCGGATGCTCCTTTAAAGCGTCTGCGACGGCTTGGATTTTTTCGATTGAGTGGTCAACCGGCTTCTCGCAGAAAACGTGCTTTCCGGCGTTTATGGCTTCTATCGAAATTGCGGCGTGTGTGTCGGTTGAGGAGCAGACAAGAACGGCGTCAATATCCTTGTCGTTCAAAATGTCCTTATAGTCTTTTGTCACCTTTGAAACCCCATAGCTTCTTATAAGCTTTTCGGTTTCTTCGTTCATAAACGGATCTGCCATTGCGGTTACCGTTGCATTTTTTACGTGGTAGGAGATTGACTCAAGATGCACCTTGCCAATGCGTCCTGCGCCGATGATGCCGATTTTTAACATAATTATCACCATAACCTTTCAGGCAACAAATAGTTATTTAAAATCACCCTGCGTCCCGTGTTGCCCTGACAGGTATAACCGGTGATTTCTGCTGTTTCAAAATTGTGCCGTCGGCAAATTTTGAGTGAAATATGATTTAAACAGCGAGATTTATACTGTTTGTATCCGAAAAATTATTTACAAAGTCTGTCGTAAATCTTCAATATATCTTCAACGGATATATCCTTTATCGTATTAGACGGTGAGCCGGATGCGTAGGCATCTTCTGCCATTTTCGGCATCGCTTTGCGGAAATCTACAAGGTCGATTCCGTAGCCCGATACGCTTGGTATGTCGCAGATGTCGCAAAGCTCCTTGCAGGCATCAACGAATTTCCTTGCTGCGGCGGAGTCGGAATCGTCGCTTGCGGCTTTTCCTATTGCCCGTGCCATATCGGCAAAGCGTTTTTCTGCGCCGTCGTAAACGTAGTCGAAGCATTCCGCCATAAGCATGGCGTTGCTTATTCCGTGCGGCACATGGAACAGCGCGCCTATTGGTCGTGACATACCGTGAATTACGGTAACGGAAGCATTGTTGAACGCCGTGCCGGCTTCAAGAGCCGCAAGGCTCATTTGCTCTCTTGCCTCAATGTTTTGGGACTCGCGATAAGCCGTGGGGAGATATTTGAAAATTCTTTTTACCGCGCTGATAGCGAGATCGTCCGTCATTGGCTGTGCTTTTCTTGATGTGTACGCCTCGCTTGCGTGGCAAAGTGCGTCAAGTCCGGTAGCGGCCGTAACGGACGGCGGAGCGGTCATGGTAAACGCCGGATCGTCTATCGCAAGGTCGGGCATAAGGACTGCGCCCTTTAAGAGCATTTTTATGTCCTTTTCCGTGTTTGTTATGATTGTAAACTGCGTAGCCTCCGAGCCGGTGCCGCTCGTTGTCGGTATCGCTACCATTGGCGGCGTGGGGACGGTAATAACCTTGCCGAGAAAATCGTTGACGGAGCAGCCGCTTGTCGCAACCGCACCTATCGCCTTCATAGCATCTATCGGCGAGCCGCCGCCTACGGCTATCAGGAAGTCACATTTTTCGTTGTTCCATACCTTTAAGCCTGCTTCGATAATCCTGTCGGTGGGCTCGCTTACGACGCCGTCAAAAATTGCGTACCGAGTGTCTCCTTTGTCAAGTATATCCGTAATCTTTGCGGTGTTGCCGAGCTTTACCATCATGGGGTCTGTAACCACAAGAGCTTTTTTGCCCAAGGCGCATATATGCTCTGCTGCGGTAGATAAGGCGTTTTCACCGTAAAAAATTTGTTTCGGCATAATAAATTGAAAACTCATTTCTTAACCTCCGCTAAATTAAAGCCCGGCTTTTTCGGCAATGTATTTTCTTGCCTTGAGCGCGTATTCAAACGGGTTTGCCTTGGCAGGATCCTGCTCCGCCTCTACGAGAACATAACCCTCATAGCCGCTGTCCGCAAGAATGTCAAATATCGGGCCGAAGTCTATCGCGCCGTCGCCGGGAACCGTGAACGTTCCGAGCCGCACGCCTTCAAGGAAGCTGAGGTTTTCCTTCTTAACCTTATCTATTACCTCGGGGCGAATATCCTTTAAGTGTACGTGCTTTACTCTGTTTGCGTATTTTTTCAAAACGCCGATGTAATCCTCGCCGCAGTATGCAAGATGACCCGAATCATATAAAAGACTGAAAAGCTCGGGGTCGGTATTTTCCATAAGACGGTCTATTTCGGCGGCGGTACCCCCAGCTTCTTTGGGGATAAGCGGCTGCGGGAACTGCTGGGAGCCATTCAAAAGCAGTTCCAGCTTACCCAGGACGCGGAAATCACTCTGGAGGCCAATCCGGACAGCGTCTTTGCCGAGACGGTTTACGCCGTCGCAAAGGCGAGCCCATTCGTCATCGTTCATTATGTATTTGTCTTTGAAAACCGACTTATCGGTGCCCTGTATAGAGTAGCTCTGCTCCGAAATGCCGACAACCTTTGCGCCCATCTCCTTGAGAAAAGAAATATGGTCTGTAAAGTCTTTTTCTACTTCATCATACGGTTTCGTAAGAAGAAATGAAGAAAACCAAGCATTGCAAATTTGCATATTGCGAAGCGAGAGAGCTTTTTTGAGTGCGGGTATGTCGTCTCGCGGATATTTGTTGCCGACTTCGCAGCCGGTAAAGCCGGCAAGAGCCATTTCGGAAATACACTGTTCAAAGGTGTTTTCCGAGCCTAAATCGGGCATATCGTCATTTGTCCAAGCGATAGGTGCAATACCTAATTTAACTTTGTTCTTATCAAGCATATCAATATTTCCTCGCTTTACTTTCGTTTTCTTTTTTATTTTTGTAAGCCTCGTTGACTGCCTTGTTGTCGGAGGTTGACGCCACGCCGACATTCCACCATGCGCCATAGCCGTCTGTCATGGTTTTCGGCAAAACCTTAATGTCTATAAGCGTCGAAACCTTAGAATCAAGGCTGTCACGAAGCGCATTTTCAAGCTGCTCAAGAGTTCTTGCCGTGTACGTTTTAACTCCGTAGCCTTCCGCGCTTTTTGCAAAATCAATAGGAACAAGGTCGCCGAGCAGATCTCCGTTTTCGTCACGGAAGCGGAATTCCGTTGCGAGATTGCCTATTCCGTTTGACATTTCAAGATTGTTTATACAGCCGAATCCGCTGTTGTCAAACAGCAGTATGTTTATTTTTTTATGCTCCTGGATTGATGTGACAAGCTCTGAGTGCAGCATAAGATAGCTACCGTCGCCGCACATCGCATACACCTCTTTTTGCGGCTCTGCAAGCTTTGAGCCCAACGCGCCTGCGATTTCATAGCCCATACAGGAGTAGCCGTATTCCATGTTGTAGGAATATCTGCTGTCCGAGGTCCACATCCTTTGGAGATCTCCCGGCAGAGAACCTGCGGAGCCTACGCAAATCGCGTCGTGGGGAATGATCTCGCGTATTTTTTCGACTGCCGCCACCTGCGTTATTGTGCCGAACTTCTCTGCAAACTCCGGAACGGAGCGTTCGTACTGAGCTTTTATAAGTGTGGTGAAGCCTTCGTTGTAGCTGTATTTTGCAAAGCGTTCCATCTCATCGTTCCAGCACCTTTTTGCCTTTGCGATTTCATCGGTGTATTTTGTTCTGTATTCGTGAGACGACAAAGCCTTGCCGAGAGCGATTATTCCGAGCTTTGCGTCCGCGACGAGCTTTACGGCACCTAATTTGTACGCGTCAAAGCGGGAAGTATTAATGGTTATAAATTTTGCGTCGCTTCTGAAAAGGCTCTTTGAGCCGGTGGTAAAGTCGGAAAAACGAGTGCCTATGCCGAGAATGACGTCGGCGCATTTTGCAATGTCGTTTCCTGCCGAATTACCCGTGACTCCGAGTCCGCCGAGGTTCAGCGGGTCGCTTGAGAGACAGGCTGTTTTGCCGCTCTGTGTTTCGGCAAAGGGGATGCCGGATGATTTGCAGAACATCTCAAGTGCTTCTCCCGCCTCGGAATATCTTACTCCGCCGCCGCAGATAACAAGCGGCTTTTCGGCGTTTAAAAGAATTTCGGCTATATCGTTAACCTCGTCGAGAGAGGGGACGATTCTTGTAATTTTATGTACTCTCTTTGCGAGAAATTCGTCGGGGAAATCATAGCTTTCACCCTCGACGTCCTGCGGAAGAGAAATACATACGGCGCCTGTTTCTGCCGTGTCGGTTAAAACGCGCATTGCGTTTATCATGGCCGACATCAACTGCTCCGGACGTGAAATTCTGTCCCAGTACCTTGTGACCGCCTTGTAAGCGTCATTTGTTGTTGTGGCAAGCGAATTTACCTGCTCAAATTGCTGAAGCACGTGGTCCGGCTGGCGTGACGCAAAGGCATCTGCGGGAAACAGCAAAAGCGGAATGTGGTTTACCGTAGCCGTTGCGGCGGCAGTTATCATATTTGCGGCACCGGGACCTATGGAAGAAGAACAGGCTATTATTTTTCTGCGATTATTCTGTTTTGCAAATGCGGTGGCAACGTGTGCCATGCCCTGCTCGTTTTTGCCTTGATAAACCTTGAGTCCGCCTCTGTCGGAGTCAAGTGCCTCGCCTAGTCCGCAAACTATTCCGTGACCGAATATCGTAAAAATTCCGTCAACGAATTTTGTCTCCTTGCCGTCAAACGATACGTATTGATTGTCAAGGAATTTTACGAGAGCCTGCGCGGTAGTCATATATGCCATAGTTTTATCTCCTTATTTATCGTCTAAAAGCCATTTGTGCTCCGGTGCGTCTATTCTTGTCTTTCTCCACGGGTCGCCGTCAAGATGCCTTATCATCCAAACATAGCACATTTTATATCCGGGAGCCGCTGCCTGCTGATGTGTATGCATAGGTGTTATGCAAAGACAGCCCTTGTCACCCACCTTATAGCAATCGTCTCCGTTAAAGCCGACGCCGAAGCCCTGCGGCTTATCAAATTCGTAGTAGTAGACCTCGGGCTGCGGATGATAATGCGGCGGATAGCTCGTCCAGCAGCCGGGCTTGTGGAAAACCTCGCCCAAGACAAGATTTGAATACGGAGCATTTTCATAGTCAAACACCGTAAGCACCTGTCTGTCGGCCGTGCCGTCCCATTGGTCTGCGCCGAAGTGCTGAACTGTCATATCCTCGCCTTTATAATAATGAACGCCGAAATCGTTTGAGTTATCAGTTTGCTCAATTACAAATCTCGACTCCTCGTTCGCCTTAACCGTTACCGTGTTATTCCTTGCAAAATGAATTGCCGTTGCCTTGTCAAGAAACGGAGAACGTCTCTTTGCATTTTCGGCTTTTCCGTCAAAAACAAAATCGACATCTCCCGCCATCAAAAGCAGAGCCGTTTCATTTTCCGCTTCGCAAAAGGTCATGGTTTCGCCCGCTTTGAGAATTTTAACTCTTATATCCATCAGCATATCGGAGTTTTTGCCGTTTCTCTCGCAGAGAATTTTTTCATTGTTTTGGTTGAATTTAGGATTTTCGTACATACATTACCCTCGTTTATATAAATTAAACTTTTATCTTATCATCCGTAAGCGAAGCACTTGCGGTTTTTATCGGTATTTCCTCGCCGAGATAGGTGGGCTCGGGCTCAGCTATACAATAAAAGAAATCCTTTACCCTTGCCGCCGCTTCTCTTATGTTATTTTTGACGGGATATTTGAGCTCCTCCCTGTCAAGACCGTAAGCCTCAATGCCAAGCTGCCTTGCAACATACACAGCCCTGTAAAGATGGTATTTTTGCGTTACAATAAGCACTTTTTGGACCTTGAAAACATCTCTTGCCCGATACATTGACTCATAGGTTGAAAAACCTGCATGGTCAATATACACGCAATCAGCCGAAATACCGTTTTCAACAAGGTAATCCTTCATAGCGTTTACCTCGTCATAGTTTTTCGTGCCGTGGTCCCCCGAAACAAGGAATCTGTCGCTGCACTCTTTATTGTATGCTTCAAGAGAAAAATCAAGTCTTTCCTTTAGCATAGGCGACGGCTTGCCGCTCCAAAGCCCTGCACCAAGTACCAAAATACAATCATAGCTGTCCGCTTTTAATTCGTCTGCGGTAACAAAATTCTTTTTAGAAAAAGAAATCATATATGCGTTAATGCCGATTACTGCCGCAAAAAGCAAAATACAAACACATAAAAGCGTTCCGACAACACCTTTGAAAATCTTGTTTTTGAACAGTTTTTTCATCTTGAGCCTTCCTGCAAATCAAAAAGGGAGCGGAATGATTTACACCCTTGCAATCATTTCACCGTATTCTTCTTTTTCTTTCTTAATGAAGTCCTTGACCGCTTCGACAGAGGGCATATCCTGTGAGCAAGCGTGAGAAGCTACAAGCATAGCCGCCGAAGCCGAGCCGAATTCGAGAGCGTCGATTATATCATAGCCCTCAAAAAGTCCGTAAAGGAATGCGGAAGCGTAACCGTCTCCGCCGCCGAATGATTTAAGGAGTTTAACGGGGAACGGCTTAATGTTATAGCTTTCGCCGTCATTTGTATAAGCTGTCGAGCCCTCCTTGCCGTGCTTGATTACCACGATTTTAGCATTTTGCGAATGCCAATATTTAGCGGTTTCCTCGTCGGACATACCCTGCTTTATGAGCTTTTCGGTGAGGTCGTATTCCTCACGAGAGCCGAGAATAATATCTGCCTCACGGGCAACTGCGTAGTAATAGATTGAAATTTCGTCGTCATTTTTCCAATTATATGCACGGTAGTCAATATCAAAAATAATCGGAATACGATTTCTCTTTGCAAGCATAACAGCCTTGAGCGCCGCCTCTCTTGACGGGCTTTCGCAGCGGTTCCTGAAATCAAAATAGCCTTACCCTGCTTGATGTATTCCTCGTCAATATCGGAAACCTCCAATTTCAAGTCGGCCGCATCGTTGCGATACATAACTATGGAGCTTTCGGTTTCGGATTTGATTTCGGTAAATGTAAGACCGATTTTCTCACCGTTTTCACATCTCTTAACTCTTGAGGTGTCAATTCCCTCTTTTTCAAAGAAATCGGTTACAAATGTGCCGAGCTGGTCATCGGAAACACGGGCAAAAAATCCGCATTTTTTACCGAGTCTCGCAAGTCCTACCGCTATATTTGCGGGAGAGCCGCCGAGGTATCTCTTAAAGGTGGTGCTTTCGTTAAGAGGGCAGTAATAATCGACGGGATTCAAGTCAACCGCAATTCTGCCCAAAAGAATAAGGTCATATTTTTTTGAAGAATCAAATTCTATGTATTTCATAAATGTCTCCTTAATTATTCCATATTGAAAACTTTAATATGTCTTTTAACATTTTGATAAACTCCCTCAACCTCACAGGCGGAGAGCTCAAAATAATTGGCTTTTTCCTTGTTATCACAATAAGTCTTTGCATAAGCTGCCAAGCTGTCAAAGGAAGCTGTTGCTATATTTATCTTGCGAACACCAAGTGAAATCGCCCTCTGAAACTGCTCGTCGCTTATACCCGTACCGCCGTGAAGCACAAGCGGTGTGTTGACTTTTTTATGTATTTCCTCAAGCACGTCAAAGCGAAGCTCGGGAAGTACGGGATAATTTCCGTGCGCATTGCCTATTGCCACGGCAAGTGCGTCAACCCCCGTTTCATCACAAAAGCGTTTAGCGTCATCGGGGTTTGTGCAAAGAATTTTGTGGCTTTTGCCCTCGCCCTCGTTTCCGCCGACAACTCCCAATTCGGCTTCAACGGTTGCGCCGTATTCCTTTGCGGTTTCAACGACGCCCTTTACCGTTTTAATATTTTCCTCAAGTGGTAAAAGCGAGCCGTCAAGCATTACCGACGTAAAGCCTATATCAAGAGCCTGTTCAACCGTTTCGACATTTAATCCGTGGTCAAGGTGCACCGCAATATCGACATTGGCATTTTCAGCCGCCGAAATCATCATCGGTCCCATCAATTCCAAAGGCGAACTTTTAAGTCTTACCTCCGCTATCTGCAAAATAATAGGGGCTTCAAGCTCCTCCGCCGCCTTGACGGCGCCCATTACCATTTCCATATTGCCTACGGAAAAGGCACCTATGGCAACACCTTTTTCTTCGGCGCGCGCAAGCAGCTCTTTCATAGCAACAAGTGACAAAAATAACACGTACCTTTCGAAATATTATATACAACATACTAAAAATATATGTATAATTATAACACGTTCGGGGTGTATTTCAATGTTTGAAGCAGTAAAAAAAGATTTGCAAAATCTGTATAAAATAACGAGAAAAGCGTCCCTTGCGTAAAACAAGGAACGCTTAATAATTGCATATGTATGCAGGCTTTTGTTATGCCCCGACTTTTTTCTGCTTTTTGTCGGGCAAAACTATTTCGCCGGCTTTAACAAGCGAGAATTTGGCAACGCCCGGGCCTATGATTGAGTAGATAAACGTCGAGCAAAGTATTACCGTGCGAAGCTGCGGAGCATAGTCGGGTACCATGCTTGAGGCGACGGCGATAAGACCGAGCGCAACACCTGCCTGCGGCATCAGCGTGGGGCCTAACCATTTGCATACTTTATCGGGCTGATGCGTAATTTTTCCGCTGACATACGAGCCGAGCATTTTACCTACAACTCTTACCACCACATAGATTATTCCGATAAAGCCGATGGATTTAAATGCCGATACGTCGAACCCTGCGCCCGAAATTACAAAGAACATCATGTATATAGGCGGAGTGAAGCCCTCCGAGACTTTTACAACGTCGTCGGAATCGTGGATTATGTTTGTAAGCACTGCGCCGAGGCACATACATGCGAGCAGGCTTGAACCCTTGAGCAACGTGGCGAGATAATATGTAAGCGCCACCATACCGAGTATAACGCAAATACGGTTGGAGTGCTTTTTAAACCACTTCAGAAGAACCTTCATCACAAGAGCTAAAACAAAGCCGATAACTGCCGAAATCAGCACTTGATAAAACGGGTCGAGTATTGAGAGAACGAGGCTCCTGTCGCCTTTTCCGTTCATGGCGGTGACTATTGTGCTTGCAAAGCCGAAGCCTATAAGCGCCACGGCATCGTCAAGGGCGACAACGCTTAAAAGGAGTGATGTCAAGGGGCCCTTTGCCTTATACTGATTTATTACCATTATTGTTTGGGCGGGTGCTGTTGCGGCGGCAATTGCACCGAGCAAAATCGACAGCTTTAAGTCAACCTTGCATACAATCAACGTTACCGTAAGAAGTATTACGGCACCCATGGCTTCAAAAATAGCAACTATTATGGGTGCGCTGCCTACCTTTTTAAAATAGTCAAGGCTGAAATCGCAACCGACGGAAAAAGCTATAAACGACAGCGCAATATCTGATATTATTGCGAATTCGTCTATCATATTTTGGTCTACGATGTTAAACAGCGACGGGCCGAAAACAAGCCCGGCTATAAGATAACCGGTTACGTTGGGGAGCTTTATGTATTTACACAGCCTGCCGAAAAGAAGCCCCGATATCATCATCAAAGCGACTGTGGCAAGTGTTTTAATTTCCATCCTTATACAATCCTTTCACGTAACTTATCGGAACGGTGAAAACCACTCCGGTATCGGGCTTGGAAAGATCGCCTATAACATCCTCAATGGCCTTTACGGCGTTTTCAACGTGATCGTCGTTTACTGCGGCGATTATAAGATTGCTGTTCTCGCGTTCAGGCTTTAAAAATGCCCTCATCGCACCGAAAAACGGAACCTCGCCCTCGTCGCTGTGAGACGCCAAAAGATGAACCATTCCCTTGCTGTCAAGTATGGTAGCACCGTGTATGTCGTGATCCGCAAAGCTCGTCAGTATATCGTCAAGCATTTCGGAGCGGTTCAAAAAACAAAAGCTGCATAAATTTTTCCTCCGTATCAGATTCAATATTATTTTAATCCCTCGTGCGACAGCAGCGGCAGGCAAAACATAACGCCGGTATTGGGCTTTGAGAGTCCGCCGGTGACTTCGTTTGCAATCTGTTTTGCGACTGCGACCTTCTTGTCCTCCATAGCGCAGAGAAGTAGCTTGTTTTTTGCGGCACTTTCGGGGTTTAAATATTCGCGCAGGGAGCCGAAAACAGGCGGCGGATCCGAGGATGCGCGCCCTATTGCCTGAAGAGCACCCTCGCAATCTATAAGCGAGCCGCCCTTGATACCTGCCTCCATCATTTTTACGAGAATGGAATTCATGTGGTCGCTGTCGTGAATTATCATTATTACGAGCTGCATAGTATTCCTCCCTTTTAAATTTCGATATTATTTTACACCTTTATATGATATAATGCAATAAAACAGAATTTTAACGATGGTGGAATTATGGGTCGCAAAATCGAATTTTTTATTGACAATGACAACGGCAATGTCAAAATAAAAGATTATTTAAAGCGCAGGGGTGTGTCGCACAGAATGCTCTGCGTTTTAAAGCGTACCGAAAACGGCATATTGAAAAACGGAGTAGGGGCGAGAAGCATCGACATTTTAAATTCGGGTGATACGCTGACTTTGAATTTGCCGTCCGACGAAGGCACCGCCTCCGCTGTGCCTGCGGATATACCGCTCGACATAATTTATGAGGATGACGATATACTCGTGATAAACAAAAAGCCCGATATTGCCATGCACGAATCGCACAATCACCGTTGCGACGCGCTGTCAAATGCGGTGGCATTTCATCTTATGAAAGAGGGGAAGGAGTGCGCGTTCCGCTCTGTCGGAAGACTTGATAAGGGAACGTCGGGCATAGTGGTGTGCGCTCTCAATAAATTTTCTGCGGCAAAGCTGAGCGGTAAAATATATAAGGAGTATTTAGCTGTTGCCGGTGGCGAATTTTACGGCGATGGCGTT
>ENA-OPSI01000727-OPSI01000727.1-human-gut-metagenome-genome-assembly--contig:-NODE-727-length-10770-cov-1.427625_pt1 | contig 10770 bp, 9 predicted proteins | sample MGYA00241806_ERZ501903 | MGnify/ENA primary metagenome ERZ501903 (study PRJEB25962, sample SAMEA2042439) | human gut metagenome | biome: human gut; feature: human-associated habitat; material: faeces...
TATATCCCGCGGCGGCGCCTCTTTTTGTTTTTCTCCTCAGGTGAAGAATTTGTCCTTATAGCCCATCAAAAAGATGAACAGCACGATGAGCGGCAGAATGTAACTGACGTATACCCGCGCCCATTTTGGAAACCGTATGCCCTTGCCCTCGTCTGCCTCGGCCACAAAATTTTTCCATCCCCAGCCGTAGCGGGACGTGCAGAACAACAGGTATACAAGGCTGCCCAGCGGGAGGATCGTATTGGAAACAAGGAAGTCCTCCAGGTCCAGCACGGCGCTGCCCTCGCCGAAGGGCATAAAGCCCGAAAGCACGTTGTATCCCAGTACACAGGGCAGCGACAGCACAAGAATGGCGAAAAAATTTACCAACACGGCTTTTTTGCGGCTCCAGCCCCACAAGTCCATACCGAAGGCAACGATGTTTTCAAATACGGCAATAACGGTGGACAGCGCCGCAAAGCTCATGAACACAAAAAACAGCGCGCCCCATACCCGGCCGCCCGCCATGCCGCCGAAGATATTGGGCAGCGTGACGAATACAAGGCCTGGGCCCTGCCCCGGGTTGACGCCGAAGGAAAAGCAGGCGGGAAAAATGATAAGGCCCGCCATCAGCGCCACAAAGGTATCTAGCAGCGTGATGTTGACGCTCTCGCTGAGCAGCGTGCGCTCCTTGCCGATGTAGCTGCCGAAAATGGCCATGGCGCCGATGCCCAGAGACAGCGTGAAAAAGGCCTGTCCCATGGCCGCGTACACCACATTGCCCACGCCCTGCTCCACAAGGCGCCCGAAATCCGGTACAAGATAAAATTTGAGGCCTTCGTCCGCGCCCGGCAGTGTGACGCTGCGCACAGCCAGCGCCACCATCAGCAGCAGCAGGCAGACCATCATGGCTTTTGTGATTTTCTCCACACCGTTCTGCAAGCCCAGGCTGCACACGCCGAAGCCCAGCACCACAGCCACAATCATCCAGAATATCTGCGGCCCCGGCTGCGCCAGCATGTCATTGAAAATGCCCCCCACCGCCTCGGCGGACGCGCCTGTGAACGCACCGCGCAGCATTTTTACCACATAGGCCAGCATCCAGCCCGCCACCGTGGTATAGAACATCATCAGCAGATAGTTGCCCGCCATGCCCAGCCAGGCGTACCAATGCCATTTGGTGCCCGCAGGCTCCAGCACGCGGAAGCTGACCGCGCAGCTTTTGCGGGACGCCCGGCCCACGGCGAACTCCATGGCCATGATGGGCAAGCCCAGCACGACCAGGAAAAACAGGTAAATAAGCACGAACGCCGCGCCGCCGTACTGTCCGGTAATATAGGGGAAGCGCCATACGTTGCCGATGCCGATGGCACACCCGGCCGAAATGAGCAGAAAGCCCAGCCGCGAGGCAAATTTTTCTCGTTTTTCCATAACCCTGATCCCTCTTTTTCCTTCTCCGATACCCGGCGCATCCGCATAGAGCGCCGTCTTTGTCCAGCATAGCAAACAAAACGTGCGTGTGTCAACGAAACACGCGCACGTTTTTGCATTTTCTCTGTTTTTTCCGGCCCTCAGCCGCCGGAAAGATGCTCAACGAGGATCTTTGCGCCGATGCACACCAAAATGACGCCGCCGAATATCTCGGCCTTACCGCCCAGCCAGCTGCCGAATTTTTTGCCCAGCAGATGGCCCGCAAGGCAGCAGACGAACGTGACGCAGGCGATGAAGGAAGCCGCCGCGGCGATGTTCACATCCAGCGCGGCAAAGCTGACGCCGACAGCCAGCGCATCGATGCTGGTGGCGAAGGCCTGCACCACCATCAGCTTATAGCTGAACGCGCGGCCCACAGGGCACGCCTCCGGCGCGCGCAGCTCCTTGACGGCGTCCCAGATCATTTTGCCGCCGATGAAGCCCAGCAGTGCAAAGGCGATCCAGTGGTCAAACGCGCTCACCACATCGGCGAAGGCGCGGCCCGCAAAATACCCGGCCACGGGCATCAGGCCCTGAAACACGCCGAAGGACAGCGACGTGAGGGCGGCCTCGTTCCGCCGCAGGCCGGAAAAACACATGCTGTTGGAGATGGACACCGCAAATGCGTCCATCGAAAGCCCCAGCGCGAGTACGAACAGGGTAATCGAATCCATAACGCTTTTTCCTCCAAATCTGCTTTCATAAGAATATGCGTGTCTGCGGCCGGATAATCTGTTCCGCCCGCAGCGCGCGCCGGAAAAGGGAGGCGTCCGTTTTGCGGCCCTGTGGGGCGGGGCCGCAAAAAAAAGACCCACGGACGGCGCAAAGCCGCCCATGAGTCTTGTTCATTAAGCAAAGCCAGGCGCGTGCCGGCGCGCCATCATGTTGACTTTACACGCCGTACAGGCCCGGCGCGAACTACTCCCTCAAAGGTATAAGCATATTTTACCATACCCTTTTGCGGCGCGCAAGTGTTTTTTCGTCCGGCGCGCCTTTTTCACGCAAGGTCCGGCAGTTCTCGCCGCACCGCGTCCTCCAGCCGGCACAGCGCTGCGGCGTCCATCTCCGGTGTGTCCGCAAGAGGGAACGGAACGCCCATAGCCCCGTATTTTTCCAGACACAGCTTTCGGAAGCCCAACAGCTCCACCTTCTGCAAATTATGGAACTGTCCGGCCATGCGCGCCAATGCGCGGATATGTGCCTCGCCGTCCGTCAAGCCGGGGATCACCACGTGCCGCACCCACAGCGGCACGCCCAGCTCTTGTGTCAGCGCCAGAAAATCCAGCGTATGGGCCAGGCTGCCGCCCGTATGGGCGCGGTATCCATCTTCGGAGCTGAACTTCAGGTCCGCCAGCACCAGGTCCGTATGCGCCAGCACCTCCCGCGCGGCGGCAAGAGCACCCGCGCCGGAGGTATCCAGCGCCGTGTGGTAGCCCTCCGCCCGCAACGCCTTCAGCAGCGCCGCAGTGAACACGGGCTGGGCCAGCGGCTCACCGCCCGTAACCGTAACGCCCCCCGACTCATAAATGTACGGCTTACAGCGGCGCACACGCCGCAGCACATCCTCCACCGTGTATTCCGTGCCGCCCGCCGCGTTCCAGGTGTCCGGGTTGTGGCAGCAGGCACAGCGCAGCGGGCAGCCCTGCAGAAACACCACATAGCGCAGCCCCGGTCCGTCCACCGCTCCCATGGACAAAAACGAGTGTATGCGCCCTTTCACGCCGTTTTCCGGCGTCTGCATCTGTGCGTCCACGGCTCACATCGCCTCGTGGAACGTGCGGGCGATGACCTCGCGCTGCTGTTCTTTCGTTAGCTTGTGGAAGTTCACCGCGTAGCCTGAAACGCGGATGGTCAGATTGGGGTATTTTTCCGGGTCATTGTACGCCTCCACCAGCGTTTCACGGCTGAGCACGTTGACGTTGATGTGGTGGGCCATCTGGGAAAAATAGCCGTCCAGCAGGCTGACGAGATTGGCCCGGCGCTGTTCGTCCGTCCTGCCCAGCGCTCCCGGCACGATGGAAAACGTATTGGAGATGCCGTCCTTGCAGTACCGGTACGAAAGCTTTGCCACAGAGTTCAGCGAGGCCAGCGCGCCGCTTTTTTCCCGGCCGTGCATGGGGTTCGCGCCCGGGGCAAAGGGCTGCCCCGCTTTGCGGCCGTCGGGAGTGGAGCCTGTTTTTTTACCGTACACCACGTTGGAGGTGATCGTCAGCACCGAGAGCGTGGCTTCGGCTCCGCGGTACAGCGCATGGCCTGCCAGCTCGTTGTAAAACGCTTCGGCCTGTTCGCAGGCAATGGCGTCCACGCGGTCGTCATCGTTGCCGAAAGCGGGGTAGTCTCCCTCCACCTCGAAATCCGTGATGAGGCCCGTTCCGGCGTCGCGGATGCAGCGCACCTTCGCGTATTTAATGGCCGAGAGTGAATCTGCCAGCACGGACAGGCCCGCCATACCGAAAGCCATGTAGCGGTGCACATGGGTGTCGTGCAGAGCCATCTGCGTTTTTTCATAAGCATATTTATCGTGCATGTAATGGATGACGTTCATGGTATCGGCATACAATTCCGCCAGCCAGGGGCGGTATGCGTCCAGCAGCGCCGTCACCCTGCCGTACTCCAGATACTCGTCCTCATAGGGCGTATGCACCGGGCCGACCTGCATGTTCTTCATCTCGTCCCGGCCACCGTTGAGGGACAGGAGCAGCAGCTTTGGCAAATTGACCCGCGCGCCGAAAAACTGCATGTCTTTACCCAGCCGCATGGCTGAGACACAGCATGCGATGGCGTAATCGTCGCCGTAAATGGGGCGCATCAGGTCGTCGTTTTCGTATTGGATGGCGTCTGTCTCGCAGGAGACGCGGGCGCAGTATGTCTTAAACGCGGCGGGCAGCGCACCGCTCCACAAAATGGTCAGGTTCGGTTCCGGCGACGCCCCCAGATTGTAAAGCGTATGCAGCATGCGGAAGGAAGTTTTCGTCACCAGCGTGCGGCCATCCGAGCCCATGCCCCCCACGGCTTCGGTGATCCACATGGGGTCGCCGCCGAACAGCGCGTTGTACTCCGGCGTACGCAGGTGGCGCGCCATACGCAGCTTCATCACAAAGTCGTCCATCAGCTCCTGCGCGCCCGCCTCGTCCAGCCTGCCCGCGGCCAGGTCCCGCTCGAAATAGATATCCAGAAACGTGCTCACGCGGCCCAGGCTCATGGCCGCGCCGTTCTGCTCCTTGATGGCCCCAAGGTAGCCGAAGTAGGTCCACTGCACGGCCTCGCGGGCACTTTGCGCCGGGCGGCTGATGTCGCAGCCGTACAGCGCGGCCATATCCCGCAGCTTGCCCAGAAAGTCGATCTGCCGCCAGACTTCCTCGATGAGACGGATGTTCTCGTCCGTCATCGCGCCGCGGCCCAGCTCCACCTTGTCCTTTTTCTTTTCCTCGATCAGTCGGTCTGTCCCGTAGAGCGCCACGCGGCGGTAATCGCCGATGATCCGGCCCCGGCCATATGCGTCGGGCAGGCCCGTGATCAGGCCGCAGTGCCGGGCCGCACGGGTCTGCTCGTTGTACACGCGGAATACGCCGTCGTTGTGGGTGGTGCGGTAGGCGAACTCCTGCTCCACCTGCCCGGAAAGCTCATAGCCGTAGGCCCGGCAGGCTTCCCGTGCCATGCGGATGCCTCCGAAAGGATTCACACCGCGCTTCAGCGGCCTGTCCGTCTGCAGGCCGACGATCAGCTCGTTGTCTTTGTCCAGATAGCCCGGCTTGTAATTGAGCAGGGAGGACACCGTCTGGGTGTCCACATCCAGCACGCCGCCGAACTCCTGCTCCAGCTTCATCAGGCCCTGCAGCTTATGCATCAGCGCCTGCGTGCGCGGTGTTGCCGGCGCCAGGAACGCTTCATCTCCTCCGTAGGGCGTATAGTTTTTCTGGATAAAATCCCGCACATCGATGCGGCTCTGCCACGCCCCGGCCGTAAACCCTTCCCATGCCTTGCACATTTCCTGTACCTCCTGTTCGCTCACACACCGCGGAGGCGCGGCCCCTTTTCATTCCTGTACCGCCCCGGCGGCGGCCATTGAGAAAATCTTTTTGTTTCAGGGCAACAAAAAAGGGCAGCACCGCAAAAGCGGTGTTGCCCAGACGGCCGGCATCAAAACTCCGCGCCCGTTCCCCTGTGGTAAGCCCACTCGTTCCGTCAGTTACGGCCGCGTCTCGGTTATGTATTCATGATACCACGCTTCGGCAAAGGCTGTCAACGGCCAACCAGCCGAATCCGCAGGCCGCACAACTCAAAAATATGGTTAAACCGGCCTTCGGGATGCCAGCGCTCTGCTTTACGAAGGATGCCTGTATGTGGATAACATAAAATTGGTAAATTGGAAATTATAACAGTTCTTCTGCTTTTGCACGAATTGCAAAAAACTCCTGAAACGTATCTGATTTTTCCTGTATTGTCTTTTTCATCAAGGTTAATCTCCGTTTGCCAACCCGCCTATCCAATACAGCAAATATTCTTACGATTAAATTAGCACTGTTAAGGCTCATTTCAATATCTTGATCATCAAACTCTGCAAAGGCGTTGTAAAAACAGCGTTGACCAAAAACACTTAGTCTTAAAGCTGTATCATCCATATGCGCATTTTCCACTTCCATGCGTTTTTTGTATTTTTCATCTCCGGGAAACAAATCTGCTTTCATCCAGTTATTCCAATAACATCCCTTGATGATTTCGTTGCCATCATATCTTATTGCCGCCCGCCCCTCATGGTCAGGACTTCTGCTATACGACGTTGCGTAATACTGAATATGGCCTTGCAGACTCTGCGCCAAATATTCTGTTTCCAGCTTTTTCCTGATACCGCTCCCTGTTGCCATTTGCGGTTCTTCCTCTTCAGCTTTTGATTGTTTTATTGCCCCATTTCTTGCCCTGTCATGCAGAAAGCATCTCCTGTTCCGCCTGGCCGATTCCAGTTTGCCGGGCCGCCGGGCTGTATGAAAGCGGCTGTCTGCCTTCGTTTTACGCCTGTGTCGCCGTGTCCCGCAAAGTTCATCCGCCGCTTATCCCCGGCAGAACGCCCTGTTACAGCGTGACGCCCATCAGGTACTCCTTTACCTCCAGCAGCTCCCGCGCGGGCAGGGAAAAGGCGCGCACGCCCAGGCGGGCATAGGCCTCGGCCAGCGCGGGCTGCGCCGCGCCCTCGCCGCACAGGCACAGCGGGATGCGTGCTTCGGCCGCGGCCTCCACGGCGAACCGTACAAGCCGGTATACGGCGGGGGAGGCAGCGGGCAGATAGGCCCGCACCTGGGGGTTCACACGGTCGGCCGCATATGTATACTGGATGAGATTGTTGGTGCCCACATTGAAAAACGCGGCGCGGCGCGCCAGGTCCCCGGCTGTCAGCGCCGCGGCGGGCGTTTCGATAAACGCACCCACGGGAACCGTTTCGGCAAAGGGTACGCCCCGCTCCCGAAGCGCGCATTTGGCGCGGTAAACAGCGTCCAGAGCATGCTCGAACTCATCCCGCGTAGAGACCATGGGCAGCAGGATGCGCAGATTTCCAGCCCGGCGCGCAGCAGCGCCCGAAGCTGCGTTTCAAAAAAATCCGGATGCGCTAGGCAGTAGCGCACGCCGCACAGCCCCATCGCGGGATTTGCTTCTTCCTCCCGTGGAAATTCCGTCCCCGTCTTATCCGGCGCCACATCAAAGGTACAGATGGTAACGGGCCTGCCCTGCGCCGCCGCCAGACAGGCAGCATAGAAGCCATACTGCTCCTCCTCGCCGTTCACGCGTCCCGCCAGCAGCAGGTATTCGCTCAGCAGCAGACCCACGCCATCCGCTCCCGCCTCCACGGCCGTGCGCACATCCTCCACCGACGCGCAGTCCGCCATCAGCGAGATGCGCGTGCCGTCCTTCGTGGTACATGGTGCCGCCCGCAGCCGCTCCTGCGAGAGCGTGTGCCGCCGCTGCAAGCGCAGTTTGTGGGCAAAGCGTGTTTTCGTCGCCTCATCCGGGTCCAGATACGCTTCGCCGGTGTCTCCGTTCAGCGCCAGCGTGCGGCCGTCACAGCCCTCCAGCAGCTCCGGCCCCGCCATCACCGCGGCGGGGATGCCCATGGTGCGGGCGATGATGGCCGCGTGGGCATTGGGGGAACCCGCGCTGGTGATAAACCCCAGCACCAGGCTGCGGTCCAGCGTGACGATATCCGTGGGATACAGCTCCTCAGCCACCAAAATGGCCGGGCCCGTCAGGCGCAGCGTCTCGTGGGGCTGGCCGTCGAGTACCTTGACGACCCGGCGGCATGCGTCCAGGATATCGCAGGCACGCTCGCGCATGTACGGGTCCTCCAGTGCACGAATGCGGCCCGCAAAAATGCCCGCCGCGCGCTCCACCGATGCCGCCGCACCCGCGCCCACCCGGATATAGGACGCCACCTCCTGCCGAAGGCCCTCGTCCTCCAGCAGCACCCTCTGCACCATAAAAATATCCCTGTCCTGTGCGGCAGCGCGCCGCTCCAGCCGGATGAGCTGGTCCTGCGCCTCCCGCACCGCGTTTTCAAACGCCTCCTGTTCCTCCTTGGGGGACCGCACCGCGCGCCCCAGCCCGCTTTGCGTATGGCGCAAATACCGCACCGTCCCCACCGCCAGCCCCGCCGAGGCCGGCCGTGATATACTTCAAATCCGCGCACCTCCCGGTTTCGCGGCAGAGGCCACAAGCCGCCCCGCCGCCGTCCTCTTCCTGCTCCAATGGTTCGCGTGCCTTGAAAATCTGTTTTTGTTCTTTTTATTCGGGCATTGCCATACCAAAACGCCCCACATCCGCAAAGCCCAGCGCGTGATAGATGCGCCCCGCCGCGGGGTTGTCGTAGAACAGGCACAGGTACCGCCGCCCGGCGGCAAAACTGTGGGCCGCGGCCGCGTGCACACAGGCACGGGCAAAGCCTCTCCCGCGCCATCCCGGCAGCGTCGCCACACCGACGACCATGGCCGAAACGCTGTTTTCCGCAGTCGTCTCTGCCAGCGCCACCAGCCTGTCCCCATCGTACACACCGAAGGCATGGCCGCCGCGCGTCAGGTTTTCCCGGCATTCCTCCACCTTTTCCTCCCGGTCCACACCGCGGAAGATGTCGGCAAATTCATCGATCTGTACTTCCAGCCCGATCACTTCCTGCGCATCCTGCGGCCCGAGCATCCGCAGAGAAAAGCCCTCCGGCAGTGCCGCGCCGCCGGCCAGGCGGTCCATGCGCGCCAGATTCGTTCCGCGCAGCTTCCAGCCGGGCATGCGTGCGGCCAAAGCGGCCACATCTGCTTCCTTGCCCGAAAGATACTGCGCCCCGCGGGCTTGCAGAAACGCCGCCAGCTCCTCCACCGGCGCTGTCCCGCTCATGCACAGACAGTAATTGTTGAAATACCGCAGCAGCAGCGCACAAAGCGCGCCGTCCGCAGCACGTGTGCCGAAGATCTCCACCGTTTTCGATTCAAAGCCGTAATTTTCAAGGTCGCCTTGCACAAATACATTGTATTCCGGTTCGGCAGAGATATATGCCTCTACCTCGGCCCGGTTCTGCTTCGTCAGTTTTTCCATTCCTTTCCACTCCTTCTCTACATTATCTTCCGGGCGCGGCGGTCGCCCTCTCCCGCGGCATGCCGCCCCTTTTTGCTCCGCAATAAAAGTCCCCTCAACGGCCATTCGGGCCCTCCCGGCCCACGGCCTTAAGGTCTCAAGCGCCCGGGCACAAAGCGCCCGGATGCGTGTAAAAAACAGCAGCTGTGCTGCTGTTTTTTATTAGTATAGCACATTTTGCACATACCCGGAAATCCGCATTGAGCGGGATTGCGGCGTTGTTTTTTCGTTTTTTTGTTCAATTGGTAAAAAATGCGTTTTTCTGTAAAAAAAATCCATCAAAAATATTGCTATTTTCACTTCATCTTGCTAAAATATTAAAATAATTTTTCCGGCCTGCCGGAAGAATTATGGCTTTTACAAAACGAAAAGAAAAGGTGGTGTAAGTCATGGAGATCAAAGGCGATCAAATCTGGCACAGTCCGTCCCCCGCAGAGCTGCTGGCCGCCGCCGGGCAGGAAATCACCCTCAAGGCGTGCGTTCACAACATCCGGGAGCTTGGCGGCATCGCATTCGTGGTGCTGCGCACCGGGCGTTATCTCATTCAGTCCGTGTACGACAAGGAGGTGTGTCCGGATAATAATCTGAGCCAGCTTTCCGCAGGCGACTGTGTCCGCGCAACGGGCCTGCTGCGCGCCGAACCCCGCGCTGAAAACGGCGTGGAGCTGCTGCTCCACGGCTTCACCGTTCTGTCCCGTCCGGCTTCGCCGCTGCCGCTGAACCTGGCCGATAAAGAGCTGAAGGCCACGCTGGGCACCAAAATGGAGTACCGCACCGTGGCGCTGCGTCATCCCAGGGAACGCGCGGTATTCCGCATCCAGCAGGCTCTCGCCTGCGGCTTCCGGGAGTTCATGCTTTCCCAGGATTTTACTGAGATCCATACTCCGAAGATCACGGGCATCGGTGCCGAGGGCGGCGCAGAAGTGTTCGAGCTGGACTACTTCGGCATGCCCGCCACGCTGGCGCAGAGCCCGCAGATGTACAAACAGACCTGTGTCGCTTTTTTCGACCGCGTGTTTGAAGTGGGAGCCGTCTATCGGGCGGAGCTGCACAACACCAGCCGCCATCTGAACGAATACACAGGCCTGGACTTTGAGATGGGATACATCGACGGCATGGAGGACGTGATGCAGATGGAGACCGCCATGCTGCAGCACACCATGGCCTATGTGAAAGAACACTGCGCGCCGGAGATCGCGCTGCTGGACGTTGATGTGCCCCGGATCGGCGCAATTCCCTGTATCCGGTTCGCAGACGCACTGGCTTTGTTGAAAACGCTCGGCGGCGGCAAAAACCGGAACGACCTCACGCCCGAGGACGAAGTGCTGCTGTGCGAGTATTACAGGGAAAAGGGGCTGGGCGAATTCGTGTTCGTGACGCATTTTCCCACGGCCAAACGTCCGTTCTATGTGATGGACGACCCGCACAACCCCAGGGAAACGCTCAGCTTCGACCTGCTGTTCCGCGGGCTGGAGGTGACGACAGGCGGCCAGCGCATCCACGATTATGACGCGCAGGTGGCCAAGATGCAGGCCCGCGGATTGGACCCTGCTCAATTTGAAAGCTATATCGGCGTACACCGCTGCGGCCTGCCGCCCCATGGCGGCCTGGGCATCGGGCTGGAGCGCCTGACCATGAAGCTGTGCGGGCTGTCCAATATTCGCGACGCCAGTCTGTTCCCCCGGGACATCAATCATCTTGTGCCCTGAC
>ENA-OPSI01000729-OPSI01000729.1-human-gut-metagenome-genome-assembly--contig:-NODE-729-length-10761-cov-1.122922_pt1 | contig 10761 bp, 7 predicted proteins | sample MGYA00241806_ERZ501903 | MGnify/ENA primary metagenome ERZ501903 (study PRJEB25962, sample SAMEA2042439) | human gut metagenome | biome: human gut; feature: human-associated habitat; material: faeces...
CCTTGGCGCGGGCGGCGTCCACAACGTCCAGCGCCGGGCGCAGCGTGCCGAAGCCGCTGTACTGGTAGACGAAATGGCTCAGCAGCAGCCGCCCGCCGCTGCGCTTGGCCGCGGCCAGCATCTCGTACAGGGAATAAAGGTCGTTTTGGGTGAACAGGCGTGTATGCACGGGCAGGCAGCGCCCGTATTCTGCCGCTATGGCGGCCATGGCGTCTATCTCGGCCAGGCCGCTGCCCGGGGCGTAGTCCAGCCCCAGGGAAACGCCCGCCGCGCCCGCGCGCAGCGCCCTGTCGGCAATGCGGACCATCGCGTCCGTCTGGGCGGCGCTGGCCCGGGCATTCACATCCTCGATGCCCACGGCCCGGCGCATGGAAAAGCTGTGGCCCACCAGCTCCGCCTGGTTGATCACATAGCCTGTGCGCGCCTGTCCGGCGAACCAGCCCTCTAGGTCCAGCGGGGAAAGCCCGCAGTTGCCGCCGACAGTGGTGGTAATGCCCTGCATGGCGGAGAGCTGCCCCGCATAGGCATGGCCGTCCAGATGGCCGTGCACATCGATAAAGCCCGGGGCCACAACAAGGCCCGCCGCGTCCACCACGCGTTTTGCAGGAAGCTCATGCGCGGAGATATCCACGATCTTGCCGTGTTCCACGGCGACGTTTGCGATACGGGACGTGCATGTCCGCACGTCTACCACGCGCCCGCCCGTGAATACCACGTCAACCATCGCACGCCTCCGTGTCCGCCAAAGCAAGGCGGCGGGCGAGCTCGCGCCGCTGCCAGCAGCGCAGCCAGGTGACCAGTTCCCGGCGGGGGAAAGGCGTGAGGCTCGTGGGGATGGTGGAGAGCAGAAGATCGTCCGCAACGGCGCGCAGGTATGCGGCGCAGGCGCTATCGGGCGCGGTGTCGAACACCGTTTTGCCGGCAAGGGAGCTGTATTCCAGCTCTTTGCAGTAATCCAGACTGGCCAGGATCTCGATGGTGGCGCGCCGGGCATAGCTGGCAAGCTCCTCTTTCGTCTCCTCACAGGAGGCATTGTTCACGATGAGCTGCACGGGGAAGTTGTCCGCGCCCGCGGCGCGCAGGATGGCCTGCAAAATGCTGTTGGCCGTGGTGACGGAGGCAAAGCTTCCGTTGGTGACAATGATGCACCGCTGCATCACGCCCTCGCGGATGGGAAGGATGTAGCCCGTGCAGGGCGTTTCCCCGGAGATATCATAGAGGATGAAGTCGAGCTGCAGGGAATTGGAGACGCCCTGGGTATCCAGCATCTCATCAATGAGCGTGACGCCGCGGGCCAGGCAGCCCACGCCGGGGTCGATGCTGCCCAGCTCCAGGCAGTATACGCCGCTGGGCGTGGGGATGACGTAGTCGTTCAGGTCGATCTCGTAGTGTTCCCGGTAATCCTCCAGCGCGGGGGAGATATCCGCTTCTCCGCGCAGCAGCACCGTGGAGGAAAGGCTGATGTCGTTGCCCACCAGCAGCACGTGGTACCCTTTGAGGGCCAGCGCGTGGCCCAGGTTCTGCGCGACGGTGCTTTTTCCGCTGCCGCCGCGTCCCAAAAAGCAGATGCGCTGTGCCATCAGCCCTGCCTCCTTACTGTTTCGATATAGCTTTCCCGTGTAAACACGGGGGTGAATCCGTCCATTGTCCGGCGCGCCAGCACCGCGCCGTCCTTCAGCAGATGATAGGCCGTCAGAGCCATCATCTTGGCGGGAGCGATATAGGCCTTGTCCACATCCGTGACGGCAAAGTCCGCGCTGTGGAGCGCGCCCGCCGTACCGCCGTGGGTAAAGTTCACCACGGGCATCACCTGGGAGAGGTCGCCTACGTCGGTGCTGGCAATGTTCTGCATACCCGGCTCGGCGCATTGGGCCGAAAGCCCGGGCAGCGCGGCGGCCGCCGCCAGCAAAGCGGGGTCCGCTGGGGCCGGGCGCACGGGCATGTAGCCCTGATAAGTCAGAATCTCGGCGTGCGCGCCCAGAGCCTCGGCCGCGTGGGTGCAGGCCCGGTCGAATTTTCGGGCCGCGTCGTCCAGCGCCTCCAGTGTGGCGGCCCGCACCATGGCCTCCATTACCACGGTCTCCGGCACCACATTCAGCGCCGCGCCGCCCTCGCGGATGTTGGTGTGGATGCGCACCGTGTCGCATTCGCGGAAAGTCTCCCGCAGAAGCCCCACGGCGTTCAGCGCCAGCGCGGCCGCGTTGAGGGCGTTTACGCCCGCGTGGGGCGCAGTGGCCGCGTGGGCGGCCTTGCCGTGAAAGACGACCGTTTTGCTGGTGAAGCCGTTGCAGGCCACGTTGCCCAAAAGGAGGTCACTTTCGCAGGGAATCATATGTACATGCGTGGTCAGCGCAAGGTCCACGCCGTCGAAGCCGCCCGTGCGCAGCAGTTCGGATTTGCCGCAGCAGAATTCCACGCCCTGCTTTTGCAGCGCCTGCCGCGTGCCGATGGGGACATATTCCTCGGCGGGAACGGCAAAAAACGCCACGCTGCCCGAAAGCGCCTCGGCCACCCCGGGCGCGCTCAGCGCCAGCGCGGCGCCCACCAGCGCAGTGAGCTGCGCATTGTGCCCGCAGGCATGGGCAACGCCGTTTTCGGGATTTGCGGCGGGGTGCGCGGGGCAAAGAATGCCGTCCAGCTCGCCGATGACGGCCGCGCAGGGGCCGGGCGCGCCGCCCTGCAAAACGGCCTTTACGCTTGTGCGGGCCAGACCGGTTTGCGGCGAAAGCCCGCAGCCGCGCAGCAGTTCGGCCACACGGGCGGCGGTGCGTGTTTCAAAAAAGCCCGGCTCGGCGTGCGCGCCGATATCCTGTGCAAAGGCAAGCAGCGTTTCACGCTGGGCGTCAACGGCGGCAAGGATCTTCTGTTCAACAGCATCCATGGTTTTGAACCTCCCCAATACGGGAACAAGGGCCGTCAAAAGACGGCCCCCATTTCCCGGAGTTTTTTTATCCGGCGCACGGGCCGGGGATATTCAGACGCGCTTCATTGGCCGCAGGCCGTGCGGAACTCTGTCCACACTTTGGTGTGGGCTTCCATGGCTTCGGCGGAAATATTCTGGATCATTTCCATGTTGTCAGCGCTGAAATCCTCGGGCAGCGTCAGGAAGGACTGGTACGCGTCCTCGATGAGCGCGTCCGCAGCCTGGTTGGTGCAGTAATAGCCGATATACTCAAAGCACTGCTTGGAGACCTCCGGCCGCAGGATATAATCGATGAACGCGTGGGCGGCGTCGGGGTTGGGGGCGTTTACGGGAACGAACTGGGCCATGATGCCGAAGCCGATGCCCTCGGAGGGGTAAACGACCTTCAGGTCGGGATTGGCGAGGCAGGCCATAGTCACCTGGCTGGTGTACATGACGCCGGCGCTGATCTCGCCGGAGATCAGGTCATCCTGCAGGTTGTCGTCCTTGATGAGGCGGATGTTGGGGGCCAGCTCAAGCAGCTTTGCGCCCGCGGCCTCGATGGCGGCCACGTCCTCGGTGTTGTAGCTTTCACCCGCGATCTTCAGCGCCATGCCGTTCATCACGCGGAAGTTGCTGGTGATGCCCAGGCTGCTTTCCAGCGCGGCGTCCCACAGGTCCTCGTAGCCGCTGATCTCAATATCCACCAGATCGGGGTTGTAGACGATGGTCTGCACGCCCGCGCCGTAGGGAACGGTGTAGGCGTCCTCCGGGTCAAAGAACTGGCCCTGGTATACGGGGTTCACGTTGCCGATGTTGGCGATCTTGCTTTTGTCCAGCTCCATCACCAGGCCCTCGGCGATGGCCGTTTCAATGATGTAGTCGTCGGCGATGACGACGTCATAGTCGCCTCCCTTGGCGGTCTCCAGCTTTGCCAGCATGGTCTCGTCGGTATCGAAGCTGGAATAGTTCACCTTGATGCCGGTCTCGGCGGTAAAGGCGTCCAGCACCTCCTGGGGGAACATGCCCTCCCAGGTGTACAGGTTCAGCTCGCCGGAAGCAGCCGTGCCTGCGGAGCCGGCCGTGCTGCCGGAAGCCGCGGACGGCGTGGAAGCGGAAGCGGACGTGCTGGAACAGCCCGCGAACGCGGTGAGCGCCAGCGCCAGAGAGAGTGCCAGTGCAAAGAATTTTTTCATTGGTTTTCCTCCTTATGGTGTTGCTGCGGCGGCTGCAGAATCACTGCGGCTGCGCCGGGACGGGAGCCGCGGAACGCTCCGCGGTCTCTTTATGCTGCTTCCCGGTCCGGGGCTTTCCCACTTTACCCAGGACATTCGAGAGAACAACCAGAATGATGGTGGCGCCCAGCATCAATGTGCACAGGGCGTTGATCTCCGGTGTGACGCCGGTTTTGATTTGCGTATAAACCTTGATGGGCAGCGTGTTTACGTTGACGCCCGTGACGAAGATACTGATGATGACGTCGTCCAGGCTCATGGCGAAGCTGAGCAGCATGCCGGACAGAATGGCAGGCACCAGCAGGGGCAGCGTGATATCGAAGAACACGCGCACCTCGCCCGCGCCCAGGTCCCGCGCAGCTTCCGCCAGGCTTTTGTCCATGCCCACCAGGCGCGCTTTCACCAGCATATAGACATAAGGGACGCAAAAGGCAGTATGGGCGAGGATGAGCGTCGTCATGCCGAAGGGCAGGCCGATGAGCGCGAAGAACGTCATGAACACCATGCCCAGGATGATCTCGGGGATCATGATGGGAAGCATGGACACATATTCCACGGCACTTTTGGTGCGAAGCTGCACCTTGGTGAAGCCGTAAGCACCCAGCGTGCCGATGACCGCCGCGCCGAGGCTGGCGCACAGCGCCAGAACGATGCTGTTGCCCAGCGCCTCGAACATGGCGGCGTCCCTGAACAGCGTTTCGTACCATTTGAGAGAAAAGCCGCCCCACACCGAGCTGATCTTGCTTTCGTTGAACGAATAGATGATAACGAGCACGATGGGCAGATACAGAACGGCCGTGACAACGCCGATATAGATGTTGGGCAGTTTTGTACGGTTTTTCATAAGATGCCCTCCAGTTCCGTGGTGTGTGTCACACGCTTGTACAGCGAGATCATCAGGCTGGTCAGGATCATCAGCACCACGCTCAGCGCGGCCGCAAAGGGCCAGTTGTGTGCTTTCATAAGCTGGTCCTGAATGAGGCTGCCCACCAGCACCACCTTGTTGCCGCCCAGGATGTCGGCGATGAAGAACAGGCCCATGGAGGGGATGAACGTAAGGATAACGCCCGAGAGCAGGCCCGGCAGTGTCAGCTTGAGCGTGACGGTAAGAAAGGCCTTCAGCGGCGTAGCGCCCAGGTCCCGCGCGGCCTCCACAAGGCTCCAGTCCATTTTTTCCGCGCTGGAGTAAACGGCCAGGATCATGAACTGAAGCAGCGCGTATACCATGCCCACCACCACGGCGGGGTAGGTGTACAGCAGCTTGAGCGGGCCGTCGGTAAGGCCCAGGCCCATCAGCAGCTTATCCAGCGTACCGTTTGCACGGAAAATGATGATCCATCCGTACAGCCGGATGAGCGAGCTGGTCCAGAACGGGATCATGAGCAGCAGCATCACGCGCTTTTTCCACTGCGCGGGCAGCTTTGCCATAAAATAGCCGAAAGGATAGCCGATGGCGCAGATGAGCAGCGTGCTGGTGAGCGCCAGCTTGAAGGACTCCACAAAGGTGTTCAGGTACACGGGCTGAAAAATATTTTTGTAGTTGTCCAGTGTGAACTGGTTCACCACACCCCATACCTCGGCGCGCGTCTGGAAGCTGAGTACGAACATATACACCAGAGGCCCGGCCACGAACACCAGCGTGAACAGGTAGAGCGGCAGCAGCGTCAGCCAGACGCCGCTCTGCTTTTTTTTCTTTTTAAAAGGGGTGGAGGCTGCTTTCATTTCGCTTCTTCCGCCTCCACGTCCACGGGCACGGCGCTGGCCGGCGCCCAGGTCACGCGCACCGCGTCGCCCGTCTGCACATCCATATCAATGCCGTGGCGACTGGCGATGCGCGTTGCGCCGTTGGAAAGCTCCAGTGCGATGCGCAGCATGCCGCCGGCAAACGTCTTTTCCCGGATAACGGCCGCGATACCGCAGGCAGCGGGGTCCTTTGTGAATTCCACGTGCTCGCTGCGCACGGCCAGTGTGATGGGCGCACCGGGGGCAAAGGAATATCCGCGGCGCAGCGCGCCCGCGCAGCCGCCTGCGCAGGCTACCTTCAGCACGTCGTCCTCCACAGCCTCAACCGTGCCCGTCAGCACATTGGCGGTGCCCACAAAGCGCGCCACATAGCTGGTGCGCGGGCTGTCATACACCTCCGCCGGAGTACCGAGCTGTTCGAACCGGCCGTCTTTCATCACGGCGATGCGGTCCGACATATTAAGGGCTTCCTCCTGATCGTGGGTGATGTAGATGAACGTGATGCCCAGTTGTTTTTGCAAAGCCTTCAGCTCCAGCTGCATTTGGCGGCGCAGCTGCAGGTCCAGCGCGCCGAGGGGTTCGTCCAGCAGCAGCACGCTGGGACGGTTCACCACGGCGCGGGCAATGGCGACACGCTGACGCTGCCCGCCGGAAAGCTCCGCCGGCATGCGCTTGCCGTAGCCGGAGAGCTGCACAAGGGCCAGCGCGTCGTCCACGGCTTTTTTTATTTCGTCCTTGGGACGTTTTTTCAGCTTCAGACTGTAGCCGATGTTCGCGGCCACTGTCATGTGCGGGAACAGGGCGTAATTCTGGAACACGGTGTTCACGTCGCGTTTGTTGGGTTCGGAGTCCGTCACGTCCTGCCCGTTCAGAATGACGCGGCCCTCGTCGGGCGTTTCCAGCCCGGCAATGATGCGCAGCGTCGTGGTTTTGCCGCAGCCCGAAGGGCCGAGCAGCGTGATGAATTCGCCTTTGCCGATTGAGATGCTGATACCGTTCAGCACGTCGGTATCACCGAAATGCTTTGCGATGTTTTGCAGTTCCAGAATTGTTTCTCCCATTTTCCTCTCCTCATTAAAACCGATTGGCCCGGGCGCGGGCCGGAAAAGCGGGCCGCAATACAGCAGCCCGCCGCCGCAAAGCGGCACTTTAGAGCGATTATAACATGATGTCGCCGCGAAGCGGCCACAACAAAACCATGCGCGTCATGGTTTTGCATGTTACAAAAGCCGAAAGGAAAGCGCAGCGCGCTTTCAGGGTCTGCCGGGCAGGCCCGCCGCAAAGCGGCACTTTAGAGCTATTATAACAGAAATGCGCATTTTTCAAAGAGCTTTTGCCAAAAAAATCCTTGCCGCACCGCCAAATTTTTGCCCTCTGTCCCGCGCAAAGTTGTGTAAGTATACGAATTTCGTGGGTTTTGCCCCCGCCGAAGCATTTTGCGTCGCCCCACGAGGGTGCAATGCATGGGGAGCCGCAGCTCCGCAGCGGCGCTTCGTCTGCTGCCCCTGCGGAGTTTTCCGGGAGGGGGCTGCGAAAGGTTTTGAAGAAGCGGTCTGTTTTTTTTAGTATAAATATGGTATGATATTCTATCATATACAAGAATGTGAATGCCTCCGGCCGCGCGGTGCGGAGGCGGTATGGGAGGCTGCGGATGGAAAACCTGATCATCCTCGGCGCGGGTGGCTACGGCCGCACGGAGGCCGACACAGCGCGGGCTATGGGCGTTTTCGGGCGTGTGGCGTTCCTGGACGACGGATGCACGGGAACGGATGTCCTCGGCCCGTGTACGGACTATATACGCTTTGCGGGGGAATTCCGCTGGGCGTATCCGGCCTTTGGCGCCAACGCGCTGCGCGCCGCCTGGCTGGAAAAACTGGCCGCGGCGGGCTACAGCCTGCCGGCGCTGGTGCATCCGAGGGCCTATGTCAGCCCCACGGCGGATATCCGTCCCGGGGCTGTGGTGCTGGCGCTGGCCGCTGTGGGAGCGTGTGCTGTCGTGGAGCAGGGGGCCATCGTGAACATGGGGGCGATCGCGGACCACGACTGCGTGGTCGGCGCGTGCGCCCACCTTGCGCCCGGGGCCATTGTCAAGGCCGGCAACACCGTGCCCGCGCAGATGAAGATAGAATCCGGCACCGTGCTCGAACGGGGCGCGGCATTTTTACCATTGGGGGGACAGCATGTCTAAACTTTTGATCTTGGGCGCCGGCGGCCTTGGCCAGATGGTGGGGGAAGTGGCGCGCGCCGCAGGGAACTGGGACGGCGTGGCGTTTCTGGACGCCGCCGTCCGCGGCGCGGACGTTGCAGGCAAATGCATGGACTACACTTCGCTCACGGGTGAATACCCTGAGGCCGTGGCGGCGTTTGGCGACAACCGCCTGCGCCTGGCGTGGACGCGTCGCCTGCTGGACGCGGGTTACCGTGTGCCCAGCGTGGTGCATCCCACAGCCATCGTCAGCCCGTCCGCGGTGCTTGGGCCGGGCTGCCTTGTGCTGCACGGGGCCATCATCAACACCAATACTGTGCTGGGCGCGGCATGCCTTGTAAACAGCGGCGCGCTGGTGGACCACGATAACGTCCTGGAAGACGGCGTGCACGTCAATCTGCACGCCACCATCAAGGCCTGGTGCCACATGGAGCCGTGCGCGCGCACCGAGGCGGCCACCGTGCTGTATTCCACCCGCCGGCACATTGACGGGGTGGAGGACCACAACCTGGAAGACGCGCTGTTCGCTTTCAAGCTGGGCGAGACGGCCAGCTATGTAAAGCCCTTCGGCGCGGGACACATCAACGACACCTATGCCGTGTACATGGCGGCGCAGGGCGGCGACGAGCTGCGCTATGTCATCCAGCGCATCAACACGGGTGTGTTTAAGGACCCGCGCGCCGTCATGGAGAATATTTTCGGCGTGACGGAATACCTGCGCCGAAAGATACTGGCGCGCGGCGGCGACGCGGACCGCGAGACGCTGAATTATATCAAGACGAAAACAGGCGACAACTATTTTGAGGACGCGGTGGGAAGCGCGTGGCGCTGCTATAACTACATTCCGGATTCCGTGTGCATCGAAAGCGTGACGGACCCGATGGACTTCTACCATTCGGCCAAGAGCTTCGGCGGCTTTTTGCGCGCGCTGGAGGATTATCCGGCCGGGACGCTGCACGAGACCATCGAGAAATTCCATGATACCCGCAAGCGTCTTGCAGACTTTGACAAGGCGCTGGAGCGCGACGTGAAGAACCGCGCGCGGACCTGCCGGGAGGAGATTGCCTTTGTGCAGCGGCGCAGGGCGGACTGCGCGGTGCTGATGGACTTGCTGGACGCGGGAAAGCTGCCGCTGCGCGTGACGCACAACGACACGAAGCTGAACAATATTTTGTTTGATGCCCACACCGGCGAGGCGCTGTGCGTCATCGACCTCGACACCATCATGCCGGGGCTTGCGCTGAACGATTACGGCGATTCCATCCGCTTCGGCGCGTCCACGGCAGCTGAGGACGAGCCGGACGTTTCCAAGGTGCATTTTGACCTGTACCTGTTTGAGCTGTATACCCGCGGTTATCTGGAGGCCGCGGGCGCCGCGCTGACGGACACGGAAAAAGAGTACCTGCCCTGGGGCGCCAAGCTGATGACGCTGGAGTGCGGCATCCGTTTTCTGACGGACTATCTGCAGGGCGACACCTACTTCAAGGTGAGCCGGGCGCGCCAGAACCTGGAGCGCTGCCGCACCCAGTTCAAGCTGGTGGCGGACATGGAAAACGTTTGGGACGAAATGGCGTCCATCGTGAAAAAGTATTCGTGAGAGGGGAAGAAAAACACCATGCACATCGAAACAAAATGCCTGCATGAGGGCTACAAGCCCGGCAACGGCGAGCCGAAGGCCCTGCCGATCTACCAGAGCACCACCTACACCTATGATTCCACCGAGCACATCGGCCAGCTGTTCGACCTTTCGGCGGACGGCCACATGTATTCCCGCATCTCCAACCCCACCGTCGCGGCGGTGGAACAGAAAATCGCGGCGCTGGAGGGCGGCGTGGGCGCGCTGTGCACCACCAGCGGACAGGCGGCCAGTCTGCTTGCGGTTCTGAACATCTGCACCGCGGGCGACCATTTTGTCGCCGCCTCCACCATTTACGGCGGCACGGTGAACCTGTTTGCGGTCACGCTGAAGAAGTTCGGCATCGAATGTACCTTCGTGGACGCGGACGCGCCGGAGGAGGAGATCGAAAAGGCGTTCCGCCCCAACACAAAGGCGTTGTTCGGCGAGACCATCGCCAACCCTGCCATCGCTGTGCTGGACCTTGAAAAATTCGCGCGCACCGCCCACAGAAACGGCGTGCCGTTTCTTGTGGACAACACCTTTGCCACGCCTGTGCTGTGCCGTCCCATCGAGTGGGGCGCGGATATCGTGGTGCACTCCACCACGAAGTACATGGACGGCCATGCCATCCAGGTGGGCGGCGTGATCGTGGATTCCGGCAATTTCAACTGGGAAAACGGAAAATTCGGCGAGCTGTGCACGCCGGACGAGAGCTATCACGGCGTGACCTATACCAGGGATTTCGGCAGGGCTGCGTATATCACCAAGGCGCGGGTGCAGCTGATGCGCGATTTCGGTATGTACCCCTCCGCGCAGGATGCGTTTCTGCTGACCCTTGGGCTGGAGGCGCTGGCCGTGCGCATGGAGCGTTACTGCCGCAACGCGGAACAGGCCGCTGCCTTCCTGGCAAGGCAGCCGGAGGTGGAGTTTGTCAATTATCCCGCGCTGTCCGGCAGCCCTTATGCCGCAGCCGCAAAAAAATACCTGCCCGACGGGTGCAGCGGGGTGATCTCGTTCTCCATTCGCGGCGGGCGCGAGGTGGCCGTCAAGTTCATGG